>Ga0209717_1000227_pt1 | contig 71870 bp, 50 predicted proteins | sample AD_UKC048_MetaG_FD_184418 | JGI IMG/M metagenome (GOLD analysis project Ga0209717, IMG submission 184418) | Active sludge microbial communities of municipal wastewater-treating anaerobic digesters from USA - AD_UKC048_MetaG (SPAdes) (version 2) | ecosystem: Engineered > Bioreactor > Anaerobic >...
CGGGCAGTTTCCGCGTTTTCCTTTGCTTCCGTTTTGTACGAAAGATTTTTCAAATCCAATGTTGCATCGATAATCTGAATAATAATTGAAACTGGACGGACCATATCGAGCGCGCACGTTTCATCACAATGATCCTGAACGGTAAAATCGATTTCAGGGCAAATTAACGGGTAAGCCTCCAGGACCATGTACCGAAACCCGTTCTCATCTTCCAGGATCACCCTGACCAGGCTTGTATCCCTGTTTAACTCAACATCTCCTTCTATCAGCAGTTCACTGATCAGTTCGATGTTTTCGAAAGGGAAAATTTCAGCATCGGTAATAAAAGTGCTGTCAATTTGAATGGATTGCGCTTTAACAGTCATGGAAAACATACAACTAAGCGCCAGAAGAATTAAGGTCAGGATTCCGTAGGGGGGGGCAAATATTTTCATAATCAGTGAATTAATTGCTAATAATTAAATAAAAATTCGGCTGATGTAAATATATGCTGAATTAATATAAAAAGCAATATAAAGATTGATTTTGAGACTCCATCTCGATTAGCCCAGATGGAGTCTCGTTTTTCAGGAGACTCCATCTCAAACTTGCAAAACCTAATCTTTTTTCGTAATATTACACTTTGAAACAATCCAAAGAAATCAACCCTGAACACCAAGGAATTCATACAGGTGCTGGCGGAGAAGCTCGCGATCACACAGAAAGAAGCTTCCGGACTGCTTGAACACACCACTGCGGTAATGCGCGAAGCTGTGGCCGCTGATCAGAAAGTGACGATCACCCACCTGGGAAGCTTTCAACTGAAAAAAACAGCCAGCCGCGCCGCCTACCTTCCAGCGCTCGATAAAAAAGCCATCGTCCCTCCAAAAAACAGCGTGCAGTTCCATGCCGCCGATTCGCTGAAAGATAATCTCAAAAAATCCCCGGAGAAATGAGCGGCAACCTCGTAACCAGCGAAATCATCGAACAGGTGGCACGCAAAGCAGGGATCACCAAAAAACTGGCTTCGGAACTGCTTCATGCCATCCCCGAAATCATAGCCGAAGGTTTGCAACGCGACGGAGAGGTAAGGGTGCGCGGTTTGGGCACTTTCCGCATGAAATGGACACAAACCCGGATCGGCCGAAACCCGAAAACGGGCGAGCAGGTTCCTATCCCGCCGCATAACCGGCTGGTGTTTCTGCCGGAACAGGCATTTAAAGATTTTATCAACAGGGATCTTGTAGCCCTGGAATACCAGGTAATCCCGGAAGATGCTTCAGTCCCCGAACCGGAGAAACCGGCCGTGGAAATTCCGGAGCCGATCATCATCAGTCCATCGTGGCCTGAGCCGCTACCCGAACCTGAACCCTATGCTATTGCCGGAACAGGAATCGACCAGGAACCCGGGTCAACGGGCAGCCGCCGCCGGTTGCACTGGATAATACCGGCAGCCATCGCCGTGATCGCCATCCTGACGGTCGTTTTCTATTTCAGGATCTTTCGGGAGAAGGAGCCGGTAGCAGTCGGCAGTCAGCAGTCGGCAGTCGGCAGTCAGCAGCCGGCAGTCGGCAGTCAGCAGTCGGCAGACAGCAGTCGGCAGCCGGCAGTCGGCAGTCAGCAGGTAGAGGAATCCAATAACGACTCAACATTAATCATTAAGAATTCAGAATTAAGCATTAAGAATTCAACATTAATAACCTCCGGGGTTCATCTTTTCCAGGTATCCCGGGATGTTTACGAGGGCAACCCGTACCTCTGGGCGCTGATCTACAAGGCCAACAGGGAGATCATCACAAACCCGCAGAACCTCCCCTCCGGTCTGACTCTCATCATACCCGGCCTTGAAGGCTCACCCAACAAACTGAGCCGCCGCGATTCCTCAGAGGTGTCGGAAGGCTATCGCTTACTATCAGAATATTACCGGGAAAAAGATCCCTCCTTGTCGGACGGGTTCCTGAAAACCTCTTCACAATTCCGGCCGGAATAAAGTTATCAACTGCCTGAATACCGCCGGCCAAAATCGTAACTTTATCTCATGATGCCCGATCACCGGTTTACCAACCAGCTTATCCGTGAAAGCAGCCCCTACCTGCTGCAGCACGCGCATAATCCCGTGGAATGGCATCCCTGGAATGAGCAGACTCTTTCAAAAGCCCGGTCGCTCGACAAGATGCTGCTGATCAGCATTGGCTATTCATCCTGCCACTGGTGTCACGTTATGGAGCGAGAATCGTTCGAAGATGTGAAAGTGGCGGAGATCATGAACCGCAATTTCATCTGCATCAAGGTCGACCGGGAAGAGCGGCCCGACGTCGACCAGGTGTACATGAACGCCGTGCAGCTTATTACGGGCAGCGGGGGCTGGCCGCTGAACTGCTTTACCCTGCCCGACGGCCGTCCCTTTTTCGGCGGCACCTATTTTCGAAAAAACCAATGGGTCCAGCTCCTGGAGAATATTTCGACACTCTATCTTAAAAGAAGAAAAGAGATTGAGGATCAAGCCGATGCACTCACCGAAGGGATCAGGAAGGCCTCCTTGATAAAACCGGCAGAGTCGGTCAGGGCGATTACCAGGGAAGACATTACCCGGATCACCAACAGCCTGACCGGCCAGATGGACGAACTGGAGGGGGGATTCGGCGGCGCCCCGAAATTTCCGATGCCAGCTGCCTTGGCGTTCTTACTAACCACAGGCGAAATAACTGCGAATGAGAAGGTCGAAAAACTGGTGAAGCTGACCTTACGGAAGATGTCATACGGCGGAATCTATGACCAGGCCGGAGGCGGATTCTCCCGGTATTCGACCGATTCCCAATGGAAGGTCCCCCATTTCGAGAAGATGCTGTACGACAATGCACAGCTTGCATCTCTCTACCTGGAAGCCTCACAGGTATATGGATCAAAGGAATTCCGGGAAACGGCCGAGGAGACACTGGGATTTGTCATGAGGGAAATGACCTCGCCCGAAGGCGGCTTTTATTCGGCTTTAGATGCCGATTCGGAAGGCAAAGAAGGCCGGTTCTATACCTGGACAGCCGGTGAGCTTAAGATTCTCACCGGTAACCAGGGCGACCTGGTGCGAAAATATTATCATACCGGAGGTAAAGCTTTGTGGGAAGAGGGGCAAAATATCCTGGTGCGCACCCAGTCACCCGATGAATTTGCCAGGGCCCAGGGTTTGCAGCCATCGGCATTTAAAGCCATCCTGAAGAGCGCCAAAGCAAAACTGCTTAAAGAACGGAATAGAAGGACAATGCCAGGGCTTGACAACAAGATTCTGGCCTCCTGGAACGGACTGATGATGAAGGCATTCGCCGATGCCGGACGAATTACCGGACAGAAAAAATACCTGGATGCGGCGGTTAAAACTGCCGGGTTTATTCATGCAAATATGACTGGCCCCGATGGTCATATTTTTCGCTGTTTCAATAAAGGTAAATCTTATATCAACGGATTCCTGGAAGATTACTGTTTTGTGGCGGAAGGGCTCCTGGCCCTTTACCTGGCCACCTTCAGGGAACAATATTTGTACCGGGCTCTGGAATTGATTGAAACGGCGATCCGGGATTTCTACGATTCGGAAAGCAGTTATTTTTTCGGATCATCCGCTTCTGATGCTCCGCTGGTAGCTCGCCAGCAGGAAATTTACGACTCCGTGATCCCCTCCTCCAACAGCGTGATGGCGGGTTTGCTTTATAAGCTGGGCGTTATTTTTGAAAAAGATGATTTTATTGAAAAACAGGCAAAAATGGTTTCGGGTGTCAGGGAAAAAGCCCTGCAATTCCCTTCCGCCTTTGCCAACTGGGCATCGGTAATGCTACAGACGGCCCTTCCATATTATTTCGTTGTCATAACCGGCGATGATTATCCCGAAAAGATCGCGACTATCCGAAAGCATTTCCGGTCTCAAATATTTTTTTGCGCAGCAAGGGAAAGGAGTGAACTTCCGGTTTTCAAAGACAGGTTCACTGAAAATCAGACAATGATCTATATATGCACCGGCCGTGAGTGCCTCCTGCCAACAACATCGGTTGATGAAGCACTGCAGCAGTTAGCGGGTAAAATTCGGCTAACGCCGGAATAACGCTCCCTTTATTTTCTTAGAGAATGCGTCATCCCGACTAAGGAGGGAACTGACGGCTTCAATCTTCGGAAAATTTCCTGACGATTTCCCGGTAATTCCGGAAAACATTGGCACGGGAGACAAAACCGATATAAATGCCATTTAAAAGCACCGGCAGGTTGTATTTATCGTAATGCGCAAATTTCTCCACGACCGTTTCCATGGAATCATCGGGTGAGACAAAAGTATCCGGCCTGACCATAATATCTTTGACAATAACCTGGTCATAGAGTTCTTGTTTGAACATGATATGACGGACATCGTCCAGCCTGACGAATCCGAAAAACCTGTTGTTTTCATCGACTACCGGGTAGATGTTCCTGGCGGATTCGCTGATAACCTGGATCAGGTTGCGGAGGCGGGCATCCGGTCCGATGGTCCGGAAGTCGGTTTCGATCAGGTCGTTGACCCGGAGCAGCGACATGGCTGTCTTGTCTTTATCATGGGTGATCAGCTCTCCCCTGGCAGCGAGCTGGTAGGTATAGACCGAATTGGAGACGAACATCCGGGTGGTAGCATAGCTGATGGTAGAGACCAGCATCAGCGGGATGATCAGGTCGTAGCCCCCAGTGATCTCCGCGATCAGGAAGATGCCCGTCAGCGGCGCGTGGAGCACGCCGGCAATCACTCCGCTCATCCCTACCATGGCGAAATTGGAACCCGACAGGAGAGTCAGGCCTGAATAATTGACCATCTCGGCAAAGAAAAGCCCTGCTATAACCCCCATGAACAGCGACGGTGCGAATATCCCCCCGACTCCCCCCGCGCCGAATGTAGTGGCAGTTGCAACCACCTTAAAAAAGAGAACCAGGATAAAGAGAAGAAACACTACCCAGATGCTGTCCTGGAACTCATAAAAAGGGCTTCCGTTAAATAATGGACTGTAATCACCCTTCATACAGGTGTTTACAGCTTCATAGCCTTCACCGTATAGTGCCGGGAAGAAAAAGATCAGCATCCCGAGGATCATGCCGCCCGATATCCATCTCAGCCACCAGCTGCTGATCCTTTTAAAATATTTCTCAATACGGATATACATCCGGGTAAAATAGACCGATATAAAACCGGTAAAGACACCCAGGATTAAATAATAGGGTATTTGTTTGTAATAAAAGGCCTCGGTAACTTCGAAAGGGTAAAGAACGGCATTGCCAAGAAAAAAGTATGAAGTAAGCAGGGCGGTGACTGAAGCGATCAGCAGAGGGATGAGGGAAGCCATGGTCAGGTCGATCATCAGGACTTCCACGGCAAAGACGATGGCCGCAATAGGCGACTTAAAGATGGCTGCCATAGCGCCGGCGCAGGCCAGCGTCATCATCAGGATCAGGTCTTTGTAACTAAGCCGGAGGTACTGGCCCAGGCTGGAGCCTACTGCAGCGCCGGTAGCCAGTGTCGGGCCTTCCAATCCCACCGACCCGCCGAAACCGACGGTCAGTGCGCTGGTGACGATGGAGGAGAACATGTTGTGGCGCCGGATGATGCCATTGGAACGGCTGATGGCATAAAGAATGCTGGGAACGCCATGCTCGACATGATCTTTAATGACATATTTTACGAAAAAGATGGCCAGAAGGATCCCTATCGCCGGCAAAGCAAAATAGAGGAAATTTTCGCGGTAAATTGGCGCGCTGCTGATGAGAAGTTCCTGGATAAAATGGACCGCGTTCTTCAGAATAATGGCGGAGATCCCTGATAATATGCCAATTACGACACTGATGATCATCAGGAAGGTGCGATGGTTCATTCGCCTGGCCTGCCAGACCATGAACCTGAACCAGATAGCCCTTTTAGTGGATCTTGACATAAATTGGGCTAATTTATCTAAATTTTTTAATTTCGTGAGCCACAAACAGGATTATTGGATAATAAGGATGACGGATACGGTTAAAATAGCCGGGAAACTGATCAGGGCCGGAACATTGCTTGGGCTGGTCCTCCTTTATTGTATAACGATGGCTGCAGGGATGGGCCTTTCGTCCTGTCCGGCCATTGACGGTGAGAATGAACTGATCATTTACGTCATTCCATCGAAGGTAAAATACGACTGGAATTCACCTAACTCATTGGTTAAAAGTTATATAAAAAATATCAGGCGGAATATTTTCGATAAAAAGAGTTATCTGCTGGGCCATGCATTTGTTGAGTTAAACACTTCCGCCAGTCCGGAAGGGATATTGACCGGGATGAGGTCAGCCAGGCCGGAAGAGGCTAAAAACCTGGTTATCGGTGAGTATTATGGGTTAGCAATCCTTGGAGCCGACATTTCGGGAGAACTTGAAAGCCGTGAAGAACTGGAAAAGAAGATCGAATTTTATTCGGGGAATGGCCGGCTGGCATTTATTAAACTCATTATCAATGATAAAGCAGTAGAGCGTATGCTTACTTTTTTCGAAGGATACAAAGCGTTCTGGGAACAGGACAGTACAACAGGGGCGAGATATGGAGGAGCATTCTGGCCCCGTAACAAAGGAGAAGGGGCCGGATGTTCGGCATTTGTCGTTAGTTTTCTGGACCTGGGTGGTTTGCTCCGGGAGGCGTTTGATGACTGGAAAGTAGAAATTGACATACCGATGAAGCTGATCGGAGGACCCTATAATGAAGGCAATAAGGTCAGGATCAGGGATATACGCAGAGAACAAAAATGGGCTGACCGGCAAAGCGAAACCAATAATGCTTTCGAGCATTTTGAAATTTATGATCCGACCCTGATGTACGAATGGATTCACCGGCTCTGGGAAAGCAGCGACATTCAGGAAAAATATGCTGCGGTACCGGTGGAACTGAATGAGGCAAAAGGGATCCGGATCGATGCAAGGCAGATCCAACCTGATGAAAATGAGCCTGTTTTCTATCACCGGCAGACTCCTTCCATTTTCATCGATTATTATAAAACACGGTTCCCGGCATGGTATAACCTGACGCTTCCGGCGTGCAAATGAAAAAAAGTGTACGAATAAACTTCATCCGTACATCATTTTCTTGACATAACGGGTAATGCAGTTTATCTTTGCCATTCTAATTTCAGTTGGGCAATAGAACAATAGAACAATAGAAAATAACAAATAACCTCAAAAACAATCATTATGAAAAAACTTTTGACAATTCTACTCAGTGCTACGGTGCTTTTTGCTTTTGCAGAAGAGCGTATTGCCAATAATCCGAAACCGATCAATCACGGCCCGCTGGCTTGCCCCAGCCTGGTCATGACCCCGGTTGACAATACCGTTACCTATCCCAGCGACCTGATCGAAGCGATCTTAGGACCGGATGTCGTCTCTTATTCGCTCATCAACTTCGCCGGGTTAGCCGGTAATCCTTATGCATCCGCCGGTTTATTCGTAGGCGGAACCGATGCCGGATTAGGGATCGAAGACGGAATCGTGATGTGCTCCGGATATATTACCAATGCTATCGGACCCAATTCTGATGATGGAGCATCGGTTAGTCTTGGTCTTCCCGGAGATGCCCAGCTATCCGCATTTGCCGGACAATCAACCTTCGATGCCACTGTCCTCGAATTCAGCTTTGTGCCGAATTTCGACCAGCTTTACATCCAGTATGTTTTCGGTTCGGAAGAGTACAATGAATATGTTTTCCAGTACAACGACGCTTTTGCATTTTTCCTCAATGGCAACAACATCGCCGTCGTCCCGAGCACAACCCTCCCGGTAACGATCAATACGATCAACCTGTCTACCAATAACACGTATTACAAGAATAATGACTATGGCGATTTATATCCCGGTCCGTATCCTTATTGCAATGAGATGGACGGATTTACTACTGTTCTGGTTGCACAAGGACCCGTGAACGAAGGAGAATCCAATACCATTAAGCTGGCGATTGCCGACGGTGGCGACTCAGCTCTCGATTCATTCTGCTTTATCAAAGGATCGAGCTTCGGCGGAACCGACCCGGAAGTGCCGGTCAGCAACTGGGCTTTATTCATTGGTATCGGCCTGATCTTAATTTTTGCCGTCATCCGTTTCAGGAGACTGGTTTAGTACAATAATAGAATCTTTAAATGAAAAAGGCTGCCGGGTTTTCCAGGCAGCCTTTTTGTTTGCAAAACGCAAAATGGAACATCAGTGAATAATAAAAACCTTGAAGGATCTCCCTGTCTCTGAATCTAACAGGAAATACAATCCAGACCGCAAATGTCCAACATTGGTGATCTTCTCTCCTTCAATCCGCATAACAATCATGCCTGTCGCGTTTAAAATGCAGCCATTGAAAATATCATCAAAATAAATAGTCCCATTTTTAACCGGATTCGGATAAAATCGAGTGCTTTTTACAACCGGCTCAGGTTCATCTGTTCCAAAGCTTCCGTTGCTGTATCCCGGCGTAGCATGGTTAAAATAAATCCAGGAAAGAAATCCGTCTTCTTCTCTGCCATAAGATACATCGATCGGGATCAATCCCCAGGAAATACTGTCAATTAAAAAATATCCTGTTGATTCATTGTCGAAGATGGCCAGCGACTCACCTTCATCGTTCAGTTTATAATCGGTGTGAAATGGCCCCTGTCCCGGCTGGCCGTCGGTCCAGATCAACAGAAATCCACCTGGAGGTATTGATACATCTGGCAGTTTCCACTTATCGGGATTGGAAAGATTATCCGACAAATATTTATCCCCCATCCAAACCGGATGATCATCGGCATTATAAATCTCGACCCAGTTATCATATTCACCGAATTCATCCGTAATGGTTGTATCGTTATCGGCCATCAATTCATTGATAAAAATCTGCGGATCATCCGAAGTATGAATATCAATAATAACCGGAGAACACGGGCGGACCGTGATCATCGATTCGGGATCGGTGACCATCACCTGCCATGAAAGGATCTGTCCAATGTCGAAACCGTCAAATTCATAGCCATAACATCCGTCGTCTTCCTCATGGTCATGGTGTGTTCCGTCATCTTTCATATTCACCAGTAATTCAGTCCCCCCGTTAATACTGTATTTCAGCTTCACTGTAAAATCGGCCGACTCATCGGTAACCGTCGCCCTGATCCAGTATTCTTCACCGGGTACCGCTTTTGATGATTCGATATAGTTGATAACAGGAGGAATGCCATTGATAACCAATTGCTGCAAGGCTGTCGTCCGCCGGGTCTGAATATAAGGGATCAACCCGTAATCGACATGACCGCCCAGCGCCTGGTCGTATGAATTTATGAAGTTATCATACGTATAACCATAATCGAGCGGATAAAACGGATCATTCATCACAAAAGGGGCGATCATTGTCCGTATTCCCCCGATGGCCGTAATCAAAGAATCTTCTTCAGATAAAAGATCGAGGAATTTTTTAAAGAAGAAAGAATACCGGTCTTTGATCCCGGGTACCTCCAGAAGCCGTGCATACAACGGCCTTACCTCCGTGCCATGTTGCTCCCAGTCGTAGATGTCGCGAGTCGCCCAGTCCCTATCCATCCAATCAATTCCCAGCGTATTATCGAGATCGTAGGGAATATACTCGAACCTGCCGGTTTCTGTATTATGGTAAAGGTAGAAGTTATTCTTGTTGTATATGTACCCGTCCCAGTTGCCAGTGATCACATCCAGGGCCATGATCTTCAGGTAGTCGTTGAGATTAAAGACCTTTTCCAGTTCGCATTCCAGATCTTCCGGCGGGGTATTGTTCAAAACATCAATAAAGTGAGCAAGATCGGAGTAATTGTTATATTCTTCATTGATCTTCAATTCATAAGCCTGCCGGCCGTTTTGATAAAATTTGTACAGATCCGGATCATTGCCGAGGTAATCGAGGTCGGCCGGCCAGAGGCATTTATACAGGTTCCCGTTTTTATTGCCGAATCGCGACTCCGCGAATTCTTCATCCACATGTTCGACCATGATATAAAGCCCGTAGTAATCTCCGTTGATATAAACCGTGGCATGAGCGGCCCGGGGAGCCGGGACACCCGCTGTACGAAGCCACTCCCAGCAAATGCGCGAACGTATGATGGAAGGATCGTTATGTTCACCGTTCAGGTTCAGTTTCTCCATTCCCTGGAACTTTTTACCCGGTTCGAATGTGTTGAATGAAACCTTAAATGATTTCTTCTGCGAATACCGCGAAGTATTTCCCCTAAGCCTGAATCCTACATTTTCAACCAATTCATCAATCGTCTGATTTTCAAAACGGAATGTAGCATGAAATTCGATATCTGAATCCACATTTTCATAGATCCAGGCAAGCGTATCGGGATCAATGGTAATATCGATCCGTGCTACGGTTGAACTGTCGAAAACGGGAGCGTTAGGGGGAAACTCGGGTTGGGCGGTCAGCGTGTTGGTAAACCACAGAGTCGGAAAGAAGATGCAGAGTACCGCTGGAAATTTTTTCATCATAAAACGATTTTAATCCTTCAATAACAGAAATGCAGGCCAACCCTACTTTTCGGTATAAACTACTTTGGTCACCACATCCCCGACGACCTGTAAAGTTCTTTTATCAATCTTATCGAAAGTGTCTTGTGTTGTATGCCAGTAATCGTAAAAACTACCGTTAGCGGAGTTGGGATCAAGGTGGATAATGTCGATGGCGGGGATTTTGCGGATCTCATTGATAAAATAGTGGTCATCGTTAATAAAAGCCCCTTTTTCATCGCGGAAATATTCCTGGTATCCAAGGCTGGCGGCTATATCCCACACTTTCTTCACCTTATCGGGGGCAAAGTGCATGGAGAAGCCCTCTTTCAGGAAGCGGGCATTTCCGGCTCCCACCATATCGAGGAGGATCACAAAACGGGCGTTATACCCCGGCACATGCGGGTTATGCGACCAGAACTGGGAACCAAGACCCCAGTGCTCATTGGCCGCGTTCTGGCTGTCTTTCGGCGGGCCATAGTCTTCCAGGTCGAAAAAGAGGATATCGACCCCGATGTCGGGCGGATGATTTTTAAAGATCCGGGCCATTTCAAGTAAAACACCCACACCGCTGGCACCGTCGTTGGCTCCCATCACCGGCAGGTTGTGTTTGGCCAGGTCCGGATCATAATCGGCATAAGGCCTTGAATCCCAGTGTGCACAGAGCATAATCCGGATTTTCTTCTCCGGGTTGAATGAGGCGATGATATTCTTCCCTGTAAAGGTCTCCCCGGAATAAACCCGTGTTTTAAACTCCTGGACCCTGACATCCGTGGTATAATCCATCAATTTGGATCTCAGCCAGGAAGCGCAATCTGCATGGGCTTTGCTTCCCGGGACACGAGGCCCGAACCCGGTTTGTGTTTTGACAAAATGAAGAGCTGAATCGGCATTAAAAGAAGGGATAGCAATGTTTGCTGTTTCAGTGGCAATTGTTTTTCCAGGTTTTTCTTTATTGCCGGGCCTGTTACAGCCGGATATCAATAGTACCTGGATGATCATTACTGACAGGATTCTGACTTGTAGGCTATTTCTCACAGATAATCACAGATTAAAGACACAGAAAACACAGAATATTTCCCAAACTTAACACGTACGACTCAAACCTTAACATTTTTACAGCAGGTCATTCGCCAGGTTGGCCAGTTCGCTCCGTTCGCCTTTTTCGAGCCTCACATGGGCATAGATCGGGTGGTGCTTGATCTTATCGATGAGGTACGACAATCCATTACTCTGCGAATCAAGGTATGGGGTGTCGATTTGGTAGATATCGCCGGTAAAGACGATCTTGGTGTTTTCGCCGGCGCGGGTTATAATCGTTTTCACCTCGTGAGGGGTGAGGTTCTGCGCCTCATCCACGATAAAGAACACATTCGAGATGCTTCTACCACGGATATAGGCGAGAGGCGTTATCACCAGCTTTTCGCTTTCGAGCGCATCGGTGATCTTTTTGAACTCCTTATCGCTTTCGCTGTACTGGTTCTGAATAAACTTCAGGTTATCGTAAAGCGGCTCCATGTAGGGACTGAGCTTGTCTTTGATATCTCCCGGGAGGTAACCGATATCTTTATTGCTCAGCGGGACTATAGGGCGTGCCAGGTATATCTGCTTGTAATTTTTCTTCTGGTCGAGCGCGCCGGCCAGGGCGAGAAGGGTCTTTCCCGTACCGGCGACTCCCTGTAGCGTAACCAGTTTAACACGCGGATTACGGATAGCGTGGAGGGCAAATACCTGTTCGGCATTTCGCGGGGTGATTTTGTAGGCCTGCGTTTTTTCCACCCTCTCTATTTTTCCAAGGAGCGGGTTGAAATAGGCCAGGGCCGAGGAGTTGCCGTTTTTCAGTACAAAATAGTGGTTCGGGATGGGATCGGTAAGCCCCACATCTTCGGGATCAACCAGACCATCGGAGTACAGTTTGTCGATCACGCTTTTGTCGACGCCTTCCAGGGTCGATTTGCCCGGATAGAGCGATTCGACGTCCTGGATCTTGCCAGTTTCATAATCCTCTGCCTGGATATCAAGTGATTTGGCCTTAAGGCGAAGGTTGATATCTTTTGTCACGAGGATGACCGGACGTTGCGGATGTTCATCCTGCATGACCATGGCGGCATTCAGGATCCGGTGGTCGGGCTTATTGCCGTCGAAAACCGCCCGGGCGTCGATCGGGCTGTTGTTCTCATTCATGATCACCTTGATACAACCGGCTCCCTGCTGATCGATCTCAATCCAGTTGGTCAGCGAATGATTGGCAGAGAGGCGGTCCATAATACGGATGAACTCACGGGCCTCAAAGTTTTTGGTATCGTTCCCTTTCTTGAAATTATCGAGCTCTTCCAGCACAGTGATTGGAACGGCAATATCATTATCTTCAAAACTATAAATGGCATTATGGTTATAAAGAATGACCGACGTATCGAGGACGAATATTTTAGCGACTTTACTTTTCTTTCTGGGCATCTATGGAGAGTTAATTCTAAATTTTAAATTTTAAATTCTTAATTCTTAATTCATAATGATAATGGGATGTAAAAATAGTCAATAAGGAAATTTGTCATTTTGAATATTTATCAACACTAATAGCTGAAGCCCAGTTTATCGAGGCCGGCCTGGACTTCGGGGGCGCTCATAAAGAGATCCCAGAGAAGTCCGGTACGGTAATTTTCGATCATGACGACCTGGGGTCCCTGGTCGATCGCGATATAGGAGCCGGCCCACCAGCCCACATGGACATCGAAGGCATCATAGAATCCATAATCGCCCCAGAGTTTATCTCCGAGGATATAATAGAAGAACCGGATAGCGTCCATCGATTGTTCCGGAGAAAAAGGGAGAGAGGAGACCGCCGCGGTCGGGGTGATCACGCCCCGGTCGTTGGTGGGTTCGCTCACGCCGTATCCGGAAGGGATATCGCCGGCGGTCAATCCCCAGCAATGTGCGCTGTAATTGGGAAAGCTTTTCGGATTGTCGGCACAATAGGCCCAGTTGATCAGGGAGTGGTTGACATTCTGCGTCCAGTAATTGGCATAGGTATCCGAAAGATTTCTTGGATCGAGCCCGAGGAACGAATAGTGGGCAAAGAAAAGCGGCCCGCCGTAGTCATAACCTACGGGGAGGGTATAGCCGTAGAACGTTTTGCCGTTGATGATCCCTCCGTTGCGGGCGTAGCCTGACTTATAGGCCATAGCGGGGATGGTGTAGGTCGGCGAGGAAGCGGCGAGGATGTAAGTGATCAGTGTCTCGTTGTAGCCCTGGATTTTCATGTTCATATCCCAGTTATAGGTTGGCGACCAATGCCAGTAAAGAACATTTTGCCCGCCGCGGGTATACCAGCTCCACTCGATCGTGTTGAAAAGTTCAGTGATTCTTGTTGCCAGATCACTTTCCGCCGGATCCAGCGGATCGAGGTACTGTCGCATAGTAAGGAGCCCCTGGGCCATGTATCCGGTTTCGACCAGGTCGCCGCCGTTGTCTTTGGTGCTGAACGGGATAGCATAGCCGTTGCTGCCGTTGATCCAGTGCGACCAGGCTCCGTGGAACCGGTCGCAGGTTTCCAGGAATCCGATGATCTTTTCCAGCCGGGCCATACCTTCGGCCCGGGTGATAAATCCTCTCTCCATGCCGACGATAAGCGCCATGACCCCGAACCCGGAGCCGCCAGAAGTAACAACATCTCCCGAGCCGAGTCTTTCCCTGGTCATTCCGCTCACCGGATGGGCATAATCATAAAAGAACTTGAACGTTTGCTGCTGGACGATGGTCAGCAACTCGTCATCCGTTACTACCGGGAACTTGTAGGTGGAGTCGGCTTCGGTAAAGAAAGAATTGCTGAACCCCTCGAACTGGTTTCCGTAGGCTGATTCGAGGCCTGATGAGACTACCAGGGTATATTTGCGGTATCCTTCCAGATCACCCTGAAGTGTCAGGTCGACCTTCCGGAAATTGTCCCCGTATTCAAAAATTTCTTTAATGTCGTCTGAAAGGGAGAACTTCGCTGAAATTCCGGCGGTATCAACCGGTTCTGAAAATTCCAGCGAAAACCGGAGGTTTTTTCTTTTTATATTGTAAAACTTGGTATTAGTCGTAAAATCCTGACCATCAATTGTTGCAGCTATCAAATTAAACTTCCCGTCTGATGTTTTAAACCTGTATTCCGCTCCTGTAAACGATTCGCCTTCTGTTCCTTTCACTGTGCCGGCGATGAAAACCGTGTAACTTTTCAGTTTTCCGAATTCCTGCTGATGGGTGAGCCGTAATGTTTTCATGTCCCCGGAAAACTTATATTGCACCCCGAAGGTGGCGTTATTCAAATCTTTGATGGAGATGCCCTGTTTAGCCAGGTTGGTATCAAGGGGTACCGAAAAGTTCAGGATGATTTCGGTATTCAGGGCAATATTGGGGACCTCGGCAGCCAGCTGAAGCTGGGTTTCACCGGCAAAACAGGAGAGGATCTCGAGTTTCCCGACCGGCTCGGGTTCTTTGTTGCAGGATTGAAGATTAACTGCGATTGTCATGATCAATAACATGACAATAAATTCATGTATTGTGGTTTGTTTCATCTTTATAAAATTATTACATCCGCAATTAATTCATCCGGGTCATTAAAAATTACTTAACCGCAAAGTTACACAAAGGGATTCACAAAGGCGCACAAAGTAATTGATTACCAAATATCAAACTTTGTACGCCTTTGTGGTTAAAGAACCTTAAAATGACTTATAGCGACAGAATTGAATACCGACTCTATTTTTTAACGGTATAGAGATCCAGTACCTCAGCCGGGGTCAGGGCCTTTGTGAAGAAATGCATCTCATCATAGAGGCTCAGGTCGGAGAAATGCTCCCAGTAGACGAAGTTCGGCATCCCTGAAGCGATGGTCATACTGCTGCATCCGGTCCAGTCGATTTTGGATTCCAGGTCCACTTCGGAGTTCGTCGGGGCGATCTCGCCGTTGACGTAGATAGTGGCTTTCGAGGTCGAGATCACGATGGCGATATGCATCCAGTCCTGGTCGGCAGGAACCGCGACAAACGGGTTCATCCAGACCTCGGTGGAACCGATACCGATATTCAGTCCGATATTCTGGTTGGTGCCGCTATTTTCGCGGAACAACCTGAAGCCGCTGTTCCGGCTGTCGCCTTCGGGGCTGATGGCCAGAATCCCGGCACGAAGCGGATCGGCATTGATCTTATACCAGAAAGCCACGCTGAATTCTGTTCCCGAGGTAATCGCGTCAGCCGGGTAGGTCAGGTATGCGTCGGTAGCCCCGGCATAACAGTCGTTCACTTTTCCGGCTGCATATCCCGGAGCGCCGTTAACCGCCAGTTCAGCGCCGGTAACCAGGTCGAGGTTGAAGCCATCGAGCGGGAAATAGAGCACTTCGCCGGCGAGGGGTTCATAAACCGGTGCGGTCACTTTGTTAAAATTAACCGATGTCGACGCCGTTTTCCCGGTAAGGTCGACCACATCAACCGACAGGGTATAAGTACCTGCAGTCATACCGCTATAATTGTATTTGATATCGGCTCTTCTGTAATCCAGGAAAGAGTCAAATGTTACGATCTCCGCGCCGTTAAGCTTCAATGTAACCGATTGGAGTTCTATATCATCCACTGCCAGAACCTTAAATGTAATGGTAGCGGGTTCATCCGGTGATACGAAGGCTTTACCTTCTATCGGGTAGCTGATGGCAACCGTTGGCGCGGTTTGATCCGGTTTCGGATCGACCGGGATGATCGGGTCGAGTTCCTTTTCACAGGAGGCCACGACCAGGGTTAACATCGCCAGTAAAAACAAGGATTTTATAATTTTCATCTTGAATTTTTTTAAAGTTAAACCATAGGTTAATTACCTTTTAATACCGGTATCTGGTCGACCTGGTTTTGCGGATAAGGCAGAAATGCTTTATCAGCTGAAAATGTTCTTCCCTCGTAGCTCAGTGCATCAACTCTATTGTACCGGACCATATCGAAGAACCGGGTTCCCCATTCCATAGCCAGCTCGGCATATTTTTCGTCGAGCACCTGCTGGAGGTTCACTCCGGCCAGCGGGCTCAAACCTGCTCTTTCCCTGACGGCATTCACTGCTGCATCGGCTGTTCCGGCGCTGCCGGATGCCCCATTGGCCAATGCCTCGGCATACATCAGCAGGATCTCGGCATAGCGGATACACTGGAAGTTCTTGTTAGTACCATAGCTTGTTCTTCCGGGGGTAAGTTGGATGGAAGGCAGGTAATGCTTGCCGCTGCAGAACATTGCACGGGCGTAGTCGTTGATAACATCACCCGAAGGGGTCACATTTGAAATCCAGGAAGGCAGGTTCACATAGTTCGGATCCGCCTGTATCTCGGCAATTCCCCTGGGGGTGAACAGAACCGTCGTCTTCAGGCGGGTTACTTCATTCCGGTCGAGCATAAACTTTATATATTTCATGCTCGGTTCCCAGAAGCCCCATCCGTCGCCGGCGCCTTCCACCGCCGGTGTCCATCCCTGCGGTCCAAAGAATGCAAACAGGTAATAATAGTTATCGCCGGCTGCCTGGCCCAGGTCGGAATACTGCATTTCGAGCAGGTTCTCGCTGTTCAGCTTTCCTTTGATCTTGAACAATTCATAGTAATCGGCTTCGAGTTCAAATTTTCCCGAATTGATGATCTCGCCGGTGGCTTCGGCCACAGCCTGGTAATTCTTCAGCTCCAGGTTGGCCAGGGCTTTCATGGCGAGGGCCGTGAATTTTGTGACGCCGCCCGGGATATCGGTACGTTCGTTGGGCCTGACGGCAGGCAGCAGCGGTATGGCTTCATCCATCCAGGCAGAGATCATTTGCATGACCTCATCCTTTGTTGATAGGGGAACCACGAAGAGTTCCGACGGGTCGGAGCTTTCGGGCACCGGCAGTGCGCCAAATGTACGGCTGAGCTGGAACAGCCACCATGACCGCAGCACCCTGGCTTCGGCCTGGTATTGTTCAGCCAGGCTGGCGCTGGCATGCGGCTTGTAAAGCTCTACCTGTTCGATCGCCGAATTGGCGATGAACATGCTCAGGTAGTAATTCTGCCACAGGGAGTTATACATCCAGTAATCCTTGTTGTAGTTGTATTTGTCGGTTTCGGCAAAATCCTGCTGGTCGCCCAGGCCGCCGGCATTAACATCATCGCCGCGCACTGCGACCAGGGGAAAATTCTCCCAGCCGATATCGACCAGGTTCATCCGCTCATAGGCACCGATTAAAGGAAGGACCATGTTGCTGCTGATGGTGTAGTCGGTTTCTTCGGTGAACGTCGTATTTTCTGGCGGTTCATCGAGGTACTTGTTGCATCCTGTGTTTGACAACAGGACGGTCAGCGCTATTGAAATAACTATAATGAATTTATATGGTTTCATATCAATAAGTATTTAGCGTTAGAACTTGATATTGAGTCCGACCGTATAGATCGCGGCCACGGGATAGGTCTGAGAGTCCCATCCGTTGGCGACTTCCGGTGTGAAGCCGTTGTATTTGAAGAGCGACAGCGGGCGTTCGGCGGTAAATGAGATCCGGGTTTCCGGGAAATTGCCTCCCAGCCATTTGCTGTTTTTGATGGTATAGCCCAGGGCGATATTCTGGAACCGGAAGAAAGAGCCGTCTTCCACGAAATAGTCGCTCATTTTCTGGTTCCAGCCCCTGCGGAGGCCTGACGATGACGGGTACTTATCGGAGGTGCCTTCTCCGTACCAGCGGTTTTCGGCCAGGTCGGCGTCGAGGTTGCCGTCGGAGGTCCAGATCAGCTCTCCCCTTTTCCGGTTGAGGATTTTGTTTCCGGCCTGACCGTAGAAACTGGCGCTGAAGTCGATGTTAAGGTAACGGATACTGATATCGCCGCCATAGATGAGGTTCGGGAAGTAGGAACCGAGGATCACGCGGTCGTCGCCATCCAGCAAACCATCTTTATTCTGGTCGACATATTTGAAGTCACCGGGGACGAGATTATTGTCGACCGCAATCGGATCGTTGCTGATTTCAGTCGCATTCTGGTAAACGCCGGCCACTTCCCATCCGTAGAAAGCCATAAGCGGTTCGCCGACGTAGGTGCGCTGACGGAATTCAGCGGTACCGCCGTCGATATACTCCTGTCCGTAAAGGTCGATGGCCTGGTTTTTCAGGGTAGCCAGGTTTGCCCCGACGCTGTAGTTCAGTTTGCCGTTGATCTCATTGCTCCAGTTCAGTGCGATTTCGATACCGGAGTTGCGGATCGTACCGACCGGTTTCAGCACGCTACCACCGACCGACGGGATAGAGACGGGGATGGCGGCATTTTTCGTATCGCGGTTATAGTAATCAATATCAGCCGATAATTTGTTCTTCACAAATTTTGCGGTGAAACCGACATTAGTTTCCTCGGTAAGTTCCCATTTCAGCTCAGAATAATCGCTTGACACCACAGTACCGGAATAGACGACGCCACCGAAGGTGGTTTTTATAACGGTAGTGGTAAACGCGCCATCGCTGGCCTGGATCTTGTCGTTGCCCAGTTGTCCCCAGCTGGCCCTGATCTTCAGATAAGTAAGAATATCGTTTTTCGGCATGAACTTTTCTTCGGTGACGACCCAGCCAATACCGACCGTGGGGAAATAGCCCCAGGTTTGCTGGTATTTGTTGCTGCCGTCGGCACGCATCGTTGCGTAGAGCAGGTAGCGGTTGTTGAAGTTGTAGGCCAGACGTCCGAAGTAAGACATTCCGTATTGGCGGAGGCCACCGTCGGTGGCGCCAATGGATTCGATATCCAGGGTTTTATTGATATACCAGGATTGCGGTTTATCGGTCGGGATATCGTTGACCCAGGCGCTCAGCATTGTGTAGCCCTCGTCCTTGAAAGAAGTTCCGGCCATCAATGTCAGGTTATGATTCTGGAAGCTCTTGGTGAATGTCAGGATATTATCCCAGATATGGTTGTTATAATTGGTCCAGGTGCGGGTAATTTTCGGGTCCAGGTTATTGAAACCATCATCAATATAATACGGGAAATTGATGATACGTTGATCGATCCCGGTATAGCTGTAATTGTATGATGTTTTAAAAGTGAGAACCTTCGGGAGAAGATTGATTTCGACATAGAAATTGGATAACAACTTTTTGATTTTCATCTGGTCAAAATTGTATACCATATACGGGAAGGGATTCTGTCCCGATCTGTAACCCATTATGCGTGCACTGGAGTAATTATCCGGATAAGCCAGGTTGTTCAAGGTATCGTAAACGGGCATGATCGGGACGGCGAAGTAGGCATTGTTCCATGCCGAATTTTGCTCATTGTTTTTCAATGCATTGCTATATACCATATTACCGCCAACTGTCAGCCAGTTTGTGGCCTTAAAATCGAGTTTGGTCCGGAGGTTAAGACGTTCGTAGTTATTGTCCATATTCATGATCCCATCCTGGTAGAAGTAGTTGGCGCCGAGGGAATAGCGTGCTTTCTCCGTACCGCCTGAGAAATCCAGGCTATGGTTAGTGATGGCGGCCGGGCGGAGGATTTCGGCGTACCAGTTGGTATTGGGTTCCGGTATACTGGGATCTACGCGGCTTCTGCCGTAGCGTTGCATGGCGTTAAGGATGAACGTTTCATCGGCGGGTGAGCCCGATTCCCTGGCCATTATGGAAAACTGCTGGGAGTTGGCCATCTTCACCACATTCTGGGCGATCTGGTAACCGCCATAACCATTGTAGGTGATTTCAGCCTTCTGGTTGTATTGTCCTGATTTTGTTTCGATGAGTACAACGCCGTTGGCGGCCCTGACACCATATATAGCGGCTGCCGAGGCGTCTTTCATGACAGAAATGGAGGCGATGTCGGAAGGATTCAGAAAGTCGATATTATCGAAGAACATGCCGTCGACGACAAACAGCGGCGCTTCATTTTCCCGTCCGGGGAATGAGCCGATACCGCGGATACGGATAGTGGGCATACTGCCGGGGCCTCCGGAAGTGACGACCTGCAGACCGGGGACCTTTCCCTGCAGGGCCTGCAGCGGTTGAGAAGCGGGAGTCCGGTTAATATCTTCCGCTTTGATGGTACTGATGGAAGAGGTCAGGTCTTTCACTTTTGTGCTTCCGTATCCTACGACCACTACTTCCTGCAAAGAGGTTTTCGAAGGGGATAGCATGACATTGAAAACGGCCTGGCTTCCGATCGTTATCTCCTGGGTTTCGTAGCCCACATAGCTAACGACAATGGATGTTCCGCCGGGAGGCACCTTCAATGCGAATTTACCGTCGATATCGGTAATCGTACCGGCTCCGGTACCTTTTACCAATACCGATGCTCCGGGCAGGGATTCGTTCGTTGACCGGTCGGTAACCGAGCCGCTGATGCTCTTCTCCTGGCCGAACACAGTGGTTCCTGCAACGACCAGCAAGAGCAGAAAAATGCTCCTTAACCAGCCGACAGCCTGTTTAAGTGTAAGGTAATTCTTCATAACATATTGATTTTGGTATTAGTTAAGAAATATTTTCGGGTTTGTGGAAGTCATACCGGGTAAAATCAATCCTTCTTACAAATATAATAATAATGGTGTTTTCGGAAAATGTGAAAATATTATGTTTAATCGTGTTTGGGGGTCCATACGGGATTATCAGGATGCGGTTTTGAATTTCCTTTGATTATCTTTGCTCAATACTCACTGGAAATGAATAACCGCCTCTTTTTATTAGATGCTATGGCCCTGATTTACAGGGCTTATTTCGCCCTGAATAAAAATCCCAGGATCAATTCAAAAGGATTGAATACCTCCGCTATTCTTGGTTTTGCGAATACTTTATATGATCTTGTCAAGAATGAAAAGCCGACCCATATCGGGGTGGCTTTTGATTCGTTTGCGCCGACGCTCCGCGAGGCAGAGTACACCGAATACAAAGCCCAGCGGGAGAAGATGCCGGAAGATATTGCCCTGGCGTTGCCCTATATCCGTCGTTTGCTGGAGGGATTCCGTATCCCCATCCTCGAGCTGCCCGGTTATGAGGCGGATGATATTATAGGAACGCTCGCACACAAAGCAGATAAAAAGGGATTTACGACGTTCATGGTGACGTCCGACAAGGATTTTGGGCAGCTTGTCAGCGACAGGACCTTTATTTACCGTCCGCCCAGGTTTGGCAACAAAGCGGAGATTTTAGGGATAAAGGAAGTGTGTGAAAGATACCAGATTGAAAGGCCGGCGCAATTGATTGATATTTTAGGATTATGGGGCGATGCGTCCGATAATATCCCGGGGATACCGAACATCGGGGAAAAGAGGGCCATAGAGCTGATAAAGCAATACGGATCGGTGGAGAACCTGATTGCCCATTCCGGCGAGTTGCAGGGAAAGATCAGGGAAAATGTCGAAGCCTTTGCAGAGCAGGGGCTTTTCTCGAAGAAGCTGGCCACCATAATTCTGGATGTGCCTTTGGAATTTGAAGAGGAGAAGCTGATACTGGAGAGACCCTCTTTCGAGATCCTCAACGAATTGTTCAATGAGCTGGAATTCAGGACTTTCGCAAAGAGGGTATTCACTGACCTTTCGGTAAGGGAGCAGGCTGGAGAAGAGGTAACCGGGTTGGTGGCCCAGGCCGGCGGGGGGAAACCGCAGGCTGGGGGAGATCTTTTCAGCGAATTGCCCGCCACCGAGAAAGGGACGCCATCCCTTGGGACGCCATCCCAAGGGATGGCGTCCCTGGACAAGACCCGGGTCAATTACCATCTCGTCACTTCCAAAGACCAGCGGCAGCAACTGGTGGACAAACTCAAACATGCCGAAAAGTTCTGCTTCGATACCGAAACCACCGGCATCGATCCGAACAACTCGGAACTCGTTGGTATCTCATTCTGCTTCCAGCCCTTTGAAGCCTTTTTTGTGCACCTCCCGGCCAATTACCAGGAATGCCTCGAAATTGTCAGCGAGTTCAAACCCTTCCTGGAAAACGAAAACGTTCTCAAGATCGGACAAAACCTCAAATTCGATATCGCTATCCTCAAATGGTATGAGGTGGAGGTACGCGGCAAATTGTTCGACACGATGCTGGCCCACTACCTGATCGAACCGGATCTGAAACACGGAATGGATTTTCTTTCCGAAACATACCTTAATTACAAAACCGTCCATATCGATGAACTGATCGGCAAGAAAGGCAAAGACCAGGGGAATATGCGGGATGTGCAACCGGAAATCCTTTCCGATTACGCCTGCGAAGATGCCGACATCACCTACCGCCTCTATGAAATCTTCGATCCGATGCTGAATGAAGGCGGCCTCAGAAAGCTTTTCGAAGAGATAGAAATTCCGCTGGTGCCTGTCCTGGCCGCCATGGAGGCGGAAGGCGTAATGCTCGACACGAAGGCTTTGAAAGATTATTCTGCACACCTGGGCGATGAGGTCCATGAGGTGGAGGAGCAAATCTACGACCTGGCCGGGCAACTCTTTAATATCGCATCGCCCAAACAACTCGGCGAAATTCTTTATGAAAAGCTTAAAATCACCGATAAGCCGCCGCGCACGGCTACCAAACAATATTCGACCAGCGAGGATGTGCTGGTCAAGATGCTGTTTCGCCATCCGATCATCCAGCTGATCCTGGACTACCGTTCACTGACCAAGCTTAAATCGACCTACGTCGATGTGTTGCCCACCCTGATCAGCCCGCGCGACAAACGGATCCACACCTCTTACAACCAGGCGGTGGCTGCAACAGGCCGGCTCAGTTCCAACAATCCGAACCTGCAGAATATCCCGATCCGGACCGACCGGGGAAAAGAGATCCGAAAAGCTTTTGTACCCCGAAATCCCGATTTCATCCTTTTATCGGCCGATTACTCCCAGATTGAGTTGCGGATCATTGCACATATGAGCGGAGATAAAAACATGATCGAATCTTTCCGGCAGGGAACCGACATTCACGCCGCCACAGCCGCCAAAGTCTACGGTATCCAGGTCGGCGAAGTCACCCCGGAGATGCGCCGGAAAGCCAAGGCGGTCAATTTCGGTATCATTTACGGGCAGTCGGCGTTCGGACTGGCCGAACGGCTGAACATTACCCGCCGCGAAGCGGCAGAGATCATCGAATCCTACTTCGCACAGTATTCGGGGATTCGGGAATATATGGACCGCACCATCGATTTTGCCCGGAAGCACGGGTATGTGGAGACCATCCTGGGAAGAAGGCGGTATCTGCGCGATATCAATTCGGCCAATGCCGTTGTGCGCGGGTTTGCTGAAAGAAACGCCATCAATGCCCCGATCCAGGGTTCATCGGCCGATATGATCAAGATCGCCATGATCCGCATCCATGAAGACCTTAAAAAGCTTGCAACTCGCAGCCGGATGATCCTGCAGGTCCATGACGAACTCGTTTTCGACGTACACAGATCGGAAAGAGAACTGATCCGGCCGGTTGTGTATGAGCAGATGAAAAATGCACTGCCGCTGGATGTACCGGTGGAGGTTGAGATGGATGAAGGGGAAAACTGGCTGGAGGCGCATTGAAATAATATTTTTCTATTTTTGATCATTCCAAATTCCAAGATTATGAACCTGACCACCGACAGACGCATTGTCATGACCCTGGATGCCGGGGGAACCAACTTTGTATTCAACGCCATTCGGGGCGGGGAAGAGATGTTTGAACCTTTCCGCCTGAAAGCAAAAGGAGCTACACTGGAAGAGGTGCTGCTCAAAATAATCGATGGTTTTAATAATGTAAAAAGCGCACTGGATGAGAAACCGTCGACCATCAGCTTCTGTTTTCCCGGTCCGGCCGACTATCCGCGGGGCATCATCGGCGATCTGGAGAATCTGCCTACATTCAGGGGTGGAGTCGCACTGAAAGACATGCTGGAAGAGAAATTCGGCATCCCGGTGTTCATTAACAACGACGGTGATCTGTTTGCCTACGGTGAAGCCATCGGGGGCATCCTGCCGGAGATCAATGCCCGTTTGGAGGCGGCCGGTAATCCCAGGCGATACCGCAACCTGTTCGGCGTTACTTTCGGAACCGGTTTCGGGGGAGGCATTGTCAACAACGGGCAGCTATTCATCGGCGACAATTCGGCCGGCGGTGAAGTAAACCGCATGCGCAACAGGCTCTATCTCTCCACCAGCGCTGAAGACAGCACCGCCATCCGGGGTGTCCGCCGGGTATATGCCCGCGAAACAGGCATCCCGTTTGAGGAATCTCCAAATCCCAAAGAGATCCAGGATATTATTCTCGGGTCTTTTCCCGGTAATAAAGAAGCAGCCCTGAAAGCCTGGGAAGAGATGGCGGTTGTGGCCGGCGATACCCTGGCCAATGCCATCACCCTGATCGACGGAATTATCGTGATCGGCGGAGGATTATCCGGCGCCCACGGAGTATTCCTGCAACGACTCGTGGATGAGATGAATGCGAGCTTTACATCGCTCGACGGGCATGAAGTACCCCGCCTCGAGATCACGGCACTCAACCTGGAAAACCCGGTGGAACTGGCCGAGTTCCTGGAAAACAAGTCGATCGAAATCAAAGTGCCGTTCAGCCAAAAAACCGTCAATTATAACCCGGCACGGTATATCGGCGTCGGCGTTTCCCGGCTGGGCACATCCAGGGCCGTATCGGTCGGCGCCTACGCCTATGCACTGGCTGAACTGGATAAGATTTAGTTAGAGGCTATTCGTGTCAATTCGCCTCATTCGTGTTGATTCGTGTTCCCTTTGGAATAACGGATGAGACGAATTTTACGAATAACCACGGATAAATAATAGCAGAAATATTAACCATTCCGGATTTTATTTGTTATTAACTTCAGAAAGAAATATCCATTTATCATGAAACTCTACAGCATCGAAACCGGAAACCTGAAACTCGACGGCGGCGCCATGTTCGGCGTCGTACCCAAATCACTCTGGTCGAAAGTTTATCCTGCCGATGAGAACAATCTGTGCAATTGGGCCATGCGCTGCCTGCTGGTGGTCGATGAAGACCGCAGGATCCTGATCGACAACGGAATCGGCGACAAGCAGGACTGGAATTTTCTCCGCCATTATCATCTCAACGGAGATGACACGCTGGAGAAGTCGCTGGCAAAAGCCGGTTTCGGTAAGGAGGATATTACGGATGTGATCCTGACGCACCTGCATTTCGACCATTGCGGCGGAAGTGTCGAATGGAACCACGACCGCACCGGGTACAAGCTGGCTTTTCCCAATGCCAATTACTGGGTCAGCCGTCAGCAGTACAACTGGGCCGTTGAGCCCAATCATCGCGAAAGCGCCTCTTATCTGAAAGAAAACATTTTACCCATTGAAGAGAGCGGAAAGCTGAAACTAATTGAAGGCGAAGGTGAAATTCTTCCCAACATCACCATAAAACTTTACCATGGCCATACAGACGGACAGGCGATACCTCACATTCGATACAACGGTAAAACTGTGGTATTTATGGCCGATCTGCTTCCCTCAACAGCCCATGTGCCGATGCCGTGGATCATGGGTTACGATACCCGCCCGTTGATTACTTTAGAAGACAAAACCCGCTTTTACAGGGAAGCGCTGGAAAACGACTACATCCTGTTCCTGGAACATGATCTTTACCATGAATGCTGTACCCTTCACCAGACCGACAAAGGCGTTAAAGTAAAGGAAACCTTTGAACTTTGAACTAATTCTAGTCTTCGTCTTTCGCGCTTTCTTCGTATTCCTTCAGCAGTTTCTCCTGGATATCGGACGGTACCGGGGCATATTCGTTGAATTTCATCGTGTAGCTTGCACGGCCGCTGGTGAGCGAGCTTAAAGCCGTCGAATAGCGGTTCAGTTCGGCAAGCGGCACGCGGGCACGGATCGTTCCGCCATCCATACCCATAATGATGGCACGCCTTCCTTGCAGGTCGGTCATGACGCCACCCATTTTATCGGCCGGGACGAAGACTTCGACATCATAGATCGGCTCGAGGATCTTCGGGCTGGCTTCCTTGAAAGCCATGCTGAAGGCGGTACGGCCGGCGAGTTTGAAGGAGATTTCATTGGAATCGACCGGGTGCATCTTGCCATCATAAACATAGACGCGGATATCGCGGGCATAGGAACCGGTAAGCGGGCCCTGCTCCATTTTCTCCATCAATCCTTTGAGGATAGCGGGAAGGAAACGGGTATCGATCGAACCGCCGACGATGCAGTTATAGAAAACGAGTTTTCCGCCCCATTCGAGCTGGATCTCGTCTTTACCGCGGATCGACAGTGAAATTTCGGTATCGCCTTTGGAAATAGTCAGCGGGGTGACCGACGACTGGCGCATCATTTGTTTCAGCTTGACGCTCGACGGGTCGGGTTTGCCCTCTTCGTGCGGCTCGATGACCATGTGCACTTCGCCAAACTGGCCGGCGCCGCCCGACTGCTTCTTATGCTGGTAGGTAGCCTGGGCAACTCTTGTGATCGTTTCCCTGTAAGGAATACGCGGAGGAAGGTAGTTCACCTGTATCTTGATATTGTTTTCCAGGTGCCACTTGGCAATGTTCAGGTGAAGTTCGCCCTGGCCCTCCAGGATCAGCTGGCGCAATTCCTTCTTGTAACCGGCAATGATCGTCTGGTCCATCTTGTGCAACTCATTCAGCGCCATGCCCAGTTTTTCGTCATCGGCCTGATTGACGGCTTTACAAGCCACGCGGAACTTCGAATCGGGATACTCGATCGGGGCGATCTTCTCATCCGCAAACTTGGGAGCATTCAGCGTATGGTTGGTCAGCGTATTCTTCAGCTTGATGGTAGCGCCAATATCACCGGCGACCATCTTTTCCACCTTGTCGCGGTTCTTGCCGGCAAAGACGAACACCTGCGAGAGACGCTCCTTGGTGGCATTGGTGCCGTTGATCATATCTTCTGCTTCATGGATCTCACCGCTGAAAACCTTGAAAAAGCTCACCTCACCCAGGTGCTGCTCGATGGTCGTTTTGAAGACAAAAGCCATAGCCGGCTCGGTAGCCAGACATTTGACCTCTTTTCCCGAGACAGTCTTGACAGGCGGCATTTCATTCGGGGCGGAAACATTGTTGATGATGAATTCCAGCAACCGGCCCACGCCCATATTCTGTTTGGCATTGACACAAAGCACCGGGAAAATGCCCCTGTTGCGCAAACCCAGGCGCAGCCCGCGGGAGATTTCCTCTTCCGACAAAGTCCCGTTTTCGAAGAACGATTCCATCAGCGATTCATCGTTGGCTGCCAGATCTTCGATCAGCTTTGCCTGCAATTCTTCCGCTTTGCCTTTTTCATTGGCAGGAATATCCAGAATCTCCGGTTTTCCCCCTCCATCCGGGTATTTCAGCATTTTCATCTTAAGAAGGTCGATGACCGAATTAAAACCATGTCCGGTGTGAAGCGGATACTGGACCACCGTAACCGCGCTGCTGAAGGAGCTCTTGAGCTGGCTGACGGTATCGTCGAAATTCGAGTTGTCGTGTTCCAGGTGGTTGATGGCAAAGATCACCGGCATGAGTTCTTTGGTACAAAGCCTCCAGGTTGTCTCCGTTCCCGGTTCAACGCCATTCTGTGCATTGACCACGGATACGGCTGCATCCACCACTTTCATCGCGGAAATTACCTCTCCCACAAAGTCATCAAAACCCGGCGTATCGATAACATTGATCTTGTGATTGTTATAAATGGAATACAAAACGGATGAATAGACTGAATTCTGTCTTTCCATTTCAATATCACGGTAATCGGAAACCGTATTTTTATCTTCGATCGATCCCCTCCTGTTAATTACGCCGCCTTCGAACAACATATCTTCTGCCAATGTTGTTTTACCCGTCTTGGCGCCGCCTATCAACGCGATGTTCCTGATCTCGTTCGTTTGAAATACCTTCATTTTCTGTAATTTATAATTGTTAACCTGTTAATTCCGAATAAGGGACGCAAAAGTAGAAAAAAGCTGCCAACTTTCAAAGAAGCCGCTGAAAAAAGTCTTCCATAACCTTAACTTGCTGAAAGTTCCCGATAACTTTTTAACTATTTACACATTTAAAAAATAATTTTACTTTTATTTCAAGTCTTAAAACCCATTTTAATGATAAGGAAAGCGCTACCATTCCTGGTAATATTGTTTTTCTCCATAACCCTGGCCGGACAAGAAATTCCCGAGGCATACCGGAATTATAATGCGAAATATCCGTCGGGGCCGGTTATGACCAACCGGGATGCGGCTCTTCTTCGCTCCCTGCCAGAAAAAAAGGTTCCGGAAACCGCAGTGAGGGACCAGCTTCCGGCAATTGTCGATAATTCAACCCTTCCTTACCTGAGGCCGGTATTTCTGCAGGAGGGCCCCAGTTGCGGACAGGCAGCCATGGTCGGTTATAATTTCACATACGAAATGGCTTGCAAGAGAGACCAGCCCGCCTTGTTCCCGCAAACCCAGTATCCGACCCATTTCACCTGGAATTTTCAGAACGGTGGCGATGGCTGGTATGGAGTCAGCTATTTCCACAGTGTCGAAATCCTCCGCATGTGCGGGTGTATGAATTCTTACGACTATGGCGGTTTTTTCGATGACGGGCGCCGCTGGATTAACGGTTACAACCTGTATAACAATGGTATGTACAACAGGGTCAGGCAGATGTACCGGATCAACACCTCGACGGAAGAAGGAATCCTGGCACTGAAGCACTGGCTCTACAATCATATGGGAGAACAGGAACATGGCGGCGTTGCGAGCTACTACGCCAATGTCCCCTGGAATGCAGTTTTCCTCAATGATACGACTCCCGAAGGAGGCAAATACGTAGTGACCTGGTGGTACCCGCTGGCTTCCCACGCCATGACCATTGTGGGTTACAATGATTCGATCCGCTACGATTACAACGGCGACGGGCAATACACCAATACTATCGATCTTAACAACGACCAGGTCATCGACCCCAGGGACTGGGAGTTCGGCGGAGTAAAGTTTGTCAACAGCCACGGAACCGGGTCGCAGGACAGTGGTTTTTGTTACATGATGTACAAGGTTCTGGCCGAAAAGTTTGAAACAGGCGGGATCTGGAACCAGGAGGTTCATATCCTGGATGTTGATGAAGATTATTTGCCCCTGATGGCGTTTAAAGTAAAAATAAAACATACTAACCGGGGGAAGATTAAAGTGATGGCAGGTGTTTCACAGGATACATCGGATATTTCACCGGCATGGATGATGGATTTTCCGATGATCAACTACCAGGGCGGCAACCACTTCATGCAGGGGAACGATACGCTGGAATCGCTCAAAACCCTTGAGTTCGGCCTGGATGTGACCCCGCTGCTGGGTCACCTGGAATCGGGCATGCCGGCAAAATTCTTCCTGGTTGTAGATGAAGATGACCCCGGATACCAGGGCGATGGCCAGATATTGTCATTTTCAGTTATGGATTACACCGGATCTGAACAGGAATATGTTTCGGATGATATCCCTGTCGATATTGAGAATAATTCAATTTCTATGGCTTCAGTGATGTTCTCGCCTGATTTTGAGATAATCACGATCACAACCGATTCGCTGCCTCCTTTTGTTGTTGACGAACCCTATAGTTTCCAGCTTGGTGCTGCAGGTGGTAGAATCCCCTATTCATGGGAAATCGCCGGACAATACACGGTCGAACAGTCGACCGCCACGATGCCCGGAGTGGATGAATTCCTGGTTCTGGATTCGGCGGAAGACGACACGATCATGGCCGTTGCCCTCGGCTTTGATTTTCCGTTTTACGGTGGTACTTATGATACCGTGTTCATGCACATCAACGGGCATTTGCAATTTTCCGGCGATCAGATCCCATGGCCCTACATGATGGAACCGGAGCTGATGTTCCGCAGTATCCCGATGATCGCCCCTTTAAGCTATGCTGGTCTTACCATCATGCCCGCAGAAGGCGATGGCGGATGGGTTGAAACCAGCGACACTGCCGCCATTTTCCGCTGGAAGCTTTCAGCCGAAGGCAACCTGGGCACTACCGACATCAATTTCACCGTAAAACTGGAAGAGGATGGTACTATCGGATTTATATACGGCCCTTCAACGCTTGGCGGATTCGGCTGGCTGGCAGGATTATCGGCCGGTAACAAAACAGACTACCTGGTTTCGCCATACAGTGGCCAGCCACAAATACCACCCGGAACCAGTGTAACATTCCGCTATCAGTCACTCCCCGGAACTTTTCAGCTTTCCGAAAATGGACTTTTGTCGGGGACACCCCATTCCGACGACCGAATCCATGATGTGGCCGTCAGGGTGACCGACCGATCGGGAATATCCGTCGCCCGCGACTTCCAGCTAACTTCTGGACCTTACATTTATCTTTCGGTAATGCCGGGAAACGATGACCAGGTCTTCTACGGCGATACGGTAAGCTTGCAACTGACCCTGGTCAACGGCGGCACGGAGATCCTCGAAAATCCTTTCATCAGCCTTTCGACCAGCGATCCGTTCATCATTTTCCAGGATTCGCAATGCCAGACGGGGACGATTCCTGCCGGTGAATCGGTGTCGGTGACTGATGCTTTCAGTTTCGTAGTATCCACTTTTATTCCAGACCATAGCGATATCCAGTTCGAAACGGTGCTCGATGCCTCCGGCCGAAGCTGGGTCAAGGATCTCGTCCTTCAATCCAACGCACCCGGGCTCTTTCTCGAAAGGAATGAAATCGGCGACGAAGACAACCGTCTCAGCCCCGGAGAAACAGCGCCACTGCTGGCCACTTTGCGCAATTCGGGCCATGCCGCAATCGATCAGGTTATGTCGGAGCTGGTCTCCCTCAGTCCCGAAGTGGTGGTATCCGGAAATACTGTGCAGGATTTCGGCAGCATCGGGAAAGGTGCGTCTGTTACGCGGTCCTTCACGCTCACTGCCGATGATTCCACTCCCAGCGGCACACCGGTCACATTAGTTCTGACCACAACATCAGCATCAGGAATCGGACAACAGGATACCATCGAAATGAAAGTCGGGAAAACGCCGGTAATGGTGATCGATATGGCCGTCGACAAAAATTCGGGCCCGGTGATCTTTTCGCTTTTGAATGAACTCAACGTTCTTTCTGAATACGATTATTCGATCACACCCAAAATATTTGATTACGAATCCTTGTTTATCTGCCTGGGTTACTATTACCAGAACCATCTGCTGACCCTGGGGGAAGGCACGCTGATCGCCAATTACCTGGATGCGGGAGGAAAAGTTTACCTGGAAAGCCGGACAACCTGGAAAGATGATCCGGGAACGCCGGCCCAGCCGAAATTTAATATCCAGTGGGCAGGCAATATTACCCCCTTCGATACCATTACCGGGATTGATACTGCATTTGCAGCCGGTCTTACCTTTACTAACGAAGCCATTCATCCCTTCAGTTTTTATTACCTCGACGCGATCCCGCCGGCTTTTCCCATCCTTGAGGACAACAGCACCCGACTCCCCTGCGCCGTTGCCTACGATGCCGGCAATTACAAAACTATCGGCGCCCTGTTCGAATTCGGCACCCAGCCCGGTATCCCTTCCGGCGCCTCCACTGAACTGCTGACCCGTTACCTGGAATTCTTCGGCATCAACGTCAGTCCGATCGGTACGGATGAAATCAACGGTCAAAAAGAAGTAATGAATCTGCATATTTACCCTGTCCCTGCCACAAACCTTATTAACATCAATATCCAGGATCCCGTCACCCGTAACCCGTCACCCGTAATTCCAACTTCACTTTTCGTCATTAACCTCTACGGGCAAACCGTAATGCAAATAGAAGATATTCAATCGTTTCCATATACTCTGGATATTTCAGCGCTCAGCCCGGGGTTGTATTTTTTAAGGATGGAAGATGAAAAAGGGCATTCCGATACTTCAAAATTCATCAAAGCACAAAACTAATCCATGAAAAAGATTCCCATGACCAGCTACCTGGTGATCCTACTTTGCGGTACTGTATTACAGGCATTTACGCAAGTCAATAAATCGTTGGCCCCCACATTGCTTACCTACACCGAATCCTCCTCCGGCCTGGCCAGTCCCGAATGGGAAGGAGGGCGGAGCGAGCTTGAATTTGCCGACATAAATGGCGACGGGCACCCGGATATCATTACCATTGGTGATCACGGAAATCCGGGGATACAATCGGGAGAGCAGGGTATAATGGTTTATTTCGGCGACGGGCAGGGGAACTGGGAGGTGCAAATGGGCGGCGACCTCGGATACGGGGGGATTGCCGCCGGCGATGTCAACAACGACGGCCTGATGGATATTGGCTACGGCATGCACCACAATTATTCTTCCACCGATCTCGGCGACCAGCTGATCGAAGTGGCTCTGGGAAACGGCACCGGGACCGGCTGGATACCCTGGGACGACGGGCTGGCAACCAATGGGGAAGACTGGGGCATGTTCGGTACCGATTTTGCCGATGTGGATAACGACGGCGACCTAGATATCGGCTCGATCTCCTTTGGGTGCTGTTCCGGGATCCATGTTTACCTGAACAACCTCGACGGGACATGGACCCAGAGCTTTGGGTTCAACACGGGCAATTCCTCGATGATCTTCCAGTTCGGGGATATCAACAACGATGGGAACATGGATTTCATCGTGGACCATGAATCGGGAACAGCTTACTTCGGAGACGGAACGGGCGGTTTCAGCATCAATGACCTGAACCTTCCTTCACTCGATAACATTGGCCGCAGCGGGCCTTCGCTGGGTGATGCGGATAATGACGGTGGAATGGACCTGGCATTTACGAACTATGACGGCGGTTTGCACGTTTATACTTTTATGGAAGATATCGGCGAATGGGCCGACTTTTCAGGGAATCTGCCCTCTTCTGGAGATTTTGAAATGACCCAGCTGGCCGACATGAACACCGATGGCTTCATTGACCTTGCGGCGTTCGGGACGGGTACCTTTCGGGTGTTCCTGGGCAACGGGCAGGGCAACTGGACTGCCGACGCTACTTTTTCCGTAGGTGATCCGGGAAGCTGCCAGGCGTTCAGGGTTGGCGGCGATGCCGACCATAACGGGAAACCCGATGTAGTTTTACTTGAAGAGACCAATCTGAGCTGGTTTACTTATCAGAATTTCCTGCACTTTTTCAAAGAAAACTCAACACCATTGGCATTGGACATCCGGCCGGTTTTCCCCCGGGGCCATGAATTGCTGAAGCCGGGATCGGTCAGGAACATCGGTTGGATCAGCGCCGTTTACGGTAACCAGGAATCCTTTGTGCAACTGGAATATTCGGTCACAGGGCCAGAGGGCCCCTGGATTCCGATCGCTGCGGAACTGCCCGACAACGGGAGCTACCAGTGGATAGTGCCCCAGGAAAACTCGGATAACTGCTACATCCGGTACTCGATGTATGCCGGCCAATCGAATGCCCAGGGAATGACAACAGCGCCCTTTACCATCACTGACGGTTCGATAGGAATTTCGGATGAAACAGATAAAATAAGTGGTTGGAGGATTTATCCCAATCCTGCTACAAGCATTCTGGCCATTGATCTTCATCGGCCCGCAGCCCGGTTATCCGTCATCACTCCTTTCGGGCAAACCGTAATGCAAATAGAAGATATTCAATCGTTTCCATTTACTTTGGATATTTCAGCGCTTAGTCCGGGATTGTATTTTTTAAGGATGGAAGATGAAAACGGGCTTTCCGGCACTTTAAAATTCATCAAGGAGACCGTCTAAAAAGTCTTATATTTCGATTTGATTGCCTGAAAACAGTTCGTGCTCCAACGACTAAAGCCGTTGGTTCGGAGAATATTACAAAGACGGAACCGACGGTTTCAGTCGTCGGAAGGAAATTCCCTCAGGAATCGACGGGACGCTCGTCGGACTACCTAAATAAAAGTGAATATATGGACTTTTGAGACAACTTCCTACTCTGTGGTGAATAAACCCAACACCCATCATCAGAAATAATCTTATCTTTACCCCCTCAAATTCCCTGTCTTATGAAAAAAATCACATCTTTCTTTATCTTCCTGATTATCATACCATTCCTTATATCCAATACCCCCGCCAACAAGCACGAAAAACCCTATGCCGAAGGTGAAATCATGATCAAGCTATACAGCGACCTTCCCCAGAACCAGCAGCAAATGCTGCAGGATGTGCTGGGGGATTTCCAGGGCGCAGGGCTTGGCGTTATCCGCCGGCTCTCCGACCGCCTGAATATCTTCCTCCTCAGCTACGATCCGTCGGTGATCAGTGACGACCGGATGCTCCAGGAGATCAAATCCCATCCGTTTGTCGAACTGGCCCAGTTCAACCATTTCATCGAACTGAGGGAATTCATCCCGAATGACCCCAGTTTTTCACAGCAATGGAATATGAACAACACAGGGCAGACCGGCGGCCAGCCCGATGCCGATATCGACGGGCCGGAAGCCTGGGGCATAAGCACTTCAGGTGTTACCGCCACCGGCGATACGATCATCATTGCCGTGGTCGACGACGGATTTGACCTGGAACATGAAGATATCCGCTTCTGGAAGAACTACCAGGAAATCCCAGGCAACGGGATCGACGATGATTCCAACGGCTATATCGATGATTACCACGGCTGGAATTCGTGGAACAACTCCGGCAACCTGGTGGAGAAAGACCACGGAACGCATGTGACCGGCATTGCTGCAGCAAAGGGCAATAACGGCCTCGGCGTGACCGGCGTGAACATGAACGTAAAAGTGATGCCGGTGGTGGGCTCGGCGACAACCGAATCGATCGTGGTGGGAGGCTACTCCTATGTTTACGAGATGCGGTGGCTCTACAATAAAACCGACGGCGCAAAGGGCGCCTTCATCGTTTCATCCAATTCCTCTTTCGGCACCGATGGCGACATCGAAGATTTCCCGATCTGGAGCGCCATGTACGACTCCATGGGCATGCAGGGCATTCTCAATGCGGCCGCTACAGTCAATGCCAACCTGAATATCGATGTGGTGGGCGATATTCCTACGGCCTTCCCCAACGAAGCGCTCATTACGGTGACCAATACCACCAGTGACGACGAGCTGAGCCCCTATGCCGGCTATGGCCTGACCACCATCGACATCGGCGCCCCCGGCACCCAGGTTTACAGCACCCGGTATAACAATTCATACGGCCTCAAGACCGGCACCTCGATGTCGAGCCCGCACGTGGCCGGCGCCATCGCTTACCTATTTTCAGTTGCTGATGAATCCTTTATGGAATCGTATCACGCCGATCCGGCCGGCATGGCCCTCGTTCTGAAACAATATATTCTCAATGGCGCAGACCCGATTCCTACCCTGGCCAATAAATCGGTCTCCGGCGGACGCCTCAACATTTACAACGCCGCACAGCTCCTGCTCAATCCCGCCATCTCCTTCGACCCGATGAGCCTCCTCCAGATGATGCAGCCCAACGAGCAGGAGAGCGTGATCCTCTCTTTCACCAATAACTCGGCGTCCAGTGTTAGTTATGAAATCGCCCTGGCAGGCACCTTCCCGTGGATCGCTCTCACCGGCGCCACCTCCGGCACCCTCAGTGGATTCGGTACCGGCAGCATCCAGGTCGACTTCAACACCACCGGAATGCCTTACGATACACTCCAGACCTATATCGCCTTTAATTACGGCAACGACGGCCTGTTTAACGTCCCCGTCCATCTCCTGATCGGCCCCTTTATCGGTCTTGATGATCTGTCGGGAAATCCGGACAGGTTATCGAAAAGCCTGGCCATCTGGCCCAATCCGGCCAGGGACGTTATCAGGTTCAAGGTCGCGGGTGTAAGTGAGGGGAGTGTTTATTCCATTGATATGGTCAGCGCCGACGGAAGGATCCATCATACTTTGAATTCCGGGTCGAATCAGAATGAACTGATCCTGGATGCCCGTTCATTTAAACCGGGTATGTACCTGGCCATTCTTAAAGAAAACGACCAGGTGATTGATTCACAGAAGATCTTGATATCAAGGTAAATGTGGGGTTAACTCATTTTGCCAGCCATTCCACCGGGTTCTGGAGTGTTTTCGACTGCCACACTTCGAAATGAAGTTCCGTTTTTGAATCTTCCTTGTTGGTGAAAACCGTGCCGATCTTCTGCTTCGTCGTCACCTTCTCCCCGATCTTCACATAAACCTGGTCGAGGTTGGAATAGACCGAAAGGAATTCGCCGTGGCGGATGATGACCACGTTGTTGTTGTTAGGGACGCTCATCACGCGGGTAACGACGCCGCTGAAAATGGCCCGGGCTTCGGTGCCGGCCTGGGTGAGCAGGTCGATGCCGTTGTTGCGCGTCGTCACATTCTTAAGTACCGGGTGGGCATGCTCTCCGAAAGTGCCCGATACGATCCCCTGTTCCACCGGCCAGGGCAGCTTGCCTTTATTGCTCTGGAAATTATCGGAAATGATCTTTTCTTCCGGCGTCAGCGCATAAACGCCCGTTTTCGGGAGCGGGGCGCCGTATTTACTTGCCCTTTCATTGGCCAGCCTGATCTCCTCGGCGATGATCTCCTGGATGGCCTGCTGGAGCTTCTTTGCCGCCGCCTCTTTCTCTTTCAGCGTCTTCTGCAGCTCCTTCTCCTTCTTCGAAAGGGCTTTCACCGATTTGTTCTTCTCCTCCCGTTCCACGGTAAGCTGCTGCCGCTGGCGCTCTTCCCCGGTCAGCAGATTGTTCTTCTGCGTTCTGATAGCGGCCAGCTCCTCCATTTTTATCTCCAGCCGCTTTTGTTTTACCTGGATAAGCAACGCCTGCTGCCGCCGGTACTGGTTGTAAAATTCGAAATATTTCAGCCGCTGATAGGCCTGGTTGAAGTCTTTTGCAGAAAAGATGAAGAGCATCCGGTCATAAAGATTCTGGTTCTTATATGCATAGTAGATCATCTGGGCATATTCGTCTTTGAGGCTCTTCAGGTCGTTTTCCAGCAATTTAATTGTATCGAGGGTCAGGGCCATCTGCCCGTCGACCAGCCCGATCTCGCTGCTGATCGTGTTGATAAGCTGTTCGCGCTGACTGATCTTTTTATTAAGGATAACCACCTCATTGAGGGAGTTCTGCCGGGTTTGCCGTGTCTGATCCAGCAGCTTGTTGGTGTATTCGATCTCCTCTTCGATCTTTTTCTTGTCCTGCTCCAGCTTTGTACGGTCCTTCTGGGCGAAAGCAACCGTAAAAGGCATTATCAAAAGGATAAAGAAAAAGGTGAATCTGTTCATCCGGTTCCGTAAAGAATTTTATCGATGAAACAAAAATAGGAATAAATCACCTGATCCTTTGATAATTCGGGGGAATTGAGAAGGGGAAGGTCATTTGCTCTCCCGTGGCTACTTTATCATATTTCACCCTGACCTTTGATTTCTCTTCGGCCTGGATCTCGAAACGGATATCACTGGGGTAGATTTGATCGTTAAGGGCCTGAAAATCACCGTACGTGGCTGTAAGCTTCCGGTTATCCTTCATATATTCCTTCAGGTCTATTTTTTTTATTTTGTAAGATGACGGATCGAGCCAGATGTTCTGCAAAAGAATGACCGGGTCATTTTTGGCGGATTCCGCTTCTTTCCTGATCTTACGCCTTCCGGTAGTGGAAAGTTTATAATTCAGGTTGTCGATGGAAGCCCGGAAATTATTCGTCTCAAAAAACTGGAAATCGTTTCCCAGCAGGATCGACTGCAGCATGTCGAAATCAACGTCGATTTGCAGGAACCGGCTGACCAGTGCGTAATCGCCGGCAAAATAGTCTTTGTTCATCCGGTTGAGGTACTTCACCGAATCGGTGGTTATCACCATACGGAACATCTCCAGCCCCATGGCCGGTGATGCCGTGATCCAGATCAGGCTGTCTTTCCTGATCCTGATCTGCCCGTTGAGGTCGGCAGAGCTCTTTTTGTCGGAATACGAGGCTGTAAACTTCATCGACAGCCGGTCGAACCGGAATTCGCTCTGTTTCAGCCGGCTGTAAAGGTACTCCGGCCCCTGTTCCTTCAGCGGCTCTTTGATCAGTGGCCGTGTCGAACGGCACGATGACAGCGCCAGGATCACCAGGCCCATCATCCCTATTCTCTTAAAAATCTTAATCATGGTATTCTTTATCCCGGACCTTCATTTCAAGGAACTCCGACCCGGTCCCGGCATCCAGGGCCTTCTCCCAGTATTTCACCGCTTCTTTTTTATCATTCAGTTTCCACAGTACATCGCCGTAATGTTCCAGGACGACTGCACTGTTTTCCCCTTTTTCCATGGCTCTTTCAATCCATGGTTTGGCTTCTTCATACCGGCCCAGCTTAAACAGCACCCATCCGTAGGTGTCGAGGTAGGAACTGTTGTCGGGCTCCATCTCCACGGCCCTTTCAGCCATCTGTTCCGCCTTCTCCAGGTCTTTTCCCCGTAACGACAGGTAGTAGGCATAGTTGTTCAGCACCAGTGTATTGGCCGGGTTGATCTTCAGCACCTTTTCATAAGCCTCATCCGATTTCTCGTGATCTTTCAGCTGGAAATAGGAATCGCCGAGGTAGGAATAGAATTGCTCCAGCATCCGGTCGTTGCCCACTACGAAATTAACGCCGGCCCTGAAGTACTTTACCGCCGCCTCATAATCTTTAAGCATAAAATGGGCCGCCCCGGCAAACATGTACAACATGGGCTGATCGGGGAAAAGGTCCAGCGCCCGCTTGCTCTCGGCAGCCATCGCCTGGTTATCGTTCAGCTCCGACTCCACAAAGAGCAATTGTTCCCAGATCAGGTACTTTGTGCTGTCGAGGCTGATCACTTTGCGGAATGTATCGCGGGCTTCTGCATACCGCTTGTCCTGCACCAGGAAATCGGCATAGATCGAGTGGGCCTTCGGATCGTTCGGATGGGCCCGGATGAGGATCTCAGCCAGCTCAAACGCCTCCTCCTTGTAATCGCTGTAGATATCCGTGACACTGTAATAAGCCAGCAGGATCGACACTTTGGAATCGATATCGAGGGCCGGGTTAGCAAACCCTGCTTTCAGGTATTCGTAAGCTTTGTCGCGGTTGCCTGTTTTCCGGTAATAGTCGGAAAGCGAAATGTTGATGTAAGGATTATCCGGGTCGGCTTCAAGGATCCGGTTGTAGAGCTCGAGCGCCTGGTCATACATCCCGGTGTTCATGTATAGCTCGGCCAGCATCTCCATGTACCGGGGCTCATCGGGAAAAGCCTGGCCGAGTTTCCGGATCTCTTCGATCGCCTTGTCTGTTTTACCTATCATCAGGTAGATCTTCTCTTTCTGCACCGAAAGATCTTCATTGATACCGATCTTCTGTTCCAGCATGTCGTACGATTTGACCGCATTCTTGTAATCGCCGTCATACAGGTAGTTCAGCGCCTGGTCCTGGTAATAGTCGATATTCTCCGGATCGCTGACCAGTAACTGATCGATAGTTTTAGCTGCATCGGAATATTTTCCCTGTGCCTGTAAGATCCGTACCAGCAGTATTTTATACCAGGAATTTGACGGGTCGGCTGCTACGGCTTTTTCCGCAAATGGCAATGCCTCTGCCGGTTTTCCCAGGTCGGTATAGATCGATGCCAGTTCGTACATGGCCGCTGCATCTTTCGAATCCAGCTCGATGCACTTTTTGAAAAGTTCAATGGCCTTGTCCAAATTACCCAGTATTTTCTGTTTGGTCGCTTCGTAATAGGTCTCCCGGTTCTTCGAGAACTGCCCCTGGGCATGGATTAAAGGACTGTTAGACTGTAGGACAGTAAGAAAGATCAGAAGACGCAATACACTTTTCATAGTTCGGAGTGATTATTCATTGTTCAACTGTTCAATTGTTCAACTGTTCAATTGTTCAATTGTTCAATTGTTCAATTGTTCAACTGTTCAACTGTTCAATTGTTCAATTGTTCAACTGTTCAATTGTTCAATTGTTCAATTGTTCAATTGTTTCAGGATTGTCTTGAGGGTGCAAAATTAGGTTTTATTTCTCTTGAATCGGGGATCGGCAACTTTACGTATCCATTCGGCTTCCATTTTACAATCCGTGATCATCCGTTCAATTCGTTTCATTCGTGTTCCTGTAATTGATATGAGGGTTGGAAACCCGGTTTCTGTGCCATTTGGTGTATTGGTGCTTTTGTGGCATCTTCCGGAAAATTGACTTTTCGCAGCATGCCCAATATTACAACAGACATTCCGTTATATTTTATTATGCTGATTGTGTTTTAAAAAGAACTTAGTCAATTTTTATGATCAAAAGATTATTGATTATTTCGGTTGCGGCACTTATGCTGATTGCTGTGTCCTGCAATAAGGACAAGACCAATATTGCCCCCACCATCCGTTTCACGCAACCCGACAGTCTCCTGGTCGTCACCCATGATACAAGCCTGGTTTTTATCGCTGAGCCGGAAGATGTGGATGGGAATATTACCAAAGTTGAGTTTTATATAAACGAAGCCACAGTATCGACTGATCTTGAATCACCGTATGTTTATGAATGGCTTGATGCGAAGCTGGAGAATGCCGGTAATTATCTTTTCAGAGCGATTGCTTATGATAATGACGGCGCAACGGGAGAGGATGAAATTCAAATAGAGATCTTCGACTACAGGGAGAAATTCCTGGGTGATTTCCGGTTTACGGTCATTAACGAATCCTGGTCGATGGGCCAGCCGAACACATACGATACTTCCGTGTATGCCGGTATTATCCGGAGATTTGACCCCGCCGACAGCATCGATGACCTCTATTACATCCAGGATGACATCAATGAGGTTCCTGATACGAAAGTGACGATCATTTTCGGCCCTTCGGCGAAAATCACCTCTGTTTTAGATACAGCAGGCGCATTACTTCCAAAGGGCGGCTATCACTACTGGCATAGCGGAGGATTTACCACCACCGATTCGATCTTTTTCAGCGTCGGCGGATTAGGCGGCCTCGGAGCCGGAAACAACTACTACGTCACCGGCGTAAAACAATAAACCAATGACGCGAACGCAGTGAGCCAATGACGCGAGCGCAGCGAGCTTATAACCCCCTTATTTCCCGTCTTTCCTTAAAATAGACAACCGCCAGGAAAATGCAGAAAAGAACCGCGTTGATCGCCAGCGACAGCGCCTGGTTCCCGACAGGGAGGTAGTAACCGGGAAGGAATAACGCCAGGGTCAGAATTGTGTAAAACCCGATCCGCTTCATCGGGTAACCGATCCGGTAGTATTTCTGCCCCCAGTAATAGGATAGTATGACCATAAGACTGTAGGCGGAAAGATGACCTATTGCTGCACCGAGATAACTCAGGCGGGGTACCAGCAGCACATTCATCAGTATCGTCATGGCGGCGCCCGACAGGCCGATATAGGCGCCGAATCGGGTCATGTCGTTGAGCTTGTACCAGATCGACAGGTTGAAGGTGATCCCCAGCAGAAGGTTAGCCATCAGTACGATGGGCAGGATGAACAGCCCTTCCCGGTAGTCGGGCCCGATGAAGTATTTGACGATATCGGCAAACAGGGTCACACCCAGGAAGATGATCAGGCAGAAAATGACGAAATACTTCATCACATCGGCGTAGATCTTTTTGGCATTCTCCTCCTTCTTCTGGGCGAAAAAGAAGGGCTCGGCGGCATAGCGGAACATCTGGATAAACAGCGTCATCAGCACCGAAAGCTTGTAGGCCGCCCCGTAAACGCCCAGTTCGCTCATGGCATAGGCCTTCGGATCAGCCTCGCCGGGCGGAACGATGAGGAGGAACTTGAAGATGATCTTGTCGGCCACTTCGTTGACCATCCCGGCCAGCCCGACGATCAGCAGCGGGAAAGCGTAGGTCAGCATCCGTTTTAAAAGGTCTTTGTCGACAGCCGGCCTGACACTGAAAATATCGGGCAGCAACAATAGCAGGGTGAGCCCGCTTGAGGCCAGGTTGGCGATAAACGCGTACCCTACGCCGATGGCAGGGTCGTACACCAGCCGCACCCAGGAGCCCGGGTTGGCGCTGAGCATCTTCGGCGCCAGCCAGAGGAAAAAGAAGTTCAACCCGATATTGACCAGCACGTTCACGATCTTGATGATGGAAAACCGCAGCGCTTTGTTCCTGTGCCGCAGGTAAGCGAACGGGATGGCCGTAAATGCATCGAGGGCCACGATCACCGAGAACATCGTGATGTATTCCGGGTTGTTGCCGTATTCGATCAGGGTTGCGACAGGCTGGCTGAATATAACCACTAAGAACACAAAGAGCACGGAGGTTACAAAGAGGGAGACGAGGGAGGTGCTGAAGACTTTTTTCGGATCGGGCTCTTTTCCGGCGAAACGGAAAAAGGCGGTCTCCATGCCGTAGGTCAGCAACACCAGCAGGAAAGCCATGTAGGCATACAGCTCGGTGATGACACCATATTCGCCGGTGATGAAGATTCGGGTATAGAACGGGGTGAGGAGGAAGTAATTCAGCAGCCTGGGAACGATAGTCCCCATCCCGTAGACAAGTGTCTGCCCTGCCAGTTTCTTAAGCGGGTTCATGAATTGACTGATCGCTATTTATTGATTTCTGCCACGATCTTTCCGGATACCGCCGTTGCTGCCTCTTCCATCGCCTTGCGCGCAGCTTTCCGGTAATCGGACCCTCCCCCTTTCTGCGAAAACTCCTCCTGGTAAAGCAGCTGGCCCGTCCGGGTTTTCATCAGCGATAAGACCACATCCGCATAACTGAAATAAAAACCATTCGTGTAAGAATATTCCCTTGCTTTTGCATCTATCGTCACTTTCCAGTCGCTGGCCGACTCGTCGGCGGTGAAGCTGCACCCTTTCAGATCCCTTTTCAACGCATTGGCTAAAATCTCCGAAGGGGAGCCAAATATATCTTCACTGCTCTGTACAAAAACGATGACCCCTTTTTCCAGGTCGGCCAGTTTCCTGATGGCCGTCGATTTCATTTGCATCGAATTGGCGTACTGCAGCGAATCGATGTTCCCTTTAAGGGCCAGCAGCACGCCATACGAGTAATCGATCCGGGCAAACAGGGGGATGGCTTTCTCGAGTTCCGACCGGGCTTTCACCTTCTCGCCATCTGTGTACAACCGGTCGCTCAATTCAACAACCTGGATGATCTGTTGCTGGTAAAACCCAATATTGGCCTTGTAATAACCGATGATCTCATACCGGTTGGCATAGCTGAAAGCATATACGGTAGCTGTTTCAGGATTATAGAACACCTCGTTGGTCAGGCCTGTGAGCTCCATATTGCTCTCTGTTTTTACAGAGGCTTCATAAAACTGGACCACACTGGAAGTTGATTGCCGGGTGATATCCTGCACTTTGCTCTCCGTATAAGACTGTATCTGGACCATCACCCCTTCGATCAGTTCGCTCTGCGCCAGCTTCTTCATCCTCTCCCGGGCCTGATCGAGGGTTTCATTGACAATCTTTCCTCCTTCCATATAACCTGTAAGGTACTGGTCGGCGGGATAATGACTTTCCCTGAAACTCTTATCGCACCAGGCAGGGATTTCCGGCTGGGCAACGGTGGCAAGAAAAGGAAATAAAACGAAAAAAAGGATCGGGTTCAGGTACTTCATCGCTTTCAGTGATAATGGATTCCATTAAAATATCTCACTGCACATGAAAAGGCAGTTCTAACATCATCTTCATTTAACATAATCATCATGGATATAGCCCTGTTTACCTCCGAGCAGTTTGATCAGATAATATTCTCCCTGCTTTTCAATTACGGTAAATTCAGTGCTTCCCGGCACTTTGGCCACGACGTCCGAGGTTTGGTCAGGATTTACCCTAACGTCGTACTTATCCGATTTGTTGCCTCGCGTTGTGACTCTTTCGGCCAGGGCATCCGATTTCTGGATAAAATCGGTCTGCTCGATATTTATGCCATACCCTTCGAACAGGCTAAGCATCTCTTTCTCTCTTATTGCAGCCTGCACCAGGGGAGCATAGGTTACTTCGTCGACCTCGGCGGCCAGGGCATAATATTCCCGGGCTTTTTCATAATTCCCGGCTATCCTGTACAACCTGGCGATATTGCTTGAAGCCGCTGAATTATAAGGATCGATGTCATAAATGGATTTATAAATGGAGAAGGCATTGTTCAGGTCGCCGCTTTCGAGATAATCCATCGCCAGTTTGCCTTTTTCTTTATACTCCTTATCTTTAATCTTCTCAAACTCATATTCCATAGGCAAAAATACCGGGGTGAAATAATTGGCCAGTTTGGTGGCAAGGCCATCATAGCATACTTTTGCCAGCTCTTCGACAGAAAACAATGTGGATCTTTTATCATCGCATTTCTTATCGGAGTAGGAGGTGGTTTTCACGGTAGTCCCGATGATCTGACCGGTATTGACATTGATAATTTTAAGATGCCCTTCTGCCGTCACGGTTCGGGTGGTACAGTAAGAGTATTTTTTATTCCCGTTCAGGTCGGTGTAAGTAAGGGTTTTCTGCTCATCCTGGTGTGAATAGGCCACTGAACCGGTGATCATGGCATCTATTCCCAGAAGTTTACCGATCTGGGCGGCCTGGGAGTCGTCGATCAGACCCGAATTGCTGATATTTTGTTCCCGCAGCACTTTATCCAGTTCACTGCGCTCCACCAGTGAAAAAACATTGGTCCGGGCTCCTTTCTGAAAATTATTAATGGATTTACCTGCAGAAAAGTAGTTTCCGCCCGATTTTCCGCCTGTGCCCCTGAACTCCTGCATCAGTTCGGCAGCGAGATAATCGGTCATGGCTGTCCCCATCCTTCCGTCAAAATCGAGAATGGAAATCTTATGGACATCTTCCAGGTATGCTTCAGGAGCTACCAGCATATACGCCGTAAAGCTTTGTGAATGCCCTGAAATAATGGCGCCTGCTAAAATAAAGACTGCAATAAATGATTTTTTCATTTCCTTTTGGTTTAATCAATCTTTGAACATAAAATTAGCAAATAACACTTCTGAAATACAAGTCCAATCCGGATTTTTTAAACCGGTCGGGTAAAATGTCTTGATTGACGGGCCATTCGACGAACAGATACGATAGTAACAAAAGCCTGTTCAGATATTTTTATCACGAAATCATTGATTTATATAATTTATCCATTATATTTGTTTTGGAAAAAAACCCAAATGCCCCCCGAAAGGTCTGACTTTGCCAGAGTCCGGCCGGTTATTTTTTCAGTCACTTAAAGTTCTTAAATCAATCCACCATGCCTATCAAGTATGTGTTTTCCGTTGAGGATGAACTGTTAAAAGTGACAGCTCATGGCAAAGACGACAGCTTCGAAGAAGTGATGAATTATTCCCGGACGATCATTGAAGCATCCAGGCAACATGGCTGCACAAAGATCCTCTGTGATGAAAGGCACCTTCAGCACGCCATTACCGCGACCGACACTTATTTGCTTGCTGAAAACGCCTCTCAACATGCCTCATATTTCAGTAAAGTAGCGATAATCTGCCATAAAAGATCATTAAAGGAAGGCAAATTCTATGAGACAGTCGCTTCCAACAGGGGATTAAAAATACTGGTAACAACCGATCCTACCGCAGCATTGGGATGGCTGGACAAGTAACAGCATCTCCCTCATCAAAAAATTATGGAATTACTTTTACCTGAATTATGGAATAATACTTTAAAGGCTTCAATAATTCTAAAGATGAAAATGACCAAACTATTTTACTTACTGCCAGGACTTCCCGCTCTGTTCCTGATCATAGCTCCTGGTTTCGGCTGCAATAAAGATGATGACAACATGCCTGATGCAACACCTGTCGATTATTCCCTGGTGGAACACTGGCTTTCGGTTCCGGCTCCGGAAAAGGAGGTGGACATATTCTACCTGTATCCGACTTCATGGCAAAAATTAAATCCTGACGATCCCAATATCTGCGACATTGACAATCCGCTGATGCAGGCCGGTTCGGCGTCGGCCTATCACCGGCAGGCTACGGCATTTGCAACAACGGGAAACGTCTTTGCTCCCTATTACCGCCAGGCAGATGCCCAATACACGCTCAGCCTGCCCGAAGCTCAAAGGGATTCGGTGATAGGAGGTATTCCTTTGCTAGATGCCACGGCAGCATTCGACTATTACATCAATCACTTCAATGATGGCCGTCCGTTCATCCTGGCAGGCCACTCGCAGGGATCCAACATCCTGTTGTTCCTCCTTTCAGGTTATTTAAAACAACATCCTGAAGTTTATTCACGGATGATTGCGGCGTATGTTATCGGGTACCCGGTCACCCAGGCCTATCTCACAGCCAATCCACACCTGAAGTTTGCTGAGCGCGCCGACGATACGGGGGTGATCATTTCTTACAATACACAATCCCCGGCCGTCAGTCCCGGTCAAAATCCCGTTGTATCTGATATTGTCGGGCTGGTGATCAACCCGATCTCATGGACCCGGGATGAAACCCCGGCAACTACTGCCGAAGGGTTGGGGTCGTATATGCCCGACCAGGAAGGGGTGTTTGCGCAGGTACCGCAATATGCCGATGCCAGGATTGATACCGGCCAGGGGGTGCTCATCTGTTCCACGGCGGTCGATAGTACCTTATACCTGGGCTTTGGCCCCGGGGTCTACCACAGTTACGATTATCCTTTCTATTATTTTAACCTGCGGGCCAATGCCGGTCTGAGAGCCGGCAAGTTCTTAGCAGCCGATATACCTTGAGATCACCAGCCGCTGAATTTCGCTGGTCCCCTCCCCGATCTGCAGCAGGCGCTGGTCGCGGTAATGGCGTTCGACATCATAGTCTTTCATCAGCCCGTAGCCACCGTGGATCTGGACCGCCTCGTCGGCCACTTCGCGGGCTATCTCCGAACAATACAGCTTCGACATGGCCGCCTCCTTGCCAAACGGCTTCCCGTTGTCTTTCAGCCAGCAGGCCTTGTACAGCAGGTTCCGGGCCAGCTCGATCTTAGTCGCCATATCGGCGAGCTTGAAAGCCGTTACCTGGAATTTGATGATGGGTTGCCCGAACTGCTTGCGTTCCTTCGCGTATTGCATCGCCAGCTCGTATGCTCCCTGCGCCAGTCCCAGGCCCATCGCGGCAATCGATAACCGGCCGCTGTCGAGCGTACTGAGCATGATGTGCGATCCTTCCCCGATCCTGCCGAGCAGGTTTGCTTCCGGCACCCGGCAGTCGTCGAAAAACAGCTCCGCCGTATCCGACGCGCGCCACAGCAACTTGCCGTGCATCCCGCGGCGGGTGAAACCGGGCGTCCCTTTCTCCACGATGATGCAGGTGTAAAGCTTGCGCCCGTCAGTATCGCTGGTGACGGCCTGCACCGTTGATCCGACCGAAATATCCACCGAACCGTTGGTGATGAATATCTTCGATCCGTTTATCACCCATTCCCCGTTCTCCAGGTAGGCTTTCGTTTTGGTACCGCGCGAATCGCTGCCGGCATCGGGCTCCGTCAAGCCGAAACCCCAGAGCGCGAAGCCGGTGCAAAGCTGCGGCAGGTATTTCATCTTCTGCTCTTCAGTCCCGTAGTAGTACAACGGACCGATCCCCAGCGAGTTATGCGCCGCCAGCGTCGCCGCCTGGGAGCTGTCGATCCGGGCAATCTCTTCTACGGCAATGATGTACGAAAGGTAATCAAGGCCCTGGCCACCGTACTTTTCCGGAAGGTACATCCCGAATAGGCCCAGCTCACCCATCTTTCTGGTCAAATCAACCGAAAATTCCGACTTCTCGTCGAGTTCTTTCGCTACGGGCTTGATCTCCCGCTCGGCAAACTCCCGCACGGTTTCCCGGATCATGTTCTGTTCTTCTGTCAGGTCGTAGTTCATCGTTATTTATTTTAATGAATTCACCCCCTGGGAGGTTGTATTAAAAGTCTACTTTTAACAGTCCGACGACTGAAGCCGTCGGTTCTGTCAATTATAACGCATTCGGAACCAACGGCTTTAGTCGTTGGAGCATTGACCAATGCCAGGCCAAAGTGCGTATGAATAGACTTTTGAGACACCCTCATCAGGGTGGGATTTTTTAAGATATTTCAATTAGCTTTGTATTTGAATTCACCATATCTCCCACTTTCACTTTTATATCTTCTATAATCCCATCATTGGGCGCGGTGATATAATTCTCCATCTTCATGGCTTCAACGATCAGCAAAGTCTGCCCTTTTTTCACCTCATCCCCTTCGCCGACATTGATCTTGATCACCTTCCCCGGCATGGGCGAAATGATCTTACCATCCTGCTTCCCGCCCGAGTGATCGAGGCTTCCCAGGATCGCCTGGTTTCCCGCCAGGATATCGTTCCGGTTCACATGGAAGATAAACCCGTCAAAACTTACCCATCCGGTGCCCTGGTCATCTGTGGAAATATAAAACTCATGCTGCCGGCCATCCAGTACCATCTCCAGGTAGCCCTCACCGCAAAAACGGATCTGAGCCTCATGTGCTTCTCCGGCTGCATTTATCAGATACCGGCCATCCTTGATCTTATCAACAGTGAAACGGAAAGGTTTTCCATCCGCTTCGCCTTCGAAATCCATTAAATCGCGCCAGTAGCTGATGTGGTTCCAAATATCGTGCCCTTGCAGATCTCCGGTTACCGGCTTGCAATTGAAATCGTAAAGGTAATAAGCCAGCCCGGGAATAAACAGCGGGATTCTATCTTTCTCAGACAACAATTCTCCGTTGAGGTTGCCTGTAAATTCATCGCAATATTTGGTGGAAATATTGTTCGATATATAATCCTGGTTTTTAAGAAGATGTCTCAGATAACCGATATTGGTCCGGATACCGTGTATAATGAATTCATCGAGTGCCCCGATCATCTTTTCACGGGCGGATTCCCGGTCCTCATCCCAGGTGATCAGCTTGCAGATCAGCGGGTCGTAGAAACTGTGGATCATGGTGGCCTCGAGGATACCCGAATCGAGCCTGATCCCTTCCCCTTCGGGCTCCAGGTAATACGACATCTTTCCGGGTGAAGGGAGAAAGTTATTGGCCGGGTCTTCGGCATATATGCGGCATTCGATGGCATGGCCGTTCTGCCTGACCGATTCCTGCCCGATCTCCAGCTTTTTACCCGCAGCGATCTTTATCTGCTCCTTTACGATGTCGATTCCTGTAACCATTTCGGTCACAGGATGTTCCACCTGCACGCGGGTATTCATCTCCAGGAAATAGAATTTCAGGTTCTTATCGACCAGGAACTCGACCGTTCCGGCATTGTTATAACCGATCGTTTTGGCGATCCTGACGGCTGTTTCACCCATGTTCGCCCTTATCTCCGGTGTGAGCGTGGGTGACGGCGACTCCTCGATGATCTTCTGGTGCCGGCGCTGGATGGAGCATTCGCGCTCGAAAAGGTGAATGACATTGCCGTAATTGTCGCCCAGCACCTGGATTTCGATATGCCTGGGATCTTCGATATATTTTTCGATGAAGATGGTGCCGTCGCCGAAATAAGACAGTGCTTCGCGGCTGGTGCTTTCGAGCAATTCGGCGAGATTGGAGGTATCATGAACGATCCGCATTCCTTTCCCGCCGCCACCGGCCGCCGCTTTGATCATAATGGGAAGGGGGATCTCGGCGGCCCTCTTCCGCAGGGTCTCCACATCGCCGGTAATGCCCGCCGTCATTGGTATTCCCGAATCCTTCAGCGCCTCCCTCGACTTGATCTTGTTGCCCATCAGCTTCATCGCCCGGGCATTGGGCCCGATGAAGACGATCCCCGCCTCGTCGCAGGCCTTGACAAATGCGGCGTTTTCCGACAGGAATCCATATCCGGGATGGATAGCGCCGGCGCCGCAGGCTTTTGCAATACCGACGATCTTCGGGATGTTCAGGTAGGTCTGCGACAGGTCATTGCCTTCCAGGCTGTAGGCCTCATCCGCCATCCTCACATGAAGTGCTGCGGCATCGGCTTCAGAATAAATGGCCACAGCCCTCATCCCCATCTCCTGCACGGCCCGTATCACCCTGACGGCAATCTCGCCGCGGTTGGCAATCAATATCTTACTGAATAACATCATCCTCATATTTCTTTAGTCGTTAGTCGCTTGTCCTGGGTCCGCCGAAGGCGGGCGAAGGATCTGTCCAATTCGGTTTTCTCTTCTCCAGGAATGCCGCCATCCCCTCCTGCCCCTCTTCCGATGCCCTGATCTCGGCAATCATCCGGGCGGTCGATTCCCGGGCCTGGTCCAGGCTTTCAATATTACAAATATTGTATATCAAGGTTTTGCACTGGGTCATTGCCTTCGGCCCGCTGGTTCTGAGCAGATCGATCACCGACGTGACATAAGCATCAAGTTCCGCTTCCGGGAGCGATTTGTTGACCAGCCGGAACTGCTCGGCCTCTTTGCCTTTGATCCTCCGGCCGGTCAGCATCAGTTCGCGCGACCCGTACTCTCCGACCCGTTTGATCACATAGGGAGAAATGCAGGCGGGGACCACGCCGATCTTGACTTCGCTCAATGAAAACGTGGTGTTATCTTCGGCATAGGCAAAATCACAGGAAGCCAGCAGGCCGTTCGCCCCGCCGATAGCCGCTCCGTGAACCACGGCAATAGTGGGTTTCCGGCAGGTATAGATCGTATAGAAACATTTCGACAGGTTGAGGCTTTCCTGGAAATTCTGCTCGTATGAATATTTTGCCACGTCGCGCATCCAGTTGAGATCGGCGCCGGCGCAGAAAGATCTTCCTTTTCCCCTGAGGATCACCACGCGGATATCCTCCATGGTGTTCACCGCTTCGATACAATCGATCACCTCCCGGATCATCACTTCGTTGAAGGCATTATGGATGTCGGGACGGTTCAGCCATACGGTAGCCAGGTCGCCCTGCTTTTGGAACTCAATTGTCGTGTATGTATTCATAGGTTGATTTTACATCAGTGGTTTGTTCCTTTATATTATTTCATCATCAAAATGATTACCCGAATTCAAAATTTAACATTTAACATTCAACATTACATTCTGAACACTCCGTATTTAGTATCCGGGAACTTGCAGTTCAGGGATGCGGCGATACCCATTGCAATATATTTTCTGGTATCGACCGGATCGATGATCCCGTCATCCCATAATCTGGATGTGCTGAAATAGGGGGAACCCTCTTCGTCGTATTTCTTCAGGATCTCAGCCCTGAGTTTTTCCCTTTCCACCGGGTCCATCTCTTTGCCCTGGGCTTTGAGTTGTTCCTCCTTAACCTGGATCAGGACATGGGATGCCTGTTCGCCGCCCATGACCGAAATCCGGGAATTGGGCCACATAAAGAGCAACCGGGGATCGTAGCCGCGGCCCGCCATAGCATAATTCCCGGCTCCGAAAGAACCGCCGAACACAACGGTGAACTTGGGCACATCGGCATTGGCCACGGCATGGACGAACTTCGCGCCGTCTTTGGCGATACCGCCATGTTCGTACTGTTTGCCCACGATAAAACCGGTAATATTCTGGAGGAACAACAGCGGCACCTTGCGGGAGGTGCACAGTTCGATAAAGTGAGCTCCCTTCAGGGATGATTCGGAGAACAGAACACCGTTACTGGCGAGGATCCCCACCGGGTAGCCCATGATGTTGGCAAAACCTGTGATCAGCGTCGGCGCATAATTGGTCTTGAACTCCTGGAAACGGCTTCCGTCAACCATACGGGCAATGATCTCCCGGGCGTTGACGGGCTTTTTGAAATCGATCGGGGCGATGCCGTAAAGCTCTTCCGGGTCATAATACGGTTCTTCGATGGCCGATGTCGCCAGGATCTGTTTTTCTTTGCGCTCGAGGGTCTGGAAGATATTACGGATGATCTGGATGGCATGACGGTCGTTTTCGGCGAGGTAGTCGGCAACGCCTGAGATGGAGGTGTGGACATAGGCTCCGCCGAGATCTTCGGGAGAAACCACCTCGCCGGTCGCCGCTTTGACCAGCGGAGGCCCGCCGATATAGATCGTTCCCTGTTCCTTCACGATGATGGTTTCATCGCTCATAGCCGGCACATAGGCGCCGCCGGCCGTGCAGAATCCCATTACGCAGGCGATTTGTGGCACGCCCATGGCCGAAAGTCGCGCCTGGTTGTAAAAGAACCGTCCGAAATGAAAGCGGTCGGCAAACACTTTCGACTGTTCGGGCAGGAAAATACCGCCCGAATCGACCAGGTAAACACAGGGAAGGTGGTTATCCATTGCGATCTGCTGCGCCCTGACATGCTTCTTGATCGTCTCCTTTACGTAGGTGCCGCCTTTGATCGTCGCATCGTTGGCGATGATCAGCGCTTCCCGCCCTTCGATGACCCCGATGCCGGTAATGATGCCGGCGGAAGGAAACTGATTGTCGTATTCGCCATAAGCAGCCAGCGGCGACAGTTCCAGGAAAGGGGTATTGGGATCGAGCAGCAGGTCAATCCGTTCGCGGGCCAGCAGCTTGCCCCGCTGTTTGTGACGTTCGATGGCTTTCGGTGGTGCGCCGTGTTTTACATTCCGGAGGATGGTTTTGTATTCTTCCAGGATTTGAAGAAACTGCCTTTTGTTTTGTTTAAACTCCTCTGAATGGATATCTGTTTTTGACTCTATCCGGAACAAATTAAAGGGTATTAAAAGATTAATAATTCTCTGTTGATGAAATGCGTTTTAAAAATAGAGAATTTTTTAATACCACAAAGCGTGAGGATGAATATTACAGTTTAAGGATCAAACGGCTTCGTGCCGGGATGGCACGATAGATCGCCCGGGCCTCAATCTCACTGATCACCAGTTTGATTTTCATCGGCTGATCGGTTTGCCGGGGTTTACTCAGGATCTGGAAAACCGACCGGGTCGATTCATTCTTTTTCAGGTTCAAATAGGTCTCGACTTTCTCCGAGAGCCCTTTTTCCGGTGGATCGGCCTGTTCGATCTCAAGTTCCAGGTTCCGGTCGAAATAAAGGGTGAAAAATACGTTGGTCGAATCGGGAGGAGCCGGTTTGGTATTCATTTTAGCGGCTTCGATCGTATCTTTCGGTGCCTGTTTAACTATGATCGGTTCTTTGGGGATGGTCGACAGATCGCGTTCCAGCAGGAACGGCGACGAGATCCAGGGCAGCAGGTTTTCATGGTTGATCAGTGCAAACCGGTTACTGATCTCATAATCGATCAGCCTGGCCTTTTTCACCGGGATCCCTTTAATTTCCAGGATAAGAGCGCTATCCTGCAGGTTGAGGACCATATAAATGGAGTCCTTTTCGGCCAGGGCCAGTTTGTTTTTCAGGTAAGCCCGTTCATTTTCCTTCCGGATAATCGCCCTGATTTTCTCCACCTGTCCCGGATCAAGACTCACATGACCGCCGGAGGCAGTGTCGGATTGCAGCCCCGGCATCCCTGAAGATGGGATGGATGGCTGGTAATTCTTTACCGGCAGGATAATTCCGTAAACAATCAAAAAGACCGGCAGTGAGATGATCAGGATGAAAAAGATCACCTGTATCCTGCGGTTTCGCCAAAACCATCTGAAAAATGAACCCATACCTCCTCCGCTCATTTTTTCGGTTAATAAATATAAACTTTCGAACCGATTTGCAGAGCTTTGAACACTGCTTCCAGGTCATCATCACCCATTCTGACACACCCGTGGGTGACCGGCATGCCCAGGAATCTTTTATAAAGGGTTCCGTGGATCATGTAACCGTCTCCCAGGATCATGGAATAACTTCCCAGCACACCGTATTCATAACGGGAAGGGTGATTGGCCGACGGTATCGGTAAACCTTCTTCAACAAAAGCCCAGTCAGGTTTTTTCCAGACCGGGTCAACCACTTTGTTCAGGATTTTGAACATTCCGCGGGGCGTCTTAAAAATCCATTGCTTGTTCGGGCCGGCCTGGAGTATCGTATAGCTTCCGGTGGATACCATCCCTTCACGCAGGATCTTGTCACCATCCATCAGTTTAAACTGGTTGGCCGATGTATTAATAATAAGATACGGGCCCTTGGGAATAAAGACGGCAAGTTTCTTCTCAATGCCTGCCAGGTCTTTATCAAGCGCCGCCGAATAGGTGTCGATATTTCCTTTCCCGATCCGGTTGGCGGTCGGCTGAACTTCCGCTTTCGGCTTATATTTCAGCGCATATTCCTGGATCCTGTTGAAATTCTTGATGACCGGCCAGGAAAGCAGCACCGACAGGCTGAGGCCTGCAATGAACACCACCAGGACCTTCAGCATGGTCTGCGCGAAGGAGGGGCGATTTTTCCGGACAGTCTGTTCGCTGACTTCCCACTGGATACTCCTGTCATCCATTGACTTGCTTATTTGTTGCAAATATCGGTTAAAATCCGTTAATCTCTTTCAAACTTCTCAAAGATCCCACGATCGTTACCGGTGTACCGACGCCGACCAGCCCGTACAGCTTATCCATATCGGAATTTGTCAGGGCGACGCATCCGTCGGTCCAGTTGATCCCTTTGCCCCCGTCACCGTGTATTTCGATCAGGTTGCCAATACCCCTTCTGGGGATATTCCCTTTTCTCACATTGGCCTCATACCGGGCTTTATCTTCATCATTCGGATAATTGATAAGAAGGGCTTTATAATATTTTGTATGGGGATTCGCTTTCTTCTTTGTTACGTGGTATTTGCCCTCGGGTGTGGCCTTATCGCCGCGGTATTGCTTGGTTCCGATCCAGTGGGGCCCGAGTTCGGCCGTAAATTCTTTTTTTACTTTGCCGTCGTGATAAAGATAGCATTTATGCGCAAATTTATCGACAAGGATAGCATAGGCATTATTATTCTTCGACCAGGCTATAGTTTCATCTGCCCAGCGCTTCCATTTGGACAGGCTTGTAAAATAATCGGAGAGATAGTTATGCGCTTCGGCCACCGACCGCGTTATCAGCTGGCTGGCAACGTCGAGATTTACCCCGACCTGCTTGTAGTCGCCCCTTTCGTATGCTTCTTTCGACTCCATGTAACGGAGTTTGGCCGTGGTAAAATTCTGCCTGGTGGTTCCGTTCAAAGGCAGGTGGGCATAATACTCATCGAAGTGATCGATTTTATGGCTGACCGATTTCAGTTTATCGCTCAGCCCCGACTGAAGTGAATCTTTGATATGAAGGGCCTGCTCGGAGGCATGCCGGGCCTTGTTGGCCGAAGCCATAGCCAGGTTGAGCATCTGGTCGTAATCGCGGGCAAAAAAGACGCGGGCATTCTGGTACTTCCACTCGTTCATAGCCAGCTGGCAGGTACTTTCCGCATCGATCAGCATCTCGGCAGCGTACCGGTCGGCCTCGACCTCCCGTGCCCGGCTGATCTCCGTCTGGCAGATCGTGATGGCATAAACCGGCGGTTTGGAAGAAGTAAGGAGCAGGACGCCGAAGACCAGGGCGATCAAAGCGCAAAATGCCCCGAGGGCAATGAGTACACGGCTGAGTTTAATTTTGCGCTTTCGCTTCATATCCTTTTATTTTTATCGCCAAAGACCCCGGGATGCGTATGCATGTCCGGGGTCTCCAGCTAAAACGATATTTGATCGGTTTTAAGTATTTTCCGGCTTGTCAAATTCTGTGCAAATTTAAAATTTTACGGCCGAAAAAATCTTTGATAATTACTTCTTCATGGTTTTTTTAGCAATAGCTTCTTCCAGCTCGGCTTTCAGTGAACCAGCCTTTTCGTTGGCAGCCTTTACTTTGTCGAGAGCGGTCAGGTAATCGCCATTGTTGATCAGGGTGCTGACCTCGGCCAGTGATGCTTCAACCAGTGCCAGGTCACTCTGGATAGCTTCGAGAGCTTCTTTACCTTCCTTGCCTTTGGGGGCTTTCAGGATGAGGGCCTTTACTTCTTCCACGAGGGTGGTCGATTCAGCCAGGGTCTGCTGAGCCTGGTTCTTCACTTCTTCCTTGCGGATACCGGCGTTTTCTTTCACCGTGTTGGCCAGGGTAACAACGTTGTTTAATTTAACGGTTACTTTCTTGTAGCTGCGGAACAGAACGAATTTTGATTTCTGGTTCTCAACTTCGGTCATGGCAACATTCAGAGAATCGTTAACAGCCCTGTATTCAGCAGGAATATAACGGTCAGCTTCAGCAGCTTTAGCAGCTTCTACAGCAGCTTTGGCAGCGGCCATTTCAGCTTCGGGAAGTTTTGCGCAGCTGGAGAACAGAAGGGTCATTCCAGCAAGTGCAGCAATCGTTAACAGAACATTTCTTTTCATTTTTCTAATTATTAAGGTTAAACATTAAATTTCAAACAACAATTTTTTTGACGGCACCCTCTTAACAAATGGCGTGCCAAAGATTTCTCAAATGTTGTATAATATTGATTTTGTGAGGTATGTGATCTGTTATAAAAATCAAAATTCTTGTCCTTAGAAATAAGTGATCACAATCTGTACACTGCTGACTGAATTTCTTACAATAATCCGTAATTTTTCATCCGTTCGATCAGCATGGCGCGGGAAATGCCCAGGAATTTTGCTGTTTTTACCTGGTTTCCTTTGCAATGCGCAAGGGCTTTGTTTATTATCTCCTTTTCGACCTTTTCGATGACATGTTTAAACAAGACACCCTCGAAATCCTCCATGTTATCCGGAATCAGAGAAGGGTAGGCCGGATGGGGTTGGTCTTTGGTAACAGGGGCATTCGTTTGGATCTCGCTATGCACAAGATCGGGTGTGATGACATTGTTTTTACTTAACAACAGTGCCCGCTTCAGCATATTCTCCAGCTCCCTGACATTCCCTGGCCAGGTATGGCGTAGCAGAGCCTCCATGGTTTCAGGCGGCACGGTAACCTGAGGCTTTTTCATCTCCTTGCAATGCCTCGACAGAAAATAATTTGTGAGAAGGGGAATATCCTCCGGATGGACCCGGAGCGGGGGCAGCGTAATGGAGATGACCTTTAGCCGGTAGTAAAGATCTTCGCGGAAATTCTTCCCGGCAATGGCATTTTCGAGATTTTTATTGGTAGCTGAGATGACCCTGACATCTACTTTCATCACTTTATTACTGCCCAGCCTTTCAAATGTTCCCTCCTGTAAAACGCGGAGCAGCTTGGCCTGGAGTGTCAGGCTCATGTCGGCCACCTCATCGAGAAAGAGGGTGCCTTTGTCGGCCATCTCGAATTTCCCCTCCTTGGTGTGCGAAGCATCGGTGAATGAACCTTTTTCGAAGCCGAAGAGTTCGCTTTCAAGCAGGGTATCGGGAATGGCTGCGCAGTTTATGGCGATGAACGGCTTGTCGGACCGGTCGCTGTAACGATGGATCGCTTTGGCAACCAGCTCCTTGCCGGTACCGCTTTCGCCCGTCAGCAGGACGCTGACATCGCTGGCGGCCACGCGCCCGATCATCTTGTACACCTCCTTGATGGCAGGGCTCATCCCGATGATCTGCTCTCCGGTGTGGGTGTCGGCTGCCGGCAGGATCTCGAACTTCTTGTCCTGGTCGGAGATGCGCCGTGTTTCAATGGCATCCGATATGACCGCCTTGAGCCTGGCCACATCGAAAGGCTTCTCCAGGTATTCGAAAGCGCCGTATTTCATGGCGGCGATAACCCTTTCGGAGGTTCCGAAGGCCGTCATGATGATGACCGGAAGCTGCGGATCCATCGCTTTGATCCGTTGGATGGCTTCCAGCCCGTTGAGCCCGGGCATCTCAATATCCATCAGCACCAGGTCAGGCGAATCTTTTTTTATAGCTGACAAAGCATCAAGCCCGTTCGCGGCTTCGGAAATTTCAAAGCCCGGCTCACGGAATAGCTTTCTGAAGGAATACCTGACGATCTCTTCATCATCCACGATCAATATCTTCCGGATGCTCATATTCAAGGTTTCAACGGCAAATGTACGGTAAATGTCGCCCCTTTGCCCGCATTATTTGAAGCGCTGATCCAGCCGTGGTGCAATTCGGCTATCCGCTGCGAGATCGATAGTCCCAGTCCGATCCCCTGGTCTTTTCCCTTGACAAACGGATCAAACATGGAATCCCGGATTTCGTCGGGAATGCCGGGCCCGGTATCGCTGATCACGATCTGGAACATACCGGTACCCTGGTCATCATCCCTGATAAGGGTTGAAAAGCGCAGTTCGCCTTCCTGGCCCATCGATTCCACAGCGTTCAGCACCAGGTTCATTACCACCTGCCTGATCATATCGGGATCGGCCTTGATTTTCAGGTTCTCCTGCTCATGGATCTCAACAAGGTTGATATTATTCTGCCTGAAGCGGGGTTGCATCAATTGCAGGGTCTCTTTCAATACGGGCACAATCTGCACGATCTGCATCTGGGGCTTGGCCGGGCGGGCATATTTCAGGAAGTTCTGCAAAAAGCCCTCCACCCGGTTGATCTCATGGGTGATGATCTCCAGGTCGTGCAGTTTGTCATTGCTGATACCGGGTTCCTGCATCATGGAATAGATCAGCATTTTGATCGCCGTCAACGGGTTGCGGATTTCGTGGGCCAGTGCCGGCGCTATCTTTCCGATGGCAGCCAGCTTGCTCGAGCGCTCCAGCAGCTCCCTGTTTTTCCTTAAGTCTTCATTGGCCTGGTTGATCCTGCTGATGAGCCGGCTGATATGGACATCCAGTTCTTCCAGCTCTTTACCCGGCGACATTTTAATATGTTCCACCACCTCGCTTCCGGCCGCATCCCTGACCTTCAGCACCAGCTTATAGATTGGGTTCAGGATGATGCGCGCAATCATCCAGCCCAGGACGATTCCCAGGAATATCCCGCCAAAACCGAGCGCATACATCGCGGAGCGGATGATGTTCTCATTCTTTTCAATGCTGGTCTCGTATTCCAGTTGGGCACTTTCATTCTTAATAATAAATGTATTTGTCTTTTCCTCAATGGTATTGATAAGGTCCTGGCTGGCGTGAACGATCAGTTTGTTGGGCTGGGAGATGCGGCCGATCTTGTGCAGTTCCAGTGCGTTGGTCAGCGTTTGCTGATAGTTCGAAAACAGGGCCGATATCTGCTGGATGAGCGTTTTCTCCTCTTCCGTATTGGCCGATTCTTTGGCTTTCTGAAGGAGAAGGATGAAATCGGTCTGTTTTTGCTGCAGGATGGCGATCCGTTCCGGGCTCCTGTCGAAGAGGTAGGTCAGCGAAGCCGCGCGGATATCGTACAATGATAAGGTCAGCTCCTTTGCTGTTTTGGCGCTTCTGACATTCTGGTCCATCAGCGCCGTGGTCTCGTCCTGGATCCGGTAAATGTAAGAGATGATCAGGAAACCGCCTGCCAGGATGATCGCAATGGTCACCAATGACCAGACGATCATCTGGTAGCTGAAATGGAATCTCATCCTGGGCCGACGCATAGATGGAAAGTTTTAGTAAAAATAACAAAGTTTTGTGATGAAAATTCCAAATTCCAAAGTTCCAGGTTCCAGGTTCCAGGTTCCAATTAACACCCTTCTGACCAATGACGCGAGCGCAGCGAGCTAATGACCCCTTACCACCCTCATCCACCGTGGCACCGAATCGGCCAGGATGATCACCAGCGACGCCATGATGATGACCGTGAGCGCCAGGTTGACCGATCCCTGGATCCGCGTTGAGGCTTCCATGATCTGAGGGATGAAAAGGTTTTTGATGTTGAGAAATCCTGCCGTCATCGTGGTGACGCCTACAAATGACATCGGTACGATCGTGATCCAGGCGTATTTTGCTTTCCCGCGGTTTATCAGGTAAGAAGTGCCGATGCAAAGGGCGATGGTCCCCAGCAACTGGTTCGCCGTCCCGAACATAGGCCAGATCGTGCTGACGCTCCCGGTGTAGACGAAATAGGCCCAGGCGAACACGATGATCAGGCTGGTGATCAGGTTGCCGGGCAGCCAGCTGGTTTTACCGAACGGTTTGTATATCTTCCCGAGCGCCTCCTGGAGCACAAACCGTGCGATCCTCGTGCCGGCATCGATGATGGTCAGGATGAAAAGGGCCTCGAACATGATCGCAAAGTGGTACCAGTACGACATCAGCTTCTCCAGCCCGGGGATGGCGGAAAAGATCTGTGCCATCCCGACTGCCAGCGAGACAGCCCCGCCGGTGCGGCCGGCAATGTTCTCACCGACCTCCCTCGACAGCGTTTCCAGGTTCGACTGCGTAAATCCCATTTCCTGCAGCATGGGCAATATCTGGGCAAATTTTTCTACCGGCACGTTGATCTGGAAATAATCGAGCGGGAAGAGGCTGCTGGCGGCTATCAGCGCCATGACGCTCACTGCCCCTTCCGACAGCATCGAGCCGACGGCTATGAATTTGATATGCGACTCTTTCATCAGCATTTTCGGAGTGGTCCCCGAACTGACAATGCTATGAAATCCCGAAATGGCGCCACAGGCGATAGTTATAAAAAGGTAAGGGAACAGCGGCCCGGGAATGATGGGGCCTCCGCCGTGGATGAATTTAGTGAATGCCGGCATGTGCATCTCCGGCATCACGATGATGATCCCGACCGCCAGCATGGCCACTACGGCCAGCTTCATGATCGAGCTGAGGTAGTCGCGGGGCGACAGAAGCACCCAGACCGGGAGGACCGAGGCAAAGAACCCGTAAACCGCGATCAGGATCGTGAGGGTCGGTTTATCGAACACGAACCAGTGGGCTACGGCCGAATCGGGGATGTGCTTTCCGTAAATGACGGCCAGGCTGAGCAGGATCACCCCGATGACCGTCGCCTCGCCCGTTTTCCCTTTCCTGAACCTGAACATCCAGAACCCCATGAACACGGCTATTGGTATTGTCATTGCAATGGTAAAGGTTCCCCAGGAGCTTTCGGCAAGGGCATTGACCACCACCACGCCCATGCCGGCCAGCGCCACCACAAGGATGATCAGGATGGCCAGCGAGGCAATGCCCCCGCTGAGTTTGCTCACCTCCTTCCGGGCGATCTCGGCCAGCGATTTACCGTCGTGATTGACCGAAGCCACCAGGATCACCAGGTCGTGCACCGCGCCGGCGATCACCGAGCCCAGGACCATCCAGAGAAATCCCGGAAAATAGCCGAACTGGGCGGCCAGAACAGGTCCGACCAATGGCCCTGCCCCGGCAATAGCGGCAAAATGGTGACCGAACAAGACCCATTTCGACATCGGGTAATAGTTCTGGCCGTCGTAGAGGCGGTGGGCGGGCGTTTGACGAAGATCATTGATAGTCAGCGCCCTGGCCATGATCCAGCTGTAGTAGAACCGGTAAGCCAGGACGAAAAAGGCAATTGCGCCAATGATTAACGGAGCGGCATTCATCGCTTTTATTCAAATTTTAAAACATTGACCGGATTTGTATTTGCAAGCTTCTTTACCTGAAAATAAATTGTAATCCATGCTAAAATTAGGACAAAAATCACCGGTAAAATAAATATCATGGGATTTATCATGGTCCGGTAAGCAAAATTCCCGAGCCATTTATCCATCAAAAGCCATGCTAACGGAAGAGCTATCACTCCTGCTATGATCACCAGGCGGAGGAATTCGAAGGTGACCCGGCGTGCGATCACCGGAGTTTCGGCACCCAGTACCTTTCGGATGCCGATCTCTTTGCGCCTCAGACTGAAAGTAAAATTGGCCAGTCCCATTAAACCCAGGCCGGCAATAATAATTGAAAGGAAGGAAAACCACAATATGGCCGTAGTTGCGTGCCGTACTCCGTTGTATGAATTCCTGATGAAATCACTCTGGAAGAAATAATCGAAGGGCTCACCGGTTAGTTCGGAATTCCAGGCCGATTCCACCCGGCGTATGGCTTCCTCCCGGTTACCCGGATCAATCCTGACGGATATAAAATTATAGCCGATCCACGGTTGTTTGGTCAGGATGAGCGGTTGCAAGGGCTGATGAAGGCTGGCAAAGTGAAAATCACCGACAACACCGATCACTTTATGTGGCCCGTCGCGGTAGATGGTCTTCCCCACCGGATCGCCCCAGCCCAGCTTTTTAGCCAGGGTTTCGTTGATAATATATGAGGCGCTGTCGGAACCGGATGCTTTATCAAAGCCTCTCCCTTGTATTAACGGGATATTCATGACCCCGAGGTAATCTGCGTCGATGTCAAGCACATTGATCATGACCGGTTCTTTGAATCCTTCCGGGAAATAGCCGTTCATGGTAAATCCCTCACCGGGCACCTCGGAGGATGCCCCTGCGGCCCTGACCGGCGGCAGGCTGTTGAAAGCGTTTATCAAAGCCCGGCTGCCTAATTTGGCCTCTTCGCTAACCAGTGGGATCACCATTACATCCTCTTTATCGAATCCCAGCGGCAAGGAATTCATGAAGCGCATCTGCGTGAAAACAGCCAGGGTCATGATGAGGAGTATCAGCGAGACCAGGTATTGAAAAACAACCAGGATATTTCTCAGCGATGATTTTCCTTTACCCGAAATCATTGTCCCTTTTATACTCATCAGAGGAGGAAAACGGGAAATGAACCAGGCAGGGTAGCTCCCTGCCAGCAAGCTGGTCACGATAAGCAAAAGGATAATTCCACCGGCCATTTTCAATCCGGGAGATCCTGTCAGCGAGAGATCTTTTCCAGTAAGGCTATTGAACTCAGGTTGCAGGAAATCGGCCAGGATCAGGGCAATGATGAAAGCGGCCCCGCTGATCATCATGGTTTCGAAAAGAAACTGAAAGATGATGGTCATGCGGCTGGCCCCGGAAACCTTTCGCATGCCTATCTCACGGGAACGCATGAAGGACCTGGCTGTGGTCAGGTTCATGAAGTGGACGCAGGCGATGATCAGTATAAAAAGGGCGATACTGGAAAAGATGTACAAGGCTTGCAAATCCCCTTCTCCTTCCAGGCCTAAATCCTTTCCTGAAAACAGGTGAATCCGTTTAAGCGGCTGAAGGTCAAGATGAAGAATAAAACCAAATGAACGGTATTTGTAATTGATGTTTTTCTCCATAAAATCCGGGAATTTCTCTTTTAAAGATGAAAGTTCACTTCCAGGGTAAAGGAGGACATAGGTAGAATAATTCCAGCCCCCGTCCCAATCCAGGTATAAACTTTTATCCTGATAAAGGGTAGAGAAGGAGATCAGGGCATCGAAATCAAGATGCGAAGTGGAAGGAAAGTCCTTCATGACACCGGATACCATAAGATTCTCCTTGTTATTAAGCCGGACGACCTGTCTGAGCGGGTCCGAATCACCGAAGATTCTTCGGGCGGCCGATTCGGTGAGGACGACCTGGAACGGCTCTGCCAGTGCCTTTTTGGGATCACCCCGCAACAGTGAAAAAGAAAACACCTCAAAGAGCGACGAATCGGCATAACTCAGTTTCGCCAAAGGAAAATTTCTTTCGTCGGTTGCCAGGAAACATCCTGAAGGATTGGCAAAACGGACAAATTTGTCGACTTCACGGAATTCTTCAGCCATCGACGGGCCGATGGCTGCTGTAATAATTGGTGTGGGCGAAATCTCAGCTTCTTTTTCCTCTTTGATGATCACCCGGTAAATGTGCTTTTGATTGGCATGAAAACGATCGTAGCTGATCTCGTCGAATACATATTCCATGATCAGGATAACGGTTGTAAGGCCGATGGAAAGGCCGGCTACATTTAAGAGCGTTGCTGCTCTGTTTCTCCGGAAAATGCGGAAACCGGTGATAAGAAAGTGCTTTAGCATAATAGCGATTTTCTTCCGGCCACCAGGCCGTCGGTCAATAAAAATTACATCGGCATCTCCGGGGCCCTGGTAAACTCCGCCGGAACAGTCCCTGTTAATGTTTTCAGAAATGTTACGATATCCTTCACCTCATCTTCGGTAAGATCTCTGTTAAGTTGAAGTTTTGCGATAATTTTTACCGCTTCACCCAGGTCGGTCACACTGCCGTCGTGGAAGAAGGGGTGTGTTTTTTCAATGTTCCTTAAAGAGGGTACCTTAAAAATAAACTTATCCGATTCGCTTTTAGTGACCAGGTACCTTCCATTGTCTACCCTGGAGCTTTGGGTAAAATCCCAGTAATTGCCCGCCAGTCCGAACTTCTGGTACATCTGCCCACCCAGGACGGTTCCCGAGTGACAAGCCGTACACCCCACATCCATAAACGTCTGCAATCCTCTCTTTTCATCGGTTGTCAGGGCTTCTGTATTGCCTTTCAGGTATTCATCAAAGCGGGAAGGAGTGATCAGTTTCCGTTCAAAGGCCCCGATCGCTTTTTGCAGGTTGATATAGTTAACCGGTTGTTCTTCACCGGGAAACGCGGCAGCAAACAATTTCCGGTAACCTTCCACAGCCTGGAGGCGTTTCAATACTGCTTCCTGGTCGGGCATAGCCATCTCTACCGGGTTCAGGATCGGGCCACCGGCCTGTTCTTCCACATCTTTCGCCCTTCCGTCCCAGAATTGACTGAAATGGTAGGCGGCGTTCAGCACCGTCGGTGAGTTCCGTTCACCCTTCTGGCCTCCGACGCCACCGGATGTCGCTTCATTATCAACTCCATACGTCTGCAGATCGTGGCAGGAATTGCAGCTCAGGGTTTCATCTTTCGATAAGCGTTTGTCAAAATACAACGTCTGACCCAGAATAACCTTTTCTTTTGTGATCGGGTTATCCGGGTTATCCACCGGTTCCGTGATCGGGCTGAAGGAAGCTTTTGCTTTATCCAGTAACCCGGGAAAGGCATCGGGTGAAGGTTTCTGTGGCGATGGGCCGCAACCGGTCAGGCCGGCCATCAACAATGCCATGAATCCCATTATAAGTCTCATCGATTTGGTTTTTAATATTTTAAAAGGACTCTACATTGATCCATATTATTTGAAGTAAATATACCTTTTTCGTAGAAATATCCGAATGCCGTATTGAAAATATGCGGATCAGGCAGCAGGTTTCCGGAACGGATGCGCCTCCGTGGAAAAAACGCACTCTTTTGGATTAATCCCCGGTGGATTGGCAAAGATCAGGTATAAATACTTCAGGGTCTCAGCTAAAAAGAAAGTTTCCATATGATCCGCCTGTTCTTTGGTGCGCACATCTTTTATATTCGTGAAAGCCACGTCAGTCCTGCAATAAGCCATTATATCATACCAATATTGAGATGCCATCTCAAAATACTTCTTTTCACCCGTAAAATACCAGAGATAATAAGCCGATTCGATGATTTCCGGGTTTAAATTATAGGCCGGATGAAGGATCTCCTTTTTCCCGTAATCATAAACCATAGGCTCCAGGCTATACTTAAGCCACAGGCTGTGCCACGAATCCTGGTAGCGGGCAGCATTTTTCAGATCACCGGATAAGACAAGGACTGCTGGAAAATAAGCATCATAAAGGGTAACCACCCGGTTTACCATCTCTCCGGTCTCTTTGTTTACCTGCCCATACCAGAGTGAAGAGTCCGGTTCTTCCGCAACGAATTTGCGGATCGCAACCAGGCTCTCTTCCCAGGCTCTCTTCAAATCCTCATCTTTAAACAATAACCAACCTTTAAGAAGATACTCATAGTAGCTGTCGATGCAACACCCGATGTGACTGACGCTATCTACCCACTGCCCGGTTTGGACATTGATATTCTCGGCAACCAGTCCAAGTGATGACCTGCGGGCATGAATCGCGAGGCTGGCTTTTTTTGCTGCATCGAAAAAAACGGGGTTTCCGGTAAAACGGCTCAGCATCCCCATCTCGATCAGGCTCGAGCCGCCTTCGGCAAGGTTGACCGTATCGCCTTTGATCTCTCCGGTCCGGAGGTTAACCCAGTATGCCGGGATGCCGGTTCCGGTATTGTATGCTGCTAACAGCCTCTTCCCGAAATCTTCCGCTTTTGCCAGCACCTTCGGATCTTTGGTAAACTGGTACATGGCAACAAGTCCGCCAAGAACGCGGATATTGACTTCGAAAGTCTTGACAAACTGGTCTTTGTCGAAATTGATGGTATCTGCCACATATTTCTGAACCTGGGCAGCCTCCTCATCCAGGCCCATGACCTTCATGGTACTGTAAGCATCGATGGGCGAGATGCCGAGGGAATTCTCATACCAGTCCATGTGGCTTTTTGAAAGCGGGAGAAGCACGTCGTGGCCCCAGGCATATGTTTTATAGGCTTTCCATGAACGGAGGAACTCCGATTTGACCTGGTCTGCTATTTTTTGATCGTCGGTTTTGACGACAGTTGACTGACAGCCGGTAAAAGCCAAAGTCAGAATGAACGTAATTATTCTTAAAGTCCTCATAATTAATATATTCTTAACCTGCTACTTTCAACCCGACAATTCCCGTTATGATAAATACCACCGAAACGATCCTCAATGCAGTAACAGGATCTTTGAACAGGATGATACCGGTTACAAAAGCTCCGACGGCACCTATGCCGGTCCAGACGGCATAAGCCGTGCCCATCGGGATTGTTTTCTGGGCCATCCAGAGGAATAAACCACTCAAGCCCATAGCGGCTATGGAAAATAATATCCAGCCAAATTTATAGGGCGTCGTCTGCGATAACTTGAAGCCAAGGGGCCAGCCGATCTCGAAAGCACCGGCAATGATCAGAAATATCCAGTTCATGTAATTATTAATTTTTAATTCTTAATTCTTAATTCTTAATTCTTAAAGAGGATTAAAGATTGTAAACTGTAGACTGTAAATTCTAGATTAAATAGGGAATCCACAGTCGTGTTCTCTTCATATACTCCCTATATTCCTCCCCGAACCTGGCAATCATCTCTTTTTCTTCAACCCTGCATGTGAGGTAAACGGCCAGCGTGATCCCGGCAGTGATTAAAGCAGTCACCATATTGATCTCTTTCAGGAACATGCCCCAGCCCATAAAAAGAAGCGAAGCGTACATCGGGTGCCGGATGAAGCGGTACAATCCCGTTGTGACCAGCCGGGTGGTGTTCTCGAAATTTTCACCCGGCTTTCCCTTTTTAATAAATATCATAATGCCATAAAATGCATAAAATATAGATGAAATGAATAAAAGCCACGAAATGATCTGCCTGGGTACTAATGGATCATGAAACCAGGTATCGGCCTGCAACAAACCAAGGATCAGCAATCCTTCAAAAACGAAAAATCGGGGAATGCCATGATAACGCTTTTCCCGTAAGGAAACGAACCAGGAGAACAGGATGAGAAGGATGGTTCCTGAAATCAGAATGATCCATTGGGTTGTTGACATAGGAACTTGTTTTTGGTACTATTGATATTCGTCGATTTCGTGTTATCCGTGTGCTTTTTCAGAACGCAAATGACACGAATATTACGAATATTCACGAATCTGATTTTCTTTTTAAAAAATACACTACTGAGCTTGATTTTTTCAAACTGAACAGGCTTTCCAGGTAAGCCAGTTTGCCGATGATCGTCCCTTTGATCATAAAAAACCGGCTCTTCCAGTATTTCTCGCTCAGCATCGAGTTATAAAACGGATCGAGCGGGAGCCTTTTCATCTTAATAATTTTAAGACGATGCTTATCGGCCAGGACTTTGAATGTTGATGGCGTAAAATGCCAGAGATGGCGCGGTACATCGTAGCCGGCCCAGTATTCTTTGTAGTGCCTGGCATCCGGCGAACTGCAATTGGGAAGAGCAATCACAAGTAACCCGCCGGGCAGCAGATACTCCAGCATCCGGTCGATATACAGATCGAAATCATCGAGATGCTCCAGGACGTGCCAGAGGGTGATAATATCGAAATATCCCTGGATTTCACGGTTGAGGAACTCAGCCGGTGTTGCCACATTAAGGCCAAAGGTCTTACGGGCAAACTGTGCAGCGGCCGGATCCACCTCAACCCCGTTCACGCCGAAGCCTCTGCGTTGCATGTAAGCCGGGAAATAGCCCGTGCCGCAGCCGATATCGAGCAGCCGGTCGCCTTCTGACTCGTTTCTGACCATCCTGAACTTCAGGTACAGCATGATTGACCGGGCTGTATGGTACAGCCGGTTCATCACTCCCTTCCGGGTATCGGAATGGGAAACATATTCATCGCTTTTGTAATACTTTCCGATCTCATTTGGCGCCGGAACACCTGCCGTATAAACAAACCCGCAATTGCTGCACTTCAGGAGCGAAAAGCTCTCACCCGAAAGGAAAAAATCCCTAACACGGATATAATCCTTTCCTGTTCCTGAATGGCAAAGCGGACAGCTTTTATTCTCTGAATCCATCATTCAATAAATAAAAAACACAACCCGCCCCAAAGTTAACAATGAATATCCCTGGAGCAACCTTTTATGCAATTTCTTGTATCTGTCATTATTTTTCCTATCTTAGAACCCGGATTAGGAACCCAATAACCCCAAATCCTTAATCATAAATCCCTTTTATAATTAAGCACTAAGCACTAAAATTCAAACATTTAACAGCTATGAATTTCCCTAAAAAAGTAACTATCGGCGACATAACCGTACGTGACGGTTTCCAGCATGAAGAGAAGTTCATTCCTACGGAAGCGAAGCTTTGGCTTGCTGAAGAGCTGCTCCTCTGCGGCTTTAAACATATTGAAGTGACCAACTACGGAAATCCGAAAGGGATGCCCCAGTTCAAAGATGCCGATGAACTGATGAAAGCACTCCGAACAAGCAAGAAAGTGGCCCATCTGCTCGGGGAGGTCAAACTGACCACCATCACCATCCGCGAGAAGGCGATCGAAAGAGCGATCCAGGCCCGAAAAGAGGGTTACGGCCCCGACCGGATCCTCCTGATGGTTTCCACCAGCGAATCGCATCACCGCACGAACTCGGGCATTTCAATCGAGGAATATTTCCGGATGGCAGAAAAATATATCCCGATGGCCCTCGACGCAGGGTTGAAGGTGAACGGCACCGTCAGCACCATCTGGGGATGCCCGATCGAAGGGCCGACTGAGATGAAAAAGGCTATTGAATTCTCCAGGCGCTGGTTCGACATCGGCGCCACCGACGTAGAACACGCCGACCACGACGGGTCTGCCTCCCCCGATCGCGTTTACCGCTATTATTCGATGCTTCTGGATGCTTTTGGCTCGCCCGACAAGCACATCGTACACTTTCATACCACCCGCGGCTGGGGGCTGGCCAATGTGCTGGCAGCGCTGCAGGCCGGGATGACCAACTATGAATCGACCCTGGGAGGGATCGGCGGGCAGCCGGCTAATTTCGTCGATGGCGTTCCGGTGCCCGGAACCGGCGAATATTACTACAAAGACCCGATGATCGTCGGACTCGTCAGCACCGAAGATATGGTCGTGATGATGGATGAGATGGGGATCGATACGGGGCTGGATATCGACCGGTTGCTCGAAGCGGGTAAAATGGCGGAAAGGATCGTTGGCCGCAGGCTGCGGTCGGAGACAATACGCAACGGCAGAATCCCCAAGCACATGAAATAAGTTTGAATGTTAAAGGTTGAATGTTGAATGCGGGAATATTATCTTGAATTTTCCTGAGCTGTTTTGACGATCTTCGTTAAAATATTTATAATCTGATCAACTTCATTCATCAGCGCGGAAAAATCATAACCCTCGATGAAATTATCTTCCTTTAAAAGTTTAAGCCAATACCTCGCTTCTCTTGCTTCTTTAGAAGAAATACTCATCTTTAATGCAAAATCCTTGCGACTGGAAGCAGCACCCGCCTCTTCGATATTTGCCCCAATGCTTGTGGCGCAACGTAGAAGTTGCCTGGAAATAATGAACTCCTTTTGTTTCATTAATTCTTTATAAAGCTGAAGTACATTTAGCGAAAAAGTGAACGATTTAATGACAATAATGTTTTCTTTCATAGGATAATGATTTAATTTTATCCATTAATCCGGTTTTTAGGCTAAAAATACCCGGTTGTTAATAAAAAAATCCCGAATTCAACATTCAACCTTCAACATTCAACATTGATAACAATTGTCGAAACACCCCGCGACGCTTTCCAGGGGATAAAACAGTTCATTCCCACGGAAAGGAAGATCAGGATCATCGACCTGATGATGAAAGCCGGTTTTGATACGGTCGAGGCCGGCAGCTACGTATCCGAAAAAGTGATCCCGCAGATGGCCGATACCACTCAGGTTCTGCGCGGACTGGATAAAAAAAACAGCAGATCTCGGGTCATGGTGCTGGTCGTGAACAAACGCGGCGCCATGAGGGCTGTCAGGCAGGGGACACAAAACTGCCATCCGCCTGCGGAGAATAGGGAACAGGTGGTGGTTGATGATTTGCTGTTTCCATTTTCGACCTCCCCGACATTCTTAAAGAGAAACCTGAACTCGACGGTCGAAAAGGCGAAAGCGACGATCGGCGAACTTCTCGGAATTTGCGATCTTTACAAGAAAAGGCTGATCGTTTACCTTTCCATGTCGTTCGGCAATCCTTACGGCGATCCGTGGGATCCGGGCATCGTAGAAGAATATGCCGGTTTTCTTCACGGTCTCGGCCTCAAGGTCATACCCCTGTCGGATATCCTGGGAGAAGTGGCGCCCGCAACCGTTCACGATGTCTATTCCAGGGTTACCCGCTCCTTTCCCGATGTCGAATTCGGATTTCACCTGCACTCGATGCCGGGTCATGAATATGAGCTGATCGATGCAGCCTGGCAGGCCGGCGTGAGGCGCTTCGATACCGTTACCGGCGGTTTCGGAGGCTGCCCGATGGCCCACGACTACATGGTCGGCAACCTGAACACGTTTGCCCTGGTGGATTATTGCGAAAAAAACGGCATCGCGCACGGACTGGATTTGGAGGTGCTGAGGCAGGCAGCACGGGAAATAAGCAAGACTATTTAGTAATTCTTAATTATGGATCAATAGACAGATGCAGGCCTTCCTCCTATAATTCCCAAGTATTCAGGGTCTTATGACAGGAAATAGTGCTTCACCCCCGGACCATCCTGAACCGGCAATTCAAAATAAATTTTCTTGAAAGTATTTCGAATCTTTTTTCTATTTTTATAACATTATAGAACAAGTCTTATACAATTGCTGAACATTTAATTGGATTTTATGAATACTATCTGGCGATTAAAATCAAACTGTTGACATTTTAATATTTTAATTCTGGACAGATTTATTATTATCAAAAAAATTAAATAAACAACAAGGCGTAACACGATCAATTATTAATCTAAACTAAAGGAGGTGAGTATGAAAAAATTATTTTCATTTTTTCTGGTTATGTTCTTTATCTCTTCCCTTGCGTTTTCACAGAGTGAAACTGTGGAAAAGGGAGATAAAGAATTTAGTGCCAATGGATTCCTTCAAACAACCGTCGGCGGAGGTAGTTCATCTGCTTCTGGTTACATAGGGGGATATTTTGGATAATACGTATTAGATAAACTTCAGATCGGTTTTGGTCCCGGTTTAACTATCTCCGGCAGTGGAAGCGGGACAGACTGGTATCCATCATTATCCGTATTTGGAGCATTCAACTTTACGGTCAAGAAAAAAGCAATTCCTTACATAAAGATTGCCTGGTATCAGATGAGTTTCGTGACGGAGGGGGCCAGCTTTATCGACTATAGTTATGCCCAGGCAGGCTTTGGTGTTAAAGCGTTTATAAATCAGCACCTGGCATGGGATACTTCGCTGAATTATGGTCTCAGTGTATCTGATCCGGCCTATGGCGTCATTATCCTGATG
>Ga0209717_1000230_pt1 | contig 71101 bp, 56 predicted proteins | sample AD_UKC048_MetaG_FD_184418 | JGI IMG/M metagenome (GOLD analysis project Ga0209717, IMG submission 184418) | Active sludge microbial communities of municipal wastewater-treating anaerobic digesters from USA - AD_UKC048_MetaG (SPAdes) (version 2) | ecosystem: Engineered > Bioreactor > Anaerobic >...
ATTGATGTTTTGCGGGATCTCCATGGGCAGGCGAAAATCGGCCGGAGAGGCAATGAAGTGAATATCGCCTGAATTCTTATCGTCGCCGGCGAAATAATACTTCACCTTGAAGCCCGATTCCGCCAGGGTTTTGTAAACCGACCGGGCGCCGAGCCCGTGCTCTCCCCATAAAAACCCCTGGTTGTTGATGATCAGCAGGCCGTCGGGTGCCATGATCCGCTTCATCTCACCGAAAGATTCCATCGTGAACATGTGGTGGGGCTGGACCTCTCCGTTCAGCACATCGATGACTACCAGGTCGTATCTCTCTCCGGTGGTCCGGATAAAGTGCCTTCCATCATCCACATAAACACTGATCCCATCCGGATTGAAGCCAAAATATCTCTCCGCCAGCCCGACCATTCGCTTATCGTATTCGATGGCATCGACGCTGAAGCCCATCTGTTTCAGTTCCATGGCTATATTGCCCCCGCCCAGGCCGATCAGCAAGGCTTTGGAGCCGGGTGGTTTCATGCCGGCGATCATGGCGATACGGTGCGGGTATTTCCAGTAAGAAGCCGGGATATATTTCGCATCGACCTGCGTCTGGGGGATTTGATTGATGAAGAGCGTGCGGATGACGGGATCGCCGCCGCGTGTCTCCACAACGGTGATCTGCCCTAAGATCCCTTCGCCCCGGAAAAGGTATTTGCCTGCGACATTCGCGTCGGAGAATGACTTTGCCGAAGCCAGGAACAGGAGCACGAGAACAAACACGGAGATACCGGTAATCCCCTTGAATTTTCTGCTGATGATGACCACCAGGATGGCCATGGATGCCAGCAGGAGGGCCGTAAAAAAGACCGACAGCCGGATTCCCCATTCGGGCAGGAGGTAGAAGCCCATAAGGAGGGTCATGATGATCCCGCCGAGGGTTGAGACGGCATAGACCGTCCCGGCTGTTTTGCCCGTTCCTTTCAGCTCCCGGTTCTGCAACTGGATGAGGGTGGGCGAGATCATGCCCATGCAGAACAGTGGCAGGAACATGAACGAAAACGACGAAAGGAGGGAACCGAGGCGCAGGCCCAGGCTGCCGGTGAGCGACATGAATTTGACCGCCACAAAAGGCATCAGTGCGATCAGCAGTGTGCCGGCCAGCAACTCCCAGAAAAGCAGTCGCAGCGGGGGAAAGCGGTAGGTGGCCCAGCCTCCGGCGAAATAGCCTGCGGCAAGCCCTCCCAGTGTCACAGCCAGCACGGAAGCCCATACAAAGAGCGACGTCCCGAAGAAAGGCGCGATCATCTTGGCACCGGCCAGCTCGATCGCCATCACGGTACCGCCTTCGATGAACGCGACAAGGTAGAGGAGGTTCAGGTTCATTCTGCTCTTCTCCGGGGCGCTGCTCTGCCGGACCGGCAGGGTGGTATTTCTTGACATTCAGTAAAGAATTTCAGATTTATTCTTCAAAGATAGAAATCATATGCGATTCTTCGGCCCGGGGCCGGGGAATGCTTATGAACCGTTCTTCCATTTGTTTTCTCATCGGAAATTGCTTTTGGTTATGGATGTAGTAAAGGTAGTTAAATCTTTTCCAATCCAGTCATTCGGGTCAATGAAAAGAAACAAGGTCAAAGTTTTAGAAATTGTTGATGCGTGAGGTTAGGCCACGTTTTCTTTAAACTTTCTGATTACTTTAAATTCGTCTTTCTTAACTAAAATTTCTTCTTCAATATCAAAGTCATCTTGCAGTCCCAGCCAGAATTTTGCAGAATTACCAAAATAATTACTCAACCTGAGTGCAGTGTCAGCCGTAATCCTTCTCCTGCCTTTCAAGATTTCACTTACCCTGGTTTGTGGGATTCTAATGTCTTTCGATAATTTGTAAGCAGAAATTTTTAAAGGAATTAAAAATTCCTCGAGCAGAATCTCTCCCGGATGTATATTATTTAACTTTTCCATATTCCTATTACATTAATGATAATCAATTATTTCCACATTATAAGAATGTCCATTTTCCCATTGAAAAATGATCCTCCATTTGTCATTTATACATATGCTATGAAAGTCTTTAAATTCACCTTTGAGTTTCTCCAGATTATTAGAAGGAGGAACGATTAAATCATTCAAATTCATCGAATTATTTAACATTCTAAGTTTTCTCCTGGCAATATGTTGAATTTCATCTGGTAACTTCCTGGATCGGATACCGTTCCAAATATTTTCAGTTTCCCTGGATCTGAAAGATTGAATCATAGTAACGTATTACAATACTAACGGCAAAGGTAAGCAAAATATTACAAAAGACCAAATAGAAAATGTGGCCTGACGCTCAGCGCAACTGCCGGCCGGTGTTTTTGGCCGCACAGGCGGGCGTACGATAGTTCAAAGTTAAGAATTCTAAGTTCAAAGTACCACAGCGCCCGCCTGGGCGGACAAGATTTTTTCAAAACTGGCTGGCAGTTGCGTTTTTGTTAGCCCCAGTAATTTCAAATCGAAAATGGCAAATTAATAGAAGAGCTGTTCGCCCTATCTCACCCTCTCAGAAAGTAAGATATATCCGGTTCAAAAATATTTATCAATTACACAGTACATTTTGCGATATTTATGATTATCTTTAGGCTCCCCTAGTTAATGACCAGGAAAATAAAATATTGTCAAATTTCTTACCTGCTTGCGAATTCCCATCCGCCATGAAGGGCCAGCAACACTAGGAAAATTTATAAAATTCTGATCAATCAAATTCCTTTATTCTCTTGTAACGACAGGATTTAGAGAGGAAGTTCCAATCTATACTCGTATTTATCAATTTTCCTATTTTTAATGCAGGTATTAATATTAAACGCAACCAAATAACATATTTATAAACCTTTTAGATCTTAATCAAATGAAAAAAATTATCACCTTAGTTTGCATGCTATTGATCGGAGTAAGTTGCGTTCTTGCTCAATACGATTGTAATGTTTACTGGACTTATCCTCCAGGAGCAGATTGCACACCGAAGAATCTTCCTGCGCAAGGCACATATCATATTGAAGTAACACTTTGGATATATGATATTGCCAATGCTGAATGGGTTACCCCATCTGGTAATCCACCTATTAATAACGAAAGCACAAGCGCTACATCAACAAACTTTAGTGCGGCTCAATGCGGGGTTAGCGATTATTGTGATGAGTCTCATGATAATACGCCTGTCTTCTATCTTTATGGTAAAGTTGCCTTTGTGGACTCTTCATCACAAGAATTTTGTTCAGATAACGGACAAAATACAAATGGCCTCTCTTGTAATGATTTTTATAATAGCTTAGCTGCAGTGCAGGTTACGATGAATTGATTCGATGTTATTGTTGCAAGAGTTTGTTTTAAAAGCCGCAGCAGTCTCGATTTTATTTTGCTCCAATAGGTAAACATGTTGATTAAATGGTTGTTGCAAAAATCGAAACGATGAGGTTATCCATAATTGTAAGTAATTTGATAGTGTCTTCCGGCTTTTTAGACCACCTTTGGATTCATTACGAGAATACATTTGATTGATGAGGAAATTGAAATATTACCTTTTGTTACTGGCTTGTATATTGTTTTACAGGACTTATACCCAAAACCAGGCTAACCTCTGGTACTGGAGTCAATACTGTGGAATAGATTTCAATTCAGGTATCCCTGTATATCATGATCAGACAATTATTGCCTCGGGAAATGCCATGTCTGTTATGTGTGATACCAATGGTAATCTACTCTTTTGTTGCAGTGGCATACAAGTAAAGAACAGGGAAGGGCACACCATGCCAAATGGTGAGAATCTTATAGGATTTGAAGCTGCTTGTATGGGTGCTTTAATTGTACAGCAACCCGGATCGGATCATTTGTATTATGTGTTTACTGTTGGAAGAGAATGGCCCTATAATATTGGCATGCATTATTCTGTCGTGGATATGCACCTGGATGGAGGGCTGGGCGACGTAACCTCAGAAAAAAACGTTCTGCTGGCACAAGCCTGGGCAGCAAGCAATAAACTTACATCGGTCCGGCATGCCAATGGGGAGGATATCTGGATCATTACACGTAACTTCAAATCAGACCAGTATTATATTGCTTTTTTGTTGACATCAAGCGGATTATCGACCGAGGGAGTAGTAAGCCCTGTCCAATGGAGAGATGAATTCAACAATTATGGAAACATGAAAATCTCATATGACAAGAAATACTTAGCCGCTGCATATGTAAGCTATAAAATAGAGAATGGAGCATATACCCAATGCATTGATATATGCAGTTTTAATGCTTCAAGCGGTGAAATTGATTTGCTTTATACGATCAGTAAAAATCCTAATAATTGGACTCCCCAATATCCACCCTGGGCTGTTGAATTTTCGCCGGATTCTAAGTTGTTATACGCAACCTTTTTCAATGAGCAAACTAACATAATGGAGTTATATCAATATGACATACAGTATGTTGAGGATTCCACGCAGTTTAAACAATCTGAAACTTTCATTGCACAAGGACCTGTTAATGGCCTGCAATTAGCCAGGGATGGGAAGATATATTGTACAGGCTATATGCCTACAGAATATGGCTACGTAAGTGTGATACATGAACCCTGGAAAAGAGGAGCGGCTTGTCATTACCAGGCAAATGCCATTTACTTAAATGGAACTACAACCGACTGGTTCTTCCCAAATATGTTGTTAGACCACCTGTACCGCTTTGAATGGGAGGGGGAATGCGCCCGCCACCCCATTGTTTTTCAACCTAATTTTATCCCAGAACCTTCAACTATAGTTTGGAATTTTGGTGACGGTGAAACATCTTCGGCTCTTTGGCCAGTGCATGAGTACAATGATGGCGGGGAATATGAGGTGTCTGTATTAGTTAACTATCCGAGCGGAAGAGTAGAAGAAACATCAAGAGTTATCACTATACTGGATGGCCCTAATCCTGACCTGGGGCCGGATCAATTGATCTGTGAAGGGGATGAAATAGAATTGACAGCCGGAAATGAAGAAGGGTTATATATATGGAGTACCGGGGATTGGGGACCGAATATATTCAGCGTGACGGTTTCAGACAGCGGAACCTACTGGGTGAATGTAACCAATGACCTGGGGTGTAGTTTTCGTGATACGGTACATGTTGGTTTTCATCCTAAAGCGACCTTTGGTGAAGACAATCTGATCATCACACCAACCGCTTGCGGGGGAAGCAGCGGCAGCATCGCAGGGCTGATGGTCGAAGGAATCGAACCGCTCGCCTTTGAATGGTATGATGGTGACGGAAACCTGGTTGCTGATACCCTGGATATTTATAATCTGCCTGTGAATAATTACTATTTGCATGTACTGGATGACCATGGTTGCGAAACCGTATCCGAAGCCTTTACCATTACCGATGCCGGGGATGTTGAGATATCGGAAATTAACTACAATCCTGTCCATTGTGACCAGGAAAATGGCTTCATTGAGATTATTGCAACTACAGGATCCGGTACACAGTTGTTGTATTCTAAAGACAATGGCAACAGCTGGCAGTCAAGCAACCAGTTTGTTGACCTGCCGGCGGGTAATTACTTCATTAAAGTCGGCGACCTGGTGGGCTGTGAGGCCGTTTATGGCAACAACCCAATTGTGATCCAAAACTTACCCGGACCGGAGATCACGGCTGTTAATATTACGCCGGAAAACGACTACCTTGCAGATGGCAGCATTGACATTGAAGCATTTATTGGTAATGGAGATCTCTACTTTTCAATTGATAATGGAAGCAGCTTCCAGACTAACGACGGCCTTTTTGAAAATCGCAGTGCAGGAACATACGCCTGTGTGGTAAAAGATGGGTTTGGTTGTGATACTTCTTTTACAGTGGTCATTGACAGGATACTCTCACAAGTTATTGATGCCATAGCAGGTGACGGAAACACATGTATCGGCGATGCCACAGCAAGTCAATTGCTGTTGAATAATTTCACCGAAGTAGATAGTTTCCATGTTCAGTTGACCTACGATCCGGCCGTTATTCAATGTGATGGATATATACAGGTCCATCCGGATCTGGAAAATGGATTGCAGGCAAGCATCGTCCCTGCGCTGGGCGAAGTCCACATCACCTGGAAAGGGGCAATGCCCACAACCTTGCCTGAAAATGCCAAAATGCTGGAACTGTTATTCAGCGGCCTTGAGGAAGGGGTATCCCAGGTCGACTGGTTAGCCGAACCTGACGAAGGGCAGTTTTTCAATGATTACGGAGAAGAAATTCCTGTGCAATACGAACTGGGTACGATCCGAATCTTCACACGGCCGGAGATCATCCTGGGAACGGAATTACACGTATGCGAAGGCGATAACATTTACTTACCGGCATTTGTGTTAGGAGGAACCGGAGAATATGAATACTATTGGACAGGCCCCTCAAACTTTTCAAGCACTGACAAAGAACTGAAAATAACGGGAATTCAGGCATACCAGGCTGGAGACTACCAGTTAACGGTTACAGACACCATTGATTGCACAGACCAGAAAAGCATCGAACTGATCGTCAGCGAAAATCCTGTTGCGGCTTTCCATGGAACGGATACGCTGGAAATGCACGCTGGCGATTTACTGGATGCAGGAACCGGATTATCTTCCTATCGCTGGAACACCGGCGACAGCACAGAAAGTATCACTATCAATGCCGAAGGAATGTACACGGTTGAGATGGAGTCTCCAGTGGGTTGTTTGGGTTCAGATTCGGTTTATGTAAAACTGGTTTCGGAAGAAATTCCGGAGTTTGCAATTTATGTTCCGAATGCGTTTAGTCCCAACAACGACGGCATAAACGACATCTTTCAAATAAAATTCCCGCATTCAACCTTCAACCTTCAACATTCAACATTAAGCATTTTTGATCGTTGGGGAGGAGAGGTGTTTTCGTCCAAAGGTATAGAGAACGGATGGGATGGAAAGAAAGCCGGAAAGGACTGTCCGGGAGGAGTGTATGTTTACAAAATCGTTTTTTCCTTGGATGGTGTTCCCGGAAACCAGGAACGGGTCGGGACGGTGATGCTGGTGAGGTGAATAATTTGGAAATTTGGAAATTAGCCAATGAGTTAATTATCACATTTCCAAATTGACCAATTTTCAAATTCTTTCGTTCACCCTTCACGGCTCACTCTTCACCAAAAAGATCTTTAATAAAAATTATTGGGGCTAACGTTTATACATCCCCACCTTTCCTGTTATCCCCCTGAATCATGCATGTATCATTACCTGCATCAATGGATTTGATCACTATACCGCCCGCTGATTTAAATAATGACATCGGTAAACTCTTCAGATCCTGGTTAATGAATGAGTGGTTAATTAATTGACTATAAAATTAATGGAAAATATCGAACCGATCGATATGGGTAGGAAATTATTTTTTCGCGACCGTTCCAGTGTTCCAGTGTTCCAGTGTTCCATTGTTCCAGTGTTCCAGGTTCCAGGTTCCGGGTTCCAGGTTCCAGGTTCCAATGTTCCAGTGTTCCAGGTTCCAGGTTCCGGGTTCTAATGTTCCAGAGTTCCATTGTTCCAGTGTTCCAAATTTCCAAATTTCCAAATTTCCAAATTTCCAAATTTCCAAATTTCCAAATTTCCAAACTTCCAAATTTCCAAATTTCCAAACTTCCAAATTTCCTAATTTCCGATGCACTATGCACGAAGGCGTTGTTCGTTTACATTTCCGAATGTATGTGCACTAAGCATGAAGGCGGTTGCTGATCTTTCCCGGTCATTACCACATTCCTGAATGTCGCTTGCCTTGCAGTCCTGTGTCTGATCCTATCGATATTTTCTTCAACAGTTGGAGAGGTTTTATCTTCTATTTTGTGAGCCGTGGAAAGATTCAATATCTCAATAATAATTGCTCAACTCATTCCACGACAAATTTCTTCACTACAATCATATCCTGACCATCAGCCTTCAACAAATAAATCCCTGCGTTCCATTCCGAAATGTTTAAAACTGTTCGTGACAACGGGTTTATCTTTTCTATGATACCTTGACCATGGGTATTAAAGATGGACCATGTTGTAATATGATGTTGAAGGAGCGAATCAGAAAGCTCAATTGTGACATATTCTGAAGCAGGGTTAGGATAAATTAATAATGATGATGCAAGTGAACCGTATTCTTCCAGATCCATCTTGCAAGCCTCTTCAACCTCCTGTATGCTATTACAGCCGATTCCATTGTCGTGGATTTCAACTTCTTCAACGGGGCCGGCCAAATAAGCACAAATATTTTTAACATCACAAACGGAGAGAAGCGGATTATCTTTGATCACTAATTCTTTAATCGAATTAGTTGAAATATTTTCTATCCCAGAAATATCATAAAGTGCGCTGTTCCCGGTAATGCAGAAATATCCGAACCATCCGATGGAATCCAGTGATGCAAGGGCATCAAGATTTGTATATCCTCCATCGCAAATAAGCAAGTTTCCTTCAATACTCCTGAGGTTATTCAATCCTTCCAGGCTAACCATTGCTGGATTGCTAAAGAATAAACAATCGCCTGTTATAAGTGTCAGGGAGTTGAATCCGTTCAATTCTCTCAGTTTATCGTTGAAGGTGATATATATTCTTCCTACTTGCCTGAGCTGTTTCATTGCATCCAGTGTAACCAATTGCTTGTTCAAAGTGATCTTAACATCGCCAATTACGGAATCGACATTATCCAATCCCTTCAAGCTTATCAGGGAATCATTCTGGTAGATTATCAATTCATCCCATATCGTCTTAATTCCTTCCAGCCCTTCCAGGTTCTTGAGACGCGGATTCCCTTCTACCTTAATATAGGCCCTTGTGCCGTTGATCCCTCTCAATCCATGAATATTCTCAAGAGAATAATTATAATTTATGTAGATATAATTTACACAGGATTTAACTGAATCAAGCCCATCCAGGTTCTTAAGCCGCAAATTTGAGTGGATACGGATCGATGAGCCTATTCTGGTGAGGTTTTCAAGAGCGCTTATATTTTCCAGCCATTCGTTGTCGGAAAGGATAAATGATCCGCCGATAGTGTCCAGGGAATTGATCCCATTTAACGTCCTCAAAATCGAATTACCTGATATGGATAAGCCCCCGCCGACATGAGTAACCGAATCCAGTCCGGTAAGTCTGATCAGACTATCGCAATTATGGATAAACAGGTGTGCACCAAATTCTCTTAACTGTGACAAACCATTAAGATTTCTGATGTCATGGCCTTCTATCTTGACATTGCCCTCTATTCTTTGACATCCCGGGTAATTGATCTGAAAACTATCGATTTGTGCCTGATTACTTAAAATAATTCCTTCCGGCAAGCAGGACTGGGAAAAGCTGACAGAAACACAAAAAATCCAAATGAGTATTAATATTAATTTTTCCATTGTTTGGCCTGATTGATGACATGTCGACGCTGGACACCAAAGGTCATGCCTCAAATAAGAGCCGTAACTGCTTGTTTTGTTGTGTTTTAGCGGCATGATGGGTAACAATGCGATTTGAATTTAAGAACAATTGACATTGTAGCCATGAACGACCAAGCTAATAAGATAGAAGGCAAAAGTTGCCGGAAAGTATCCCATGGCTTGGAAAAACAGTCGAGTAAGGTGAATATTAAAGCTAATATGTATAATGACCCAAAAAATAAGGTCAAAATAGATGAATAATATCCCGATTTCAATTTTTTCATTTTTATTCTTCCTATTATATCTGTGGAACTTGTTTATTTTGAATTATCACCCGCATCAATGGATTTGATAGCTAATTATCCCGCTGGTTTAAATAATGTCATCGGAAAAATCTTCAGATCCTGGTTAATGAATGAGTGGTTAATCATTTGACCATGAAATTAAATGAAAATATCGATCCGATCGATATGGGTAGGAAATTATTTTTTCGCGACCGTTCCAGAGTTCCATTGTTCCAGTGTTCCATTGTTCCAGTGTTCCAGGTTCCAGGTTCCAGGTTCCGGGTTCCAGGTTCCAGTGTTCCAGTGTTCCAATGTTCCAGGTTCCAGGTTCCGGGTTCCAGGTTCTAATGTTCCAGAGTTCCATTGTTCCAGTGTTCCAGTGTTCCAGAATTCCAGTGTTCCTAATTTCCAAATTTCCAAATTTCCAAATTTCCAAATTTCCAAATTTCCAAATTTCCAAATTTCCAAATTTCCAAATTTCCAAATTTCCAAATTTCCAAATTTCCAAATTTGCCAACTGCCGACCAACGACCAACGCCCCCTGTAACTATTCCGCCTTTTCCGCGTCTTTTACACTAAACCGCATTATGTTCAGAATCCTCCTGAAATACAGCTTCCGCTCCCTGAGCCGTCATCGGGCGCATGTGGCCATCAATATCACCGGGCTCCTCGTCGGTATGGTCTGCAGTATGATCATCGCCCTGTTCATCATCCACGAACTGAGCTACGACCGGTTCAACGAGAAAAAAGACCGGATCTACCGGGTGATCCTGAATGGCAAGCTGGGCGGGCAGGAGGTGAAGGTGACCTACACGGCTTCACCGATCGGGCCGACGATGAAGAACGAATTCCCTGAAGTGGAGGACTTTCTGCGCATGAATAACTGGGGCGAAACGATCATCCGCTATGGCGAGCGCAACTTCACCGAAAAGGACTTCATCGAAGCCGACTCGTCGTTCTTCGGTTTCTTCTCGGTCCCGCTGATCAGGGGGGATGCAAAAGAGGTCCTGAATGAGCCGCACACGCTGGTCCTGTCGGAATCGACGGCTAAAAAGATATTCGGCGAAGAAGACCCCATCGACAGGATGCTGAAAGTCAGCACCGATACGGTCCCATACCGCGTGACGGGCATTATGGAAGATATCCCCGGAACGTCTCATTTCGCAGCCAATATCATCAGTTCCTTTATGACCAATCCGAGGGCCGGCGACAACGAGTGGCTCTCAAACAGCTTCAGCACATACGTCCTGCTCCATCCCGGTGCCTCCCCCCAATCGGCAGAGGCCAGGATCCCCGATATGATCGTCAAGTATGTGGGACCGATCCTGCAGTCGTTCCTTGGCGTAACGGTGGAGGACTTCTTTGCACAGGGCAATAAGTACAGCATGTACCTGCAGCCCCTGGCGAAAGTACACCTGGACCCGTCGATCGAGCAGGCCTTTAAGCGTGCCAACGACCCGAAATACCTGATGATCTTCGGAAGCATCGGTATCCTGATCATCCTCATCGCGGCGTTCAACTTTATGAACCTGGCAACGGCACAGGCGGCCCGGCGTGCCCGGGAGGTCGGGATCAAGAAAGTCAGCGGCGCCACGCGAAACCAGCTTATCAGCCAGTTCCTGGGCGAAAGTGTCATCCTTTCGCTTATCGCATTGATACTGGCCGTGGCCGTTACGCTCCTGGTCCTCCCCCATTTCAACACGCTCCTGGATATCGAAATGAAAGCGGATCTGACGGGCACCTGGTACACCATCCCGCTGCTGCTGTTCATCTCCATTTTTATCGGGATCATGGCCGGAAGCTACCCGGCATTCTACCTGTCGTCCTTCAACCCTTACATGGTACTGAAAGGCAGCACGGTGAGAGGACACAACAGCGGAAAGCTGAGGAACCTGCTGGTGGTTCTTCAATTTGCCATCTCCATCATCCTGATCGTCGGCACCACTATCATGTTCAGGCAGTTGCACTACATGCAGAACAAAGCGCTGGGCTTTGACAAGGAAAATGTGATGGTGATCAGCAGGGCCGATGCTATCGGAAACCATATCGGCAGTTTCAAGGACGAACTGCTGAAAATTCCCGGCGTCATGAATGTTGCAGCCTCCACCGCCGTGCCGGGGCACAGCAACAACAACAACGGCTACCGGGTGCAGGGGCGGCCCGAAGAGTCGTATCTGCTTCAGACCAACTGGGTCGACTACGACTACCTGGATGTTTACGGGATCAAACTGGCGTCGGGCCGGTTCTTCGATAAAAGCTACGCCACCGACAAAGAGGCCTGTGTCATCAACCAGTGCGCCGTGAACCATTACCGGTTCGCCGATCCCTTCGGCATCAGATTCATCGTCCCGACCGGGTCAAATCCGGAGGATGTCGAGGTCAGGCCGGTTATCGGCGTGGTGAACGATTTTCACTTCGAATCGCTGCGAACCCGGATCGGGCCTTATATCATGCATTTTAAAGATGAAAGGAACAACTGGGGCTATGTGAGCCTCCGCCTGGGCCCTGAGACCGGTCCTTCGACGCTGGCGGAGATTGAGAAGGTATGGGCCTCATACACATCTAACGATCCCCTACAGTACTTCTTCATGGACAAGGACCTGGAGCGGCTCTATAAGGAAGAACGGCAGAACTCGAAGCTCGCCGTCATGTTCACCATTCTCGGCATCCTGGTCGCGTCGCTCGGGCTTTTCGGGCTCACCTCCTACACCGTACAGCAGCGCACCAAAGAGATCGGCGTGAGAAAGACCTTCGGGGCCTCGGTGTACAACATCTGGTACATGATCGCCAGGGAGATACTTTTGCTCATCACGATCTCGGCCGTGCTGGCCATCCCGTTTGCCTGGTGGATCGCCGGCAACTGGCTGCAGAACTACGAATACCGGATCAGCTTGCAGGTGTTCGATTTCCTGGCCGGCTTCCTGATCGCCATCGTTATCGCCCTGATGACCATCAGCTACCGTGCGATCAGGACGGCGCAGATGAACCCGGTGGTAGCGCTAAGGTACGAGTGAAAGGGAAAAGGGAAAAACGACCAACGACCGGAATTAATTACCTTTAACCCATGATTATCAAAGAAATCAGGGCAAAGACAATCCTTTCAGCATCAAAGATCTACGACTATGTGATCAATCCGTATGTCGGATGCGAACACGGATGTTCTTACTGCTATGCCCGTTATATCAAGAAGTTCACGGGGCATTACGAGCCGTGGGGCGGGTTTGTAGATGTAAAGGTCAATGCACCGGAATTGCTCAAGAAAGAGATACTGAAGAAAAAGAAAGCCATGGTCTGGATCAGCGGTTTGTGCGATCCTTACCAGCCGCCCGAAGCACATTACGAACTGACGAGGCAATGCCTTGAGGTGCTGGCCTTCTACGACTGGCCCGTATCGATACAGACCCGGTCGGCGCTGGTACTGAGAGACCTGGATATGATGAATAAATTCAGTGAGTTGCAGGCCGGCTTTTCCATCCCCACCGCCGATGATTCGGTCAGAATGATCTTTGAGCCTCACGCTACGCCGGTCGGAGATCGGATTTCAGCACTGGAGGAGCTGCACCGTCACGGCATCACCACCTATGCGATGATCGCACCGGTACTGCCCGGGGCGGAAAACCTGGTGTCCCTGCTCGCCGGAAAAGTCGACCATATCCTTGTCGACCGGATGAATTACCGCTATGCCGAGGGGATCTATAAGAAACATGGGCTGGAAAGCAAAATGACCGACGATTATTTCGCTGAAACAGGAATGCTCATCTCGGAGCAATGCCGGAAAGCAGGAATAGCATGCAGGGTGGTTTTTTGACCTTCAGAATAATTTTCAGAATGATTCCTGAAAGATCAAATCATCTACCATTACAACAACAGGATACACTTTATCAGCCCTTCCCCGTTCCCTCCGCATACGGACAGGCCGCCCTGCAGGCTGAGCAGGTATAAAGGCTCCAGCCGCGCGGGTGGCTGGCGATGGAATGCTTCCGGCAGCGTTCCTGGATCACGGTAACACCGTCGAAGGCGCCGACGGGGCAGGCGTCGATACAAAGCCGGCAGTGGGGCGGGCAGTGAAAATCTGTGACGAGCGGATCGGCCTCCAGGATGGCATCGACAAGGACAGCGCCGATGTAAACGATATTGCCCATCTCTTCGTTGATCAGCAGTGTATTCCTTCCCAGTATTCCGAGGCCGGCGTTGCGGGCGCTGTGCCGCATCGACAGGATCCCCATACCGTGCATCCGTTCCGGTTCCCAGTGCATGTAGGGATCGTCGGTAGGCACAGGGACCGGGTGAATTCCTTCCTTTTCCAGCCTGTAACATAGCTCCATACCGATCCGGTCGAGCTCACGGTAGAGAAAACCGGCCGTATGGGTGTACACCACGGGATTCCCGCTCCGGAGCACCTCTACGGGAAGGCGCTTCAGGAAGACGATCACCGAATGGCATTTGCTGTAAATATCCCTGGGTTGGAAACCCTTTGGCGCATCATCGAAACGGGCGGCATCGGCGATTCCGCATCTGTCGGCCCCCAGCGACAGGGCGAGGGTTTTGATTTGTTCAGCAGATAACATAGAAGTCAGGAGCAAATATAAGGATTTCAGGTATACGGCCGGAACAGCACGAATGCATTGGTGCCTTCAGGAAATCATCGCATATCCTCCGCAATAACCTTCATCACATCATTGAATTTCTCGTTCGGAACCGGTAAGGAAAGGACGTAATGTAAGATCTTCCAATTCCCGTTTCTATAGATCAACACGCCGGAACCGCGCAAAGGGCCGGAAGAGGAACGCAGCTTTTCGTCGAACCAGGCCATCTTTTGATCTTCTGAAAGATAAATATTGCGCTCATCGGCCTGGAACGACCATGCTTTTCCTTTGTCGAAATAAGGCTTCGACCAGTCGTAAAACGCCAGTTTGGTCCAGTTTTCCGTTTCATCGGTGCCTATATATATCCCTTCATCGTCGATCTTGTCGAAATAGGCCTGCATGTCGGCCCGGGAGGCGTCGTTGTGCCATTCGTCGAGAAACCGGCCGATTTCGATATTGAGGGGATCCTGCGAAAGAGCCATTAAAGGAAATAGAAAGAGGCTGGTGATCAAAAACAGGAAGAAACGAAGAGAAGCTTTCATGGGATTTGTTTTGGTAAAGATAGTTAAACCTCTGCGAGGTAACCGGTATTTCCCCTTTGGCTGCTAACAATAATTGATCGCCTCCGGAAATGAAAAGGATTATTAAAACCAGGCAGAATGAAGCGAGGACCTGAAAAATATTTGACAATCACTTCAGAATTGCTTAAATTGCGTGTTCTTCAAAAATTAGCCAAATCATGAAAAATCCGGTTTATTATCTTTTGATCATTTTGACCATCCTTACGGCACGTAACAAGAATGAAGAAAATTCAAACTGGACCGAGGAGGACCAGGCCTATTACGAGCATATTCTAGAACTGCAAAACCAGGGGACCGACAACTTCTATGTTTGGCTGGATATTATGGATTCGCTGGAGGCTGTGGACCAGCTTCAGCAATTCTTTCTGGGCGATACAGCCGTTGTATCTGCGGTTGTCGGAAGCCAGGGTATCGCCATTGATTACAAAAACGGGATGAGGGGAGGGATCATGCTTAATCCGGAAGACTTTTACGGAGAGGATAAAAGCATGCCCGCAGGAGGCCATACATCGGATAAGTTGCCGGGGGAATTAAAATCAATTGTAAACAACAGCAAGATGATCTTTTTAAATCCCTCCAATTGGGAACGGACGGAATTGACTGATATGATTATCCCGAAAAACACTGAAGACCTGGAGCGGGTAGGATATGAGCTGAAAAAAGTCTATAAAGATCGTGATGCGACGCTTGACAGGTTCTGTGAACTCGGCGGCTACGGGATAATCCGTATCTATTCGCATGGATGGGCCCATCCCACAAAATGGGATGTTGTGGAAACATACCTGCAAACCGGCGAATCTGTTTCCAATGGCACAACAAGAAAATACGGGGATGATATCAAGGAAGGAAAAATCGCAATCTTTAATGTGAAGAACGTAAACAGCCAGCTTGACCCTTCACCGGTTTACTTTATTTCAAAGGATTTTATTACAAGCCATAATGACTTCAGCAAAGATACAGTGTTCTTTTACGGTGGATTTTGCTTCAGCTTTCTGGGTACCTGGCCATTGATCGAAGAGTCGTTTGCAAAGGGAACCTATATGGGATTTTCGTGGCGGGTCAGGACCAACTTCAATTGCAACCTTGGAACCGCTGCTATTGAATACCTGTCGGACACGGCCGGGGCTAATCCCAAAACGGCCGGTCAGTACATGGCTGAACCGAACCCTGTCAAGGAAAAGTGGGATGATGGTGACAATGTCATGTGCAGGCTGAGGTATTCCGGTGACGCGGATCTCACATTATGGACAAAAACGCAGGTTACGACCAGCCCTGTCACCGGCATCGACTCGGTTTCGGCAACCTGCGGAGGTACGGTAACTGCATCGGCCTCCACTGTGATTGAGGCCCGGGGTGTGTGCTGGAGCATGTATACCAATCCATCGGTCAGTGATAATCTGACCACCAATGGCTCCGGACCAGGCAGTTTCACCAGCGAGCTGGAAGGTCTTACACCCGGAACACCCTATTATGTAAGGGCTTATGCTACGATTAAAAACGGGCAGACCATCTATGGAAATGAAGTTTCTTTTACTACGGACGGTGGGGGTCTCTATATTGGCAAGGAATATGGCGGCGGGAGAATCTTTTACATCGACAACACCATGCAACACGGCCTGATAGCGGCTGAAACGGATCAAAGCAATGGCGCCCCCTGGGGTTGTCCCGGCGTTGAAGTCGGCGGAACGTGGTCAGATATAGGTTACGGACAGGCTAATACCAGTGCGATCCTGGCCGCCTGCGGATCGGCGGGCATTGCAGCCAGAATTTGCGATGATTTGGTTCTGAATGGATTAAGCGACTGGTATTTGCCATCATTTTATGAGTTGAATTATCTGTTCTTGTACAATCAACAAATTGGCGGTTTCTCTGCAACAGAGTATTGGACGTCAAGTGAATGGGATGAGAACCAGGCAGTAACATGGGATTTTAGCACCGGGAATAATGCGATTCGGCCTAAAGATTATTCATCGGCCCACGTGAGAGCGATCCGTTCTTTTTAGAAATGCATTATCTCCAAATACTCACCTTTAGCCAGGATTGTTGATAAGCTTATATCTTATGGAACCTGAAGACCGAAACGTGATCCTTTGATATCGTTTTTACGAAATATACACCGGCAGGAAAATCCGAAATATCCACGCTTTCAATGACGGAACCCTCTTTGATCCTCTGCTCAAACAACACCTGTCCCGCCGCATTGGTGACGGAGATCCTGTCGGCTCGCAAATCTCAGTAGTCACACTCAGGGCTTCGGCATTGGCATCATCCCGGTTGGAACGGAAGCGGGAAATGAATTAATTTTGGCCATTGACCGGATCACACCCATTAAGAACTGAACCGGAAGGATTTTTAGAATTGATCAAATCATGAGAATCAGCATTGAAATTTTTGTACTGTTAATATGCAGCTTGTCCAACGCACAATCCCTTACCAAAAGGGCATTGTTCCTGGGAAACAGCTATACATACACAAACAATTTACCACAAATGGTTGCCGACGTAGCGGTTTCAGCAGGCGACACCTTGCTTTATGACAGCAATATGCCAGGCGGGTACACGCTGGAGGGGCATTCCACAAACCTGGTATCGCTTGAAAAAATCGCGGAAGGTAACTGGGACTATGTGGTCTTGCAGGAGCAAAGCCAGCTCCCGTCATTTCCCATCAGCCAGGTGGAAACCGAGGTGTTCCCGTATGCCCGGATTTTAGACAGCATCATCAATGCAGAAAATCCCTGTGCCGAAACAGCATTTTTCATGACCTGGGGGAGAAAAAACGGGGATGAGTCGAATTGTTCCTGGTGGCCTCCGGTATGCACATATGCAGGCATGGACAGTCTTTTGAATCTAAGATACTGCATGATGGCCGACAGCAACCAGGCGATCGTATCTCCCGTCGGCGCTGTCTGGAAGAATATCCGGCAGCATGATCCCTCCATCGAACTGTATCAAGCCGACGGCAGTCATCCCTCTGTTGCAGGCACTTATGCCGCCGCATGCAGTTTTTATGCCTCATTCTTCAGAAAGGACCCGGAATCGATCACTTTTGATGCAGCACTCCCGGCAACGGATGCGGCCACTATCAGGGCTGCCGCAAAGACCGTGGTGTACGACAGCCTGTTAACCTGGCATATCGGGGAGTATGACCCCATTGCAGGATTCAGCTATCTGGATTCGGAAGAGCTACAGATCACATTTATAAACAATTCATTGTATGCGACCGAATTTCAATGGGATTTTGGCGACGGCGGCACATCGTATATCATGAACCCGACCCATAGCTATGCATCACCTGGAACCTATGAGGTAAGCCTTGTTGCCGGAGCCTGCGGAATCTCCGATACGATATTCCAGACTATTGACCTGGAGGGAGTTGGGATATCTGAATCCGGCAAATCCATTGATTTTACTATCAGTCCCAATCCTGCATCCACCTATTTCACCCTTAAAATAGCTGATTTTCGGGGCCAAATGGAATTGACACTGCATAGCTTCACAGGCCTGGAAATTGGGCATTATCTTCTTGTGAGCCCCAGAACGGTGATCGGAACAGGTCAGTTGCCCGAAGGAGTATATTTTGCCAGGCTGATGAGAGAACACGGCGGCATGGTCACGCAAGAGCGTGTTAAGCTGATCATCAGGCGAAATCGATAGCAGGCAGAGCCAACTACCTCATTATGCACCCAGGGATGTTGGCGAAATGACGTTAATCCCGTCGTTCCGGGTGTAACTTATTCCGGTTCCCGTAATGATATTGAGGGATTTTGGCGGATATGTCTCCAATAACCATTTAGTTTACACTTTTTGACATTTTCAGTTTACACTTTTTAAAAGCTGGGAAGGCGAGATGGCGGCACGGCCAAAACAGCCGTCATCAGGTTCATCATTGGACAGAGACGATGAAATTACCAGCCTTTGCCTGCAAAATATGGTCATCTAAAGTCAGGAAATGAAGCGCAACTATGGAATTAAATCCAAACCGGCGCAGACTGGTCGATTTGTCTGGTGTATGCATCCAGGTTTGGATGGCTGAAAATCTTAAGGTTACAAGATATCGAAATGGTGACGCCATTCAGTTTGTAATGGGAAACCAGGAATGGGATGAGTTGCATACCGGGGCGTATTGCGATATGCACAATGAAGGATTGAACGCGTCTTCTTTTGGTCATTTGTACAATTGGTATGCAGTAAATGATGGAAGAGGCATTTGTCCACCGGGCTGGCATGTTCCCCGTGATGATGAATGGGATGTCCTGATCGGGTTTTTAGGGGGTGAAGATGTTGCAGGGGGGAAGCTGAAAAGCACCGATTCCCTGCTCTGGGAATCCCCGAATACAAGCGCCGCCGACCTGGTTGGATTTGCGGGTTTGCCCGGCGGGACAAGATGGGAAAAAGGACTATTCCTGTACTTTGGTTTTTATGGTTTATGGTGGTCTTCGACGGCAGAGGATGCGGACTTTGCCTACTACAGGAACCTGATTTACGATAAACCTGCCTGTTTCAGAAATCATTTCATGAAAAACCATGGATGTAGTGTGAGGTGCATCAAGGATTGAGCGCTTTGGGGCTAAGACCGATTGTATAAGTGTGACGTCCCCTCTACCGTCCCCCGTCAAAAAATAAACCGGTGCAGTTTGTTGATCTACACCGGCTTATATTGCTTTTTTCGTAGCCCCGCCAGGAAATGAACAGCCCAATGATATCAAGCCTTTCGGAAGATTGGTAGCATAATGGTAGATTTTCATTGTCAAAAATTACCCAGGCACTCCACTAAATCAATAATAAACTTAATTTTAAAGAAATTCTGTCCTAAGAACAGGGGGAATTATATTATAGTCAGAGCAACAATGACAATGCCGCTGTAAATGGCATGAAATTATTTTTCACAGAATCAGATAATCTTTAATCAATATTCATGAATTGTAAGTGTTTATCATTTATTTTTGCTAAAAGTATATTTCATAAAATATGCAGCAAAATAAGCATATTTCACGTCAAATAAGTGTTTTTCACGGTAGAAAAGCTCCTGAGCGGGGCTATTTAGTGGGATATGGAGCCATTATACAAGCCTGTGAACTTCCCGTTCCTATGCCTTTTCGTTTAGCATTCATCAGTGAAAAGCATAGAAAATATAAAACCGATCAATGGCTGGTTTTCACGCCAAGGCACAAGCCGGATGAGTCTTTATACGCGCACCTCGTTTTTGCAATGAAATATGAAGGCATCGATCTGTTGTTTTTCAAAAAGCTATTTGAAAAGCTCGAACCGGGCGAAATTTCGGCCTGGGTCTTGCATGAGCCGCAAAGTCAATATGGCCGCAGGATCTGGTTTCTTTATGAATGGCTGATGCAAAAACCGCTGGAGGTCCCTGATTTAAATAACGGAAACTATGTGCCTTTGCTGAATGATGAACTGCAGTATGCCAGTCCTACAGGTATCAATTCAAAACGTCACCGGATCAAAAACAATTTAACAGGAAATGTCAACTTTTGCCCGCTTATATTTAAGACGGATAAAATTGAACGGTATATTGCTGAAAATTTATCTGCGAAAACGGAAAGGGTGATCCGGGATGTACACAAGGATCTGTTGTTGCGCACGTCGGCATTTCTGCTTCTTAAAGACTCTAAAGCGTCTTTTACTATCGAAGGTGAGCAACCAGCTCATACCCGGGCGCTGCGCTGGGGCAAAGCCATCGGACAGGCCGGGACCAACCCGTTAAGTATAGATGAACTGCTTCGTCTCCAGCAAATTGTAATCGATAATTCCCGGTTTATCCACATGGGTTTACGCAACGAAGGCGGATTTATCGGGGAACACGACAGAACGACCGGCGAACCCATCCCGGATCATATTTCAGCCAGGTGGCAGGACCTTGAAATCCTGCTTGAGGGAATAATTGAAGCGGACCGTTTGCTGGAAACGGATGGCTTCGACCCGGTTCTTACAGCCACAATGATTGCTTTTGGTTTCGTTTTCATCCATCCCTTTGAAGATGGCAACGGAAGAATTCACCGCTACCTAATTCATCATATCTTATCTTCAACAAGATACACTCCACAAGGTATTATTTTCCCGGTCTCGGCCGCCATACTGGAAAAGATCGAAGATTATAAAAAAGTTCTGGTATCTTTTTCCCGGCCTTTGCTTGATTTTATAGAATGGCGGAAAACATCCTTCAACAATATCGAAGTGCTGAATGAAACCATCGATTACTACCGGTATTTTGATGCGACCAGGCAGGCTGAGTTCCTTTTTGAATGTGTCGATTACACTATAAATAAGATTATTCCCGAAGAAGTGAGCTATCTGCGAAGCTATGATGAAATGAAATTATGGCTGGACCATCGTTTTCAAATGCCTGATAAAACGATTGCACTTTTAATTCATTTTTTAAATCAAAACAATGGCAAACTTTCTAAAAGAGCCAGGGAAAAAGAATTTGCTTCACTGACCGATATAGAAATTAATGAAATTGAACAACAATTCGGCTCCTGTTTTAAGTCCTGAACACGGATAATTATATGGTTCCCGAAAATCATTCTTCATTTATCAGTTCAATCACCTCCTTGAACCTCTCATTCGGAACGGGTAAGGAAAGTACATAATGCAAAATCTTCCACTGACCGTTTCTGTTGATCAACACACCAGAACCTCTTAACGGGCCGGAGGCAGAACTGAGCTTTTCATCAAACCAGGCCATTTTCAGGTCTTCCAAAAGATAAATTTTGCGTTCTTCGGCGTGGAACGACCAGGCTTTTCCTTTGTCGAAATACGGTTTTGACCAGTCGTAAAACGCCTGTTTAGTCCAGTTTTCCGTTGCATCGGTGCCGATATAGATTCCTTCCTCATCGATCATGCCGAAATACGCCGGCATATCTGCCCGGGAAGCAGCATTGTGCCAATAGTCAAGAATCCGGGTGATTTCTGCTTTAAAGGGAATCGGCCGACTGGTTTCCTGCTTCATTTTGCCCCTTCTGGCAGCAGGAAGAGAGAAGAAAGGCGTGATCCTTTTCCCATTTCCCATTGTGGCATGAACATTCTGAATTTGTGTAGCCCCACCAGGAATCGAACCTGGATTTAAAGTTTAGGAAACTTCCGTTCTATCCGTTGAACTATAGGGCCATGCAGGAAATGTTGAATGTTGAAGGTTAAATGTTGAATTCGGGTGCAAAATTAGTAAATTTTTAAAGAATTCCCTCATTCAACCTTCAACATCCAACATTCAACATTATTTTACTTCGCTTCCGTTCTCCAGCAAATCGCCCGGGCGGATCAGGCTGAGGGTGCCGTCGGGATTCTCGGCCGAGAGGATCATGCCGTTGGAGTCGATGCCGCGCAGCTTCCTCGGCGCCAGGTTAATGATGAAGCAGAACTGTTTGCCGATAAGTTCCTCGGGTTTGTAGTAGAGCGCGATGCCGCTGACAATGGTCCGGGTGTCGAGCCCTGTGTTGACGGTCAGTTTCAGCAGCTTGTCGGCCCCCTGCACCTTTTCGGCAGCTTCTACCGTGCAGACACGGATGTCGAGCTTTGTAAAATCATCGTAGGTTATGGTCTCTTTCATGGGCTTCAGGTTGATCTTCGGCTCAGCGACCGCAGCATTCTGTTGCTTTGTGGCCAGCAGTTTCTGCACCTGGGCGTCTATCACATCGTCTTCGATCTTGGTAAAGAGATACTCGGGCTGATCCAGCTGGTGGCCGGCTTCAAGCAGCTCGGGATTGCCTGCGCCGGCCCATTTCCGCTGCGGAAGGTTCATCATGCGGCTGAGGCGTTCGGCGGTGAAGGGCAGGAACGGCTCGCAGAGGATGGCCAGGTTGGCGCAGATCTCCAGCGAAATGTTCAAAATTGTTTTCACACGCTCCGGGTCGGTTTTATAAACCTTCCACGGCTCCGCGTCGGTCAGGTATTTGTTTCCTAAACGAGCCAGGTTCATCATTTCGCTCAGCGCCTCGCGGAACCGGAACTGCTCCAGGCTCCCTCCTATCCTGCCGGGGAAAGTCCTGATCTCATCGATGGCTTCACGGTCGGCCGAACTAAGTTCGCCTTTCGCCGGTATCTTTCCTTCAAAATACTTATAGGTAAGGACAAGGGTACGATTCACAAAATTGCCGAAGATCGACAGCAACTCGCTGTTGTTGCGGGTCTGGAAATCCTTCCATGTGAAATCGTTGTCCTTGGTTTCCGGAGCATTGGTCGTCAGGACATAACGTAGCTCATCCTGCCTGCCCGGGAATTCCTCGAGATACTCATGCAGCCATACGGCCCAGTTCCTGGAGGTGGATATCTTGTCGTTCTCCAGGTTCATGAACTCAAAGGCGGGGACGTTGTCGGGGAGGATAAAACTGCCTTCTTCCTTCAGCATCGAGGGGAAAATGATGCAGTGAAAAACGATGTTGTCTTTACCGATAAAGTGGATCAGCCTTGTTTCCTGGTCTTTCCACCATGGTTTCCAATCTTTTCCGTGAATCTGCCCCCATTCGCGGGTAGCGCTGATGTACCCGATCGGCGCGTCGAACCAGACGTACAGCACCTTGCCGTCGGTGCCGGGCAGCGGTACCTTCACACCCCAGTCGAGGTCGCGGGTGACGGCGCGGGGCTGCAGGCCATGGTCGAGCCACGACTTGCACTGCCCGTAAACGTTGGGCTTCCAGTCGTCCTTGTGCCCTTCCACGATCCATTTCTCCAGCCAGTCCTGGTATTTGTCGAGCGGCAGGTACCAGTGCTTCGTCTCCTTCTTGACCGGTGCATTGCCGCTGAGGGCTGAGACGGGGTTGATGAGTTCGTCGGGCGAAAGGGAGGTGCCGCAGCTTTCACACTGGTCGCCATAAGCTTTCGGGTTGCCACAGCGCGGGCAGGTGCCGGTGATGTAGCGGTCGGCGAGAAAATGCTGCTGTTCTTCATCAAAATACTGCAGCGAGGTCTGTTCGATAAATTCGCCTTTGTTGTAAAGCGTCGTGAAGAATTCAGAGGCCGTTTCGTGGTGGATGGGATGGGAAGTACGGGAATAGATATCGAACGAGATGCCGAATTTTTCAAACGAATCTTTGATGATCTCATGGTACCGGTCGACGACCTGCTGCGGGGTGATGCCTTCTTTGCGCGCTTTGATCGTGATGGGCACGCCATGCTCGTCGGAGCCGCCGATAAAGAGCACCTCTTCGCCTTTGGAGCGGAGGTAGCGGACGTATATATCAGCGGGTACGTAAACGCCTGCCAGGTGTCCGATATGGATGGGGCCGTTGGCATAGGGTAATGCAGAGGTGACGGTAGTGCGTTTCCAGTTTTTGTTTTCCATGAAGATCAAATGTTTGCGGCAAAATTAGGGATTTATCGGGTATATTGAGCTTTTTTTCACCACATAGGCACATAGGACACATAGAAGGCACAATAGATTTTCTATGTGTATCTATGTGCCCGATGTGCCTATGGGGTTAATGAAAAGTGAACATAAATACCGATCTTTGCTTTTCTTTGGATGAAAAAAATATAAAATGACAACACCTCCGTACCTCAAAAAAGGCGATAAGATCGCCCTCGTCTCCCCGGCCCGGAAAGTGACACCGGAAGAGATCTCTCCGGCGAAGGAACTATTTGAGTCGTGGGGACTGGAGGTGGTGGAAGGTGAAAATCTATACGCTGCCTACAACCAGTTTGCCGGCTCCGATGCCCAGCGCACGGCCGATATGCAACGCGCACTCGACGACGATTCGATCCGCGCGATCGTTTGCTCCCGCGGGGGTTACGGAACGGTCCGCATAATCGACCGGCTCGATTTTAACCGGTTTGCCTCGCATCCCAAGTGGATCGTGGGATTCAGCGATATCACCGTGCTCCACTCCCATATCCACCGCCATCTCAATATTGAAACGCTGCATGCTATCATGCCCGTGAATATCCGCGAAAGGTGCGAAAGCGACCGCTCGCTCAACAGCCTGAGAAAAGCCCTGTTCGGAAAGGAGCTATCATACCGCTACCCCGCCGAACCCTTTTTCCGCAAAGGATCAGCCAGGGCGCAACTGGTCGGTGGCAACCTGTCGATCCTCTACAGCCTTACCAATACCCGTTCCGATATCAGTACCAATGGCAAAATCCTGTTTATTGAAGACCTTGACGAGTATCTCTACCACATTGACCGGATGATGCTGAACCTGCGCCGTTCGGGCAAACTGGAGGGGCTGGCGGGGCTGATCGTCGGGGCATTGAGCAAAATGCACGACAATGAGGTCTCCTTTCAGAAATCGGCCAGTGATATCATCGCCGAAGCGGTGGAAGACTACCCCTACCCTGTTTGCTTCAATTTCCCCGCCGGGCATGGCCCGGATAACCGTGCCCTCATCCTCGGAAGAGAGGTCGGACTGGAGATAAACGACGAAGTCAGGGTGATTTTTTAGTTACTGATATCCAGCTTCTTATCTCATATTTTTAAAAATATTTTACACCGACCGGGTATTTTTTGGTGAAAATCCGGATTAATGATTAGTCGTTGGTCGAACAAATTTATGTCAGAAGCATCAGAACTCGGAAAGAAGGGCGAAGAGATCGCCACCAGGCACCTCCTGAAACTGGGATACATCATCCTGGACGTCAACTGGAGGGCGGGACGCAATGAGATAGACCTCGTGGCGCGGGATAAGGAATTTCTTGTTGTTGTGGAGGTGAAATCGCGAAGCAGCGATTCGTTTGCAGAGCCGGAGGATGCTGTGACGCGCGACAAGCAGCAGGCGCTTATCCGTGCGGCGAACGCTTATGTCTATAAAAAGAACATCACCCTGGAGGTTCGTTTCGACATCATCTCCATCATATTCAATAAAGAAGAAGCCCGCGTCAATCACATGAAAGACGCTTTTTATCCAAGATTGAGGACAGGATGATGGAATTGTTGTTACCTTTGCGAAATAATAAATTCCAAACTCCAAATTCCAAACAAATACGAAAAATTAAATCCAAAATCCAAAACCATTTTGAATTTGCTTTTTTGGATTTGTTTGGTGCTTGGAATTTGGAATTTGGAATTTTAGTTCAATGCAATGAATAATCTGTTATGAGTCAGGAAAAAACTCCCCGCCAGCCGAGAAAGCCGTTTCAGAATGCCGGAAAGAAAGAGACAAAAACCTACCGCGAGAATAAGCGGGGCGGACGCGCCGAAGGCAGGATGGAAAAACCATTTCGTCCAAGGCCGGCTGAAGAGAGAGGAAAAAAATCTCTTGTAAAGAAAGACAAACCATACGCTGCAAGAGAAGACGGGGATAAACCTCCGAAAAAGGTTTTCAGAAAAGAACGGCCTTCGACCGTGGGAGGTCCGTTCGAGAAACGCCCAAAGAAATCCTATCGGGATGAAAAATCTTCTGAAAAATTCGAGCGAGCGGAAAGACCCGCAAAAAAGATCATCCGGAGAAAGACAGAGGGTGAGCCGGGTTTGCCGCAACGTAAATTCGCCACCCGGAGCGGAGTAAGGATCAAAGCCACCAAGGCTGAACCGGCCGGGATCAGGCTGAACAAGTATATCGCCAATGCCGGTATCTGTTCCAGGCGCGAGGCGGATGACCTGATCAGGGCAGGCGTTATAAAAGTAAACGGAGAAGTAGTCACCACATTGGGGGCCAAAGTGATGCCCGGCGACAAAGTGCAGTATGCCGACCAGACGCTGTCGAATGAAAGAAAGCAGTACCTGTTGCTGAACAAACAGAAGGGCTATGTGACCACGACGAAAGACCCGCACGCAAAGAACACGGTCATGGAGCTGATTGCCGGGGCCTGCAAAGAGCGCATCTACCCTGTCGGCCGGCTCGACCGCAACACGACCGGCCTGTTGCTGTTCACCAACGACGGCGAACTGGCGAAAAAGCTGATGCACCCGGCCTCACGGATCCTCAAGATGTACCATGTGGTGCTGGACCAGCCACTATCGAAGCAGGACCTGATGAAGGTGGCCGGTGGCATCGAGATCGACGGGGACCGGATACAGGTCGACGGGATCGAATATGTGGAAGACGCCAAAGACCGGCGTGAAGTCGGCATGGAGATCCATTCGGGGCAAAACCGGATCGTCCGGCGGATCTTCGAATCGCTGGGTTATAAGGTGACGAAGCTCGACCGGGTGATGTACGCAGGGCTCACCAAGAAAAACCTTCCCCGCGGCAAATGGAGGTTCCTCTCGGAACAGGAGGTGATCAACCTGAAAAAGATGCGTTAAAATCTTAAAGCTATGCGCGGAGATCCCAAATTATACCGAATCCTGGAAGAACTGGGCATTACGTTCGATTACTATGAGCATCCCGCGGCTCCGACCATCGAAGAGGCGCTGAAAAACTGGAAGAATATCGACTCGACGCACTGCAAGAATATCTTTTTCCGCAACCACAAAGGAAACCGGCATTACCTGGTGATAATGGAGCACTCGCGGCCGCTGGCCATCCACGATCTCGAAAAGAAACTGAAGCAGGGAAAACTCACCTTTGCTTCACCCGAACGGCTGATGAAATACCTTGGCGTTACGCCGGGTTCTGTTTCCTTATTCGGTCTGATAAACGATGAGGCCGATCATGTTTATGTTTTCCTTGATGAGGTTTTGAGAGAGGCGAAAAATCTTAGCTTTCACCCGAACGACAACACTGCCAGCCTGGTGATCACCGGCGAAGGATTCCACAAATTCCTGGAGTGGTCCGGGAATGGGTTTGAGTTTCTTGCATTAGCATGAGATGGCATCTCAAAACCATCTCTATCTACTCCTAACTAACAGTATAACAGTGCACTATGCAATAGTTCTGCCGTAAATGAGATGCCATCTCATTTCGTCAAATCAGTCCTTTCCTTTTCAGCATCGGCGCAACATCCGGCTCTTTGCCACGGAACTGCTTGTACAGCTTCATCGGGTCGTCGGTGCCGCCGCGGGAAAGGATGTTATCGCGGAACGCTTTCGCTGTCGCCGGATCGAAGATGCCCGTCTCTTTGAATGCCTGGAACGCGTCGGCATCCAAAACTTCGGCCCACAGGTAGCTGTAATAGCCGGAAGAATAACCGCCGGCAAAGATGTGGGCGAAATAGGGCACACGGTAGCGGACGATGATCTCGGGCATCATGCCGATCTTCGACATGGAAGCGCTCTCAAAGCCAAGGGCATCCATAAGAGAGGAATCTTTCAGGGTATGGATATCCATATCGAGATAACAGGCGGCCATATATTCCACTGTTGCAAAGCCCTGGTTAAAGTGACCGCTGGCGGTGATCTTGTCGATCAACTCCTGGGGGATAACTTCGCCGGTTTGGTAATGACGGGCGTAGAGCTTCATCACCTCCGGATCGCCGGCCCAGTTCTCCATGATCTGTGAGGGGAGCTCAACGAAATCGCGTGGCGTTGAAGTGCCCGAAAGCTTGCGGTACCTGCATTCCGAAAGCAGGCCATGCAGCGCGTGCCCGAACTCATGGAAAAGGGTTTCCACCTCTTCAAATGTCAGCAGCGACGGAACATCGCCGGCAGGCTTGGTAAAATTGCAAACAGTGGTTATGACCGGGGAGACATTAGAATCGCCTGCCATGTACTGATCGCGGTAGTTGTTCATCCATGCGCCTCCTTCCTTGCTGGCGCGCGGGAAGAAATCCATATAAAGGATACCGATATGTGACCCGTCGGTGTCTTTGACTTCAAAGACCTTTACTTCAGGATGATACTTCTGGATGTCGTTTCTTTCGGTAAATGTGATGCCGAAAAGGCGTGTGGCCACGTCGAACATGCCAAGCCTGACATTTTCAAGCGAAAAATAAGGCTTCAGCGCTTCTTCATCCAGGTCATACTTCTGTTTGCGCAGTTTTTCGGCATAATACCACCAATCCCAGGCCTCGAGTTTGAAATTCCCGCCTTCGGCGTCGATCATCGCCTGCAGTTCGGCCGCTTCCTTTTTAGCTACAGGGAGGGCAGCCGACCATACTTTATCCAGGAAATCGTAAACGGCAGCCGGATTTTTGGCCATATTCTCTTCCAGGATATAATCGGCATGGGTGGCATAGCCCAGCAGGTTAGCCTTTTTCACCCGGAGTGAAGCCATTTTGGCTGCTATTTCCTTATTATCGTACTGATTATTGTTGTTTCCCCGGTTGGCATAAGCTTTCAGCACTTTTTCCCGCAATTCCCGTTTAGCGGAAAACTGCAGGAAAGGGATACGCGAAGGGGAATGCAGGGTAAACAGCCATTTTCCGTCGAGACTGTCTTCTCTGGCGGCAGAGGCGGCGGCATCCCTTACAAATGCAGGAAGGCCCTCCAGATCGGATTCATTATCGATCACCAGCCGGAAGGCATTGGTTTCGGCCAGCAGGTTATCGCCAAACTGCAGCGACAGCATGGAAAGCTCTTTGTTGATCTCTCTCAGGGTCGCCTGCTTGTCGTCAGGCAGGTTGGAACCACCGCGGGCAAACTGTTTGTAGGTCTTTTCGAGCAGCATCGCCTGTTCGGTATCCAGGTTCAGGTTATCTCTCTGTTCATAAACCGCTTTGATCCTTTTAAACAACCCGGCATTCAACAGGATATTATCGTAATGCCCGGTCAGGACGGGAGATATTTCTTTGGCAATCGACTGCAGTTCATCATTGGTATTAGCCGATGTAAGGTTATAGAAAACCCCGCTGACGCCGGCCAGCAGGTCGCCGCTGCGGTCGAGCGCTACGATCGTATTCTCAAAGTCGGGTGCAGCCGGATTGGCCACAATAGCGGCAATTTCTTCATCATGAACACGGATACCTTCATGGAAAGCCGGCAGGAAGTGTTCATTCTTGATCCGGTCGAATGCCGCAGTTTCGAAAGGGGTGCCATAAGGGGCAAAGAAGGGGTTTTCTGCTGTTTTCATCTTTTTTTCACCTGTGGTGCATGATGTAATGATCCCCATCAACAACAGGGATATACCAAATAATGTTCTCATTTCAACCTGGTTTTTAATTTACCCGGCGAAATTAGGAAGAAAACAGAAGTATAAAGCCTTATTCCGGTTTATTTTTGATGATCTTCATGCTGGCACGCATCATCATGGGTGTGACAATGACAGTGGCAAAACTGGCGGGTTCCTAAAATGATGAATACTCCGAATAAGAGGAAGCTGTTGGCATAGAAGAAGTAATTGTAATAATACTTCACACCCAGGAACTCGGTTCCGGTCAAAAAACCAATAACGCCTGCCAGCATCATCAATCCGCCGAAAATACCTGACAGGTAACCCAGGTAGCTGATAACATCATAAAGTTTCATAAATATCTGTTTTGGTGAAAATCAAAGTTAAATATTTTATTCACCCGGTTGTTTTGATATTGATTTTTTTATATTTTTAAACCTTTAAACCTATATAGTCAAATAGTTTAAAAATGACTAAAGACCAGACCAGGGACAAGATTCTGGCAGTAGCTGCCAAAATGTTCGGAAAATACGGATTCCAGAAAACGACTGTCGACGAAATAGCCCGAACGGCTCATAAAGCAAAAGGATCAGTTTACTACTATTACAAGAGCAAGGAAGATCTGTTCCTGGCCGTTGTCATGCAGGAAATCCAGTTTCTTAAAACAGGCCTGATCCGGGTGATAGTCGACAGCCAGGATGCGACAGGAATGATACGCAATTACCTGATGAACAGAATGATGCTTATGAAGGATGCGGTGAACTACCACGAATCGCTGAAAGCCGATTTTGTGGCCGATTTCAGCTTCCTGAACGATTGCCGCGAAGATTTCACCCGGTTTGAGATCGACCTGATGAAAGCCATCATTGACAGGGGAATCAGGGAGAACAGGTTCCAGATCAAGGATTCATATGCCACAGCGCAGGTCATCATCCTGGCCATGAAAGCCATCGAAATCCCGTTCTACCATCATCATAAAATCTCCGAATACGAGCAAACCATAGTCGAACTGGTTGATATTCTGGTCAGAGGACTGGAAAAACCCTGATATTTATATTCCTTTAACAATTTTTAATGAAATTCAGGATTTTTATGCTTATATTTATACTATATTTGACTATAAAACGTTTTTGGTCATATAGATTAATTTTCTTCGCCGGGATAAATCAAGATCAAATTTGAAATTGGAAACTCGTAAAGTCAATGTTCATTATAATAAACTTGATAATTAAAAGCAACAGATTTATTTTTTTTATTCATAATCTGACTATAAAACGATATTAGTCATTTAGTATATTAATGAAGACAATTGCATATAGTATTATCCGGTACAGAAAGGCCATCATAATCCTGACTCTCATCATCACAGGTATAATGGCTTACTTTTTCCGATACCTCAAAGTGGATCCCGATGTTTTCAACTACCTCCCCGATGATGACCCTAAAGCAATGCTTTTCAGGGAGATAGGAAACAAATACGGGGGTAATTACACCGGGATCATCGGCCTGGAGACCAAAAACATCTTCAATACGGAGACCCTTGAAAACATCCGTAGGATAACCGATTCGGTGAAGATCATCCCGGGAGTGGCGACGGTTACCAGCCTCACCAACATCATCGATATCAAAGGGAGCGACTGGGGGATTGAGATCGGCAACCTGGTCGACAAATACGACATTCCCGATACGCAAGAAGAGCTGGCAGCCCTGAGAACCTACACTTTATCCCAGGAGATGTACCGGGGGGCCATTGTTTCGGAGGATGCCACCGTGACAGCCGTCATGGTGAAAATTGCCGAAGGAGTGGATAAAATTAAAGTCGCATCGGCTATCCGGGAGAAGGTCGAATCGTTAAACCTTTCCGAAAAAGTCTATTTCGGCGGTATGCCTTTTGCGTTTAAAAGCCTGGCGGATATCATCATGGGCGATATAGTTATCCTGGCGCCAATCACCGCACTGGTCATCATCCTGGTCCTGCTTCTATCATTCCGCTCATGGCGCGGCGTAGTCATGCCACTGGTTACGGTCGTCATCAGCGTCATATGGACCATTGGCCTGATGGGCCTGTTCCGTGTTGAAATCTCCATTATCTCAGATGTTACCCCGGTGATTCTGCTGGCCGTTGGCAGCGCTTATACCATCCATGTCATCAACCGGATACGGCAGGAAAAGGCAGAGAATCCCGAACGGCCTATGCAGGAGGCGCTGGCTTACATCATTATACCCGTTTTCCTGGCCGCCGCCACCACCATGGCCGGGTTTATCTCCTTCATTTTCGGCTCTTATCTGACGATGATCAGTACTTTCGGTATTTTTACCGCACTGGGTGTTTTCTTTGCCCTGATACTTTCGCTGACTTTCGCCCCTGCCCTGCTGTACGCTTTCCCGGAAAAAAAACCTGCTTTACCAGGAAAAACAAGCGACCGGTCGGACCTGATCGGAATGATCCTGGCTAAAATCCAGCGACGGGTCATTCGACATCCGAAAAGGGTGATCCTGACCTGGGGGATCATCCTGGCCGGCGCCATTGCCGGCATCTTTATGATAGAGCGAAATGTGAACATCCTCGATTATTTCCGGAAATCGGACCCCACCCATCAATCCGAAATCCTGTTCAAGAACAAATTCGGCGGGAGCATGCCAGTATACATCACGGTTAAAGGCGACGTACAGGACCCGGAAATGCTCCGGATCATGGCCGATATCGGGGATTACCTTAAAAATGACGGATATGTGTCGCACGCCCAGTCGGTGGCTAACCTGATCGAAGAAATGAACGAAGTGATGGGAGAAGGAAAGACGATCCCCGATGAAAAAACCAAGGTAGAACAGCTCTGGTTCCTGCTGGAAGGACAGGATATCATGGAACAGCTGGTGACTTATGAAAAAGACGAAGGGCTTGTCAACACTACCACCGGCAAAGGCGACCTCGGCGAAATGACCGGCCTCACTGAAAACCTGCAAGCTTATATTGAACGCCATCCGGATTGGAAAGACAAGGTAGAATTCACAGGGATGCCATCGCTTTACCTTCAGATTGACCGGAGCATTGTCAATAGCCAGATGCAATCATTACTATATGCCATCGTATTTGTATTTCTCCTTGTAACACTGATCCTGAGATCATTACGGCTAGGATTACATGCCCTGATCCCCATTATCGCCACTTTGCTGGTCCTGTTCGGATTCATGGGCCTGATCGGACTTCCCCTCGACATCGCCACGGTCCTCGTTGGCAGTGTTTCCATCGGGATCGGGGTAGATTACGCCATCCACATGATCACCCATTACAATCATGAAAAGAAACACGGGAGGGATTCAAAAAGAGCGCTCGGACATGCCATCCGCATCAGCGGAAGGGCCATTGTCATTAACGTTCTTTCGGTTTCGCTGGGGTTCCTGGTCCTGACTTTCTCAAACCTGGTCCCATTGCAGCACTTCGGCCTGCTGGTAGGGGTAACGATGATCATTTCCGGCGCGGCGGCGCTGACATTGCTGCCGGCTACGATTCTTTTCAGGGAAAAGGGAATAGAGAATAGTGAATAGTTAAATTTTAATTGATTATGAAGAATGTGGTTGTAATTATGATTTTAGGGTTGATGGTTTCGCCGGTGTTCTCACAGACGGCTTCCGAAGTGCTGAGGAAGGCCGATGATGTGATGTACGCTCCGAAAGACCAGAAAGCGGCAGTGAAGATCATCCTGACCGATAAAAAAAGCAATACGCAGGAACGGGCCGCTCAGTATATTCAGAAAGGCTCCGAAATGAGGTTGTTTAAATTCACCGCACCGGCATCGCAGCAGGGAATCGCCTTCCTGTCGCTGCCAGATGATGTTATGTACCTGTATCTTCCGGCTTACGAAAAAGAGCGGAGGATCGCCTCGCATATCAAGAACCAGACCTTTGCGGGCACCGACTTTTCTTACGACGATATGGAATCAAAACCTCTTTCAGATGAATACAATGCAGAGATGATCCAGCAGACTGCTGATTCCTGGAAGCTGAAGCTGACGCCCAAAGATCCCGCCGATACCGAATATTCACGGCTGGAAGTCACTATTAACAAAGACAATAATTATCTCCGCCAGGCCGATTATTTTGACCGTGGAGGAGTAAAAGTTAAACAACTGATCAATAAAAAGATTGAAAAAACCGACGGATACTGGGCGGCTACCGAGATTGAGATGACCGACCTGCTGAAGGAGCATAAGACTGTTTTTCTGACAATTGAATTATCGTTCGATAATAACCTTACAGCAGAGAACTTCACTGTAAGGGAATTGAAAAAGTAATGATGGCATATGAAAAAGTTTCTGTTTGTCATTTGCTTAGTGTCCCTTTTCGGGATGGCAGTCAAGGCCCAGGAAAATCCCCTGAAACTACAGGGCGGGCTTCAGATCGATCACCGGTTCCGGCTGGAAAACGGTAACTGGTCGTGGAATGAGAACAGACTGGAACTGAAGCTGGACAAGAAATTTGCCGATAAAGCCCGGTTCCGTTCCGATATCTGGCTCCGGTCGTTCGGTTTTCCGTTTCTGCAGAGCGCTCAACAGCTCTTCAACAAGGATGAAACCTCTCCGTACAACCTCGATTTCCGTGAGGCATATGTGGAGCTTTACGGAGTTTTCACCAAAAACCTCGATATGAAGATCGGGCGGCAGAGGATTGCCTGGGGGACGGCCGACAAGCTGAATCCGACCGACAATCTCAATCCGTGGGACCTGGAAGACATCTGGGATTTCGGACGGCATTCGGGCTCAGATGCCATTCAGATGAAGTATTACCTTAAAGATTTTTACCTGGAGGCCGATTACATTTTCTATTTCCGGCCAGCCGTTCTGCCCCGTGGCGACTGGGCCGAAGGGCTGATGGCATCGCCGTTCGAGCTCCCCGGTTACCTGACGCTCGGTTCCGTTTCGGATAGCCTGGCGATGCCTGCGCTCAACCTGAAGGAAAATGCCACCTATGCCTTTAAATTCGGCGGTTTTGCCGGGGGGTTCGATTTTTCGGCAAGTTATGTTTACGGCCGGGATGGATTGCCGCTGAATTACTATAACGAGATCAGCATGACTGAAACCCCGGGTAAGATCGATGTAAAGAGTTACCTGCTTTTCCCCCGGCAGCACATCATCGGGGCCGACCTGGCCGGCGCCATCGGAGCCGTGGGCATCTGGGCTGAAGGGGCGGCATTTCTTCCCGAAAAGGAGGTCATCCTGACAAACGATCTTTCCGCATTCGGGCTTCCCCCGATGGACTCGGTGGTGCTCGAAAAAAAGCCCTGGTTCAAATATGCGGCAGGGTTTGATTACACATTCCGCGGCGGGCATTACATCAATGTGCAGTACCTTCATGGTTTTGTCCATGAGCGGGGAAACGGCAACCTGAACGATTACCTGGTTCTCAGCTACGAGAAATATCTGTTTAACGACAAACTGAAGATCAATCCTTTCACTGCCGCCCTGGTCGTTTCCGACTGGGAAAAACCCGCGGATAACTTTGCGTGGATCTATATGCCCGCCATCACCTATATCCCCAACGAAAACACCGAGATCAACCTGGGGGTCAGGCTGATCGGGGGTGAAGGTGATGATGTGTTCTCAAAGTACAAGGATAAGGATGAATTTGTTCTTTCTGTCAGGTACAAGTTTTAGCAAAACTATTTGCTATTAATTTTGTTTATACCGAATAGGAACAGAGCCTGTACCGATTTTTCGGTATTTGCAAATTTTATACTGCTGTTCCTCTCGGCATAACTCATTCTAAGCAGTTTTGCTTTCGCAAACCTGCAAAGAATGAGTATACCTGAAAAATTTATGTCGCAGACGTCATACAAATATCCCGAAAGGGAATTTTCCAAAAAGAAGATCACAAAGGAAGGGATGCAGCGGTTATACCGGCTGTTCCGCTTTGTGGGCCCGCAGAAATACACCTTTATTGCGGGAATGGCCTTCCTGGTGCTTTCCAGCCTGACCACGCTGGTATTCCCGATGCTGATCGGGGAATTGCTGGATGCCGCATCCAGTTCCACCCTCGAAAAAATCAACGAGCTGGGGATGATCCTGATCGGTGTTTTCCTGGTAAGCGCCGTTTTCTCCTATTTCCGGATCTACCTGTTTGCCGTCGTTACCCAGAAAACCCTGGCGCTGCTCCGGCAGACCACCTACAACCATCTCATCAAGCTGCCGATGGCATTTTTTTCGAGCCGGCGGGTCGGGGAATTGAACAGCCGCATCTCGGCGGATATTTCGCTGCTGCAGGAGACATTCACCACCACCCTGGCGCAGTTTGTCAGGCAGGTGATCACCATTGTCGGGGGCATAGTGCTGCTGACGGTCATTTCGCCCAGGCTGACGGTGTTCATGCTGGCGCTGATCCCTGTGGCGGCTATTGTTGCCAGGATCTTCGGGACCTACATCCGGAAGCTGTCGAAGAAAGCACAGACGGTGGTAGCCGAATCGAACACGATCGTTGAAGAGACGCTGCAGGCGGTTGCCAGTGTCAAGGCTTTTGCCAACGAGGCTTTCGAGATCATGAGATACAAGAAGAAGACCGACGAAGTGATCGCCATTTCGCTGAAAGGGGCCAAATGGCGCGGGCTTTTCATCTCTTTCATCATGTTTGCCCTGTTCGGATCGATCATCGGGGTGATCTGGTACGGCGTTTACCTGATCCACCAGGGGGCGGGGCTGTCGACGGGCGATCTGCTGAAGTTCGTGCTTTATTCGGTGTTCATCGGCGGCTCGATCAGCGGGGTGGCCGACCTGTATTCCGATATCCAGAAGTCGATCGGGGCGACGGAGAATTTGCTCGACATCCTTGATGAGACGCCGGAAGATTTACTTTCGGAGACTACGGGAAGCGCAACGGGAATTACCGGGGATGTCCGGTTTGAGAATGTATCCTTTTCCTACCCAACCCGCAAGGATGTCGCTGTACTGAAAGACATTACCTTCAGTGTGCGCCACGGCGGGCAGGTAGCGCTGGTTGGCCCGTCGGGGGCGGGCAAGAGCACCATCAGCGCGTTGTTGCTCCGGTTTTATGATCCCACGGGCGGCCGCATCCTGATCGACGGGAAAGATGCCCGGGATTACGATCTCACGGCATTACGGGGGAATATGGCGATAGTGCCGCAGGAGGTATTGCTGTTCGGTGGCACGATCCGGGAAAATATCGAATACGGCAAACCCGGCGCCACGAAGGAAGAGATTTTGCATGCGGCGGAGCTGGCCAATGCGATGGAGTTCATCGGCAAGTTCCCGGAAGGGTTGGAAACCCTCGTCGGGGAGCGCGGCGTGCAACTCTCTGGCGGTCAGCGGCAACGCATAGCCATTGCCCGTGCCATATTGAAAAATCCTGCCATCCTGATCCTGGATGAAGCAACCAGTTCGCTCGACGCGGAGAATGAGCGGCTGGTGCAGGAGGCGCTGGAGAAGCTGATGGAAGGGCGCACCTCGTTCGTGATCGCCCACCGGCTTTCGACCATCCACAAAGCCGACCAGATCGTGGTGATCGACCAGGGTGAAGTGAAAGAGATGGGGACACACGAGGAGTTGCTGGCCCGCGAAGGCGGGATCTACCAGCAGCTTACACGGTTGCAGATCAATGTGATGGGATGAGGGAGGGCAGGCGGCGGTCAGACCTTCACGATATTGCCGGTCAGCAGCCGACGGCCTGTCCTGAGTTCGCCAGTGGTGGACGAAGTTTCGTTAGTTGCTATTAGTAGATACCGGAGGGCCGGTTTTCGGCGTTCCAGGATCATGCTACCGTGAACCAAATTCCGACTCAAATTTACTGCCTGATAAAGGAAAAGTCAATACATATTTCATCGGATTTTTTATCAGTTCTATACTCTTCTAAGATCATCAACGTCTTTCAAATAAAAAAATACAAAAATGCCAAACAAAAGATCCGTTCCAAAACATACCGGGATGCCATAGATAAAAGACATGAGCGGAGTGTAAACCAAGACTGTGATCCAATCGAGCCCCTCAATGGTACCCGTCAATTTCCCCATTATGTACCCGGTTAACCAGCTGGAAACAAAAGCAGGGAAACTTCCTGCAAGGACCAGGGCAAAGGCTCTAAGTCCCGATTCCAACTTTGAAAATGGTTTTTCGAATAGTAACCGTGCCAGTTTCCTGACGACAAATGTACCGATGAAAGCTCCTGCCAGGATCGATATGGCTGCCGACAGCAGGACTCTCCAGAATGGCCCGTTCATGCTTCCTCCCGGGCCCCAACCCGACAGATAACCAAAAATGGCCAGCACCAGGCCATAGATGCTGCCGGTCAATGCTGCAAGCCATTGGGCTGTGCACACCAGGGTATTAATTTTTTTATCCTTCACATTTTCAAATTTAGAATACCTAATTCCTGATACACCTCACCGAAAACGCTGCCCCCGTCCCGCCGGTATTCGGTGGTTCCCAGAGATCTGTCCCGGTTTGTTTAAGATTACCCCCGGCATCTGTCCCTCGCCAGCCACTTGCATTCCAGCCGGGTGCCCCGATCTCAAGTTCGCTGTCGACGGCTCCTTCCAGGATCTGCCACTCGAGGTCTGTCGGTACGTGAAATCCTTCAGGGCAAATACCCCTGCCTCCCGTTTCAAGAACATGCTGCATAGTTTCATTCCAGAAATAAAGGCCGCCAAGGATGTCACAATATGACTCGTTATTGATCATGCAATACTTTTCGATGATGCCGTTGTTCGTCTGGGCCTGGGAAGAAGGGATCATAATGCCGGCGTTGAGGTTCTCCTTCATCCAGCACTGGCTGAATACCTGGATGGTGTGATACCACTGCCCGTCATAGAGCAGGGAATCGAGGCAGGGGCAGGGAATGTTCGCCGCAAACTGGAAAATATATTCCTGGTCGGTTTCGGGCGAATCTGCGAACCCTGATTCAAGACCATCGCCATATCCGGTAAGCAGGAGCTCATCGCCGGGATTATAAAGATATTCTGCGATTGACCTGCGAGTTTTCAACGTATTCGAAGAGCCTGACGTACACATGTATTTCAGTGAAAATTCGTTTCCCTGACTGACACCGGAAGCCAGGATCCGTGCAGAGCAATTGTTCCCTCTCCAGGAAGCATTGAAGATAAAAAGCCCGTTCCCGGGTGGCGTGAAGAGAAATCTATGGATTCCGGGACCCAGTGTCAGTGAGGCTGAATACAGTATGCGCCCGGCGGCATCTGCCAATGTCAGGTTTACGTAATCTTTTTCAGGTATTTCAAGATTAATCTTAGACAGACTGGTGACAGGGTTCGGGAAGTTCCGAATCATGTTGAAACCGCCAGCACTATTTTGGCTGTCGTTGATTCCCACATAATTAATAACCAGAACTGTATCAGGATAAATCAGCACAGTATCGCAATCCTGAGTCATATTCCTTACCCTCAGGCTATCCAGCCGGAAATAGTCTGATCCCTCAACAGCGGAAAATGTGAATCGGATTGAATTCTGCCCAAAAAGGCCGGTATGGATGATGATTATAAACAAGGTGGTACGAACAATGACTTTTTTCATATGACTTGAATTAAAAACAAGCCTCAAAAATATAACTGTCGTTACCGTTTCTTCTGTAAGTCGCTTGTAAAGGATTTGTAAATTATTTTGCAAATTGAGATGGAGTCTCACTTTTCCAGGTAAATATCCCCCAGTCTGACCACCCTCACTTCTATCGAGTCGCTTCCGAAGGTTTTAACCTGGCGGGTTGAAAAGAAGTCAATTGTCACCCGCCTGGCCGGCAGAACCAGGCTGTCATTAGCGGTAAATCCAATCATTGACTGGTAAGCCGACATCTTGCCAGAATAATTTCCTTCATCTTTTAGGACCAGCGGCTCAATAACCTTGACAGAGTCAAAATTAATCTTCACCCGGATATAATCATCTCCGAATCCTTTTTTCAAAAATTCCTCCGGGGTTATCTGTGCCATCTTCTCCTTCCTGACCGGTCCAAGAAACAGGTGGTTATCCGGTGAACGAAACATCTTGTTGATCATTTCACCCGCTTTCTCCCTGAATGCGGGTTCCAGCGACCGATCGGCATAGATTTCCATATAATCGGCAAGGTCGTTCAGCTTTTGCATTGCATTGACACCGGCGGCATAACGGGCTTCTTCTGTTAAAAAATCCAATTCAAAATCATGGAGAATGCTGTCCTTTGCCAAAGATGCCCGGTGACTTTGCCTGTTAATCCTTTCGCCGTCGTCATCGCACGACTTCCCGCAGAAGATCATGTATACTACAATGATGATCAATATGTTAAACAATCTTTTCATTTATTTATCCGATATTCTGAACCGTAGTACAACAATACGGTCACCAATGTACTTCGTATCTAAGATTTCGATATTTTTCAACGAATGGGAAGGCATCGTCAGTTTATCTATAAACTCCCATTTGCTGTATAGTTCCATCCCGGTGCCGCTTTTATCGTTCACGACCTGGTAGATCATCGCGCTTTCATCAAACATTTCATCCAGTTTCAGTCGTCTTTTCTGCCAGTCCTCCGTATTCATCTCCGAAAAATAATGCAGCATCAATGCATAATCGTTGGCCTGGAGGCCGATGATCTCCTGCGGGTTGAACTTCTTCAGCGTCCTGTTTATGGTATCGGCACGATAGTAGGGTGAATTTACGACCATTTTGATGAAGCTCCGGTCGGTTTTCAGTGTGAAACACCCATCGGAACTGCACAGGTATGTTATTGGCGATTCATTTTCCAGGATGATTTTCACCTCGATATCTGCATGGGTTATTTGTTCCCTGGTCGTGGCATCATAGAAGCAGAAAGTATAATTCCTGTTGCTGACCAGCTTATTGACCAGGTAGAAAATGCCGAGGATTGCAATGACAAGCAGGGGAATTATTATAAAATAACGGTTACCGCTGCTTACGGCTGGTTTTGGTTTTTGGCCGCCATTCCTGTATACAAAATCGTTCCAGTCGGCATACCCGGCGTACCTGCTCAACAGGTTAAGCACATCGATTCGCGGCAGGGTACTTTTGCCCGATTTCATATGCATGTAGAACCATTTTTCGCTGATGTGGGCATTCACTTTCTGAAGCAGTTCTTCCTGGAAATTGACGATATCCTGGCCTTTCCATTCCGAAATATCGGAACTTAACCCCGGATAAGATTGTTGCATGGTTGCCACGATCCTGGTCTTAAGTGATTTAAAGTCGGTATTTTCCTTCTGTTGCAAAGATGAAACGGATTAATGAAACGTGGATGAAGAACGCTTGTAAAAGGATTTACAATGGTTTTACAACAGGAATTCCATGGTATCTCCCTGAAAACGATGTAATTTTATATCAATGATCAGAATTATTTTGGTTAACTTTAGGTAAAGTTACGACGTCAATTGTGTCAAATCAATTTTTCAGGCCAGAATCTTTAAAAATAATAAGATGAAAAAGCAAATTCTACGCTGGGCCCCACGGATCATCGCCATCCTGGCGGTCCTTTTCATGATGATCTTTTCGATGGATTGTTTTGGTCCCGGATATTCCTTGAAGGAACAATTGATCTGCTTTGTGATGCACAACATACCGGCTTTCATTGTCATTGCTGCTCTGGTGATTGCCTGGAAGTGGGAGCTGATCGGGGGGATATTGTTTGTGCTTATCTTTCTGGCAGCGGGAATCTTTTTCCACAGTTTTGGTCGCAATCCAGCGTCACTCATAGTCATAACTCCATTTTTGGTGGCGGGGGTGTTATTTATGCTGGATTATTTTCTGATGAAAGATAAAAGTGAGATGGAGTCTCATGGCAATTGAGATGGAGTCTCATACCAAACGAGACGCCATCTCGAAAAATTGAGATGGAGTCTCTGTGATTTAAATAGTTATTAGTATGCAAAATCATTTTACCACACATTTTGAGGCCATTCATTCAAAGATTACTCTGATCCTTTTTATAATTGCTTTTCTGTTTATCACAGCCTCGCCTTCTATTGGCATAGCCGACAACCCGCTGGCCATGGTTTTACCTATAGCAGGATTCAAATATTTTTTCTTTATCTGTAAGGCAGAACCTGGCCTGATCATCCAAAAAAGGGCCCGCTGGATATCGTGTCTAATATTACTGATTGCAATGTCAGGTTGCAAACCCGGAAGTGTTTTGATAAGAGGAGATGATTGCAGAATGAATGGGAGTTTTGAACATGTAAAAAACGGTTTCCCGGTAAATTGGTGTTATTACGCAATGGAAACGGTACCGGATGGTGATTTTGATATTCTTATCGATTCTGTTCAGTCAAAAGAAGGTAAAAGATCTCTGAAATTTCAGGTGCGAACCTGTTCGTCCATTGGCGGGTGGTATTCTCCCGGATTCTTTGAGGAATTTAAAGTTTTGCCCGGCCAAACTTATAAAATAAGCTTCTGTGTATTAAATCAGGGCTGTGATTTTAAAGTCGGCGTCAGTACTGGCATGAAAGGAAATCCAGGCCCAAGTGAAACCATTCTTAGAACCAATGGAAAGTATTCAGATTGGCATTATTTTGAATATTCTTTCACCATCCCACTGGTGAATGACAATATAAGGTTTGAAGCAAATATATTATCGCCTGGCACGATCTTGTTTGATGATATTAGAATTGAAGGGCTGACCGATAAAGATGAATTGACCCTGTATCCGTACAGGGGATCCGAAAAATGTAAATAGTTAAAGTTATAAACTTTAAAATCAATGTATTATGATAGAGCACGTGCACAAACACATTACAACCGAGTTACAGCAGAACACGAAGACCGATACGATCTTCATCCTGACGGCGATCCTGCTCAACCTGATCGCCCTGGCTGTTAATTCAGGGCTGGTAGAAGACTCAAGGACCGACAACTCACTCCTGATCGTTATGTATTTATTTGTATTCCTGATCATTGTGGTGAATATTGTAGTAATAATCGGCATAATGAAAGGCAAGCAGACCCGGATGAAACTGGTGGATGGGCTGATGCGGATGTATAAAGACCAGGGTGTTGATAAATACTATGATGAATCGTTATTGAGCAATTATAGCCTCAGGTATAATCTATTTATCATGGTTGTCGTGAGTACGGGCATTATAGCCACGGTAGTGCCGTTTGTGGTGAGGTGATTTTGTGTTGCTTAAACGAGACTCCATCTCGAGTAAATGAGATGGAGTGTCAATCTTCCGGAGACTCCATCTGGGCTCATCGAGATGGAGTCTCAATTTCGTATCTTTGGGAAAAAACACCCGATGGGAATTCTCTCTGCTCTCAGCAAACCTTATTCACGGCATATTGCCGGAAAAATCCGTCATGATTCCCTGCATGCAGTGGAGTGCCAGTTGAAAATGATGAATATGCTGGTTGAACGTGGTCGCACGACAATCTATGGTAAGGCCCGGCATTTCAATGAGATCGTAAGCTATGAAGACTTTCGCAGGCACATTCCGCTGACTGATTACGAAGATATCCGACCATTGATCGAAAGGATATCCACCGGGGAAAAAGACATTCTCTGGCCCGGGCGGCCGATTTATTTTGCGAAGACTTCCGGCACCACATCAGGCACAAAGTATATCCCTGTCACACGAGACTCCATCTCTAATCATATCAACACCGCCCGCAATGCCCTGCTGGTCTACATGGACCGGACAAAAAACTTTGCCTTTGCCGACCACAGTATGATTTTTCTGCAGGGCAGCCCGGTGCTGGATAAAAAGGGTGTGATCCCGGCGGGCCGGCTTTCGGGGATCGTGGCCCACCATGTGCCCGGTTACCTTCAGAAGAACCGCATGCCCTCCTGGAAAACCAACTGCATCGATGATTGGGAGACGAAAGTCGATGCAATCGTTGAGGAAACACTGAAGAAGAGGATGTCGCTCATCAGCGGCATCCCATCCTGGTTGAGAATGTATTTCGAAAAACTCGTTGACAAGGCCGGCAAACCGGTCGGGGAGATTTTCCCCGATTTCTCCTTGCTCGTTTATGGCGGGCTGAACTATGAGCCCTACCGGGAGGCCTTTAAAAAACTGATCGGGCGCCCGGTCGGCACGCTGGAACTCTACCCCGCATCGGAAGGATTCCTGGCTTTCCAGGACGAAGGGCCGGGTGAAGGACTGCTCCTGAATGTCAACAGCGGCATCTTCTTCGAATTTATCCCCGTCAACAAGATGCATAATGATGATCCGGAGCGCATCCCGCTGGAAGGGGTTGAAAAAAACACCGATTATGCGGTGGTTCTCAGCAACAATGCCGGCCTCTGGGGATATAACCTCGGCGATACGGTACGCTTCGTCTCGATTAATCCGTACCGATTGGTAGTTACCGGCCGTATTTCGCAGTTCATATCCGCATTCGGTGAACATGTCATCGCCTCGGAGGTGGAAGGGGCCCTGGCAGAGGTCTGCGCGGCCACAGGTACACAGGTGGCCGAATTTACCGTGGCGCCTGTGGTGAACCCGCCGGCGGGATTACCCCACCACGAATGGTTGATCGAATTTATAACCCCGGTGGAAACGTTGCATGCAACCCCGGTAGAAACGTTGCATGCAACCCCGGTAGAAACGTTGCATGCAACCCCGGTAGAAACGTTGCATGCAACCCCGGTGGAAACGTTGCATGCAACCCCGGTAGAGACGTTGCATGCAACGTCTCTACCGGGGTTATTGGACCAGGCAATGCGCCGGCGTAATCCATATTACAACGACCTGATCCGGGGCGGTATCCTGGAACCGCTGCATATCGTTCCCCTGCCGGCAGGGACATTTAAAAGATACCTGGAATCGCAGGGAAAACTGGGCGGGCAGAACAAGGTGGTGCATGTTTGTGATGACAGGAGAATCGCGGAGGCGCTGATGGATTTGGCGATTTGACGATTTGACGATTTGACGATTTGGGATTTGACGATTTGGGATTTGGAATTATGATGTGCGATTTATATTGGTATATTTTGTAACAATTAACTTGTACCTGAATCTAAATCAGCAAAAGATCGATCCTGATGGAAAAAGAAGTGTTATTCAGGCAGATTGCAGACGAAAACAAGGGCAGAATTTTTCGCATTTGCCGTTACTTTTTTCAGGATAGAGAAGATTGCAATGATGCCTGCCAGGAAGCACTGATCCGTATCTGGCAGAACCTGTCGACATTCCGGAACCAGTCACAGTTGAGCACCTGGATCTACCGTGTCACGGTGAATACCTGCCTGACCTTCATACGGAAGGATAAATCAAGAAAGACTCTATTTGAGTTGTCGGGCATAAGATCACCTGAGAACAGACCCGACGAACCTATTATCGAAGAAAATCCACAGGAAGAATATAAACTGCAATTTTTCCGGAGGTTTATGGAAGAACTTTCCCCCGTCGACCGAACTGCTGTATCGCTTTACCTTGAGGAATTGAGCACAAGGCAAATAGCAGATGTAACAGGCCTTTCGGAGAGTAATGTAAGGGTGAAGATACATCGTCTTAAAGAAAAAATAAAAATCAAATGGAAGGAGGAACAAAATGGAACTGGAAGAATTCAAAATGAATGATAGGTTTTCGGCCCCTAACGTGCCGGAAAAAAATGTAAATAATGCAAATGGGCTTGGCGGACTGATCGAAGAGTTGAAAGCGGCTGACCAGAAGGGGAAAAGATTGGTATCCCGATTCATGATCATTTTTTTTGTTTTACTCGGAGTATATGCAATACAGATTGCCACTAAAAACGGCCCGCTCTCCATCGGTTATGAATTGCTGGCAGCCGGTTTTATTTTTATTCTGGTCTATTTCTTCCGAAAAATCATCCTTATCCGCAGAATTGATTATTCAGCCCCGGTCATTATATTTTTAAGAAAAGCAGAAAAGAGGTACACTTTTATCACTGCAGCAGATTGGTTCATTATCATTCCAATCTTAGGTGTAATTGGAACCGGGGGTGGTTACATCGTTTATTATAGCTTTATCAAATATTTCGAAGACAGTCCCTGGCCGCTTGTCATTTACATTATATTCTTTGTGTCGGTGATCATCTTCGGATTCTGGGCCGGGAAGAAGGACTGGAAAAAAGAGAACGGTGTCATTCTTGACAAAATAAAGAAGTCAATAGATGAAAACCGTTAAACTTTCAGGAAGGATAAATGTTTAAATTAGCAAAAAATATTAGCTATGAAATGTCCGACTTGCAATGTTCCGTTGGTGATGTCCGAACGCCAGGGCATCGAAATAGATTATTGTCCGCAATGCCGTGGCGTATGGCTTGACCGTGGAGAGCTAGACAAGATCATCGAGCGGTCAATGAACGAAGATCAGCCGAAAGGATTCAATCAACCTCCGCCACAACAGCGCGGGCATCATGATGATTACCGCCATCATGGCGATTACTATAAAGGAAGAAAGAAAGGCTGGCTGGGTGATCTTTTTGACTGATGGATCAGTGAGACTCCATCTCAAGATTTGAGATGGAGTCTCATCTTTTTACCCTATTCCGTCATTACAAATTTCCCCTGGAACAGCACCATCCCTTTGCTATCCAATATCCTGTAGATGTATATTCCTGCGTTCAGGCCCTGGCCTGACAGAGGAATATAATTGGATTGAATGCCGTTTATCTCTTTCACTTTGCGTCCATACAAGTCAAAAACCTCAATGGATGCGTTGCTCAGAATTTCTTCCGACCGGATCCGGAAAATAGCATTTGACCTGAATGGATTCGGGATCACCTGGCAACTGATATCAGGTGTTGCAACAGGATCGGGGACTTTAACATAGTTACCATTCTCTTTCCCGGGTGTCCCGTAAAGTTCGGAAGCTGCCCAGCTTTCGGCAAGCGCATTGTCCCAGGCCGGGTTGATCAGTTCAAGAGTCGCCCCGTCGCCATCAGGTTCTGTGGGCCAGGGATCCTCATCATCGTAAAGCACGGTATCGATCAGCGTCCCTTCATTGTCATATAACCGTATCAGCTCGCCATTTCCGGAAAGGCCAAAACCCATAGGCCCCAGGTAATTGTCAACATCTGGAAATAAACTGTCGAATGCCGCCGTATCGCCCGCCAAAACCAGATATCCCTCCTGACCGATAACGGTTCCGGCTGGGAATTCATATTCATGCGCATCATCTTCATCTTTAAAAACCCACCCGGAAATATCAAGCGGATAAGGATGAGGATTATAAAACTCCACCCAGTCGCCCGGATCAAATCCTCCGTCAGAGTTATAATTAATTTCGTTGATCACCAGGGAATCCTCGAATACCCTGGGCTTGAACAAAGCAGTCACCGAATCGCCCATAATCAGGCTCAGCCTGACATCCTTCATGGTATCCGAAGGTGTTACTTCATGATTCTTTAAGACCCACCGGTCGAATTCAAAATAGGGGCTGGTTTCGATTGCCGACAATTTTACATCGACACCGCCAAAATAGTCGCCGTCCCATGGGAAAGAATTCAACTCCAGCGAGTTGATCTGCACTTTGCCGACACCTTCCGGCTCGGCATCAATGACCAAATCATAAGGCCCGGTCAGGTCCCAGCAGTTTCTCAGGCCGGCGTCCATAATACTGTTCCGGGTAGTGATGAAATTCCTGATCTTCTGTACGTTATTCTGCCATTGGGTAACCGAGCCTCCCCACCGCTGCGTATGCTGGGGCATTTCAGGGGCGATGATCGCCGCCATACTGTCGAGCAGGTTCAGCATGTAATCATTGGTAAATGTGGTGTTGAGAAGGTCGATGTACCGGGAAATATAGTACTGGTTAAACTCGTCGTTGGTGCGCAGTTTGTTCAGCACTGCAATATGCCCCTCCGGGTCCTGCCACGGATCGGTAAGGTCTTCGGGAAAACAGGGTGAAACATACGGTGATTGGGCCGGAATACCGGTATAATTGATGTAATGCCCGAAGGTGGCATCTTCATCCCAGAGGATATACGCCCATTTCCGGTGACTCCCTTCCGGATCCAATCCGCGCCACCAGCCTACATTCCAGTTCATCCAGTCGGAACACACCACATAGGAGTTAAGTATTACATAATCCACCAGGCTGGTGATGTCGTATTGTGCAGCTACTGCGTTGTAAGTGAACGGGTTGCTCATGTCATGCTCCATGATGAAGTCGTGCAGGACATACCAGTCGTCGAGTGCCTGCTGGCCGCCGTACTCGGCCCAGGTCCCGCCCCAGAGCATGATAAACTGGATATCGTATTTTCCCTGGTCGTAGTAATATTCCGTATAATCATGGTCGTGCACCTTTTCGCGTAAGGCGTAGATTCCCCAGTACTGCCCGTTGGCATAAATGACAACCCGCTCCGATTTCCGCCAGTCGAGATGCTGACCCGATTTTTGAGAAAGGGTCTGGACGAAATCATCGCGGAGATGGGCGCTGGTATCAATCCCGGGATAATTGTCGTCGCCGGCGGCACGAATGATCACCCGCTGGAATTCATCGCGGTCTGACAAGGAGAAGAATTTCTGCTGAAGGGCATAATTATAACCGGCTTCATCGCGGGTGATATAATCGATGCTCCTCTGTGGATGGACCCACGAATCCTGCCCGTGTTCGTTAAACTCGCCATAAGCCGTGGTAGTCCTCTGTTTCAGCTTGTTGTAAAATTCGATGGATCCCCTTGGCCGCAATGCTGAATTTCCGTTGAGCAACTCCAGCAGTTCATTTCCTGCAATGGAAAGAACGGGCAGAGAATGGTTGGCGTTGATAAAATATGTGTTGAATTCGATCAGGCCGGGAAGAATGGAGGGATCGTTACTGAAAATCCTGGCTTTGAGTATCTTGGTTGAAAAAATTGAAATGGGGGCCGTGTATTCGGTAGCATAGGAGTATGGTTCCGTTCCGTCGAGCGTATACCGGATTTTGGAGTTGGGTTCGGGATTCATGAGGGTAATAGTGACCGGATTGCTATAGAATCCGCCCGTATCACTGACCACAGGCTTTTTGGCGTATGCCGAATAGGCTGTGGAGTTGCCATTGGAGGAGCCCGGTGTAGGGGTGGAAAAGATAGCCCACTGATCGCCCCCGCTGACGGCACGTCCGCGGGAATGATCTTTTTGTGTAATAGCGAGCTGCACCTGGTCGATGATCACGCCATCCGGATCGGAGAGGACGACAAAGTCGGGCGAAGATTTTGTCTGGGTGAGGCGGAAGCTGGCGTGGTAATGGTTTCCGGAGACTTCGTTCCGGCCCGACGCCCAGATCTTCAGGTAACCGTTCGACGGAAGGAATACGCCGGCCGGGAAGGTCCATAAGGCAGGGCTGGCCGTATCGTCGCTCAGGTGATACCCGCCGATATTGACGCCGGAAGGGCCGGCATTGTACAACTCGATCCAGTCTTCATACTCATCGTAGTTATCCTGGATAAAGCTCAGGTTGGAGGCGGAGTATTCGTTGATGAGGATTTGGGATAATGCAGGACATGAGTGGATCAACAGCGCTGCAATAGCCGGTAATACTAACTTTCGAAGGAGATTCATATGGGCAGGTTTAAGGGGTGATCAGATTCTGATGACCTGCTAAATTACTAATAAGTCAAATTCCAGATAAAATAATTTCCGGAAATTCATTTTAAATGCAAAAGTCATTAAAGTGGTAAAGTTTTTGATAAGAACTTATCAAAATCATTTCATTTTAAGCCGCAGGTGATAGTGTGGCGGAAGATAGAAGGGAGGATATCATGTACAGGGCGGTCAAATACAATCCGGCAATACATCATCGCAGGTCCCTCAGATTAAAGGGGTATGATTATTCCCGGGCAGGTAAGTATTTTATTACCATTTGTTGTCAGGACCATAAATTTCGATTCGGAATAATCCAAAACCATACGATGGTATTAAACCAATTTGGCAGGATTGCCCAAAACGAATGGTATAAATTACCAGACCGGTTCTACAATTTGCAATTGGGTGCATTCCAGGTCATGCCAAACCATATCCACGCAATTATTGTTTTGCACGACCACACCGAAAACGATACCGCAGCAGGGGCAACCCTCGCGGTTGCCCCTGCTGCGGTTGGACCGATCGATAATGATCCGGTTGCCCCGGTTGACGACGTTTACCCGGTTGCCCCGATCGACGTTTACCCGGTTGCCCCGGTTGACGACGTTTACCCGGTTGCCCCGGTTGACGATGTTTACCCGGTTGCCACGGATAATAATTTTGCAACAGCAGGGGCAGGGGCGAGCCCTGCCCCTGCTGTATCACCGTCAAATCCAACGGTCGGAAATATAATTGGGGCATATAAATCGTTGGTTGCCAACGAATGTTTAAAAATATTCAAATCGAAAAACGAAAAAATGGGTAAATTGTGGCAACGGAATTATTACGAACGGATCATCCGGAACGATCGGGCGTTCAATGCGATTTCCAACTATATCCTGAATAATCCGGCCAAATGGAATGCGAAAAAATCAATTTCATGATCTGATTTTATCATTCCCAATTCCCCGATCGGCTAATTCCGGCTTTGAGACCTGGGGGCAATTGCTTTCAAACAGACTGGTGAGGGTGTCGCGAATATGGAATAGTCGTCGATGATAACCGTTCGAAGCATCCATTTTCCCTTATTCTTCAAAAATACCTAAATTCAAGTCTTTTAGCAAGAATAATTTACAGTTTCAACGGAAGATTCTTCACCAATCCTATAACCGACGTGTAAATCCATCGGAATGCGAACATCAGAATGAACCCTGTTTTCCGGCAAAAAATCGCCGATCACCTCAAATTACTTATATCAATCTATATTCAAATTACATTTACAGCCGAAATTCTGCCAGAGATGAAGATCAAACCTGCATCAGTTCTGTTCCATGTTATCGGATGCACGATCTTCCTGCTGCTGCCGATCATTTTCTGGCCGGGAGAAGGGGGGATCAGCGACTTCTTCAATGATTCCCGGGCTATCCGTGGATATTCCGTCAACATCCTGGTCCTGATCTTTTTCTATCTTAATTTCTATTATTTCATTCCACGTTTTTATTTTAAAAAAAGATATGCGGTATTCATTCTGATCCTGTTCGCTTTTTACCTGGTCATTATTTTCCTTCCTGAATTAATTGTTCCATTTAATGAGCCTCCGCGGCGTATGCCACCCGGTCCGGAACCGGGCGGAAAACACCTGATCGGCAGCGGTAAATGGTTCTTCCGGATGGGTCATCACCTGGTATTCTTTCTGGCCGTCGTCTTTTTCTCTCTTCTGATCAAAATCCACAACCGGCTGAAATTGACCGAACAGGAGAAACTCCAGGCCGAACTGTCCTATTTCAAGGCCCAGATCAATCCCCATTTCCTTTTTAACACACTGAACTCGATCTACTCGCTGGCTATCCAGAAGGCCGACAACACGCCCGGCGCCGTCGTCAAACTATCGGGAATGATGCGCTATGTTCTATCGGAGGCCAGTAAGGAGATGGTGCCGCTCGACCGGGAGATCGGGTATATTACCGATTATATCGAGTTGCAAAGAATCCGCTTCGGGGAAACGGTTAAAATCGATTATCATCCCTGTGAAACCGCTCCGGGAAAAGTTATTGCGCCGCTTCTGCTGATCCCGTTCATCGAAAACGCCTTCAAATATGGCGTCAACCCGGAAGCTGATTCCAATATCACTGTCAGGGTCATTCTCTATGAAAACGATCTTCACCTGCATGTTTTCAATTACAAAGTCCAGGACCGGAAAGAGGATGAAGTTCCCGGGGGAGTAGGTGTGAACAATGCCCGTAAAAGGCTGGGGCTGATCTATCCGGGCAAACACAAGCTGGATATCAACGAAAATGAATTTGAGTATAAAGTTGATCTATATATTGACCTGGGATGATAACTGCCATTGCACTCGATGATGAGCCTCCCGCACTGAGGATCGTGGAAAACTTCTGCGGAAAGGTTGATTTTATCCGCCTGGAGAAGAGCTTTACCCATCCTCACGAGGCGTTGAAGCACCTGGAGAAGTTCCCGGCCGACCTGCTCTTTCTCGATATCCGGATGCCCTCCATGTCGGGCGTGGAATTTGCTAAAAAGGTGCCCGGAGAACTGATGGTCATATTTACCACTGCGTACAGTGAGTATGCCGTTGAAGGTTTCAACCTCAATGCGGTCGATTATCTGCTCAAGCCCTTTACATTCGAGCGTTTCATGCAGGCAGTGAACAAAGCCGGAGACTATTACCGGTTCCTTCACCAGTCGGAACAGGCCCTGCAGCAATATCTCTTTGTCAGGGCCGATTACAGCCTGGTCAGGATCATACTGGATGAGATTCTGTATATTGAAGGATTGGATGATTACCTGAGGATCTTCCTCACGAACCGCAAGCCGGTCGTTGCCCGGATGACGATGAAAACGATGCTGGAGAAACTGCCCGCCGACCGGTTCGCCAGGGTGCACCGGTCCTATATCGTCCCCGTTTCCAGGATCGATAAGGTGAGGAACAAAATCATTTTTATCGGAGATAAGCAGATACCGATCGGAAATAGCTATGAAAAGGGGATTTTCAGGGAATAGTTAAAAAGGAAATGGGAAAAGGGAAAAATAATCAAATCGTAAAGAAATTAATAATAATTTAACTTTGCCCCAGTTTTAATATTCAGGATGCGCATTTCCCGCCGTCATATTCTCATCATTCTCTTTGTGCTGATCGTCATCACCATCTTTCTCCCTATTCCGGTCAGGTACAGTTTTATTGCCACGGCAAAGATTTACCCGTTCAGGGAATGGAAACTGATGCGCGGAACGGAAGAGGGATTCTGGAGCCAGACTTTCAATTACGAGACCGACGCCCTGGGCGATTTCAAGAATTACCGGTTTGAGCGGGGTGATATTGCCGAACTGGAGATAAATGAGAAGCTGGTTTTCGATATGCCTGTGAGCCAGCATGATACCATCGCACATATCCGTTCTTTCTTTATTGAAAATGAGATCACCCGGCTTGAAAACCTTCGCGATGTTGAGACCGCAAACAAGGATGTGGTGTCGACCGGCGAGAAGCGACCGCTGGTGGAGCAGGCACAGCGCCAATACAACTACGCTTTGCAGCAGCTCGACCTGGAGAAGAAGAATTTTGCCCGGCAGGAAAAGCTTTTCCGCGACAGCGTGATCACTCCCGCGGAGTTCGACTTGTATGAAAACACCCTGAAACTGGCCGAGATCAATGCACAGGTAGCTTTTGAAGCCCTGACATCGCTGCAGACCGGGGAAAAAGACCCGGTCGTAAACCTGTCGGAACAGAAGATCACCTCATACGAAAAAGAGGTTGAACGTTTGAAAACACAGAAAGCGCAATACACGATCGTTACCCCCATATCCGGCATCCTGAGCTACAATACGGAGATCGGCGGGATCATAAAGGTGAGCGACAGCGAAAAGCTCTTGTTGAAGATCCCGGTTGCATACGAACACTCTTCTTATCTGAACAACCTTTACAAAGTCACTTTTTCGACTCCCGACAATAAAATAACGGTCAATGCCTCCTTTAAGGGCTTCGACGAGAGCGTGAACCAGATCCAGAACAAGCAGTTTGTGATAGCCCGTGCGGTGACGACCGGGCCAACGACAGGGATTTACCCGGGGATGGTGGTGCAATGCCGTATTTATTGCGATAAAGTTTACCTGCTGGAGTACCTCAAACGGAATTTTTCCGTATCTTTCTGATCATGAAGTACGAGTTTAAATATGTGGTGCCGGTGAGCCAGCTCGATGCGCTCAGGGAGGCGATAAAGCCTTACGTGGAGGTGGATCCGTATGCCGAAGCAACCCATCTTAACGAGTACACGGTCCGATCGATTTATTATGATACGGCCAGGTTCGATTATTTTTTTGAAAAGGTCGACGGATATAAAATGAGGAAGAAGATCCGGATCAGGGGGTATAATGATCAAAAAGGCGGAGATACGGTCTTTATGGAGATCAAAAGGAAATTCAAGGAGCCGATCGAGAAGGACCGGGAGAAGCTGACCTTTGAAGTCATGAAACGCCTGATGGCGGGCGAAGGAGCGGCTGCTTACGGCGATGTGCCCGATGATCACGGGGTCAACGGGGCCGGCAAGTTTCTCTATCATGTTTACCGTAACAACCTGAAGCCGGTGGTGCTGGTGATTTACGAGCGGGAACCGTATTTCGACCGGTTTAAAACCGATGTCAGGATAACCATTGATAAAAACCTGCGGAGCATCGCCTACCCTACCCTCGATGATCTTTATTCAGAGAATAAAGTGATCCCGGCTATCCCGGGCAGGTTCATTTTTGAGGTCAAGTTCAAAGATCAGTTCCCGGTATGGCTGCGGCCGATCACGGGTCACCTGGGGCTGGTCAGAAGGTCGGCATCGAAGTATGTTTTCTGCATCGATTCCCATCGCCTGACGGAGCCGTCAAAAAAATCGGATATGTTCAGGTTTATGCACTGGAACAGGTTATAATTACAGGAAGATGTTAGAAGAATTCACCAACATAGAGCTATTCCCGCTGAACGTTTACACGGTGCTCACCAACATGGGCGTTTCGCTGGCGTGCGGGATCGTCATTGCCCTGGTTTACCGCTTTATTTACAAAGGGCCGAGCTATTCGGCCACCTATGTGAACTCGCTGGTTCTCCTGAGCCTTATCACCACGATCGTGATCATGGTGATCGGCAACAACCTGGCGCGTGCTTTCGGGCTGGTCGGCGCCATGTCGATCATCCGGTTCCGGACGGCGGTGCGGGATGTGCAGGACATCGTCTATATCTTCTTTGCGCTAACGGTAGGGATGGCCTCGGGTGTGGGGCTTTATGCCATCGCTATCTCGGGAACGATCCTGATCTGCCTGGTTTCCGTGGTTATGGTTACGTTTAACTTCGGCGCACCCGGCCGGGCGGAGTATGTCCTCCAGATCATCTACAAACCATCGAAAGATACCGAGGACCGGATCGCAGGCATCCTGCAGAAATACTGCCGGGGGATCCGGCTTTCTAACCTGAAGAGCCAGGGTGAGAACGACGGCATCGAAGCGTTTTACCAGTTCAGCCTGCGACGGAAGTACAAAAGCACGGAGCTCGTGGAGGAGTTCTCGCACCTTTCGGAAAAGGTAAAATTCAATCTCTACTTCGACCAGGACGAGGCGAATATCGCTTTTTAGTTCCAGGTTCCAGGTTCCAGGTTCCAGGTTCCAGGTTCCAAATTTCCAAATTGCCTAATTTCCAAATTTCCAAATTTCCAAATTGCCTAATTTCTTTTATCTTTGCAGTTCATATCTAAAAACTAACCTATGAAAGCAAAATTCTTTTTCTTTTTCATCCTTTTTTTAGGATTCAGTGCGATCACTTTTGCCCAGGCAACAACGGCCGATCCGGTGGAAAAAAAGGATGCACCTGCGGTGGTAACCAGCCCTGATCATGCAAAGACCGGAGAATGCACCGGGCATACGACAACGGCGAAGGCCGACTGCAAATGGGTTGACGCCAATGGCGACGGCAAATGCGACAGTTGCGGCAAGACCGAAAAGGAGTGCAAGGAAGCGTGTGCCCCCAAGGCGGCTGCCACCACCCCGAAATCGGGTTGCGCATCAACCTGCCCCCATGCCAAAGAGTGCGGTAAATCGACCGGAACGCTTCCCAAGAAGGACTAAGGCTGATTTATTTCTGCCGGAGCCAGACTGTCATCTACAGATAATCCGTGCAAATCCGTTTAATTCGTGTCGTTCGCGTTCTATAATGGAACACGTATAAACACGGATGTTACGGATTCACACGGATTTGATTTATACATGATGATCCTTTTTGCGTTTCAGTCACCCGTAACGGTAAGATCACCATCTGCCGTTATCGTTATGAATGAGCCGGGTTCTACGATTACAGCATAAACAGTCACCGCAACATCGATAACCGGATCATATAATTCCGTATTAATGATCACGGCATTGTTCACCCCCGGAACGCCGTTGGTCCAGTTCGCCGGATCGGTCCAGTCGGTCGAAATTGTACCGGTCCACCGGGTAACCGGCGGCCCGACATAGATATCATCGAGCACATTGGCATAGCCGTAATTATCGATCCCTTCGAAAGCCAGTTGATAGGATAATGAAGGATTCGGCAGCGAAAGTGTATCGGTTGTCCATTCGGCCCTGTTCGTGTTGTCATAAAAAATTTCCACCCAGGGTTGGTTATAGGCTGTCCGGTAATAGATCTTCAGCTCGTTCTGATCGCCGCTCCAGTTTTCCTGACCATACCAGAAAATAAGCTGAGGGTTGGAAACCCCTGTCAGGTCAAACACCGGGCTGACCAGCTTGGTGACGGCGCCAAGGCCCAGATCGGTAAACCGGGCATTCAACAACCCTTCGTGCGCAGTGGTAATGGTGCCATCCCCGGCGCCTGTAGCGTAAGTCCACGAACTGGTTCCCGTTTCCTGAAGTTGCGACCATTGGTTCTGTGTCAGCGAATTGTCTTCAAATGTTTCAATAAAGGGGAATGTCTTGATCCGGCTTTCGAAACCGGTGCCGCCGAGTGGCACAATTCCCGGAGAGCCGGCCGCATCGTGCGAAACTAAAAGGTTTGCGGTCTGTGCGCCCTCTTCAGTGGGGATAAAACTGATTTCCATCGAAATATATTCGCCGGCAAGCAAGGCAACCGGATACGAATTAGTGTCTGTCAGCTGGAACTGACCGGCATCTGTTCCACCCAGAGCAGTACTGGTAAGAGTTAATGTTCCTACACCCCGGTTCCTGATCTTAAATACTTTCGGCTCAGAAGACATAAACGTTCCGACCGTGCCAAAATCCTTCGATGCCGGGCTGCAGAAATAGACCGGTGTAGTCGCTGCCGTCTCACACAGGATGCGTATATCGGGATACGCCGTCACCAGGTTATCGGCATCGGGCGGACTGGCGGGATCGGGATTGTCGTCATCGCTGTAATACTGGATGCTCCTGTCATTTGGGTCTTCCGTACAATAAAATTCAGCGCCGTAAGCCCATGAGTACCCTTCCGTATTTTCATCGATCGCGATGACCAGGTTATCGATATTATTATAATCAAAGGGGGTTTCCAGGATGATTTCGATCCAAACCGGGTCATAATCGTTATAAGGAATAATGACTTCTCCATTAAAAACCTCTGTCATCTGTGACAAAGGAACCCAGTCGGTAACAGAAGTAAATTCCGTTTTTTCCGTGTGGCCCATATAGATCACCCAGTCCTTATATTGGGTTCCCTCTTCTTCACCGTTCCACTGGTAATAAATTTTTGAGATCTGCTTGCCGGAGATATCGATCTCCGATTGCAGGTAAATGGTCTGGGAATAATTATAGCCATAGGAAGTATAAACGGGCAGGTCCCAGAATCCCTCGGTATCCCTTCCGATCTGAACGCCCCCGACAGGCACCGTTGTAAACGACCATACCACACTGTTCTGAGCATCTCCCAGTGTGTTATACGGCACCACCTTCCAGTAATAGGTTGTATTTAGCTGAAGTGGACCGACAGCATATGACTCCGCCCTCCCATTGTAGATCAGTGTTGTCGGATTGGGATCAGTATCGAGGTAGACTTTATAGCCCGACGGGATGCCGCCCCAGATTTGCGGGGCCCAGCCCAGTGTCAGGTTAACAGGCAGGAAGGACGCAGTATCCGGCGGATCCGGGTTGGTTGCCGCCCAGGGTAAAATGGGAACCACATCCGGCCCGATCACATGGTCGATATAAACATAGGCATTATAGTTGGTTGCGCACCACACTTCAAAGGAGAAGTAGTACTGACCGCCGGCCAGGGCGCTGAGATCGAATACCCGGTGGCCCCAACCACCCCGGGTAACATCCAGGATGCCTCCAAGAGTATCCCAGTCGGATTTGTCAGTGGAATAGCAAATCACCATAAAATTGTTGATCTTGTCGGAAGTTCCCTCGTAAAATTCAAGCTCGTCGCCGGCCTTGACCTCCAGCAGCGGGGTGATGAGTTTCGGGCGGAGTGCAGGATAGGTAAACCTGTATGCCGATTGCAATCCATGATAGGCATTTGAATAATTGAGGAACCATCCCGTGCTCGGGATTTCCCAGCTTACCGGAGGAAAATAGGGCGCCTCAAAGCTCTGTGCAAGTTGAGAGGAGGTCACCGTCGTAAATAACCAGACCGGCACATTGTATGCTTCTCCATTGGCATTGTAAGGTACGACCTTCCAGTAATAGGTCGTATTGTAAGCCAGATTGGCTGGTGTAAAGCTGGTTGCCGCGCCGTCGTAAACGAGTGTCGTCGGGTTTGGGGCACTATCCAAATAGAGCTTATAACCCAAAACCGGGATGGATGCCACCGGGCTGTTCCATCTCAGGGTCTGATCGACCAGGGTCAGCATTTCATCTTTCGGAAAACCAATTGAAGCCGGACCTGGGACATTCTTTTCGATAACTATATCGTCGATCACAAAATATTCATATTGCTGTGTGGTATAATAATGATAAAAGGCAATATACACGGTCTGTCCCCGGTAAGGCGTGAGGTTAAGCGTATGCTGCTGCCATGCTGTGTTCACACAGGTATAATCACCCAATTCTACCGTAAAGGATGAAACAAGGTTATTGGTCGTGGAAAGCAACACTTTGTAATTATTAATATTTGTCCCAACCGAAACTTTATCCCACCAGGTAAGTTGAGTGAGGGTATCGGGCAATTGCAATGGAGGTGAGATAAGATAATCGTTGCAGGCCCCGCTTCCATAACCCTGCACACAATACGGTGTAGATCTTTCCGCCAGGCTGTTCCTGATCCAGGTAAAGCCCCCTGAACCGCCGACATCAACCACAAGCCAGTTGGGAGGCGCCAGCACGTCGTGGGCCCAGGTGCCGTCAAAGTCCTGCTCATAGCCATATTCGGTCACCGGATCGGCATCGGTGATCGCATTGGCGGTCACCGCCGACGAATAATAGTTGAATATATCGACCGACCAGGCCTTGTAATAAAACTGGGTCCATGAGCTCAAGCCGGTATGGTCAAAACCGCTGGCCGGGCCTTTGTAGATTACGGTTCCTCCGACCGGGATCGGATCTCCCACATTGTAATTCGTTCCGTTGACCGGAATTCCGTTCATGTAAACGCTGTGCGCTGCCACCATTACATCGTGATCATAGATGTTTTTCGTCCAGCCGAGGTCAATCTCCGACTGGCCGGCACAGACTGCGGTGAGATTGGTAACCGGCGTAACGACCGGAGTCGCGTTGGCAATTTTTCCAAGAGAATAATTGGCGCCATTGTAACAATAGGCTTTATAATATACTGCCGTATTCGGAGTCCGGCCGCTGTGGATGACGGGAGAGGTGGTGCCGACCGAAACGACAGTTCCACCAGCCAGCGGCTGCCCGACAACAGGAGTGCCGGCCGGAAGTGAGAATGCGCCCGAAGTGTTAAAAACGATAACGACATCATCCTCATCCGGGTTGGAATCAAACTCAAGCCTGATCTGCTGCGAATTAACGGAGGTAGCCGTTAAGAAGGCGGGAAATTCCACATAGGCCGATGTACCGGCGAATTCATCGGCGCCAATATCAGGCGTTCCGGGCCTCACCGCTCCGTCGAAATCATCGGTGATAGCCAGGGGCGTGGTTATAGGCTTAGCGCCGCTTTCACAATAGTTGGTCGTGCCGTCCTGCAGGCGAAGATTGTAGGGGGTTGTGGCGATATTGATGAACGGAGGAAGCTCGCTAAACGAGATGGAGTCTCGATTGGGGCCCATGAATTCGCGGTACTCCTCGATGGTCTGTTTGGTCGTATTCCCCCAGTATATCAGCCGGTTCGACGCCGGGGTGCCGGCGTATAGTATATTGTTGTTCGATGTTGCCGCATAATTGGCCGTGGATTGGGCGCTTCTTCGGAATGCCACGGTAGTACCGCTGCCATTTGGCGTAGAGTTATTGATGATGAGGTTGTTGCGGAGATCCAGCCTGGTAAAATTTGCATCGGTACTGGAGACATGGTAAAGACCGGCCGTGCCGAAATTGGCCCCTGTCGATGTAGCATTCAGATAAATAGTATTGTAGTAAATGCCAATGGTAGAGTTGCTCTGTCCGGGGGTGATGGAAATTCCTCTGATCGCTTCGAAACTGGCGGATGAAGGGGTCTTTAAATCGGATATAAAATTATTGTAAATGAACACATTGGTGCCGGCCTGGACCAGGATGCCGTTCATAGTATAGTCGGTTGCGGTCGAGTTTGATGTTAGATTATAAATCTCATTTTTATAAATATTTGAAGGATTCCCCGAATTCACAAAGATCCCGTTCATCACCCCCCCGGTGGTGTTGTTATAAATCTGGTTACCGTAAACCGACCGGGTATTGGCCGTTCCCAGGTACATGCCATGGAAAGTGCCCGTCCCGCCTGTGATGCCGGATATCGTGTTGTTGAATATGTTCTGGGTCCCATTGGCGTTGATGGTAGAGTAGATCCCGCTGAAAGATGAGGTGCCGGCAAGGGTAATATTTGAAAAACTATTTCCGGAGATATTTTCAGTGCCTGTTCCATTTCCGTTTGCATTGTAATAAAGATAAAATGCACCTGAGGTACCGGTCCGGTTGATCGTTCCGGAAACGGTATTGTTCTGGACGCTGGTAACCGAAGGGTTGAGCCGCTGGTTATGGTTATAGATCAGATGAGTGCTTCCGGTGGTTTGAATGCTGCTTGCCGCGAAAGTGTTGTTATTTATGGTGATGTTGCTTGAAGATACTATTGACGACTGGAAATTATGGATAAAGGAATAAACAGCGGTAGATGAAGCGGTATTCGCCAGCGCAATGTTGTTGTAATTCAGTTGCAGCGGGCCATAGACGGCATTGTAGATGCCATATAGGATCGAGGAAGCGGAAGTCAGATTGATGTTATTGTATTCGGCCGTAAACGAGACCCCGTCGGTGCTGGCATGATGAATACCCGAAGCGGTGGCCGAAAAAGCGGTTCCGCCGCCGGTCATATTATTGATGGTATTGTATTGGATGAGGGAATTGGTGTTTTTTGTAAGATAAATTCCCCAGGTATCAAAGGCGGCATTGCCTCCGAAATTGGTGATCGTGTTGCCAAAGCCGCTGACACCGACAGTAAAATCGTGGTCATTGTAATCATCCGAACCTTTCATGTAAATCCCGGCAAATACATTGCTGATCGTATTGCCCGTAAGGGTGATGTTCTCATGCGCTCCCCCCGGACTGGTCACGCCCACATCATTTGTTGTGGAGGTATTGTTCCCCACACAGATGCCCGCCACGTATCGGCTCGCCCCTTTCGTCAGGGTGATGGTTGAATTCCTGATCGTCACGTTTTTGCAGGCATTGGTCACCGATTCCTTCCGGAGATAATAGCCGTATTCGATCCCGCTGTTGGAAGCCGTCACGTCGATACTGTCGAAGGTCACGTAATCGGTCCCTTGCAACATGACTACCGCATCGCCGTTGTTGCCTATTGTGGAAGTCGAGACCGAACCAACATCGGTCCGGGTGATCAGCGGTTTGGCGCCGGCTCCATATTTCCGGAACGTGATTGGATTGGAGGCAGTCCCGGTTGTATAGAGCCACACCGGCGCCGTGACGCTCTCGCTATGCCCGCCGGCCACGTTGAAGATCACCCCGCCGGGTCCGATCACCCCGCTGTTGAGCGCGGTGACTGCCGCGGCAATCGTTGCGTAATCGCCCGGGATGGCCTTGGTGCCGGTGAAGGTTGCGCCAATGGTCCTGCTCCCTGTTGGTGCAGTAATCGTCGGTGTTTTTCCTGATCCGGTTTCTGAAGTGACGAAACCTGTACATGCACCATCAACTGTTTGTCCGGCTGTAGCTGTGGATTTGATATCATAGGCCAGCCAAAAATAATTGACACCCGGGGCAAGTACCTGGCTGCCATTCATGGTAAAACCACCGGATGGATTATTTTGTGTTCCAAAAAGAGTGCTTGTTGAAAAAATAGGTGTAGTAGTATAATATATCTTTACAGTATTAACATAAATATCACCATTAACCGTCACACTGATCGAGTTCATATACAACGGATTGGCGCTCTTCTGCGTAACCACCTGCAAGCGGATGATGTCGTTGTCGGTCGTTCCGATGCCGACATTGGTCGTATTGGGCTGCTCGGTCGTTGAAGTCGAATACGACATATTCAACCCATCCTCAAACAAAACATTATCCATATCAAAATAATAATCTCCCGATCCCCGGGTACATAAAAACCTGATCTTAATAAAATCGCCGCTGTATGCAGCCAGGCTCACCGCCGTACTGGTAAAATCGGTTGTGGCGGTATGATTATTCTCATCTATGGTATAAATGGTCGTAAATGTAGCCCCGTCGTCGGTAGAGACCTGGATATCGACTTTATCGTCCGGCCCAAGCTCGGTGGCATTCAGCGGGAACCCCAGGTAATTGACAAAGCGGTAATGAAAGCTCAGGTAAGTGTCTGATGTAATGCTTCCGACCAGCGGTGAAATGGCATAGCAGCTTGTATTGCTTGAGGTGAGCCGTTCATACTGCCCTATGCTCAAAGAGGTTCCGTGGTTGGCCGCTCTCGACATATTGTTCGACCATTCCGCCGGGCTTGTGGTTGAGGGAAAAGTTTGTAAATACGGCAATGCATATCCTGTCCGGGTACTGGCCGTTACACCGGGTGAATAATCGGGAACAGCATCATACGACCATATCTTGTAATAGTACACCGTGTTCGGGCTCAGGCTGGTATGCGAAAAACTGGTCCCGTTGCCGTAAAACAATACGGTCCCTGTTCCTTCTACCGTACCACCGGGAGTATAAACGGTCCCGGTTACCGGGGTTCCGAAAGAATTGGCAGTATTGTATGCCAGCATCACATTATGGCCCGACCAGTTCTTCACCCAGTCCAGGTCGATCTGGGTCAGGCTTACGGCTTCAGCCGTGAAAGCTGTCGGATTGTACAACGGCTTCCAGGTATAGGTCAGTCCGGCTGTCGGTACCGTGGCCGGAGTGGCGCTGTTGAAATACATGGTATTCGAGTTGCCGGTCCCCCGCGTGGAATTGATCCAGTTGCCTCCCCCCGCAGCGATCGTCCGGTTGTGAACGTTGGTGGCCAGCGTATTGTCCGGCCCTCTCAGCCCGACCTGCGGATAGGTCGTATTGGGCCCCGGGGTGATCGTCCCTCCATAAACCACTTTGATAGTATTATTGGAAGTATTAAGCCTGACCTGGAAGCTGATGATCTCACCGGTTATATTAATTCTCCTGACATCTTTCCATTGGATGACAAATTCGCTCCCCACCTGCTCATACCTGACGGCGGGCGTTCCGCTGGCCGCCTGGTTCAGATCGCGGCCAAATGCCGAAATAGCTCCGGAATAGGTTGCGGTATTGCCAATGGGATTATAAACTGTCCCCGCCGGGGCGCTCCCGAAAGTAATAAACCCATTAACACTGATATAAATGGCTGTGTAGGCCGTACCGTCGTAAGTAAACGAAGGGATGGTCACCGCCCCGGATACTTCGTTGTCAAAAGATGTAGCCCATAATTCCGTCCCACCGTTGATTTCGGTATAGGTACCGTTCTGTTGTGTAAAATAGTACTCCGCTACCTGCGCATTGGTAAACAGGCTGATAACTAATAAGATAAGGGTATAACTTAACCGGATCTTCATGGCGCTTGCTGTTTTATTTTGGTTGGATTAGGACAAAGCAATAAGATCTCGTTTTTGAGTTCTTAAAAATAATGAAAATTCAATGAAAATAAAAAGAAATATCTTGAATTTTCAGTAATAACAGGGAACGCGATAAAGTCTACAATTGGCCGCTTTTATACATCCGGCGGGTATGGATCTTTTGAATTTCGCGTTCGATGACCAGGTCGGCCAGGGCGCCGGGAATCTCATCGAGCGGCTTTTCGTTCATCACCTGGTGGAATTTGCGCTCCGACACATCGAGCCTGTACATGGCCTGGCAGAGCCGCTCAAAGTGGCGCTCGATCAGGTAAGCGATCATCCCGGAGAGTTTCTGATGAATTTCGCTCCGGTCGATGCCGGAGACAGGGATCAACAGGCCTTCGTCAGGATCGCCGAGGTCTTTGTTGATCAATCCGGCCAGTTGTTCGTTATCATCCATGATGCTGCGCATTTGATACACTTTGTTGGCGCAAAGTTATCTTTTTATAGACTTCCAGTTTTTCGTGGTCGGAATAGCTGATCCAGCGGGTGATCTCTTCTCTGGTCCGCCTGCACCCGGCACAAAGGCCGTCGGAGTCGTACCGGCATATCAGTTTACAAGGACTTGGAACGGGCATTTTTTTTGTTGCTAAACGATTGCATACATAAAATTGTTCATATGCCGGTAAATCCTTCTATTAGTAGTCCGACGGCTTTATTTTACAATCTGGAATGTCCGGTTGATATTGAACCCGATATGAATGTCGCCATCGCCCCAGTTGCCGCTGGTTCTGGGAATGAACTGCTCTTCGATCAGCCCCTGCGAGTTGGTCAGGTAAACCTGGAAGACATGCCCGCCGGTTTCCAGGTCCAGGCCGATGGAGAATGAATTGTGGAAATCATCGGCTGTTTTGCCGGGCAGCACGTAGTAATATTCTCCCGTTACGGCCATCCGGTTGGTGATCTTGATCCTGCCGCCGGCGCCAACTGCGAAAACGTCGTTCTCGTCTTCTATCGTCTCCACCAGGTTCCGGTGGACATACGTCGGCATCAGCTGGAGCGATACACGCGACCCGAACTTGCGGGCGATCAGCAGTTGATAGGCAAACTCCATGCGGGAAGTGAAATAATTCTTCCGGTCGGGCTCCTGCCATTTCAGGGAAGAAATGGTGGCATTGGAGAACCAGGTCAGGGTAATGGGCATGCTCCGCTTTCCGCTGCTCTGCCTGAGTATCTTGGCCTTTAGCGACCCGTCGTAGGTCTTGTTCACCGACGTTCTCCCGATGCCGGCCGAAAGCCAGTCGGTAAAGCCATATTCGAACCCAAACCGGATATTGGCCTGGTCGAGCCCGAAAAATTCATACGCCCCCTGGTTGATGCGCCCGAAGTGGTGCGAGATGACAAAATTCAGCGCCCCTTTCGGCGGCAGTTCGATCGACTGCCCGTTGATGATGCGCGTCGCCTTGAATGTGGCGTAAGTGTAATCGGTGGTATTCGCCTCGTCGTCGCCCAGCATATCCATCAGGTCCTGGCCGGATGAAACGGTTGAAAAGATCAATAGTAAAACGGGGATAAGGTAGATTTTCATTTTCATGGATGAACAGCTTGGTATGAATAATTTTATTTATTGTTTTCCGATGATGGAGCCGTGCTCCATGATGATATTCTGCCGGTCGTATTCTTTGATCACCCCTTTGATGGTGACATTTTTGAACGGGTTGATCCCTCTGGCAGCCTGGCGGAAGGATGGCAGCATGGTCACCCGGATACCTTCATCGCCGGCATCGCCTTTTTTGAAGGCAAAAACCACCACGATTTCGTCATCCACGGCCTCCACCCGCATGATACTGCCGGTCACTTCAGCTATTTTCCCGGTGTACCTGGGCCCGGCAATATCAGGGTTCATCGAATAATCGACCCACAGCCGTTTCGCATTGACCTTTACCTCCGCCGGCCCCAGCACCACCTCAGCAACCGGCTTTTCAGCGAAAAAGTAGGAGTAACCAAAATATCCCCCTGCCCCCAGCAATACAACCACAGGAATAATTATCAGCAGAACTTTCTTCATTTCAACTCAAAACTTATTATTAACTCAATACTAGTTGTTCGGTCTTCCGGCGTCAATCCAGGCCTTTACCTGTTTGATCCTGCAATCCGAAAACTTCGTCCCGTTTTTAGGCATCGGCGAGTTGCCCGAAGCATGGCTTATGGCGCCGTACAAACTGCCGTACTGCCCGGCCGGTTTGGCTGCCGCCGCCGCGATCGATGCGTAATCCTCCAGCTTCACATTGCCCTGCGGCGCCGAACCGCTGTGGCAGCCGGTGCAATTGGCATCTATCATCGGGAAGATCGTCCCCGAAAAGGTCACATTCGTCGTATCGCAATCCCCACCGGGACCAGGATAAAGCTCCTCTTCGTTGTCGTAATAGCATCCGGCCATTATCGCCAGTATCGCCAGGAAAATCAAATTTTTCATAGTTATGTCAATTTATCGTTCCAGGTTCCAGGTTCCAGGTTACACCGTTCACTCTTCACGCTTCACGCTTCACTATTGCGGTTTTCCGAGACTGATCCAGTTCCTCACCTGCGAGATTTTGCAATCGGGCAATTGGGGCTGGTTCTGGGGCATCGGTGAATTGCCGGCGGCGTGCGTAATGGCCCCCATCAGGCTGCCGGGCTGCCCGGGTAAAATATTTGCGGCGGCCGACACATCGCTGTAATTCTCCAGGTGGATCCCGCCCGAAGCATTGGGCCCGTTGTGGCAACCGAAGCAGTGCTTCTGAATGATCTCCGGCCAGATGGTCCCGTTGAAGGTGACATTCACTGTATCGCAGGCCGCATCGCAATAAAGGTTCTGCGCCCCCTGGGCTATCCATTTCCGGATGATTTCCATTTGCGCCGGATCCAGCGGTGAGTCGGGCGGTGGCGGCATGATCTTTTCGGGATCTGTCTCGAGAATCTTTTCGTAAAGCTCGCTGTCGTTCGGATTTCCCGGACGGATCACATTGGATGTCATTACGGCTTCATAACTATCGAGGCGGACTCCATCCTGCGCCGTGGCATCGTGGCAGCCCGACTTTCCGCACGACGACATCAGGATCGGCAATACATCCATCTCGAAATAGACCGTGTCGGGATCACAGGGGTGGCTTGTATCGGGCGGAGGCAGGAAGGTCGTATCCCGGATCCAGATCTCGATCAGCCTGATCTTGCAGCTGTCGAGCTGTTCTCCCCCCTGCGGCATCGGCGAGTACCCCGAAAGATGCTTTATTGCGCCTATCAAAGCCCCGTTTTCAGCGACAAAAGCCACCTGGCTGTAATCGGTGAAATCGAGCCCTCCCGATGGACCGGCGCCGCTGTGGCACGAAATGCAATACTGGTCCAGGATCGGATAAATCTTTCCCGGATAGGTCACGCTGGCGGTATCGCAACTGGTAGTATCCGGGTTGGGATCGGGATCGGGAATGTATTCCTCCGGCTCGTGCTTGCATCCTGTGTAAGTAACCGCCAGTGCTGTGATCACTCCGAGGATAATGAACGATAATTTTCTCATGGCATTCAATTGGGAGAAACAAAAATATACAAATCGACATTAATCTGTCCCCAAAACACGCTCAAAAAGAAATTCAACCTGCTAAACAGGCAATTTCAGCCGATAAACCGGCAAATCATCCTCCCTCAGCCCTGCCTTCCCCCAAATACACTACCAATTAAGAATTAAAAATTAACATAAAACATTACTGAATAAGTCCAATTCCTTCCATGGCCGACTCATCCCCCGGCCTGATCAGGAGGGCCTTCTGGAACAGGGCTTTCGCCTCGCGAAGGTTCGACATCTTGAAATTTGTCCACGCAAACATGATCGTGGCATCATAGTCATACGGATACAGATTGACGATCTTTTCGAAATTTTTCGCGGCAGCGCCGTAATCTTCCCGGTTGTAATAAATGATCCCGAGCCAGTAGTTGGCCTGCGTATTCATCGGATCGACGGCAATGATCTTTTTGTACTGTTCCTCTACCTGGCTCCAGTTGCCGGCCGCCGATGCCGGTAAAATATAACCGAACCGCGGCTCGATAGCATACGGTTGCAGGGTGATGCTCTTTCCATAAAACGCCATCGATTCTGTGTAATTCCCCTGCATGTATGCCAGGTATCCCAGCCTTAAATTAATTTCGTACGAATCATCGGAATAGATTTTCATCAGTTCATCCGCCGCCTCTTCATACTTGCTCTCTTTCTCATACGAAAAGCTTCGGGCAAATGCCTCCCTGACCGCCGTAAGGTCCTGGCCCGAAAGTCTTATCCCGGACACGGCCATCATAATCATCAGCATAAAAACACTTCTTTTCATCTTCTTAAAAATTAAAATCAAGACCTAACAGAATGACCTGGCTTTGAAAATCCTCTGTTTTTACCATCCTTTCAACTTTTAAATCATCTGTAAGCAGATATTGCACATAGCTGCTTTCCCTCATCAGGAAAGAATATCCTGCCGTGGCCGTCCAACGCGGATGAAAAGCATAGATGAGCCGGGCGCCACCTTTGAAAGTCATCTTATCGGCAATATTATAAACGACAAATCCGCTGTTTTCATGGTAGTTCTCCATATTCCCGAACGTGGCAGAAGCCTCCAGCCAAAGTGGCCTGAAAACCCTCACGCCCGCCATCTGCTCAAAAATAAAATTGTGGTTGTTGTCATTGATATGATCGATCAGTTTGGAAGAGGTATAAAGATTCAGGTTGCCGAAGGGGAAAGCGGTGAGCTGGAATCCGCCCTGGTACTGGTTAACATCGTTCATCGACGAAATCGCCCCGAACAGTGTGGCTTTCAGAATCTTCAGATCACGGGTCACCGAAAGATAACCGATCCAGGAACTGTTCGTATAGGCTTGGCGGGGATAGAGATAACTTACCGAATCGGCTGCCAGGCGGGGCATTACCGTCTCATAGCTGTTGCTGATGTAATGGAAGGCGGCCTGTACCGTGTAAATTTTCCTTACCGGGATGATGCCGCTGGCATAGTACTGGTGCTGGTAGAGCGGGTACTGGTCATCCACCGACAGCGAATCGCCGGTTTCGGCTATCTTGTTCTTGTTCAGCTTCACCAGGGTATAGCCAAGATACACATTATAACCGCCTTTGAACGCACGGGCCACGCCGGCATTCAAATAATAGCCGTCGAGCGTAATGTCCGCCTCCCCGTAAAGATCATCCGGCCCGTCGAGATCCACGGTGTCGTACCGTGTCATTTCGTTGCTCATCAAGGGGCCGGTTTCGAGGATCGCCCGGTGAAAATAAGGCATCGCCGGCTCCAGTTTTTCCCTGACCGAAGGGGGTAGATCTTCAAGGATGGTACGGGCTTCATCGGGCCGGTTCAACCGGAGATAACATCCGTAAAGGTATTCTCCGGCCACCGGGTCTTTCGCATTGAACTCAAGCGCCTTGCCGAAATGGAGGGCTGCCCGCATATAGCGCTCCGTTTCAAAAGCGGCGATACCGGCCCGCATCCTGAGGTAATAATAATCGATGCTGTCGGCAAAAGCCCGGTTGCAGTAACGGGTGAGTTGCTTCCACTCGCCCGCGGCATATAGGGCGTAACTTGTGCTGTCGGCTTCGCGGAACGAAAGCCGCTGCTCCTGCGGAACAGCCGCAAAAGGCATAAGAAATAGCAGGATCAGGAGAAGTTTTCTTTTTGACGTACCCATTCCGATGGTGGTTTCTGTTCGTCAAAGATGATGAATTTTTCGAGCCTGTCGTCACGGAAGCAAATATCAAATGCCAATTTCCGGTCGGTTTTAAATGGTAGCCTGACAAAGGCTTCGGAATGCAGGTGCAGTTCCGGATCCGAAAGGGGATCGGCAGAACGGGTGTAATCCAGCCGGTAAACAGAGCTGGCAAAGAGCCAGAACGGGGCTACAAAGTCCTGCAGGTAACGCATAGCCCCACTGGCCAGGACGTTGAGCGGAAAATGGTCTTCCACCTTCAAACCACGGTAAAAACCATAGATGACCTTATAACTTCCGAGGTAAAAATGGTAGAGCAACGATTTTTTATCCCCTTCGAAATGAGTGAAATAAAACAGATCGCTTTCGTTGACAAAAAATGCGCGCGATCCTGTTACAGAACAGTAAAGAAAAGTGTTGTTCAGATAATCGGCCTTCACCTCCCAGCGTACTTCCCTTTCGGTGATCTTCTCCATTTTTTCGTTACGGAAGATGATTTCCTGGCCGGGGATGAAGTTGTAGGATTTACGCAGCAGGTCATTATTCTCAATGTTGCTGACACATTCATCCTTACGGGGATAATCAGAGGAGCGAAGGACAAAGCCCTCCTCCGTTTTCAGGATGTAATGCTGCAATGGCAGGTCGAGCGTGGCGCTTCCGATCTGCGGCGTCGCCTGGAACTGGAAATGGAGGTGGGGCACCGGCGATCGTCCTGAATTACCCACCAGTCCGATAATATCGCCTTTTTTGACAAAATCACCTGCCGAACCTTTCAGCGAATCTTTCTTCAAATGGCTCACGGCGCTGTAGAGATGCTCAGAATGGCGGATCACAACGGTATTGCCCCAGTTCTGGTCCAGGTTCACCTCTCCGACCGTATTGTCGTCGATCCCGTCGAGCACCTCTTCGATCCAGCCGTCGGCAGGCGCGAGCACGGGCTTGTTGTAGCAGTAGTAGTCGGATACCCGGTCGCCCTCGTTCCGGTACGATTTCCCTTTTTCATCGGTGATCTCGAAATCCCAGGCATGGCGCCAGTTATCCTTGTGAGTGATCGAGCCGTTATGGGCCTGCGTCACACACCATTCGCCCCAGAACGGAAGCGCCACCCTGAACCAGGGCAATCTGCCGAACCTCAGCTTGTTGTTGCGCTGTGAATAGAGGTTGTTCTCCGGTGAAAATCGCTGGTATAGAACCAGTTCCGGTTTATCGAAATGCCGTTCCCTGAATTTCAGAACATAGAGAAAAACGATGACGATGATGTTGAAGGGAAGCGAATAGATCGATAACTGGTTGAAGGTAAAAAGCATCTTGAATGCGGTGAGAAGGATGGCCGTGATCGGCGTCAGAAGGATGATCCACAGGAAGGAGTACCATGAGGGGATAATAAAGAATCCGCCGATGGCAATGGCTGTGAGGATAAAATTGAAGCCGATGAAGGTGTAACTGAGGGTTGTCATATCGGCCCCGACGACCTGGTAAAAGATGTAAGCGGCGTAAAAACCGGCCAGCGAAAGGCTGAAGGCGATGCGGGAATAAATGAGCAGCCCGACAGCGATCAGCAAGCCCGGAAAAAGATGGTACTGGAAAAAGATGGCCCCGAGCGACCGGAGATAGATGACCAGCGACTGCGGCAGCTGCAGGTTATTGAACCATTCCCAGATTCGCACCATGGGCATCCCGCCAAGGATGTACATTTCGTTCATGCTGTATATCCCCCGGTTGCTGATCTGCAGGGCAAAGAAATCGCGCGAAGCCATGAAAGTCAGCCAGATGGCGAACAGGAACGGCAGACTGAGATAGGGCAGGTTGTACTTGCCGATGATCCCCTCCAGGGCAACGGTGATGAACAGCGTCAGCAGGGCGCTGAACACCAGTACCAGGAAAAACTCCCCGGTGGCGGAAAAAAAGAGCCCTAGGCCCAGTCCGACTAAAAGAGCATTGAATCCGTAATAGCCTTTGCGGATCTTATCGACGTTCAGGCCGGCGAGCCAGGCAACGGTGTTGGCGATCATAATGGAGATGAGCCCGGCCAGCCCTGAAATGAAATCAAAAAAGGTAACGGCGATCAGTATCCAGGCCAGGATCTGGTTGTTGGAAAAGA
>Ga0209717_1000232_pt1 | contig 71056 bp, 51 predicted proteins | sample AD_UKC048_MetaG_FD_184418 | JGI IMG/M metagenome (GOLD analysis project Ga0209717, IMG submission 184418) | Active sludge microbial communities of municipal wastewater-treating anaerobic digesters from USA - AD_UKC048_MetaG (SPAdes) (version 2) | ecosystem: Engineered > Bioreactor > Anaerobic >...
TCCCATGCACGGTTGCTTAGTCAATGCTACCATAAGTATTGACTAAGCAACCGTGCATGGGTGCTGTTATCCCCGGATTGTCCCAACATGTTTTTGCGTAAACGGATTTCTTCTTCCGTAAATGGTTGGTGATGTAATTGCATCACGATGGAGGCGATGGCATTGGCAGTGGTGCCCACATGGCAGGCCGCTTCAAGCCCGGTTCCGTTGACCATCGCTTCATTCACTACACAGTGCCGTCCCTCGAATAATGCATGCAGCAATTTTACTTTGATGCCCGTATCACTGAAAGAGGGCAGTATATTGATATGAGCAAGCCGTACGAGATCATTCAGTTCGGTATCCGATGGATTGGCCACGAGGCAGGTATGCTGACAGAGATGGGCCAGTTTATCGAGCCGGCGGGAAGGATTTTTACCGGCAATGACCAACGGTACTTTAATTTTAAAGAACACTTCATTCAGTAGCCAGATGGCTGCTTTTTCATTCTCTGCCACACCGAGGTTCCCATGATAGAGGCAAAAAGTCCCCATGCCTTCAAGACAGCGGATCTCATGGTAAGGAGTAAATACAGGCAGGAAAAAGGTATGATTCAGCCCGTATTCCTCCCGGAAGAATTTTTCCTCCCGCTGAGTGATACAGGCATATTGAATATCCTTTGGCAGATTCCGTTCATACCGGGCGAGCAGTTTGCTTTCAAAACGGTAATAGATTTTCCGGATCAGGTTCCTTGTACTTGTCGCGAGATGCTTATAATAAGCGGATTCGTTATTATGCAATCTGACGACTATTTTCCGGTTTTCTTTATTTAGCAAGGGAAGTATCCCGGTGCCATGTACACCTTCAATCAGAATGGGATGATTATCCTTATTTATGTTATTGGCCAGTTCAATGCTGTTTCTGGAAGAAACAATATAGGGGAGTTTGAATGAAAACCCTTTGAAGCCTGTTTTTCGTTCATATACATGAATACTGGCACAATACTGATTCAATTCGGTGGGATTACCCCGTTGGTTATAAGAAAAATAATGGAGGTGGATCTGCACACCGGCTTCGCTGAGTGCTTTGATCCGGTAAAACATATCAATGGCACCGCCATAATCTGCGGGCCAGGGTGTATCGAGACAAACGATATGTAGGGGCTTTGTCAAGCTTCAAAAAGAGTTTGATAGAATGCAATTAGTTTTTTTTCTTCTTCCTGCCAGTTTAGAGATTCCCTGGCTTTCAGGCAGTTCTGACGAAGCCTTTCATATAGAACAGTATCATCCAGTAAATTGTTGAGTGCGGCGGCAATTCTTTTGGGCGCGAGGTCGTTGATCAGTACCGCCACTTCCCATTTTTTATTGAGTTTCCGGTATTCCGGGTAATCCACTGTTAACTGCGGCAGACCGGCATGGATATAATCGAAAAATTTATTGGGCAGGGCCAGGTACTGATTCAGTCCTTCCTTTTCCGGGACCGCCACCCCGATATAAGCCTTAGGCGCAATGGCTCGCAGGGCTTCAGGGGACAGCATGCCGGTTAATTCCACCTTGTCCTGCAGTTTGTAATCAAGGATCAGTTTTTTCAGCTTTTCCATAAAATTTCCGTCGCCGCAGATGAGCAGTTTTGCATTGACCCACTGCATGGCCGGCACCAGGTATTCAAATCCACGGGCTTCATTAACCGCTCCCACGTATACAATGATTTTTTCCGCCGCAACCGGGTTAATATCCATTTGCAAAACCGGTACATTCCGGATAGCCCGGTATTCGACTTTATAACGCCGGTGAAATTCTTCGGCGATACTTTCACTTACGGTATAACCCCATTTAAATTTTGGTATTGCTTTTTGTTCCACACCCAACCAGAACTGGTGTATATAAGGGCGGCTGATCACTTCCTTTAATTCGGTGAAGAGTTCGTGTGCATCATAGACCCTTGGAATTTTTTTTAACCGGGATATATAGAGTACCGGGAGGATCGTATCAAGATCAATGGCACAAATCCCATCCATTTTTTTGAATAGGAGGTAGAAGAACAACCGGATATTATATTCAATATAAAATCTTTTTCCCCGGTCGAACCAGCAGGGGAGCCGGAGTTGTTTGAAATTTTTATCCCGGAGGGGAAGGGAGTGTTTACGTTTGCGTCCTACGAGTACCACATCATATCCGGCAGCCGACAGCGACCCGCAGATACGATGCATCCGCTGATCATAAGTCAGGTCATTGGTGACGGTGAAGTACAGTCGTTTCACTTCCGGGGTTTATGGTACAAAAAAAGGTTTTGCAAATATGCAAAACCTTAAGCACTTATCGGATGATAATCCGGATCAGCCCATATTCATGCCTTCCGTACCGTTTTCCTGGTTCTTATTGCTCTTCCGTTTGAACAGGTTCGGGTCGAATTTTCCGAAACGCCAGTTGAAATTCAGGCGCAGCAACTGGGGGTCGCGGCGACGGAACATTTCCTGGGTGAAATAAGCCGATTGGGAGAAAATATTCTGCCGGCGGGTGCGGAAGATATCATTCACGTTTAAGGAAAGCGATGCCTGCCTGTTTTTCAGGAATTCGTAACGAAGTCCGGCATCCACATAATAGTTCGCTTTAACATAGCCCTGGGAGGCACTGGCCTGGCCAAACATACCGCCACCATGCATACCCCCACCACGACCACCACTGTTACTTCCGCCCGGGGGCAGGATGGTTTTCGAGTTGTATTCACCGGATAACTGCAAACTGAAGTTTTTGGGCAGTTTAAACGTGTTATTGAGTTTGACGAACCAGCTGGCAAATGGATCCTGTTCCGGCTGTCCGGCAATATTCAGTTTGATTTTGGAAGTAAACAGGCTCAGGTTACTGGTCAGATCCCACCATTTAACCAGCTTATTTTTTGATACCAGTTCAAGTCCGGTAACATAGCTGGCGCTGGCATTGATATATGTGTTGATCAGCACTTCCTTACCACTCGTATTGGTTTCTTTATCCTGGTAACGGGTGATCAGGTCGTTGGTGTTTTTATAATAAGCGGAGGCGATAAAATTGTCTTTGTTTTTAAAAGTCTTCTGATAGGATAATTCCATTGAATTGGTAAACTCAGGGCTCAGACCCGGATTACCCCGGCTGATATTCAGCGAGTCTGAATAATCGGTAAAAGGATAGAGCTGGAAAAAATTAGGGCGATTGATTTTCCTCGAGTAATTCAGCTGCAGATCCTGGTCATTTTTGAGTTTCTGGTTCAGGAATATACTGGGAAACAGGCTGACCGGAAACTGGATGCTGAAGCTTTGACCTTTATCCGGCAGGTTACCTACATAATCAGAACTCTCTACCCGCAAACCCAGCTGATAGCCAAAGTTTTTATACTGGTTGGAATAAGTGGCGTAAGCGGCGTATACGTTGTCGGTGCTGTTATAATTTACCGACTGATCCGGTACATAGGTCAGACTGCCCCCGTTTCCAATAATGTAAAAATTGTTCTTATTATCTACTTTACGGAACTGGGCTCTTAAACCGGCTTCCAGTTTTGATTTTTCATTAAGGGGCTTAACATAATCGGTCTGTACAACGATATTTTCATTGGTGCCGTTACCATCCTGCTGCTGATTGAACGTGCTGATCAGACTGCTGAAATAGTCCGCGTAATAATTGGTGCTGACCAGGTTCAGGTTATTGTTTTTACTCCGGTTATAGTTTATATCTGCGGTCCATTCCTCGCCTTGTTTCGGAAAAATGTGTTTGAAACTGATCAGCGCACCCGCATTATTGAATTTGCTGTTGCTGTTGGAATTCCGGTCGCTGTAGGAAGTTTTTATGACCGGGTACAGTGAGTCGATTTCAATATCGCTGGATGAGTAGGGTTTGAATTGACCCTTGGCAATATTACCGGCTATGGAAAGCGTGTTCCGGTTATCGAGGAAAAAGTCAAATCCACCCCGGAAAAACATAAACTGTCCTTTTGAAACACTTTGATCAGTCTGGTGCAGGGCCGTATTCGGTATCCCGATCAGGGTGGTACGGTCGGTGGTACCATTGCTGATGGATTTCCGCTGGTTCATATTGGCATTCAGGAAAAAATTGACCTTGTTCATCCGGACATTGATATCACCACCCAGTCCCACGCGGCCTCTGGAATCGAGGTTGGAACGGACACTACCGCTATAGCCTACCCGCTTATTCTTTTTCAAAACCACATTCAGGATACCGGCGGTTCCGCCGGATGCATCAAATTTTGCAGAAGGGTTGGTAATGATTTCCACTGATTCAATCGCATCGGCAGGGATCTGGTCCAGGCTCAGGTTGGTTGGACGGCCATCTACAAAGATCTGCGGGGTGTTATTGCGCATGGTTACATTTCCATCAATATCCACGCTGATCGAAGGTACATTCCGCATTACATCCACCGCGGTACCCCCTGCTGAAACCAGGTTTTTGTCCACATTAAATATTTTGCGGTCGATTCCCAGCCGTAAACCGGGATTGGTGGACGTTACGGTCACATTATCCAGTGTTTTTTCTTCCACATCAATTTTGATATTTCCAAGATCCTTATCCAGGGCAGCCATCATTTCGGACATATCCCCACCGGGTTTAATGCCAAAGGATACGGTTTGTTCGTAAGGTTTAAAACCCACAATGGTTACTTGTAATTTGAATTGACCGAATGCGGGCACATTTTCCAGCCGGAAATCACCATGGTTGTCGGAAAGCATCCCGGATATAACCACTTCTTTTCTCTTTTTGGTCACAGTATCCATACGGTTCTGGATTAACTGAACTGAGGCATATTCGATGGGCTTGGATGTTTTAGCTTCCACCAGTTTCCCGTAAAAGGTACCGTTCATTTGGGGTCTTCCTTGTCCGGGGCGGTTGTTGTTACCCCCGGGCATTTGGGCGCTGGTAGTGTAAACTGTTAAAAATGAAGCTAATATGACTATGAATTTTCTCATTAATTCGATTTGAATGTTAGACGTTTAATGGTTACTGAACTTGCACTCATTCTCAGTAAAGTTGATGAGTGGCTATAAGACAAATACCAGTGGAAATAGTTCGTGGAGAAGGGTTATCGGGTCAATTGGGTGATCAGAACCTGTACGATACCGATTAACAGTCCGATGACCGCTCCCAGGATCTCGACAAACCGGAATTCCTTTGACATAATCTGATAAAGGATTTCCTCCAGTTTATCGGAAGAAAAACCGGATACTTTCTGAATGACGATATGTTCGAGGTCGAGTTCTGTTTTGAGGTTGGCGGCGTATTGTTTCATCACTGCGGGAAACAGGGTTTCGATCTCCTGCATAAATGCCCCTTTCAATTTTCCAATGGTTTTATCGCCTATGAACATGCTGATCATTGGCATTTCGGTGCTTAGCCGGTGCCGTAAAAACTCATCCACATGGTTTTCGATCATGGGCATGATTTTTTTGAGGTTATCCGGACTGCTGATTTTTTCTTCTATATCACTGAAGGAGAGGAATTCATTACTGACCAGTTTGCCCAGTTTTTCTGCAAACTGTTGTTGTCTTTTCGGGAAAATACCCTGAAACGTGATGCCCAGAATACGTTTGGGCTCTCTCGGGTGAAAAAGCATTTTTATTGCGACCCAATTAGTCACCCAGCCAATAAAAGCAGAGATCAAAGGGATCAGAATCAGCCAATAGTTCATAATGAAGGTATAAAATGAGACCCCGTCTCATTCGAAACGGGGTCTTGGATGGGGTGGCTAACCGGGCTCGAACCGGCGACCCTCAGAACCACAATCTGATGCTCTAACCAACTGAGCTATAACCACCATATTTGGGCTGCAAAAATAGGAAAAATGCGTTTTCGTAAAAAATAAAAGAAATGATAATTTCCAATAAACAGCCTGAAAGACGAAAGATTACGTATTGGAACCTGAACCACTCATCAAAAAGCCTTGTTAAAAGGCTGTAAAGGCAAGAAAAGCAGGGTTTTTGCGTTATTTTTGATTCTATGTCCAATATAATTAAATACCTGACAAATATGAAGAGACTTCCCCTGATTGTGCTGATGTTGGTTGCTGCGTCTTTCCTGGCGTTTAAGTCGATGGGAAAGATGGTCAGTAGTGCTCCTCCTCCCGGAAACTATGAAAGAATCATGAAACTGGTAGGCCAGATGCTGTCTGAAGGTCATTATAGCCCCCAGGCAATAAATGATGCGTTTTCGAAGAAAGTGTTCAAAAAATTTGTTGGCGAACTGGATCCGGATAAAAACATACTCCAGCAGTCTGACCTGGACGCCCTGAAGAAATATGAAACCCGGGTGGATGATGAAATTAACGGGGCGGCCGTTGAGTTTCCGCTGGCTGCTGGTAAATTATTCAATGCGCGGGTAGAGCAAGCTTCAGTTATGATGAATGAAATTCTGGCTAAACCTTTTGATTTTAGCGCTGATGAGGATGTGATGCTGGATGCTGATAAACTGGATTTTACCAGTACGGCTGTTGCCCAGAAAGAACGGTGGAGAACCAAGTTGAAATTCATGACTCTTGAGCGTTATGCGGACCTGCTGGATATCCGTGAAAAAAATAAAGGGAAGGAGGGATTCGTGTCCAAGTCGGATGAAGAACTGGAAAAAGAAGCCCGTGAGCGGGTGAAACGGATTATGGACCGCACGTTTGAGCGGTATCGTTTTAAGTTTAATGATGACGACAAATTCAACCTGTATGTGAATACGATTACCACCACGATGGATCCGCATACGGAGTTTTTCCCGCCTGTGGATAAACGTTATTTCGATGAGGAAATGAGCGGCAGCTTTTTTGGAATTGGCGCTTCGCTTCAGTATGATGACGGAAATATCAAGATCAGCAGTATCCTGACCGGTAGTCCGGCCTATAAATCTGGCGAATTGCAGGTAGGCGATATTATTCAGAAAGTGGCCCAGGGTAAGGATGAACCGGTAGACCTGACGGGCTATCTTGTAACCGATGCAGTTAAAGTTATCCGTGGTAAAAAAGGAACTGAAGTAAGACTTACGGTAAAGCGCATGGATGGTTCTATGAAAACAGTTTCCCTGATCCGTGATAAAATTGTACAGGATGAAACCTTTGCCCGCAGTGCGGTAGTGAAAGAAGGAACCGCCAAAATCGGTTACATCTATCTGCCTGAGTTTTATGCCAATTTTGAGGACCCCAACGGGGCGCGTAGTTATAAGGATGTGGAGAAAGAAGTGATCAAACTGAAAGAAGAGAAGGTAGATGGCATTGTAATAGACCTGCGTAATAATGGAGGTGGATCCCTTTATGATGTGGTGCAAATGGCCGGACTCTTTATTGAAGATGGACCGATCGTGCAGGTGAAAGACCGCGATAATAAACCCAGTGTGCTGAAAGATAAAGACCGGAATGTTCTATATACCGGTCCATTGGCTGTAATGGTGAATGAATTCAGTGCTTCCGCTTCAGAGATCTTCGCGGCGGCCATTCAGGATTATAACCGCGGGGTAGTGATCGGCAGTACTTCCACTTATGGAAAAGGTACGGTGCAGCGAAATATCGGACTGGATCCGGAGAATGGATTTTCGATGTCCAACTCCGACCTGGGTACTGTAAAACTGACCCTGCAGAAATTCTACCGGATCAATGGCGGCTCCACCCAGTTGAAGGGGGTGAGTTCGGATATTGTATTACCCGATAACCTGGAATACCTGAAAGTACGTGAAAAGGACAGTGAAGATGCCTTGCCCTGGGATGAGATCACCAAAGCAGGTTATACGAACTGGAAACCCGGTTATGACCTGGAGATGATTAAACAGCTCAGTAAACAACGTCTCGAAGGTGACCCCACTTTCCGCCTCATTGCAGAGACCACTGATTGGTTATCCAAACAAAGTGAAAAGAAGTATTCGCTCCAGCTGGAAAAATACCGCAAAGAGCAGGAGAAGGTAAAAGCCAGTGTGAAGCAACTGGAAACTTTATTGAAGCTGAAAGGCCAGTTGGATGTTAGCGCCCTGCCTGCAGAAACGAATCGTTGGGCGGAGGATAAGTCAAAACAGGAGCGTTTTCAGTTGTGGCTGAAAAGTCTGCAGAAGGATATCTACCTGGACCAGACGATGAAAGTGATGAATGATATTATCAGTCAGCAGAACCTGGTAAAAGGCAAAACAGAAGAGCCGGTAAAGAAGGCTTTTTAAGGAGTATATAAAATAAAGCGGGTGTATCAGAAGCTTCTGGTACACCCGCTTTTATTTGGTAAAACCTGCGTTTTATAAATATCGTTCCAGTAATATATTCAGGTGGTGCTGTGCATGGCCGGCAGTCAGGTAGCCGATACCTGATACATACACCGGCCAGCCGCTGGCAGTACCTGTTGCGTCCAGCTGGCTATCGTTAAACGAAGCAAACAGGATTTCCGTTGAGCGGCGGATCGCCCGGAATTCTTCGGTCATATCACTCCATTTTCGGTTGGTGCATTGTGCTTTATCCGCATACAGGTTTTCATCAAACCCTGGTAATGCCTGTTGTTCGCCGCGGGCAATACAAAGAGCCCGGTAGGCAAATACCCGTTCTGCATCCATGATATGTTGTAATACTTCCTTAACAGTCCACTTGTCTGGTCCATAGCGGTAATCCCTTTTTTCGGCAGGCAGATTATTCAGTAGGGCTAAAATGGTTATTGCCTGTTTACTTAAGATTTCGTTGATATTATCACCTTCCACCTGGGCGATGTACTTATGATAAAAAACCGGAACCCGGTTCAGATCTGGACGTGGCATAGCAATTTTAATTTACAAGTTAACTATTCAAAGGGGCGCCAACCGCAATATCACAACGGTGGCCGGGTTGCCCATGGGCCGGATTCACAGCACCGTTCAAAACACCTTTTGAAGGGGTGGTTGTGTTTAAAGAAGGGGCCGGAGTTTGTACGGGTTGTTGGGGCATCGTCTGCTTGACTGGAGCGGGAACAGGAGCAGGCTGAGCCGCAGGACTGTTCAGCGGGGCACCAACCGCAATATCACAACGATGGCCGGGCTGTCCATGCTCAGGGTTTAAAGCGATACTGGCCGGGTTAGGGGCATTGGTTGTACCCTGGGCCGGGAGTGGTTGTAACTGGGCAGGTGGTGGCGTGGTACCTGCAGCCGGAACATCCGGAGTGGCTTTTTCATCTTTACTTCCACATGCGGTTAAAAGGGCAATGCCTATCAATACCGGTATAAATTTAATTCGGATCATCCTTATTTTTTTAAAATTGAATAATAATGCGGCCTGTAAAATAAGGAAGATTTGCCAGAACTGCTTCAGCAGTGACAAAAATCAGCGCTTATGGAATTTCGATACCTGTGGCTCAGGTGATTGAAGGAACAGCATGTAATTTTTGCGTGGAGTAGCGGTATACATCTAAGTCGAGTATGGATCCGTTAGTTACCAGGACATTATGGTCAATATGATATATTTCATTCCCTACATCATATTTTCCGGCCAGGTCACCATTCCGTTTAAATTCCCGGAATGTTTTTACTTCTGGAAAATGGGTGCTGTTTGAGGTGCGGATATCCCGTTGCATATCCGTATCCACAAGGCCGGGGTAAACGGATATAATTTTAAAATTCCCGGAGTTGCCGGCTTGTTCAAGTGCAATGGATTTTGTCAGCATATCGATTGCTGCTTTGGACACACAATAGGTACTTATGCCAGCCAGCGGATTTATGGCAGCGCCGGAAGAAATGTTAATGATGTGCCGGCGGCAATTCCATCCTTTTGTATATTGTATAAAACCGGAAGTCAGCATTAAAGGAGCAACCACGTTCAGACTGATTACTTTCTCTATATCGGCGGAACTGGTTTCTTCAAAACGCCTGATCGGGCCGGTAGTGGCTGCATTATTAATCAGGGTGATACTGTCCATCTCCCGTTTTGGCAGTCCCATGAGAATTTCTTCTAATACAGCAGTAACATCTTTGGTCTGCTGAAGATCAAACTGAATATAGTTTACATTCTGTGAACTGTCAGCCAAAAGCTGGCTTCTGGAAATGGAGAAGACCTGGTAGCCATTATTTTTGTAAGCTTCGCATATGCCTTGTCCGATTCCTTTATTTCCTCCGGTTATGATCAGCACTTTACCCATACTATTATTTAACTCTGAAAAACGGCTTCGAGACAATTGTTGAATAGTGATTGTATACCCGATTAATTTCAATTAAAAATAATCTGTCCATTTTTTTCACCCATTACACAATCCGGGATGGTTATTATAATATTCACAGATTATAGCAAATGCACTTCTTAAGCGTGACAGACCTGTCAGGAAAAAAAAACCACAGGAGAACCCGCGGCTAAAAAAACGAATAAACAATGATTTAGTTTCTGATCAGCTTCTGGCTGAATTTAATGCGGCCATCACTGTTGACAGCGGTAACCAGGTACATGCCATTACGTAATTGGGTGCCATTAAATTCGGCGAGGTTGCTTCCTTTACGGGCAGTCAGTTTTATTTGCTGAATCTGTGCACCTGCCGCATTATATAAAGTGATGAGGTAGTTATCGTTTTCTGCCGAAACGATATTCACGGATAGTTTCGCTGAAAAAGGGTTTGGGTAAGCGGTCATGGTATTTCCGGATTTCCCACCCCCTTTAAAACTCACTACAGCAGAGTAAGTAAATGTTCCATCAATATCAATCTGGCGGATTCTGTAGTATACGTCGTTGGTGGTAGCTTCATTATCGTTGCTGCTATAGGCTTTGTAGCGGTCACTGATACCAGCAGCTGGTTGCTGATGAATGGTAACCCAGGTAATGCCATCCGTACTTTTCTGGGTTTCCATCATGGATGTATTATATTCTGATTCGGTGGAGAAAAGGAGACGGGTGCCTGTTCCGGATTCTTCCACAGTGTTAATTTTTAATCCTTTAACCGGTAAAGAAGAAAGGCTGGCACACTGGGAAAAAGTAATGTCATCGAGCGCGAGATCATTTCCGCATCCGCCATTCGAGTTATTGATGATCCGGTAACGGACACTCGTGATACCACCGGGCATCATAAAGCCACTGGTAATTTTTACCCAGGAAGGATTACTGCTTTGGGGAATAAAATCAGTGGTAAAGGTGGTCAGTGATTGAAATTTGTTGTCGGCGGCGAGGTATTCCACAACGAATTGCAGTTTAGGGAGTATAGCGCCACTTCCACAGGTTCCCAACGTATTTACATTCATTACGTAAAGGGAAACGGAATAGCTGGCACCAGGAGTAAGGTTGGTGATGGTGTCCTTATAGAATTCTCCTGCAGTAAAACCGGCATTAATTACCATCATTCTGCCATTGGCATCACCGGTATGGTCTGCCGCATTATGCCATTCAGAACGTCCCCTTGAGCTTTTTGAAAGGCGATAATAACCATCAGCCAGATCCGAACTTCCATTATAGGTATATGTGGTTCTGCCGGCAGGAAGAGAAGCAGCACTATTTCCGGTTCCAAATGTTTCCCTGAAGCGGATTGCTTCACCATTACAAACGGTTTGGGCATTGGAACTGAATGTCAGTAAAAGGGTAGTTACGAGGCTGGAAAAGTAGAGTTTCGTTTTCATTGTACGTTTTTTCCCTAGTATTCCATTGCTGTGCCAATCGATAAAAATAATAAAAACAACAATATACGAATAACAAAATAATGTTATATAGTCCAATAATTAGACTGATTCTCAAATATGGAAGTATTCCAGTATATATGAGAAAACTCTCTATAGTGCAGATATAAAAAAACCGCGGGATTTACCCGCGGTGAAAATCGCAATATGGAATTATTAAGAGAGACTATTGTTTAACCGTCTTCTGAGTTAACCGGATGCTGCCATCACTATTCACCACGGTTACCAGGTAGGTGCCTTGTTTCAGGTTGATCGTATTAAACTGAATCAGGTTACTTCCTTTTCGTGCATTTAAGGTACTGCTTTGAAGAGCAAGTCCGTTGGCCGCATACAGGGTGGCGGTATAGGTTTCGTTTTTGAGACTGGTGAAATTGAGGTGGAGCTGGCTTGTAAAAGGAGTAGGGTAAGCGGTCAGCGTGGTGGAGGAAAGGCTGCCGGCGGTGTATTTAACAATGGCGGAATAACTCACTCCACCTTTTAAATCCGTTTGTTGTATCCGGTAGTAAATAACAGGAGAAGCAACATAGATATCGGAGGCTGTATAAGCGCGGTACTGGTCATTATTACCGGCTGCAGCCTGTGAATGAATATCCGTCCAGTTAATGCCATCGGTACTTTTTTGGGTGATCATCCGGTCAGTCTGAGATTCTGATTCGGTGGAAAAGAGAATCCGGGTACCAGAGCCGGCTGGCTCAATACTGTTTATTTTCAGCCCTTTTACCGGCAGGGTGGAAAGACTTGCACATTGTGAAAAGGTTATATCATCAATAGCCAGGCTATTGCCGCAATCTCCCATGGACTGGTTGATAATACGGTAACGGATGTTCTGGATGCCGGGAGGCAGTACAAAACCGCTGATAACTTTGATCCATCCCGGATTGGTTGACGAGGGAATGAAATCGGAAGTAAAACCGGATAAATGCTGGTAAGCGGTTAGCCCGGACAGGTATTCTATCTGTATTTGTAAGCGGGGAAGCACAGCTCCGGCTCCACAGGTACCGGCTTTTGTTACATTCATCACATACAAGGAAACGGAATAATAACCGGCCGTAGTCAGATTCTCGATACTGTCTGCAAAAAAATCAGCCTCCGCATAACCGGGATTAATGATCATCATCTGGCCATTGAGATCACCGGTATGATCAGTGCTGTTATGCCACTCGGGACGGACCTGTGTATTGCCAAGAACAGCATATTCACCGGTTTCCAGTTCAGCCCCAGACATAAACTTAAAACCGGTTTTTCCCTCCTCATAACCTTCAGTCAGCGGAGTTTGGCCAAATGTTTCCCGGAAGCGGATGGTTTCATTGTTGCAGACCGTCTGGCCCTGGACTAATCCAGCGCAGCAAATGAACGCGAATAATGTGATAAAAGGGTAAAATTTTGTTTTCATAAGTACGATTTTCATAGGAGGAATCACCACTAGTGTGCCAATTTTTAATCACCTGAAATTCAATAATATAGAAATTGTTATGGGATGAAAATTTCCAGATTATGGAATGATTTTATACAGAATGGAACGGGGGGCAGGAGGCAGTAGGCAGGAGGCAGTAAGCAGTAGGCAGGAGGCAGTAGGCAGTAGGCAGGAGGGGTAAGAAAAAGCCCGGCTTTTGGCCGGGCTTTTCGTTTATGCGTTTCTGTTAATACAGTTGAGGTCTTCAAAGGCCACTTCAAGGCGTTTGATAAAGGCTTCTTCTCCTTTACGCAACCATACGCGCGGGTCGTAGTATTTCTTATTCGGTTTGTCGTCTCCTTCAGGGTTTCCAAGCTGGCCCTGGAGGTAGGCTTCGTGTTTTTTATAGTTATCCAGTACACCTTCCCAGAATGCCCATTGCAGATCGGTATCCAGATTCATTTTGATGGCGCCATATCCGATCGCTTCACGTATCTGGTGTTGGGGTGAGCCACTTCCGCCGTGGAAAACAAAGTATACGGGTTTGGCGGCGGTCTTGAATTCTTTCTGGATGTATTCCTGGCTGTTATTCAGGATGACCGGGCGTAATTCCACATTGCCGGGTTTATAAACTCCGTGAACATTACCAAAGGCAGCGGCAACGGTGAAGAGTTTTCCTACTTTACTGAGTTCCCTGTAAGAGTAAGCCACATCTTCCGGTTGGGTATATAACTTGGAATTTTCCACATCACTGTTATCCACGCCATCTTCCTCACCGCCGGTAACTCCGAGTTCAATTTCAATACTCATACCCAGGGGATTCATCCTTTTGAAAAATTCCACAGAAGTGTGGATATTTTCTTCAATTGGCTCTTCACTCAGGTCCAGCATATGCGAACTGAACAGGGGCTGTCCTTTTTCTTTATGGTACAGTTCTCCTGCATCCAGCAAACCGCTGATCCAGGGCAACCATTTCTTGGCTGCATGGTCTGTGTGCAGGACTACAGGTACTCCATAGTATTTAGCCACATTGTGAATATGCAGGGCACCGGAAATACCTCCGGCAATATTTCCCTGGAGGTTATCATTGGGCATTCCTTTACCAGCGATAAACTGGGCCCCGCCATTTGAAAACTGGATGATCACCGGCGAATTCACCTTGGCTGCAGTTTCCAGTACGGCATTAATGGTATTGGTGCCTATCGTGTTTACAGCAGGTAAGGCAAACTGGTTATCCCTTGCATCATTGTAGAGTGCTTCCAGCTCATCGCCGAAGAGCACCCCGGCTCTGTACTTTTTCATTGATTTTTTAAATTTTTAAAGTGGCAAATGCTTTTCAGCAGGCAGGTAATCGTTAAAGGCCCGCTAATATAGAGCTTTTCCGTTATTTACAAAGCTAACATCTGTTAGACTTCAACGTGATTTTCGTTTGCTTTTTCCCAGGTTTTTTTGCACCAGCAACAGATTTTTGCGGAGGGTGAGCTTCAGGTGTACTTTCACCACCTGACCCATATTCTGACACTTATCATAATCCGTGGTTTTCATGTATTCACTCAGCTCTTTTTTCAACTGGGCCACTTTCTCCGGCGTCGAAATTTTATCATGGGTCATGATATCGAGCAGGTCCTTGATCCGGTACCTGGAACTGGCCAGCCGGAATGTAATCATGGTTCGTTCCTCTGCCTGGTATTGTTCAATGGATTCCCGGTTCAGTACGGCCAAAGCGGATTCTACAAAGGCGTAGTTTTCTTTAAAAAACTGGGGCAGATACAGATTTTTCCGGCCTTCATAGGATTGCTGGTCAAAATCAATACTCCGGATCCGGTACTGGTAATCTTCAATATCCGGGGTGATGCTTACCACAAAATTATAACTGCGCATATCCCCGAGGAGGCGGACAAAACAACGCTCATTAAATTTTACAAATTCCTTGGCCAGCCTGATTTTATTGGTTTCCGGTGATTCCAGGATCTGCCGGATAAACATATCACCGGGTATACCGGGTATATGTTCTTCCACCAATGTATTACCATACGTGAAAAAAGTAATACGGTTGGGTGACAGGATATGTTCCAGTTCCAGGCCGTATATCCGCGAGGCATCGGCAATCTTGATATAGTAGTGATCGTAATTGTCATTGAATTTATTGACAATCCGGATCCGGAAAGGATTTGAATTCCCAAAAGAGCAGTAATCGATTCTCGCCACATCCAGGTGAGTGATAAAACTGAAATCCCCCTCTGTTTTCAGGATCGCGTAAATCTTCACCAGGCCTTCCCGGATATAATCCCAGTCCCGGCTGTCATAAGACGCTTTTTCCCAATGCGTGTGATTCCCGTTTTTATCCATGATAGGGGTGGACCAGGTAAACCGGAGCAGATCGTGATATGTTACGGGCAGCCTGACTTCCCTTCCCCGTTCACGCAGATAGCTTCTGAGCTTGGTATTTACCGGGTACATAGGTTTCTTCCGGGAAGGTTTATCACCTTCCTTGGTCTCCCGGTCATTCTGGTTATCGATGAAACGCATTTTAGTAAACTGTTCTAAAAGATATTTTATTTAAATAGTCCTGTCTTAGTATTTTTATTTCAGCCTGCAGTCTGCAAAGTGCAGTCTGCAATTCCTTACTTCGGACACCTGCCCACTGCCACCTGCCCACTGCCCACTGCCTACTGCCTACTGCCCACTGCCTACTGCCTACTGATTCAAATGCAATTTCGTACTATTTTACTTTCTCCCGAAGTTTTTGGAAGTACGCAGGTGCCTTTAACAGGCGGCTCCCATACCAGCTGAACATTTCTCCATCGGCCAGGAGAATCTGTGTGCCTGGTAACTGGGCTTGTAATTCTTCAATATGTTTTTCACGAAAAGGGTAGGGCTCTGAGGACAGTAAAACAACCTCGCATCGCAGTGATCTAAGTTCTTCAGGATTAGTCTCCGGATATCGTTGTTGCGCTTTAAAAACATTATCCAGGCCGGCATGCTCCATCATGGCATGAATAAAACTGTCGCCGCCCACGGTCATGTAAGGCTCCTTCCAGATAAGGTAAGCAGTTCGTGGTTTCTTATCTGTTACAATCAATGACCGGAACGCAGTTTGCATCTGGTTTTGCAGGTAGTCAGCTTGCTTAAATTTTCCGGTGAGCTGCCCGATTTGCAGGATCATGGCAAGGGTTTGCTCCAGGTTGTTGATGTCGCTGACCCATACCGGCCATTTTTTAGCTAGCTCATCGATCTGCTCTTTTACATTTTCTTCTTTATTGGCCAGAATCAGGTCGGGCTGAAGCGCATCAATCCGCTCAGTTTTGACGTCTTTTGTACCACCCACCCGGGTCTTTGTCCTGAACCATTCCTCCGGATGAATACAGAATTTAGTAATACCAACGACCTCCTCACGTAGTCCCAGGTCATAGAGCAATTCTGTTTGTGAAGGTACCAGTGATACAATCCGTTTGGGAGTATCCGGAATTTCAACAATACGGCCACATTGGTCAGTGCTGATCATGGGGGGAAATTAGGGAAAAGTGGTGAGTGGTGAGAGGTGAGTGGTGAGTGGTGAGTCAACAGCCCATTCTAAGAATGGATTGGTTAAACCGAAAAAAGCCCTTAGCAGGCCTTTGATAATTTGTCTTATTTGATGCTTATTTGGATCTTGGCATCTTCGGTTCTTGGATCTTAGTTTTCGAGTCACCGCGCCTCCTGCTAAACGTTTATTTAGCAGGAGGGTTCCGGATGTTAAGTTTCTTTCATGGATTTGGACACGGTGAGACTTGGATGGTCTTCAGGACTCTTGGATTTGGACGGTTTTCTTTGGATTGGACTTGGACGGTTTTTCTTTTGGATCTGGATCTTGTTGGTTTTTTCTCTAGGTTTGGATTTGGACGGTTTTTCTTTCAGTACTGGATTTTGGTTTTTTTCGGATCTGGATCTTTTGGTCTTCTTTTGGATTGGATTGGTTTGGTTTTTCGTCAGATAAGGATCTGTCGGTTTTCAGTCGGGTTTGGATCTCAAACGGTATTTTCAAAAAGCTCTTAAAGTAAAAAAAAGAAGTTGACCGATACTGGATTTTTAATTGTCTGGTTTTTCTAAGGATTGGGTTTTGTCAGTTTTTGGACGGTTCTTCTAATTTTGGATATTGGACTTTGACAAAAGATTGATACGATATCAATCAACTTCTGATACAAAAGTAATTGGCATTTCATTCACAAAACAGAGCAAAATAACCTCTTTTTTTTACGACATTTTTTACCGTTTTTATCGTAAAGTCATCATACTTATCCTTCGCATTTTCACAAGTAATCCACACGTAATTATACGATAAAAAGACCCCGTCAATTGGTTGACGGGGTCTTTTTATTTTTTAAAATATTTGTAGTCAGTCTTTTGTGAAGCTTACTTAAAGCTTGGTCTGGCGCATTCATTTTATTGAAAAATTGCCTTTATCATTTATTGTGTCAGTTCCCGAGTGACTGAATCACGTCATATTTCGTTACAATATGGTAGTTCCCGGCCTCATCTTTTGCCAGTACGGCACCGTTCTCTTTGTTAATCAGGTGACTTAAGCGTTCTACCGGTGTATCAAAAGCCACTAATGGGAAGGTTGGTTCTAAAACTTCGGCCACCGTTGCGTTTTTTATTTCAGGGTTATCGAAAATTTTCTGAAATAAACCACCTTCGCTGATAGCCCCGACGGGGCCGGTTTCATTGAACACCGGTATTTGTTCGATATCATATTTCTTCATCAGTTCTACCGCCGAGGCAACTGTTTGTGATGGCTCAACAGTGATCAGTCTTTTCGTACCTCTCGCACTCACTACATCTTTGAATGTTTTAACATCGAGGAATCCACGCTCAATCATCCACTGATCATTGTAGATCTTACCAACATAACGGCTTCCATGATCATGGAAAATGCAAACGACCAGGTCGTCTTTGGTTAATTTGTTTTTCAGCTGCATTAATCCTTGTATACAACTGCCGGCACTATAGCCGCAGAACAATCCTTCTTCCTTGGCGAGTCTTCTGGCCATCACGGCTCCGTCTTTATCCGTTACCTGTTCGAAATAATCGATCACGCTCATATCATAATTCTTCGGGACAAAATCCTCTCCGAATCCTTCACTGATATATGGATGTACTTCATTCATATCGATCTCACCCGTCCGGAAATATTTGGTGAGCAGTGAACCATAAACATCGATGGCCCATATCTGGATTGCGGGGTTCTTTTCTTTCAGGTATTGCGCCGTACCGGTAATGGTACCCCCGGTACCGGCGGTACACACCAGGTGGGTGATCTTACCATCCGTTTGATTCCAGATCTCAGGCCCGGTTGATTCATAATGTGCCAGCCGGTTCGCCAGGTTATCATATTGGTTCATGTGAAAGGAATTGGGCACTTCCCTGGCCAGCCGGGCGGCTACGCTATAATAGCTGCGGGGATCTTCGGGTAACACATTGGTGGGACAAACAATCACTTCTGCCCCCACCGCTTTCAATATATCTGCTTTTTCCTTGGATTGTTTATCCGTGGTGACAAATATGCATTTGTATCCTTTAACCACTGCCGCCAGGGCCAGTCCCATACCGGTATTGCCACTGGTGCCTTCAATGATTGTACCGCCAGGTTTCAGTTTGCCTTCCTGTTCGGCCACTTCGACCATTTTCAGGGCCATCCGGTCTTTAATGGAATTACCGGGATTGAAATAATCCACTTTAGCCAGTACGGTGGCTGGTATTTCACGGGTGATTTTATTTAACCGGATCAGGGGGGTGTTTCCGATCGTTTCGAGTATATTATTTTTTATATCCATCATTGGTTTTTTCTGATGGCAAAGGTAGGTTTTTAGGCCTGTATCATTAACAGCTGTTAGTTAAAACAAATAAAAAGCCCCTCCTGGTACCAGGAGGGGTTGCCGGACTTAATGAACAGTTGTCATCAAGCTTCTTTTCTGAATTGTTTTCGTTTATTGCTAAAGTAGTTGTCCAGCAAAACCAATCCCAAAAGCACATTGATCATCATAAAAACATTAATCAGGTCATTATTGAAAAACCTTGAAGTATCTATTTTACTGAGTTGTTCAGGGAAACTGCTCTTGCCGGTGGTGGTCCAATCCATCTGGCTGAAACCATATCCCAAGATGGCTACAATTAAAGTGATAAAAAAAATGCCGATGCCCCAGATGATCTTTTTGTTTATATAGGATTTGGTAGCCGGTGCAATCTGCAACCGGGTGATTTCCTCCATAATATTTTTGCTGAACCGTAGGGAGGGGGCATCCAGCTCAGACGAATGCAGCAGTTGATTTATTTCCAGCAGTTCGCTGTATTTTTCTTTCCATTCGGCCTGTGATTGCAATAGTGTTTCAATCCGCAGCCGGTCCTCTTTAGTTGCGGTGCCATCAATATATTCCCACAACCGTTCTTCCATACTCTGTTGCGTATTCATAATGGTTCAATTTAAGTCTTTTACTTCATGTGCATAATGTGTTTCCATCAGTTCTTTCAACCTGGCCCTTGCCCGGTGTAGCCGCACTTTGGCTGTATTCACTTCCAGTCCCAATACCTGGGCAATTTCTTCCAGGCTTTGTTCATTTTTATAAAACAGGGTGATAATCGATGCATCATCCGGTTTGAGCCGGCTGATCGCTTCCCCGACCATCACATGTCTTGATTTCTGCTCCACCCCGTCTGCCCTGAATCCCGCATCCTGGTTATCTGCCTTTGCAAAAACCCGCTCATCATCCAGGGAATGAATGATCAGTTTCTTCTTTCGCAGAAAACTGATACAGGTATTATTCACGATCGTATAGAGCCAGGTGCTGAATTTTGAATCACCCCTGAAATCCGCCAGGTATTTATAGGCCTTTATAAATACGTCCTGGGCCACTTCCTCTGCTTCCTCCCGGTTCTTCACCAGGCGCAGCGTAAGCGTAAAAACATAGTTCTGGTAACGGTTCACCAAACCGGCATAAGCCAGGTGGTCTCCCCGCAAAACTTTGCTAATGAGTTCATTATCATTTTGTCCGGCTGACATCTGGTAATAAGACAGCAACAGGGGTGTTCAGGTTACAATGTTGGATATTAATATATAATGCCCCCGTTTGAAATAGAAAGTTACGGAAAGACTGTAACCTGTCGTGGCCGGCTGTGGTCTGATATTTTGTAAACTGTTACAAAAAACTTCTACCGGCCTGTAACCGGAACAAAACGGAAGGAGTCATAGCTAACAAGCGATTAAAAAAAACATAAAACTTACAACTATGAACGGAGCAGAAGTATTAGTACCCGTAGTGATGTTCGCAGGCGGATTTGCCATGATCTTTGGTATTGCCTACCTCAAAACCCGCCAGAACCTGGCCATGATTGAAAAAAATATGAATCCACGTGAGCATGCGGATCGCCCGGCACCCTATAAAAACCTGAAATGGGCATTATTGCTGATTGGAGCAGGGGTGGGTCTGTTCCTGGCCTATATTCTTGATCAGTATGTGCTGGTTCATTCAATGAAAGCAAATTATGACAGTGATCATAATGCACCGATCTATTTTGCCTTGATTGCGATTGGCGGAGGCCTTGGATTATTTGGCTCCTACAAAATTGAAAAACAGTGGTGGGATGAGAACAAGGATAAGTTATAAGTAGTAAGTTTTAAGTTATAAGTTAACAGGTTGATAAGTTTAGTAAGTTGAAAGGGAACTGCCCTTCCTTATAAACTTATCAACCTGTCAACATTTCAACCCTATCAACCTGTCAACTTTCCAACCTATTTCCTCACTACCTCGAGCGCTTTCAACACCATCGCATCTCCGCCATTCAGTACCTGGTAAAATCCGCTGTTTCTCCAGCGATAGCGTGCCAGGAGGGCTTTCAGTTGCTGCAGCACCAGTTCTTTTTCTTTGCCGGCGAGGTTACCGGGTTTTATAGAATCAGCGGCGGTATACTGAATCAGTCCGTTCCATAACTGGTCATTTTGGGTAAAACCATTTGTAAAATCTGCGGCAGTATTGTATTTATCTACCTCGGCTTTATGCTGCAGGTAATAGTTATAGACGTAGTTGCTGACATTTACTGTAACCGCCATCCGGTTGGCCCTGTGCTGGGCACGGGAGGTATCCACCGGGATAAAAATGCCCGGACTGATGCCACCCCCACCATACAAAGTATCGTTACAATTCGTGGCAAAGTTTTTCCCATTATGATTTTTCATGGAATCCTCAGAAACCAATTCGCCATTATTAAACCGTTCCCATAAATCATCCATGTAAACTTTCTTGCCTTTTTCATAGGAGCGTTGAATGCTCCGGCCAAGAGGTGTATAATAACGGGCAATAGTCAGCCGGATCGCCGATCCGTCACGGAGTTGGTATTGTTCCTGAACCAGGCCCTTCCCAAACGTACGGCGGCCGATAATGGTAGCGCGGCACCAGTCCTGCAAGGCCCCGGCCAGCACTTCACTGGCACTAGCAGAAGTTTCATTGACCAGTAATACCAGTTTACCGGACTCAAAAAGCCCCGGTCGCTTACACCGGTATTCTCTTTTCTTGCTGTTTACCCCTTCTGTATAGACAATCAGTTTGTCTCCATCCAAAAATTCATCGGCAATATCCACGGCCTCATTCATAAAGCCCCCGCCATTCCCCCGGAGATCAAAAACCAGGCTTTTCAGTCCTTGTTTTTGCAGGTTTTCCATGTTTTGCATGAATTCCTCATAACTGGTCTCTGAAAATTTAGTGAGTTTAATATATCCGGTAGTTTGATCAATCATATAAGCCGCGTCAATAGAAGGCACCGGAATTTTGCCCCGGGTGACCTTAACAGGCAAAATATTTTTACCTCTCAGGACCTGCAGACTTGCCGCAGAACCTTTGGGTCCCCGGATGAGTGTTTTAATACTGGCTACCGTATAGCCTTTCCGGGTTAGGGCAGAGTCGTTCACTTTCAGTATTTTATCACCGATCTGAAGACCCGCTTTTTCGCTCGGACCACCTGGAAAAACATAGACCACATTCACTGTATCACTGAATATATTGAATTCGACCCCGATACCATCAAAATTTCCGGCCAGGTCCTCATTGGCTTCTTTTAAATCCACTGGAGGGAGGTAAACGGAATGCGGGTCCAGTTCATTCATCATATCCTGAATAGCGTGCCCTTCCAGGGAGTCCACATTGATGGAGTCCACATAACGCATCCGGATCAGGTCCATGGCTTCCTGCAGGCTGCTCCGTTTATTGGAGGAAAACATTCCTTTCCCATTTCCGGCCCGGTCACCTAATTTAAAACCCAGAAACATTCCCGCAATCAGCACCAGGGAGAAAAGCAAGGGATACCAGACCTGTAATTTTTTATTTCCCGTCATAAACCTTTATTCAGTAATTTGACGCAAAATACTGGATTTGAACGGAACAGATGCTGCCGTTCACCCAAATCAACAAATCTTTATATGCCAGTCGTTAAACTGATCGCCGATAGCGGAGCTACAAAAGCAGAATGGTGTTTACTGAAAAACGGCAGGAAGAAAACCCTTTTTACGCAGGGTATCAGTCCCTACTTTCTGAATACGGAACAGATTTACCAATTGCTGGAAAAAGAACTGAAGCCCCGACTACGGAAAGAAACGATCGATGAGATCTATTATTACGGAACCGGTTGTGCCAATCCACTGAATGCCCGTTCTGTAAAGAAAGCACTCAGTAAATCCTTCGCTGGTGCAAAAGTGGAAGTAACCCATGACCTGATGGGAGCTGCACGGGCACTTTGCGGCCGGGAAAAAGGAGTGGCCTGTATCCTGGGTACGGGGGCGAATTCCTGTTATTATAACGGAAAAAAGATTCTGAAAAACAGTCCGGGTCTTGGTTATGTACTGGGCGATGAAGGAAGCGGTGCCTATTTGGGTAAAAAAGTAATCCAGTATTATCTCTATGGCACATTTGATGATGAACTCCGGGGCCGGTTTGACCTGACCTATACGACCAATGCCTCAGAGATACTGGAGAATGTTTACAAAAAGCCTTTGCCCAACCGTTACCTGGCTGGTTATGCCCGTTTCCTGGCCGATAACCGCGGGCATTATATGATTGAAAATATCATTGAAGACGGGTTGAATGATTTTTTCTTCACTCATCTATGCAAATACCGTGAAACCTGGTCCCTGCCGATACACTTTGCCGGAAGTATTGCATTTGGTTTTAAGGATGTTCTGCAGCAACTTTGCAACAGTTATGAATTTGAACTCGGTCGGGTCATGAAGAATCCAATGGAAGGATTAATCGAATACCACCGGTAAAACCTGTGAACCTATGGCATTTCAGAAAATTACAGAACAGTCAAGCAATTACCGGCATTTGGAGAAAATGACGGTGGGAGAGCTGTTGACCAATATAAACAGAGAAGATCAGCTGGTTCCTGCGGCGGTGGAGAAAGCCATACCGCAGATTGAAAAACTGGCTGAAGTGGCGGCAGATAAAATGCTGATGGGGGGAAGGATGTTTTATATCGGAGCCGGCACCAGCGGACGGCTGGGTATTGTGGATGCGAGTGAATGTCCGCCCACCTATGGAGTGCCCTATGGGCTCGTGATCGGGATTATTGCAGGTGGGGAAAAAGCCATTACTTCTGCCGTGGAATTTGCAGAAGATGACCGCGGGCAAGGCTGGAAGGATCTGCTGGAATATAATGTGTCAGACAAGGATGTCGTGATTGGTATAGCTGCCAGTGGCACTACTCCGTATGTGATCGGAGCATTGGATGAATGCCGGAAACTGGGCATCATTACCGGCAGTATTTCCTGTAACCCGGATTCGCCGGTAAGCGCAGCGGCTGATTTTCCGATTGAAGTGGTGGTAGGGCCTGAGTTTGTAACCGGCAGTACCCGTATGAAAAGCGGCACCGCACAGAAATTGGTTTTAAATATGATCTCCACTACCGTGATGATTCATCTTGGAAGAGTGGAAGACAATAAGATGGTGAACATGCAACTAACGAACGATAAGTTGGTTGATCGGGGTACCCGGATGCTTATGGAGCGGATTAAACTTGCTGATTATGAAAAAGCAAAAGATTTACTGCTCCTCCATGGCAGCGTAAAAAAAGCGGCAGATTCTTTAGCCGGATAATTTTATTTTCCCGTGATTGCAATGTATATTGCACACCTGTTAAAACAAGGTGGTATATCAGCACATCCATATTACTCCTCCTGCTTTGGTGAACAATTTCACCATCATTACTATTACCACCACAATCCCTTAACGGGATTGTATATTATCATATCAACACATGGGCGGTTTGCTGTAAGAAAACAAAAGGTTTTCTGTTTACCGTATTCGTCATTCAATATTCATCAGTATAAATAATCAAGCAATCATGCAGGTTTTAAAATTCGGAGGCACATCTGTAGCCAGCGCGGAGAATATCAACAAGGTCGTGGAGATCGTTTCAGCAACAATAAAAAAAGAACCCGCCGTAGTGGTGGTATCCGCCCTGGGTGGAGTAACGGATCTTTTATTAGGAGCCGCCACCCTGGCTGCGGCAGGGGATGAGACATACCGGGAAAAATTAACCACGGTGGAACAGCGGCACCTGGATGCGGTGAAACAATTATTACCCGTTGCGGGACAAAGCCAGTTACTCAGTCTCGTAAAAAAAGCCTGCAATGAAATTGAAGATATCTGTAATGGTATATTCCTGTTGCGGGAACTGACCGCACGTTCTAAAGACCGCATTGCCAGTTATGGGGAATGGCTTTCTTCACAGATCATTGCCGCCCGCTTCAATACCGGCGGGGTTGCGGCCCAGTGGATTGATGCCCGTACACTCATCCGAACCAATTCAAATTTTACCGCTGCTGAAGTGGATTACGTGGTTACCAACCAGCAGGTTCACCAGTATTTTAATAAAGCGGAAAGTGCTTTATTCATTTTACCCGGATTTATAGCTTCCGACTCTAACGGCATTACCACCACTTTAGGACGTGGCGGTTCGGATTTCACCGCCGCAATCATGGCTTCGGCCCTCGATGCCACCGTGCTTGAGATTTGGACCGATGTGAGTGGTATGATGACCGCCGATCCTCGCCTCACCAGCAATGCCCGGATTATACCGCAGATTTCCTACCAGGAAGCGATGGAACTTTCTCATTTTGGCGCTAAAGTGATCTACCCGCCCACCATTCAGCCCGTCATGGGAAAAGGCATCCCGGTATGGATCAAGAATACGTTTGCCCCGGCAGATGAGGGCACCCTGATTGAAGCCGTTACCCGCAAGGATGGTGATATCGTACGTGGTATTTCCAGTATTAATAACATCGCACTGATCAGTCTTGAAGGAAGTGGTATGATCGGTATCCCCGGTTTTTCCAAACGTTTATTCGAAGCCTTAAGCAGTGAAAAAATAAATGTCATCCTCATCACCCAGAGTTCTTCAGAACATTCCATCTGTGTGGGTATTGATACGGCTTCCGCCACCAAAGCCAAACAGGCTGTGGATGCGGCTTTTGCCAATGAAATTGCCCTCAGCAAAGTGGAACCCCTGCAAATCGAATCGGATCTTTCCATTGTTGCGCTGGTCGGTGAGAATATGAAAAGCCATCCCGGCATCAGTGGCCGCATGTTCAGTGCCATGGGACGAAACGGAGTGAATGTGAGAGCCATTGCGCAAGGATCTTCTGAGAAAAATATTTCTGCAGTGATCGCCACCCGGGATGTCCGGAAGTCAATAAACGTTTTACATGAGGAGTTTTTTGAAACCTCATACAAACAGGTCAATCTGTATATCACCGGAACCGGTAATGTGGGCGCCCGTCTACTCGCGCAGATTCAGCAGCAAGTGGCGTTTATGCAGGTGCATCAGCATTTACAGGTGAATATTGTGGGAATCAGCAACAGCCGTAAAATGCTGCTGAAGGAAGAAGGGATAAATATGTCCGACTGGAAAGCGCAACTGGAACAAGGTGAAGTGGCCAATCTTCAGCAATTCGTAGGTGAAATCATCAGCCGTAATCTGCGCAATTCCATTTTTGTAGACGTTACGGCCAGCGATGTGGTGGCAGGTGTCTATGCACAGTTATTGGAGAAAAGTGTGAATGTGGTGGCTTGTAATAAAGTGGCGGCTTCCTCGGCTTACAGTAATTATAAAAAACTGAAAGACCTGGCCCGGGCTTATAATTGTCAGTTCCTATTTGAAACCAATGTTGGGGCCGCTCTTCCGATCATTGCCACATTGAATGACCTGGTGAGCAGCGGGGATACGATCCATCGGATGCAGGCCGTTCTCAGTGGTACACTCAATTTTGTATTCAATAATTATGATGGCACCCGGAAATTTGCCGATGTGGTGAAACAGGCCCAGGATGAAGGGTACACTGAACCGGATCCACGACTTGATCTCAGTGGTACGGATGTCATGCGAAAGATTATGATCCTGGCCCGCGAAGCCGGACATAAAATGGAAATGGAAGATATATCCAATAACTCCTTTATGCCTGCTTCCTGCATGACCGGTACGGTGGCTGATTTTTATACCTCCATGGTAAAAGAAGAAGCCCATTTTAAACAATTACTGGAGAAAGCCAACGCGGCAGGTTGTAAACTGAAATTTGTGGCCTCCTTCGAAAACGGGAAAGCAGCCGTTGGCTTACAACATATCGATCCCAAACACGACCTGTATCATTTATACGGGAAGGATAATATCGTACTGTTTTATACCGATCGCTATAAGGAACAACCCATGGTGGTGAAAGGGGCCGGAGCCGGTGCGGAAGTGACGGCGAGCGGGGTGTTTGCGGATATTATTCGCGCGAGCAAGAAATAGTCGGGAGTCGGGAGTCAGGAGTCGGTAGTCAGTGAATTTTCAGAAGAGAATGATAGATAGGTTGAAAATGAAGCTAAAAGTTCAATGTTTAAACGATTTATCTAAGGAAGTATTGGAATTTGAATATTGATGCTTATTTGGATCTTGCTTGTCCACCGTAGCTTTAGCGAAGGTGGAGCATCTTGGTTCTTTTAATTATAAAGTATGAAAGAAATAATTGTAAAATGTCCGGGTACTGTAGCCAATCTCGTTTGCGGATTCGATATTCTCGGACTGGCCCTGAATGAACCATCGGATATTATGGAGGTGAAGTTACTGGATGAACCGAAAGTGATTATTCATAACCGGGATGCGTATAACCTGCCAACAGACCCGGAAAGGAATGTGGCCGGCGTGGTGTTTTTATCGGTGATGGAGAAAGTAGGTGGGAATATTGGATTTGAAGTAACGATTGAGAAGCATATCAAGCCAGGCAGCGGAATTGGTTCGAGCGCGGCCAGTGCCGCCGGGGCTGCAGTGGCCGCCAATCATTTACTGGGTAACCGTTTCAGTTCCGATGAAGTGGTACAGTTTGCCATGAACGGAGAAAAACTGGCTTCAGGTGTAAAGCACGCGGATAATATTGCACCCTGTATCCTGGGTGGTATCAGTCTTATCCGTTCCATCCACCCGCTGGATATTGTTTCCATTCCATCACCCGATCTTTTTGTCACCGTCATTCACCCGCAGATCGAAGTGCGGACCTCTGATGCCCGCCAGATTCTGAAGCAACAGGTATTATTGAAAGATGCGATCCGTCAATGGGGAAATATCGCCGGACTGGTAACTGGTTTTATGAAGAATGACCTGGATCTTGTGGGCCGTTCCCTCGAGGATGTGATCATTGAACCGGTACGCAGTATCCTGATTCCCGGTTTTGATGAAGTGAAACGGAAATGCAAGGAAGCCGGTGCCCTGGGTGGCGGTATTTCCGGCTCCGGTCCTTCCGTCTTTATGCTGAGCAGGGATGAGCCCACCGCCAGAAATGTAGAATCAGTGATGAAAGAAGTCTATACACGGATTGGTATTGATTTTTATACCTATGTCACCACTATTAATAAGAAAGGAGTTGAAGTGGTAGAGAAGCAGGTGTGAGTTGTCGGCTGTCGGGTGTCAGGAACAGCCCATTCTAAGATTATCTTGTATTAACCTCTCAAACCTTTTAAACCTCTCAAACCTTTTCAACCTCTTAAACCTTTTAAACCTTTTCAACCTCTCAACCAACCATGCAATTCTATAGTACCAACAAACAATCGCCCTCCGTCTCTTTCAAAGAAGCCACCATCAAAGGGCAGGCGCCGGATAAGGGTTTGTATTTCCCGGAATATATTCCTCAGCTGGATGCGGGGTTTATAAAAAATATTGAGCAGTATTCCAATGAGGAGATTGCTTACCGGGTGATTGCTCCTTATGTGGGAGAGGAGATGACAGAGGAAACGCTTCGCCGCATTGTTGGTGAAACAGTAAGTTTTCCGATACCGCTGGTGCCGGTTACAGAGGCTATTTCTTCTTTAGAATTATTTCATGGCCCTACGCTGGCCTTTAAAGATATCGGGGCAAGGTTTATGAGCAGGTGTTTGAGGGAGGCGATAGGTGGCGGTATTGGTCAGGCCACTTCGAGTGGCCAGACCAATACCGCCATCACCGTCCTCGTTGCCACTTCCGGCGATACCGGCGGCGCGGTGGCAAATGGTTTCTATGGAGTGGAAGGGGTGGAAGTGGTTATTCTGTATCCGTCCGGGAAAGTGAGCCCGGTGCAGGAGAAACAACTCACCACACTGGGGGGTAATATCCGGGCCCTGGAAGTGGAGGGGACATTTGATGATTGCCAGGCGATGGTGAAACAGGCCTTTATGGATCAGGAACTGACCGCAAAAAGATTTCTGACCTCGGCCAATTCGATTAATGTGGCCCGCTGGCTGCCGCAGCAATTCTATTATTTCTTTGCGTATAAGCAATGGAAAGAAAAAGAACAGCCCCCGGTTTTTTCTGTGCCCAGTGGCAATTTCGGTAATATCTGTGCCGGGATACTGGCCATGCAGTCCGGATTGCCGGTCAATCATTTTATCGCGGCCTGTAATGTAAATGATATTGTGAGTGATTATCTGCTTACCGCGGAACTGAAACCTAAACCGGCGGTTCCCACACTGAGCAATGCAATGGATGTAGGGAACCCAAGCAACTTTGTCCGTATCCTTGAGATCTTTGGCAACCGCTTTCCGGATTTAAAAAGCCGCTTGTCCGCTTATACCATCACAGATGCGGAAACGGAAGCCACTATTAAAAGAATCCGGGAAGAAACCGGTTACCTGGCCGATCCACATGGCGCGGTTGGTTGCCTGGCACTCGAACGATATTTACAGACGCACCAGGGGCAGAAAGGCATCTTCCTGGAAACCGCACACCCGGTAAAATTTCCGGAGTCAGTAGAACGGATCACCGGTCAGCCCATCCCTTTACCGGAAGCCGTACGGGCAATCATGCATCGGGAAAAAACGAGTACCCTGATCGGACCGGATTATGAGGCGTTGAAGTCCTACCTGCTGGATTAAACAGGTTTTTTGTCCCTTTTTTACTGCCGTATCTTTGCCGGCAATAATTATTTATGCAGGATATTGAGCCCTTTTACAACTGGCGGCATATTTATATCAGCGAGGATGACCCGCTATCTCCTTTCTATGGGAGGACTTACTCTGAATTTGAATTTTCACTGACCGTTTATAATTACTACATACATCCCCAATGGGATGACTTTGGCAGCCGGACCCTTTACCTGAAAGTGTTACTGGCCGATTATGAAGAGCAGTATGCTATCATCGAGCTGATCGGGGAATGGAACGACGCGATTGAGAATGACATCATGGAACTCAAAAGGGAAGTCCTGGAGAAGTTCATGGCAGAGGGAATCTATAAGTTTATACTAATCGGGGAGAACGTACTCAACTACCACAGCGATGGTAGAGATTACTACGAAGAATTATACGATGAAGTGTCGGAAGAAAACGGTTGGGTGGTTTGTTTAAACATGCCCGAACAGACCCAGTATGATTTTAAACATGCCCGGTTAAACCGGTATGTGGAGTTGATGGAACTGGTAAACTGGCGAACCTATAAGCCGTATCATCTGTTTAAAAAGATTGATATCGAGCTGGGGGCAAGGCTGGGCAATGGCTGATTCCGGCTGCTTTTTTGATCTGCTGAAAATCTTTTGCCGCTTTTTGCCCTCCGGGTAGTATTTTTGCCGAAATTTTAATTACTCTCTCAAGTAATTTGCTTATGAAATGGTCTGAACTCTTTACATCTTCTGTAGGAAAAAAATGGGTAATGGCGCTGACAGGAATTTTCCTCATTCTTTTTTTAATTGTGCATGTGGGGCTGAATGCCTGTATCTGGGCCATGGATGGCGGCGAAATGTTCAACAAGGGCGCCCATTTTATGGGTTCCAATGTGGTACCCCGTATCCTGGAAGTGGGTCTCTTTGCCGGGATCTTTTTGCATATTATCCAGGGATTGATGCTTGAATTCCAGAACCGCAGTAAAAGAAAACAGGGGTATGCAGTAGCGATGGGTAATAAAGGCAGTAAATGGTACAGCCGTAGCATGGGTATACTTGGCACTCTGATCCTGTTGTTCCTCGTGGTACATATCACCGATTTCTGGTTGCCTAACCGCTCCAACCAGGGTTTCCTGTTGGGCGAAGAGATCAATCTTTATGAAAAAATGAATGTGGTATTCCAGCAGGAATGGGTAGTGGCCCTGTATATCCTCGGATGTATTTCCCTGGCCTGGCACCTGCTGCATGGCTTCCAGAGCGCTTTCCGCACATTTGGCGTAAGCAATAAAAAATACCTGGCCCTGATCAATTGTGTGGGTATTGGTTTTTCCATCATTGTACCACTGCTTTTTGCACTGATGCCGCTGAGTTTTTATTTCGGCTGGGTATGAAAAAGTGATAAGTTTTAAGTTATAAGTAGTAAGTAAGAGAATAACATTTACATCATAAGTATTCACGTTATGTTAGATTCAAAAATTCCTTCCGGGCCTTTAGAGCAGAAATGGGTAGATTATAAAGGCCATGTGAAACTGGTGAACCCGGCTAATAAACGCAAACTGGAAGTGATTGTGGTGGGTACCGGTCTGGCCGGCGCCTCTGCTGCCGCATCATTGGGTGAACTGGGATACAAAGTGAAAGCCTTTTGTTTTCAGGATTCTCCCCGCCGGGCACACTCCATTGCCGCGCAGGGTGGTATCAATGCCGCGAAAAACTATCAGAATGACGGAGACTCCATCTTCCGTTTGTTTTATGATACCGTGAAAGGAGGTGATTATCGTGCCCGTGAAGCCAATGTGCACCGCCTGGCGGAAGTGAGTGTGAATATCATCGACCAATGCGTGGCGCAAGGAGTTCCCTTTGCCCGTGACTATGGCGGATTACTCAATAACCGTTCTTTCGGTGGTACCCAGGTAAAACGTACTTTCTATGCTGCCGGACAAACCGGTCAGCAGTTGCTGATAGGTGCTTACCAGGCCCTCGAAAGACAGGTGGCCCTCGGTAATGTAACCATGTATGCCCGTCATGAAATGCTGGATGTGGTAATGGTGGATAACAAAGCCAGGGGCATTATCTGCCGCAACCTGGTGAACGGGGAACTGGAACGTCATTTTGGACATGCCGTTTTACTTTGTACCGGTGGTTATGGCAACGTATTTTATCTTTCCACCAATGCAATGGGTAGTAATGTAACAGCTGCCTGGAAAGCGCATAAAAAAGGAGCTTTCTTTGGTAATCCCTGCTTTACCCAAATTCACCCTACCTGTATTCCGGTGAGTGGTGACCACCAGAGCAAACTAACCCTGATGTCTGAGTCCTTACGGAATGACGGACGGATCTGGGTGCCCAAACAACAAGGTGATAAACGCAAACCCAACGATATTCCCGAAGAAGAAAGGGATTATTACCTGGAAAGAAGATACCCCGCTTTTGGTAACCTGGTACCCCGTGACGTAGCCTCCCGTGCAGCGAAGGAGCGATGTGATGCTGGTTATGGTGTGGGTACAACGGGACAAGCTGTTTATCTGGATTTCAAACATAACCTGATCAACAAATACGGAAGGGCAGAAGCCAATAAGCATGGCATTGAAAACCCGGATATGGAAACACTGATCCGTCTGGGTAAAGAAGTGGTGAAGGAAGAGTATGGTAACCTTTTCGATATGTATGAAAAGATCACCGGGGAGAATCCGTATGAAGTGCCGATGCGCATTTACCCGGCTGTACACTATACCATGGGTGGCCTGTGGGTGGATTATGAGCTGATGACGAATGTAAAAGGTCTTTATGCACTGGGTGAAGCCAATTTCAGTGACCACGGAGCCAACCGCCTGGGTGCCTCCGCGCTGATGCAGGGACTGGCCGATGGCTATTATGTGATCCCTTATACAATTGGAAATTACCTGGCGGATGAGATTGCTACCAAAGCAATTCCTACCGATCACCCGGCCTTTGTGGAAACCGAAAAAGCAGTGTCCGACCGGATCAGCACCCTGATAAATATCAAAGGGAAACAGACCGTTGAAAGTTTCCATAAACGCCTGGGCAAGATCATGTGGGAAAAATGCGGCATGGCCCGTAATGAAAAAGGACTGCAGGAAGCAATTACAGAAATACAACAACTGAAAAAAGAATTCTGGAGCGATGTGAAAATCCCCGGTACCATCAAGGAAATGAATCCCGAACTGGATAAGGCCGGACGTGTAGCCGACTTTATTGAACTGGGCGAACTCATGTGTAAGGATGCCCTGAACCGCAATGAAAGTTGTGGGGGTCACTTCCGGGAAGAAAGTCAGACAGAGGAAGGAGAAGCCATGCGGGATGATACCAATTTTGCCTATGTAGCCGCCTGGGAATTTAAAGGTGAAAGCAACTGGGAGTTACATAAGGAAGCGTTGAATTTTGAAATTGCAAAACCCACACAGCGTTCTTATAAATAATAATTTTCAACTGATCAACAGTAGTATAATATGGAGCAATATTCAATGAATCTTACACTAAAAGTGTGGAGACAGAAGAACTCAAATGAACAAGGTCGTTTTGAAACTTACCAGGTGAAAAACATTTCTTCAGAAATGTCTTTCCTTGAAATGATCGATGTACTCAATGAGGAAATGATCCGTGAAGGACATGATCCGATTGCCTTTGATCATGACTGCCGTGAAGGAATCTGCGGGATGTGCTCCATGTATATTGACGGACGTCCGCACGGGCCCTGGCAGCAGAATACCGTATGCCAGCTCCATATGCGTGCTTACAAGGATGGCGACACCATTGTGATTGAACCCTGGAGAGCGAATGCTTTCCCGGTGATTAAGGACCTGATGGTGGACCGTTCTTCCTTTGACCGCATTATCCAGGCGGGAGGTTTTATTTCTGTCAATACCGGAAGTCCGGTGGATGCCAATGCTATTCCTGTCAATAAAGACCTGGCTGATGCTTCCTTTGCCGCAGCCGCCTGTATTGGATGTGGTGCCTGTGTAGCCGCTTGTAAAAACTCGTCTGCCATGCTCTTCCTTTCGGCTAAAGTCACCCACCTGTCACTCCTGCCACAAGGACACCCGGAAAGAAGAAGCCGCGCCCTGAATATGGTGGCCCAGATGGATAAGGAAGGATTTGGCGCTTGTACCAATACGGGAGCTTGTGAAGCGGTTTGTCCCAAAGGTATCTCCATCGAAAATATTGCACGCCTCAACCGGGAATACCTGGTGGCCGGATTGGTGGCAGAGAAATAAAGAATTACTTAAACTGTTTTGAAGCCCTTTATCCAAAGGGCTTTTTTATTTCCGGTCAGAGTTCGTACATTTCATTACTTAAATCAGTTTATGCAGAAATCACTATTAATCGGATGCCTCAGTATTGCACTGCTGGCCCTTTCCTGTAAAAACAATCAAGTGAAAAGAGAACCAGTTAAATGGCCGGAAGGGATTGCCGCTCCGGTAGCAGAAAAAAAGGATACCGTATTAACGGCTCACGGCGATAACCGGACCGATGAGTACTATTGGATGAATGATTATTTCAAAAAAGGCCCGGACAGCACCAGGGTGGTGGATTACCTGAAAGCAGAGAATGCCTATCTCGATACCATGATGGCCGGCACAAAAAAATTCCAGGATGATCTGTTCACCGAAATGAAAGGCCGGATCAAGGAGAAAGATGAATCCGTGCCCTTGCTGAATAATGGCTACTATTATTATAACCGGACAGATGAAGGAAAACAATATTATAAGTATTGCCGGAAGAAGGGCAGTATGGATGCACCTGAAGAACTCCTGCTGGACGTGGATAAGATGGCGGAAGGTTCCGGCTATTTTTCAGTGAACGGATTTAATGTGAGTCCGGATAATAAACTGATGGTGTACGGGGTGGATAAACTTTCCCGCCGCCAATATACTCTTTACGTAAAAAACCTGGAAACAGGGGAGATCTATAAAGATGAAATTCCGGGTACATCCGGATATGTAGCGTGGGCAGCGGACAATCAAACTTTTTTTTATACTGCAAATAACCAGGTAACCCTGTTGTCTGAGAAAATCAAAAAGCATAAGCTGGGTGCTCAGGCAGCGGCTGATCAGATTGTCTACGAAGAGAAAGATCCCACAAATTATATCGGGGTATATGCGACCAAATCAAAAGAATATATTGTTATATACTCCAGCGGCACCTTATCGAGTGAGCACCGGATTTTAAAGACGTCGGAGCCCGATAGTCCATTCCGGGTTTTCCAGCCAAGAATGAAAGAGGTATTATGCAGTTTTGATCATTGGGGCGATAAGTTCCTGATCCGGACTAACCTGAATGCAAAGAATTTCCGTCTTATGGAAACACCGGTGGATAAAACCACGGTGGAGAACTGGACTGAAGTGATACCCCATCGTGCTGATGTTTTACTGGAGGATATTGAACTCTTTAAAGGTCATTGGGTCATTACTGAACGAAAGGATGGTTTGCTGCAAATCCGGATCCGTGAGACCGCCTCCGGCAAAGAACACTACCTTGATTTCGGCGAACCGGCTTATACGGCTTATGTATCCGGGAATCCGGAGTTTAACAGTACCACACTCCGGTATCACTATACCTCACTCACCACACCGAATTCCATATATGATTATGATCTGAATGCACGATCAAAAAAACTGATGAAGGAAGAAACCGTACTGGGTGGATTTGATAAAAAAGAGTATACCACCGAACGGATTTTTGTTACCGCCCGCGATGGAGCGAAAGTACCGGTCTCCATTGTTTATAAAAACGGAACACCGAAAGACGGCACAGCCCCGCTTTTATTATATGCGTATGGCTCTTATGGCTATACAACTGATCCCGGATTTAACAGCAGCCGGCTTAGTTTGCTTAACCGTGGATTCGTCTACGCGATTGCACATATCCGGGGCGGACAAGAGATGGGGCGCCAATGGTATGAAGATGGCAAACTGATGAAGAAGAAAAATTCCTTCACCGATTTTATTGATTGCGGGGAAGCGCTGATCAAAGATAAGTATACAGGCAAAGGGCATTTGTATGCGATGGGTGGCAGTGCCGGCGGTTTACTGATGGGCGCTATTGTGAATATGGCACCGGATCTCTGGAACGGGGTGATCGCGGCGGTACCGTTTGTGGATGTAATCACGACCATGTCGGATCCGACAATTCCGTTAACAACCAATGAGTATGATGAATGGGGGAATCCGGCCAATAAGGAAGCATATATGTATATGAAATCGTATTCTCCTTATGATAATGTGGAGAAAAAGAATTATCCGAATCTGCTGGTCACCACCGGGTTGAATGACAGCCAGGTTCAGTATTTCGAACCCGCCAAGTGGGTAGCCCGGTTACGGGTTATGAAAACGGATAAAAACCTCTTATTATTTAAGACAAATATGGAATCGGGTCATGGCGGCGCTTCCGGCCGTTTTGATTACCTCAAAGACGTGGCCCTTCAATATGCCTTTATGATGGCCCTGGAAGGCATTACGGAATAATAGGTTCAGAATACTATTCCCAGCTGAAGGCTGGTGATCCATAACGCATCACTCCCGGATTCCCTGATAAAGGCGCATCCGGGGGTGATGATTGTTTTAGGACCGATGGCATAACTACCCTGTAAATGTCCGGTGACGGTGAAGCGGAGTGTTTGGTTGTAGTAACCCATGCCCGGTCCTGTATGCAGCGAAAAATTGATTTTATTTAACGGAGACCAGGTCATTCCTCCCTGGAGTTCCAGCAGACTGTAATGATGATACCGGAAGCTGGACTGCCCGGTTTTTTCTTTTTTACCAACATAATGGGAGAGCGAAGTGGCCATGATCCAACCTGTTTTTTTCCGTTTAATCGAATCCTGGTTACGGAACCGATCCATTTTACGCATATAGCTTGCTGTTATCCCCGGATAATGCGTTTCTCCAAACTGAGCCAGGGGAAATGCCGGTCCGGCTGTAACGAGCTGCTGGTAACTGACCATTTTTACTTTAGTCATCGCTGGTTGCTGGGCGATGCTCAAGTGGTACAATAAAAGGGAAGGGAGTAGTATCGTTAAAAACCTTTTCATAATTAACGGTATCAGCGGATCAGGGTCAATGTTCCTTTCCGGTTAATCGCACTGCCGTCCGGCGACAGTGCATTCAACACCCAGATATAGACCCCGGAAGTTTGTAAAGCACCCCTGATTCTGCCGTCCCACCCCTCACCCTGAATGGAGGTCGTAAAGACTCTTTCCCCACTCCGGTTATAGATGCTGAATTCTTTAAGGGTATAACGCCCATTAATAAGCGGATGTATCAGATCATTTTTTCCATCGCCATTCGGCGTAAAGCCGGTTGGTATAAAAAGAAAATCATTCTGTATAACGGTTATGTTAATAGTATCGGATGCGGTGCAGGTTCCGCTTTTCGCGTTCAGTATATAACTGATATTATCGTAGGGCATAGCTACAGGGTTACGACCCGTACTGTCGCTCAGCCATTTTCCGGGTGACCACACATAACTGTCCGCAGGTACATTGGTATTCAATGATACAGTCTGGCCGTAATTAATAGTCTGATCAGGAGGGACACTGATACTGAACCGGCTGAAACTGACCGGCATACTGATCGAATCATTTTTACACGGATTACCGGTATTGATCCTGAGTTTTACCGTATAATTTCCATCCAGCTGGTAAGTATGAACCGGGTTCGACTGGCTGGAGAAATTGCCATCCCCGAAATCCCAACTAAAGCGAATACCCGGTGACGTGGTATCGAGGCTGGTATTGATAAAACGGATATAGTTGGAATCACAAACAAATGTATGGGTGAAATTGGCAACAGGCTTAATCAGTCCTGAAGGCCGGATAATACGGGTCCGGATCAGGTTGCCACAGGAACCAGTGGCCGTAACAGTCAGTTTTACGGTGTGCAACTCGGTTGGGTTGGCAAATAAATGGATCGGATTTTGCAAACCGGAACTGGTATTGTCCCCGAATTCCCATAGCCAGGTAATATTTCCTGGCAGCGAAGTGGTGGCATTAAACTGAACCAGGCCGGTACAACTGTCCAGGATGGAATAAGCAAATCCATTCCCCTGGTTATTGGAACCGACTATATCGTTAATGTGAGAGGGTAAACCTACAAAAACAGAACCGGGGCTGACATTGATCGCGTTGCGTTGGAAATTACAGGCAGCTCCTGGTTCATTGGGGAAGTTGATTCTGGCCAGTTGTGAATTAGCCTGTGTAAGATAAATTTTTTCGTCCATTGCCAGTTGAATATCATAATAACTGGTGGTGGTTGGAAAACTTACCCTGGAAGCCAGAATGGCCGGAAATGTGGGCTGACTGATATCCAGCTGATCCAGCTGTTTATTATTTTTCCGGGTCAGGTAAAGCTTTTTGGAGTCCGGTGAAAATTCACAATGGTTATATTGCGTGGCCGGGAAACTGAGTTTTCGGGCATTACTAATCATACCGGTGCTGTTATCAAAATCGAAAAGTTGTGCAAAATCAGAAGCAGCGGAATTGGCATCCGAAAAAGGAAAATGGGTCTGGCAAATAAACCGTCCATCAGGACTTCCCTTCATAACACCAACGTTCATCAGCGGATGTGAATCTAAAATATCTCCTGCAACAGATATGATGGGTGGATTTGCCGCATTGAATCCATTACAAGTTAACAGCCAGGCCCTGAAAATATTTGAATTTTCATCATTCGTGATTATCCATACATCAGTACCATTCGCATGACGGATGGCGGTAATCCGTTCCGTACAGGAAGCCCAGAGCGGATTGTTTTTGCTTACAACTCCTCCAAAACCACCATCGAAGCTCATGTCCACAACAGAGTAAGAATAACCATTCAGAAAATCATGTTCAAATGCATCAGTGGTAAAGATGTAAAAAATCTTATCGGATCCGGGTTGAGGAATTACGGCTATTTGACAGGCTGACGGATTGCCATTCAGGCCATCCCCGTTGCCCATTATTTCATGATTCCGGTTAAAAACAGTAACGCCGTTGGTATAGAAAAGCAGGTTGCCATTATTATCGGAAATGGTGGCAGAGGCTTCTGCCGTTTCCATTATATTATTACTTAGAACGATTGGGACAGGCTGATTTCCGGATGGATTAAAATTGAGAGCTGCTTTGATTCCAAAATACCAATGGGCATCTGTCTGGGCAAACAGCTTTAAAGGGCCAAGCAGGGCCAGAAATGTGAAAATGCTCAAAATTGTCAACCTCACAGGGGGCATGGCCATACTTATCTGATTGATTATCAAAATTAAGTAGTTTTACAGGAAGAGACGAATCCAGACAATAAAAACATCCATTTTTACGCTTTTGTGTTAAACCGCTGCTTTTGAAGCAATTTGGAAAACCATATCTTTTTTTACTATTCGTATTGTCTTCATTCTGCGGCTATTCACAGTTGCCTGGCCCTTCATTACCGGCTTCCAATCTGCGTGTTAAGTCTTTTAAAACCGGGACAGACAGTCTGATCCTGGATACCCTTAGTATCGTACCCGGCACCCTTTTGGTTTCCCGTATACCTGTAACCGATTACCGGCTGGATCCGGTGAATGCGGTTTTGTACTGGATCAACAAACCCAGCCTGGATTCGATAACTATCACGTACCGGGTTTTTTCCTACAAACTGAACAGTGTCACCAAAAGACTGAACTATGACAGCGTGATGAACAATTTCTATGTGAAGCCTTTCGAATTCAACCGGGGATTGTCCAATGAACAAAGGGGCGTATTCGATTTCGGTTCCTTAAAAGCCGAGGGCAGCCTGGGCCGTCAGATCGGTTTTGGGAACCGGCAGGATGCGGTAGTGAACTCCTCCCTGAATCTGCAACTCAGCGGTATGCTCGGTGACAGTATCGAAATCCAGGCCGCGATCACCGATAATAATATTCCGATTCAGCCGGATGGGAATACCCAGCAATTAAATGAATTCGACCAGGTTTATCTTCAGTTTAAGAAGCGAGGCTGGCAGCTCAACCTGGGTGATATTGATATCCGCCAGAACCAGGCTTATTTCCTGAATTTTTATAAACGGATGCAGGGGATTGCCTTTCAGAACCAGCAACGGATTTCAAAAAACACGGTATCCAAAACACTGGTCAGCGGTTCAGTGGCCAAAGGAAAGTTCACCCGTCAGCTGCTCGAGGCTCAGGAGGGTAACCAGGGACCTTACCGGCTGAAAGGGCCAAATAATGAGCTCTTCTTTGTGGTGCTTGCCAATACGGAACGGGTGTATTATGACGGGCAGTTATTGCAGCGGGGCGAAGACCAGGATTATGTGATCAATTATAATACTGCGGAAATTTCGTTTACCCCTAAGCGTATGATCACGAAGGACAGCCGTATCCAGGTGGAATTTGAATATGCGGAAAGGAACTACCTCAATACGAATCTGTACCTGTCACAGGAATTTGAAATCAATAAAAAATGGAAGCTCCGGCTCGGGGCCTTCAACAATGCGGATTCGCGTAATTCACAGATCAACCAGATACTGGATACCCGGCAGAAACAGTTCCTCGCCGACCTGGGTGACAGCACCCGGAAAGCGTATTATCCCACCGCCCTGATCGATACGTTTGCCGCAGATAAAATCCTCTATGAAAAAATTTATGCAGGCATCGATTCTTTTTACCGCTATTCCACTGATCCGTTAACCGCCCGGTATAATCTTTCTTTTGTGGACCTGGAGCAGGGGAATGGTGATTATCTGCCTGACTTTAACGGGGCCAATGGAAAAGTGTACAAGTATGTGGCTCCGGTGGCCGGGATTAAACAGGGACGCTATGAACCAGTACAGATACTGGTGGCGCCCAGGCGTCAACAGATTCTCAACCTGGGCGTGGACTATGCACCTGGAAAGAATACTTTATTGAAAGCAGAGATTGCGACCAGTAATAACGACGTCAATACTTTTTCCTCAAAAGATAACGGGGATGACCGGGGCTGGGCGGCCAAAATACAACTCAGTAATACGAAAAGACTGAAAGCCGCCAAAGAACTGGATCTGACCAGTAGCCTGGATTATGAAACCGTACAGAAAAAATTCAGTCCGCTGGAACGGCTGCGTAATGTGGAATTCACCCGTGACTGGGGACTGGAATTACAATCCGTTCCGCTGGCTGTGGATGAAAATATAATCAAAGCGGGACTGGGATTGAAAGATAAGAAAGCGCATGCCGTCAGTTACCAGCTGATTCATTATGATCGAAGTGATGCTTACAAAGGACTTCAGCACCAGGTTAAGCATGCAGCTGACTGGAAAGGCTGGCGGTTTAATAACCAGCTGGTGGTAACGGGGTTTGATTATAATCAGAATAAGGGAAGTTTTCTCCGACCAACCATTGACCTCAGCAAACAACTTAAAAAACTGGACAACTGGAGAGCCGGGTTTAACTATTCACTGGAGAAAAGTAATACGGTCTATAAGTTATCTGATACCCTGACACCCACTTCTTTTTATTTTGATGTGTATTCCGCTTATTTGAAATCGGACGAAAGCCGGAAGGATAAATATGCGGTTACTTTTTTCACCCGGTCTGATAAGTACGCAGCGGGTAAGGAGTTTATCCGGGGCGATCGCAGTCTGAACCTGAATCTCCAGACCATGCTGGAAGGAAATGCCAAACGACAGTTTTACCTGAATGCTACTTTCCGGAAACTGAAAGTGCTGAACAATACGGTTTCCACCCAGCAGGAAGATGAAACTATTTTAGGCAGGGCGGAGTATGTAATGAATGAATGGAAAGGCTTCCTGACCGGAAATGTGTTATATGAAGTAGGAGCAGGGCAGGAGCAACGACGGGATTTCGCCTATCTCGAAGTGCCGGCAGGAACCGGACAGTATGCCTGGAATGATTATAACAGTGACAATATCCAGCAGTTGAATGAATTTGAACTGGCTGCCTTTGCCGACCAGGCAAGATTTATCCGGGTTTTCACACCGACCAATGATTTTATCAAGGCCAATTATAACACGTTTAACTACCGGATTGATTTAAATCCCCGGGTATTGCTGACGGATTCAAAACTGAAGGGGATGAAGAAGTTTGTTTCCAGACTAAACCTGTTAAGTTCCTTCCAGACCAGTAAAAAATCCGTAGCTACCGGTTCATTTGAATTCAATCCGTTTAAGTACTCCGTTAGTGATACGGCCCTGATAACCCTGAGCACCAGTATTCTCAATACGCTTTCTTTTAACCGCTTCAACAGCAAATGGGGACTGGACCTGACAAATTTCCGGAATACCGGTAAATCCCTGCTGACGTACGGATACGAGAGCCGTAAGGTCAATGACTGGACAGCAAAATGGCGCTGGAATATTAACCGGAAACTGGCTTTGACCATGAGCAGCCGGACCGGGATCAATGCGTTGTATACGCCTTCCTTTGCCAACCGGAATTACGAGTTATCCCTGTTCAGTGCAGAGCCCACCCTGATCTTTATAAAGGGCACCAAATTCAATATCAAAACGGCGTATAAGTTTGACCGGAAGAAAAATAAACCGGCATATGGCGGGGAGAAATCCATCTCTCATTCCATCAACCTGGAATCAAGGTATAATATCCTGCAAAGGAGTTCGGTGACGGCGAAGTTTACCCTGAATAATATTAATTATAATGCGGTGGCCAACACCACGGTCAGCTATATCATGCTGGATGGTTTATTACCCGGCAGTAATTATCTCTGGACCATCGGGTTTAATAAACGACTCATCAATAACCTGGAACTTACTTTCAATTATGATGGGCGTAAATCCGGCGCGGCGAGAACGGTGCACCTTGGCCGGGCTGGTGTTACGGCTTTATTTTGAGGCGGCCCCCTAATCCCCCGAAGGGGGACTTCAAACTCCGATATTAGTAAAGTCATTTACTGTTTTGCATTGCGTAATGCGTCCCGCAAAGCCAAAAAAGACTTTTCCTTAATCGGAGTGTGTTTAAATCTTAGCGGGAAATCTCACGCAAGACTCGGCCCCCTAAATCCCCCGAAGGGGGACTTCAGACTCCTTTTATAGTAAAGTCAATTAGTGTTTTGTATTGCGTAAATATGTCCCGCAAAGCCAAAAAAGACTTTTCGTTGAACGTAGAGACTTATAAATCTTAGCGGGAAATCCTACGCAAGTCTAAGAGAAAGGAAAGTTCAAACTATACGGGTCTTCGAAGTCCCCCTTCGGGGGACCTGCCTGCCGGACAGGCAGGTTTAGGGGGCCGTATTTAGGGGGCCGCCTTTACACATTAAACCTAAAATGCATCACATCTCCATCCTTCACAATGTATTCTTTCCCTTCAATCCGTAAGCGACCGGCTTCGCGGCAGGCGGCTTCTGAACCGTAGTTGATAAAGTCATCGTATCCGATTACTTCGGCCTTGATGAATCCTTTTTCAAAGTCGGTATGAATCACGCTCGCGGCCTGCGGAGCTCTCCATCCCTGGTGGATGGTCCAGGCCCGTACTTCCTGAACACCGGCGGTGAAGTAAGTAAATAAATTCAGTAAGCGGTAAGCGGAGTGGATCAGGCGGTCGAGGGCCGGCTCTTCCATCTTATATTCTTCCATGAAGAGCTGTTTGTCTTCCGGATTATCCATTTCAGAAATCTGTGCTTCGATGTTATTGTTCATCACGATCACTTCAGCCTTTTCATTCTTCACGGCTTCTTTCAGGGCTTCAGAGAATTTATTACCGGTATGCATGGACGCTTCGTCCACGTTGGCTACATAGAGTACCGGTTTTTCGGTGAGCAGGAACAGGTCGGCAATGGCGTTACGGTCTTCTTTTGAAAAATCAAGTTCGCGGATGCTCTTTCCTTGTTCCAGGTGTTTTTTACATAATTGCAATACTTCCAGTTCTGCTTTCAGTTTGGGATCCAGCTTAGCCAGCTTCTCATTACGTTGGATCTTCTTCTCCACGCTTTCGAGATCTTTCAGCTGCAGTTCGGTATCTATGATTTCCTTATCACTGACCGGATTGATCGCGCCTTCATCACGCAGAATGTTTTCGTCTTCAAAACAACGGATCACATGGATGATGGCATCCACTTCCCGGATATTTCCAAGGAATTTATTGCCAAGGCCTTCGCCTTTACTGGCACCACGCACCAATCCGGCAATATCCACGATCTCGATCTGGGTGGGAACGGTACGGTTGGGAAGCACCAGCTCGGCCAGTTTATCCAGCCGGGGATCCGGTACATCGACCAGTCCCACATTGGGGTCGATGGTACAAAAACGATAATTACTCGCCTGTGCTTTGGCGCTGTTGCTGACGGCGTTGAACAAAGTTGATTTACCGACGTTTGGGAGACCCACGATACCTGCCTGTAATGCCATGAGGAGTTGTAAGTTTTAAGTTATAAGTTTTAAGTTTGAGTCCGAAAGAACAAAGACCGGGAGTCCGTAAGAAAGAAGTGTTTCGAACTTCCGGGCTTTTCCGACTTCCTGTTATTCGGACTTCTTAAAAAGTGTGCAAAGATAGCTTAATTCTTCGGCATGGCCTCCTCCTAATGCCGCTAAATCTCGTTATCTTCATCATGTCATAAACGGCTTGTTAACAACATCTTGTAGAATCAGTGTATTGACCTGCCTTTGTCGGCAGGCAGGCTTAAAACTTACTACTTATAACTTATAACTAGATATTTATGGCTTTAAGCAGAATCTGGACCGCCTTCATATTCATCGCATTACTCGTGGCTGGAGGCAAATTTCTTTTTGAACCCGGGCAGGAGCAGATTTTCAGTAACCTGGTAACCGGAAAAAATACGGATACGGTTTCTGCCAGAAGTCTGGATTCTGCCGCTATTCCGGCAACGGTACATGCCCAGCTGACACAACTGAAACTGGCGATCTGGGACAAAGAGAAAGTGGCAAAGACCAGTGATGGGTCATTCCGGGTGTTCAGAATATTGCCAGCCAACGGGGTTTTCGAAACCACCCGTGATGCGGTGAATCTTTGTATCGGACTGATTGGAATTATGGCGCTGTTTATGGGCTTTATGAATATTGCAGAAAGGGCAGGAGGGATCCGTTTTTTATCACGGATCATTGGTCCGTTCTTTTCGAAGATATTTCCGGAGGTTCCCAAAAACCACCCTTCAATGGGTCATATGGTGATGAATTTTTCCGCGAACCTGATGGGACTGGATAATGCGGCGACTCCTTTTGGCATTAAGGCGATGGAGAGCCTGCAGGAGATCAACCCGGACAAAAACACGGCGTCCAATTCACAGCTTATGTTTCTCTGCCTGCATGCTTCTGGTCTGACCCTGATCCCTACGATCATTATAGCGGACCGGGTGGCGCTGAAATCGCAGCACCCAACGGATATCTTCATTCCCTGTATGATCGCCACCTTCGCCGCTACAGTGGCTGCCCTGATGATTGTAGCGTATCGTCAGCGGATCCGGCTTTTTCAGACGGTTATCCTTTTATGGGTATTGGGATTATTTGCCGTAATCGCCGGCCTTATTGTTTATATCAGAACCCTGGATGCGAGAGGGGTGCAATTGTTTTCCACCAGCCTGAGTAACGGTATTATTCTCCTGATCTTCCTGTTGATTGTAGCCGGGGCGGTGTATAAGAAAACACCGGTTTTTGATGCCTTTGTGGATGGAGCCAAGGGCGGATTTGAAACAGCCATCCGGATTATACCCTACCTGGTAGGTTTATTGGTGGCGATCAGTCTTTTGCGTAACAGTGGTGCTTTTGAATACGTAATGGATCTGTTGAAAAACGCCTTTATCTTTTTTGGTGGAGATACCCGGGTGGTGGACGCATTGCCAACAGCCTTGCTGAAGCCTATGAGTGGCAGTGGGGCCAGGGCTATGATGATTGATACCCTGAATGCGCATGGCGTTGATTCCTTTGCTGGTAACCTGGCTTCTGTATTCCGTGGTTCTTCCGATACCACTTTCTATATTATTGCTGTTTATTTTGGTGCCGTAGGTATTAAAAATTCCAGGTATGCAGTTACCACCATGTTGCTGGCCGACCTGGCCGGGATTATTACGGCGATCTCCATTGCATACTTGTTCTTCGCCTGACGAATTGAAATTTGCCTGACCTGTATTGAGGGAGGTTTCTTACGAAAGCATGTATAAAAAAAGAGGATGTCTTTTCAGACACCCTCTTTTTATTGGTAAAAGCAAATTGCTTAATAGTTGGCTATTACACTCAATCCCCGAACCGTTGCATTCGTGGAGGTGGTTGCCCTGTACCCACCTCTGAATACGATCGTATAACCTCTTCTGAGCGTGGGTGTAAAAATTAAAGAAATATCTCTCCAGCCTGCAGGGGCAGGGGTAGTAAAATAGTTCTGCAAATTGGTGGAGGTACCTGTCGGACGGATATAAAAAGTATCTGCTCTTCCGGATTCATAAGGAATAAAACTTGTTACATCCGTTACCTGAACATTGGTAAACACATTCTGTTGCTTGTTTTGAGAATAAATATCAACGGCCGGTATAACCCCGGGATTATATACAAAATTGGCAAAACGAATCCTGGCCGTGGTATCATTGGGTATGACAACCGGTGTTTCTATGGTTTTCTGTTTAATGGAAGTGATGGTATCGTAGGCTACCACCATGTAGTTTTTCCCGATTTCCATGTTCTGGGCAAATGATAACTGGGGCTGAGTAGTTGCGGTCAGCGTATCTCTCAGTAAGAAACTGCGCATGCCGGTTGGCACGCTAAACCCATATCCAATACTGGGGAACAGCGTGTTGGAAGTAAGGGCCGCGCCATTTATCGGTTTGGAATCCACATAAATATAATTCCGGAGCGCACCTACGGTTGAAATAAAATACTGTACATTACTGCTTTTATCATTTCCATAAGTTGCACTTAACCTGGAGTCAAAGCTTTTCGTACATGATACCAGCAAACTACCAGACAGTAGTATATAAATAGCTGTCGTATATTTTTTTAAAAAGATCATAATCAATTTTTTTTAGCGTGAGGTAGTTATGGTTTTGAGAACCAGCATTCCTTGGTAATATAATCTGCTGCAAATGCACCCAGCCGGTTTAATTCATCCACGTTGTACAGGTATTCAGAATTAAATCGGGGACGGTGCCGGTAAATCAGTTTGCCGCCATTACGGGCATAAAGATCAGTACCGGAAGGAGGTGCAAAATCCCTGTAAACCTGTTGGCCGGTTACCGGATCCAGATCAGTATAGTGATAACGGCGCATATCCACCCAGGTTTCCACCACACCCCAGCCATACATAGAGACATATTTCTGCATCATGATATGGGAGAGGGTCAGATTTGCGGCAGCAGGAACCACCAGCGGGTTGGCCAGGAAAGCATCCCTTGAAGCATCTGAGATTTTATTAGCCACGGGAACAGTGGCTTCGTAGTCTGCTCTTAACTGGGCAAAATGAAGTTCAATACCTTTTTTGTAAGCAGCTTGGGCTCCGGCATTATTACCACCTTTTCTCAGCAAAGCTTCTGCTTTAATAAACTGAATTTCACTGGCAGTGATGATCGGGAAAACCGGGGCATTCCTGAAAATATACCGGGCATTCGCATCGCTTGAAGGAGCGGTGGTAGAAGAAAAGAGACCACCCCAGAAATTGGCGGGTTGATCAGCAACGGCCAGTCCGTCGGTTCCCCTGTTGGGTCGGTTTCCTTTAAATGTGCCATTCGGATTTTCGCGGATGATATACCAAGCTCTTGGATCCTGACTGCTGGTCGGGAACTGGCTATTCACGCCCTGCATCAGGTCGGCAATGAATTTGGTCTGACGTAAAGTGCCGATATTACCGCGGAACGGAGACCAGTAGCTGTAGGTACCCACACCGCCGGCATTGGACCATTTCAGGGAAGTGTTGTCGGCATTGGTTTGCATGGCGAGGTCACAATAGTAAACCACGGAATCAGGCTGATATAACCCGGCTTTGTTGCTGATCCGGTTATAGGTCCTGGCCATTATACCATACACAAATTTTTTCCACTTGTTTACATCGCCGTTGTTCATATAGGCATCCCCGAGGGCCAGGTTGGTCTGACTTACCCCGTCGCCTGTTTTAGACAGGTTTTCCAGGGCAGCATTGCAGAGGCGTTTGATTTCCTCAAACACTTCTGACTGTGGGTCGTATTTGAATACCAGTTGTTCCGGGTTGAAGGCTTCGTAGAGAATCACATCATCATGAATATCCGTCAGGGTCAGCCAGCCCCAGGCACGAATGGCCTGGCCTACGCCAACATAATCCCATTTCTTTTCCTCGGTTCCCCACTCAATCATCCGTTTCAGATTGGCACCCATACCATAATAATGCATGGCCCAGATACTGCCCATGACATCACTGGAGTTGATGAAATTGTCTCCCATCTGATCGTACTGGTTACCCGCACTGCTGGTTGCCCAGTTCTGGATGAACCGGCCGATATACAACCCATCATTCTGCGGTCCGTACAGGGTACCATTGGCTGAGTGCTGGATCGCCATATTGGAAATGATACCCGGCAAAAGGGTTTCAATCGGTTGTTTAATCTGGGCATTCGGGTTAGCGAATGACTCATCAATCTTCTTGCTGCAGGAACCCAGCAGGAGCAATGCTCCCCCGGAAACCGCACAAATGAATTTATTAATTGACTTTTTCATATTTCAATAATTTTTGTTTGTTAGAAGGAGGCTCTGATTCCAAAGTTTAACTGCATGGGGCTGGCGAGTGTGCCATAGTCGAAACCAAAGGCACCCACACCACGTCCACCGGCAGAGTTACCATTTACAGCCGGGTCAGCGCCGCTGTAATTGGTCAGGAGGATCAGGTCATTACCTGTTACAAACGCACTCATGGTTTTCAGGCCACGGATTAAGTTCTGATTGAAGGTGTAGCTGAGCGTGATATCCCGCAGGCGGAAATAATTCACATCTCTCTCGATAAACTCTTCATCAGGCAGGGTGTAGAAAGTGTAGTTGTATGCAGGAACTACGGCAATGTTATTGCGTGTAGGGGTTGCAGAATTCTGCAGTCCGTCATTTAACACACCATCCACCACACGGGGGGTATAACGGTCAAGTGTACGTGTACTCAGACCCGTAACCGTCATGAAACGGCTGGTACCATTGAATACATCGCCACCCACTTTCAGATCCCACAGCATATTCAGTTTCCATTTCTTGTAACGGAAGCTGTTGTTCCATCCGGAGGTGAAATCAGGATTACGGTCACCGATTACTTTAAAGGTTGCATCGGTTACAGGGAACCCATTGGCCGGGTTGATCAGGATCTGGCCGGCTGCGTTGCGGGCATACGTACTACCGGTGATAGAGGTGGTTGGTCCACCAAGTTTAAGACCTCCACGGGCCGTATAAAGCCAGGTATCAGCGATATAATACTCAGATACTGATTTCGGCAGTCCAACCACTTGGTTGCGCATACGGTTGAAGTTGAAACGCATATCCCAGGAAAAATCTGTTTTCTTAATAACACTGTAGTCCAGCACGATCTCAATCCCTTTATTGCGGGTAGAACCGGCATTCTGGGTATTCAGTACGAAACCGGTTCCATAACTCAGACGGAAATTTTCAATGATCTGGCCTTTGTTCAGTGTATTGTAATAGGTGAAATCAACACTCAGACGACTATTGAACAGTCTGAATTCTGTACCGAGTTCCTGGGTATTTTGTTTTTCCGGTTCCAGTTCTGCGTTGTTATTGAAGAATCCGTAAGAATAACCACCACCACTGGCCAGGTTATCCACGAAAACAGACTGGGTGGAATAGGGAGAGTTCAGACGGGCGGTGGTCGCACGTGAAGTTCTTATTTTCCAGTAGTTAAGGATATTCCCTTTTTTCAGGGCAGGGATCAGGTCACTCACGATCAGACTGATACTGGCCCCGGGATAATTATATTTACGGTTTTGCTTGGGAAGCGTGGACGCTTCTTCAAAACGGTGTGTATAGTTAATAAAGGCCAGGTTTTTGTAACTCAGGGCTACTTCACCGAAGTAGGCAATCTGGCGAGTCTGTACATAGTTCCATTCGCCAAATTTATTCCGGTTCAGGCGTACACGGGAGGAAGCTTTAGTGACATTACTGTCCATATAATTACCCATGAGAGCTGCCAGATCTTTGTCAGTAATGATATTTCCGTTTTTATACATTTTACCATTTCCGGTTGTATTGGTAATACCCCCTACAGTATCAATCATGTTGGTGCCGTATACCGCAAACATCTCCGTTTTATAATCCTGCCACATGGTTCCGCCCATCACTCTCAGGCTCAAATTTTTGCTCAGGTCTTTTTTCACCGTACCCGTGATGGTATGGTTATACCCGGTATACTTTCTCCAGTAATTATCCAGTGAGCCACCGGATGATGCTGAAACATAAAAAGACTGGGGATGGAAGAACAGAAATCCGTTCTGGTCGTATGTATCATAACCGAAACGTCCGGAAATCGTCAGCCATTTCCAGGGATTGATATTCACACCCAGGCTTAAGGTCTTCCGGGCAGATTCATCCTTACCAAAGTTGTTGTTGACGTTCCAGAGTGGGTTGTCATATTCTCCATTCGCTGAAGTTCCTTCAAAAACATCCAGTTTGTCACCGGAGAGATCATTCTCGAATTTCCGGATATCATTGGTATTCGGCCAGATCAGCAGACTCAGCAGGTAACCACCGGAGCTTCTGAGTACTTTGTTGTTTTCTGTTTTGATATAGGCAAAGGAAGGCGTGATATCTGCTTTACCTTTCCAGAATTTGGTCGTATTGGAAATACGGAAGTTATAACGCTTGAAGTCGTTATTGGGAACCACGCCTTTCTGATCAAACAAACTTCCGGAAACGCGGAATTTAGATTCGCCAACCCCGAAATCCATACCGATATTATGGGTCTGGGCAAAACCGGTGCGGAAGAAATTGTCGACATTATCATAAAACTGGGTACCGGCAGGGTAGGCGGGACCAAAGCGGTTAAAAGAACCACTTGCAATACCATTCAGACCACCACCATACGTGTTCTGGATTTCAGGGAAACGGGTTACTTCCTGAATCCGGAAACTATTGTCGTACTGGATGGCCAGTTTATTGGTTTTGGCTTTGCGGGTGGTAATGATGATGGCACCGGAGCTGGCCTGGCTACCATAAAGCGCGGTGGCTTCAGGGCCTTTCAGTACGGTTACACTTTCAATATCACTGGGGTTGATATCCGCAATCCGGTTCTGGTAATCACTCACCCGGTTCGGGCGGTCAGAAGCCAGACCATTGGTAGCACCACCGGAAGAAGTTTCATTCAGGGAAGAGTTATCCATGATCACTCCATCTACCACATATAAAGGCTGGTTGCTGAGGGAGAGGGAGTTGAATCCACGTAATACAATGGAGGATGAAGAACCGGCCACACCCGATGTCTGATCGAGGGTAAGTCCGGCTACACGGCCTTGCAGGCCATTGAGGAAATTCTCACGCTGGGTCTCCTGGATTTCATCACCCTTGATACTCTGAGTGGAATAACCGAGTGACCGCGGGCTTCGTTTAATATCCATGGCGGTCACCACCACTTCACCCATCGTGTTATCAGCGGTCTTCATGCTGATACCCAATGTAGCACCATCACCGGGTTTTATATCTGCAGTCACATAACCTACATAAGTTATCTGCAATACTTCACCGGGGTTTACTTTCAGGGTAAATTTTCCGTTTGCATCCGTCTGTGTGATCTTACGGGTGCCTTTCACCCTGACCGTTACTCCGGCCAGCGGCGTCTTATTATCCTCTGACACGATTGTGCCTGTAATGGTGCGCTCCTGTGCCTGCATAACCTGCGGCAACAACAGCAGCATCACAGAGAAGGCCAGGAATAACTGGAGAATTTTTCTCATAGCTGTTTTTTTTGATATAATTATTAAATAAGCAGTTTACAAATTAATTACAAAACATGGATTCCTGCATCAACGAATGTTTTCAACAGGGGGTTGCCAGGATCAAGTTCGGTGATCAGCATATCAATATCGCTGAGCCCGCAAACCCGGATTGGCTGCACCGTATTGATCTTTTCCGCAATACTCAGACAGATCACCTTTTTAGAAGACTCTATCATGGCCTTCTTTAGCTGCACCACTTCCCAATCATTATCGGTAATTCCGTGTTCGGCATCGATTGCGTTGGTTCCTAAAAAACAGAGATCTGGTTTGATTTGTTTAATTTTCGCAATTGCCTCAGAACCAACCGTAATCTTAGAGTTTTTTGAAATTTTATCTCCGATAAGAATCACTTCAATATTGGGATGATGCATATATTCCAGGATCACCGGGATACTACCGGAAATAAACGTGGCCTTTAACTGGGGGGGCAATGTCCGGGCCAGTTCCATAATAGTGGTTCCGCCACTGGTCAGGATAAACATGCCATTCTGAATCTGGCTGATCGCTTTTTGGGCAATCAATCTTTTCTGATTTTGTGAATAAACCCCGCTGATTGGAAAAGATACTTCATTAAAGGAATGAGAGAGGGCACCGCCGTGTACTTTGATGACTTTTCCCTCTTCGGCCAGTTCCTGCAGGTCGCGACGGATCGTATCTTCTGACACATTGATTTCTGTGCAGAGAGAAGAGGATAAAACCTTATTATGAAGGTTCACCTGATGCAGTATATAGGCCTGTCTTTCCTTTTTAAGCATCCGTCAGTTTTAGCAGGACTAAAATAAGGGTATTCCTGCAAAAAAACGCAGAAACCGGGGGAAATTTGCAAAAGAAAGTGACTTAAAGCAGGATACTCCCGATCAAGTCAAAAGTCATAAGTAAAAAGTAAAAAATAGCCCCCTTGGGCTGAAAAAGCTTTAAAAGGCGGCAATGTTCCATTCAGGTACCGGATTTTGTTTTCCAGGGAATTATACCAGGAAGATCCTTGTCATAGAGTATTTACCAATCACATGCTGGTATTTTGACTTTTTCCTTTTGACTTTTGAATTAAAAAAGGGCTACATCTATGTACTAAGATGTAACCCTTTACCGTCCCGATCCCTAAGGAAAAATTACTTGCCAAATGTGAACCTGGCCGTAAACCCGATGGCTGCCGGTTCAAAATTGATATCGTTTACAATATTCAGTTCCGGTTTCCAGTCCAGTGAAATATTAAGCGGAATATTCATGAATTTATAATCCAGACCAATCACCCCCTGTGCTCCGAAATTTGGATCCGTGGTTGTTTTCTGTGTAGTGGTATTAACTGTTTTCAAAAACGCCAGGTAGGCACCACCACCATAATACCAGCTCAGTCCGGGTGAACTCAGCGGCTGATGCAATTCCAGCAAGGCTCCAAGGGCCAACGGATCACCAAAGGACAACAGTCCTTCTACCGCCATCTTATCGTTTATAAAATGTTTAACAGAAATCGCATTACTGACCATCGCGTTTGAACTGCTGAGGCGTACCCCGACGGCCGTGGTATAAGGTTGTTGGGCGGAAGCGGTATAAAAAATACCAGTAGTGAGGACTACAAGCAAGGTGACAATGATTTTCTTCATGATGATTGATTTGTACTTTCTAAAACGAAAATGATGCCAGCTAAGTCTAAAGGAAATGTAAAAGTTAGTCGGGAGTCAGGAGTCGGTAGTCGGGAGTCAATACAGCTTCTAAGGAGGTTGAAGCTAAAAAAAACGATGTTACTCGTTTTACGAAATGCCTTTCGTACTTCGTACCTCGTACTTAACTCAATTGTTGAATTTTAGCTGAAAGTAGTTATTCAAGATCCATTTCTTAGAAGTCTATTCAAACAACTCATACTTTGTCTTGGGTCTCCTGTTGTCGAGCCATTGAAATTTTTCGAGACGCATGGAGGAGGGGGATTTGTCTTTCATGGGCCAGATGGTGCCGGTGACCCCACTGCGGAATACGATCTTATCGAGCTCTTTCTCGATGAAATAGATATCCATCACATCACACTTCGACTCATTAATGCCGGTATAGGCGCTGTCTTCGTCCTGTATAAAATAGATACATTCCGCATAGCCGGCCGCTCTTACAGAATCCAGCGAACCTTCCTTGAACCAGCCATCCATCCGGATTGACCGTACCTGGTTGTAAATGCCCGGTTCGGATTCATTAACCAGGAAACTGTTCTCAAACACTTTTACCCGGTCAGCTTTTTTGTTTTTAGTAAACAACAGCACTGTATCGCCGGTGATCTGGCTGCCTTTGGACCAGAGTACAGGATTTTGAAACAAGCGGAATACGGAATCTTTAAAGGAATAAAACATACTGTCACTCACAGCCTGCATGGAATCCGAAAAGATCCGCACATTCCGGTAGGCTTCAAAATAACGGTCGGTACTGTCTTTTTTATTCGGATCCTTTTTTGCGAGTGATAGGGAGTCTGTAGCCGTACGTTTTGCAAGAGAATCGCTGCTGGCTGCAGGTGTAAGTTGAACAGCGGGCATTCCCTTTTTGCTGCTATCAGCAACCGGAGGAAGTTGATCCGCTGCTACAATTACCGGGGCCACCACACTGTCTTTTGTCAATGAATCCTGCCTGGATGCTATCAATACGAGTTCGTCTTCCTTTTTGGAAAGGGAATCTGTGGCCGGTGCTATGGGCTGAGGGGCCGTCAGACTGTCTCCCTTATTGGCCCCTTTATTTTTTCCAAGATTAATCACTTGCACGCCTTTCATGGTATCCTTTACCATCGAATCTTTCCGGGCGTACAGGTCACTCAGCCGGGCCGAAAACAAGGTGTCTGCCGTTACATAAATGGAGTCATTGTCCTGTTTGATGATCATCAGCGGCTTGTTGGTGGCCAGCATCCGGTCATTTTTTTTATCCTGCCACACCACACCGGCCAATATCGTAGTTCCCTGAACCGAATCAATTATCACCACATTCCCTAGTGCCTGAGAGGTCTGCAGGCTGTCATTAAATGCAAACTGGTCACCCGTAATATAAACCCTTGATTTGGTATCCCGGATCACCGGCCGTTTCCCGAATTCGGCTTTACCCGTTGCCATATTGTAAAAGCCATCGGAGGTTTCAATGATACGGCCACTGGTATCTTTTATGACGGTCTGGGCAATAAAGCGGGTAGACTGACTTTGTGTATTATACAATAAAGAGTCTGTATAAATATCATATGCCGGGTCCTTCATGACCACATTCTTCTTAAAATAGATATCCCGCAGACCGGCATAGTACCAACCTTCCTGGCTGGTGAGTACTGATTTTTTATTCACCACCCGGCCCCCGTTTTTATAAATACCTATTTCGGTATTCATATCATATTCCAGGTCGGGTGTGGTTAATGTTCCTTTGCCATCGGTGAGTTTCACCCCGCCATCGAGGTAAGCAATTTTTTTATCAATCAGGTAACGCAGGTGACTGGAGGTAATATTAACCGTATCCACATCCTTGATATGCACATTGCCCCAGGCTTCAAAAATCCGTATCCCATTATTCAGCACACAGCTGTCGCAATTAAATAAGCTGGATCCCTGTTTGAGCCGAACATGCCCGGCCAGGATCTGCAGGGTGGTACTGTCATCCACTTTCAGAATGGTAAACCGGTCGGAGCCCAAAATCTGGATATCCCGGAGGGAATCCGATGTTGCCTGTGGATTAATAGGAGTGGCCGCCGGTTCTTTTACCTGTGCATTCATCATTGCAGGAAAGAGACAGGTGCCTGTAAACAATATTCCGAAAAATAAAAGGATGCTTCGCATTAGTTAGCTGCCGCGGCAGTATCTTTTTTCGCAGGCGAAGTTAATGGCCCGGTTTTATCTTTCTTGCCAAAGATGGAAAGATTAACGTAGCGTTTAGGATGCGTACGCAGATCATCGATCAGAATTTCCGCACTCAGGATCGCATTATTTAACTTATCATACAAAGCCCGGTCATTCATCAATGCACCCAGCGTACCATCGGAACTGTTCAGTTTGGCCGCTGTGGCTTTTAGTGAACTGATCATGGTATTCAGTGAATCAATTGTGGGCTGCAATTCAAGGGCCGCCAGTTTCTCACTTACTTTTTTAGCATTCCCGATTGTAGCCGTAATATCCTCACTGTTATTTTTAAGACTTTCGGTCATGGCCTGGGCATTGTTCAGGGTTTTGGCAAGTGCTCCGTTCTTATTATCGAGCAGGCCATTCAGGGCATTACTGGCCTGACTTAAGTTCGCCAATGTTTCTTTCAGGTAAGCTTTATTCTCCATATTGAGCATACCATTCACTCCACTAAGCGTTTCCTTCAGTGAATCCAGTACATCCCTTATCCGGGCCATGGTGGGATTCATTTGTGCTTTTACATCCCCCAGGATACCGGTTTCCATCCGGGTACTGAGTGTATCGCCATCTCCCATCATTTCAGTGGAGTTGCCTCTTTCAATTACGATATAGGAAGATCCGACGAGGCTGGAGGATATATAAGCCACCGAGTTTTTTGGAATATTGATATCGCGGGTGAGACTGATCGTCACCACCACAGCACTCACATCCTTATCCCGTTCTTTTTTATCATACACATTACCGATCGGGAGACCGTTAATCTTAGCTTCATTTGATTTTTCCAGGGTGCCCAGTTCTTTGAAAACGGCATAGATCTTTTTGCTGCGGCTGAACACATCCTTGCCCTTCAGGAAATTGAACCCAACGATCAGGATCACAAGGGCGACAATGGTTAATATTCCAACTTTGGTTTCGTTGCTGATTTTCATGCTGCTGCGATAAGGCTGATTAAAGCCATTCCGGGGGCCAAATTAGCTAATTATTTTTAAACAGTCCCGGGCTTAGAATCCTTTGGTGGCTTCTTCCGTTACTTCAGCCGCCGGTTTTGCCCTTATTTCAAGCTTTTCCTTGTAGTTTTTGATGGCCGTGAAGATATTGGCCACAATTTCAGCCTGGCCGATCTCACTGTTCATATATTCTTCCTCTTCCTGGTTGGAGATAAACCCGATTTCGATCAGGATACTGGGCATTCCGGTAGCCTGCAATACCCAGATTCCTTTATCATTCCGTTGTTTTACTCCCCGGTTGACCCGGCCGGCGGCAATAAATTCCTGTTGTACCAGGTCGGCCAGATTGAGGCTTTTCCGGAAATAATTTTGTGCATAGATAAGCATCCGTGCTTTTTCTGACGGATCAGAAGGGTCAGGTAACGACAGGGTGGTCGTAGAGTCAATTTCACCGGTATAATCGGTGGTCTTATTCACCGACCTGACTTTATCATCATTTTTATTCATCGCCCAGACATAGGTCTCTGTCCCTTTGGCCTTATTGGGCACCCATACATTTTCATATTCGTATTCGTAATAGGTCTTCTTATAGGTTTTCTTGCCTTTCTTCACCGTTTTCGTACGGGGAATCTTATTGACCACCCGTCGTTCATACCAGCCACCCGGCTTGTGTCCGGCTGCATTTAAGTGTATGGCAATAAACAAATCACCCCCTGATTCGTTGGCCAGATCAGCCCTGTATTTCAGGGCGGCATCTTTCGTGGGCTTATTTCCAGGTAATACATCCGTAGTACGGGTGAAAACCAGCTTCACATCGGGCCAGGCTTTGGCAATAGTATCCCCCAGTTTCAGCGATACCTGAAGGGCTAACTGCGCTTCGGTTGACTTCATACCGGGAGCCCCGGGATCGATACCGCCATGACCCGGGTCGATGATAATGGTTTGTATCGGTTTTTTCCTGTCCTGGGCACATAAATCAGTCGTCCACACGAAGCAGGTGAGCAGGGTAAAGGCGATACATACTTTTTTCATTCAGTTCCTGTTTAATGATTGTTCTTCTGATTAAACTTTCAGCGGACCTTGCTGCATTCCATTTCCTCTATACGGTTCAGCATGGCGGATACATTCCGGGTATCATACCGGCTGTTTCCACTGTTATCCTGGTCATTGGTCTGCTGTTGTTTTTCCAGCCATGCAATATAACCAGAAACCGCCCGAATGATACATCCGGCCAGTTCTTTTTGTCCCTCTTTGCTATTCAGATAATCCTCTTCCGCCCGGTTGGTGATATAGCCGGTCTCCACCAGTATACTGGGCATGGCGGTGGCTTGTAAAACCCATATGCCCACACCCCGTTGCCGGACATCCCGATCGACCCGGCCTACTCTTGAAAACTCATCCTGTACCAGTCCGGCCAGGGTAGCGCTTCTCCGGAAAAACTGTTTTGTTTTTAACAGGGAAAGCGCAATGAATTCGGGCGAATTGGGATCCACCTCCCCGTAATTTGCTTTATAATTATCTTCCATCAGCATCGGGGCGTTTTCCCGCATCGCTATTTCCTTATCCTCATTTTTATGGGAACCCCAGATATAAGTCTCCGTACCCTTGGCCGGGTTGGGTTGACTATGGGTACGATACTGGGGAACTTTCTTCGTTTGTTTTTTCCGGTTCTTGCCCTTGCCGGTGTAGTAGGTTACCGTTTTATGTCCGATCAGCTCAGAACGTTTGATCGGAAGGGCTGCATTCACGTGTATGCAAATAAATAAATCGCCTTTATTTTCATTAGCAATCTCTGCTCTGCGGTGAATCGGCGTGATTTTATCTGTTGGCCTGGATTCCACAATCCGGATTTCAGGCATCTCCGCATGGAATTTTTTGACCAGTTCTTTGGATACAGCCAGGCAGATTTCATCTTCATAGGAATAGGAACCCTTCGCCCCGTTATGACCGCCATTGGCCATAATTCCATGCCCGGCATCCACAATGATCGTTTTAATAACTTTCTGCTTCTTTACCGCACTGGCAGGTGAACCGGAACGGAAGGAGTAAAAACTGATGGAAATAAAAAGAAATAGAAAGGCCAGGAAAAAGCGTTTGATCATAGTTTTTCATTTTGCGTCCGGTGGACTTTTCATCACAGGGTCAGCATAAGTTTCACAAATTGTTTAGGCCAATCAATAGGTAGCCGGGTGAGAATGAATTACATTTGCCCCGTTGATGACGCCTCAATACAAATTTAGGTCAAAAACCATTTCTTACGGGATACTGACTGCCGTTATAATTTACTCACAAACGTGGATAACAGCAGCTCGCAGTGTGCCGCATCATTATTTTGGGACTCCTTTAACAATCAACCCGGATACAACCAAACCTCCGGTCTTAAAAGAAACGCCACAACCTGTCACTACCAATACTGATACCACTAAACGACCGGTTACAGATACCAACCAGGTAAACGGGACAGATACCATACCCGTCCGTGGTACCGATACCGGATATGTGCAAAAGACGGATACTTTCAACCTTAAGTTGTCTAAGGACTCCCTTGAAGCCCCGTTAAATTATTCCGCGGAGGATTCGGTGGTGGTGATGATTAAATCCAAAAAGATATATCTCTACGGCAAAACAAAAACCGAGTATACCGATATCACTCTTACAGCGCCTAAAGTGGAAATGGATCAGGCCACCCAGGTGGTGACCGCTTACAACCGGAAAGACAGTACCGGCAAAGTACTGGAGACCGCCAAATTTAAACAGGGGGAGAATGAATTCAGCAGTGATACGATCCGCTATAATTTCAAAACACAGGTGGGACTGACCAAAAACACCATGATTCCGCAGGGAGAGATCCTGATCCTGGGTGAATCCATCAAAAAAGTAAATGAGAATACTTCATTTATTAAACGTGCCCGCTTTACCACCTGTATGCTGGACGATCCGCATTTTGCCTTTGTGACCCCGAAGATGAAAGTGATCAACCAGAAACTGGCGATCTCCGGACCGGCCCACCCGGAATTTGAGGGAGTACCTGTTCCGATATACGTCCCATTTGGTTTTTACCCGCTGAGCCAGGGACGACACTCCGGATTACTCCGGCCCAATTTTATAACCGATGAAGTACGGGGTATCGGGATGCAGGGACTGGGCTATTACAAAGTGCTGAATGATTACTGGGATGCTGAAGTATCAGGTGACCTTTTTTCCTACGGGGAATGGGCCGCGGGTCTGAAAATGACCTATCGGAAAATTTATAAATACAGTGGCGGTTTCAACCTCACCCTGCGCTCCTCCAAACAAAATTTTAAAGGCGATCCTGATTTTTCCAAGACCCGTATTTTTAATGTGACCTGGAACCACAGCATGGACAGCCGTGCCCGTCCCGGTGTCAGTTTTGCGGCTAATGTAAATGCCGGTTCCACCAAGTTCAATCAACTGGTGCCAGGGAATGCCTACCTGAATTACCAGAACCTGATGGGCTCCTCCATTACGTTTAATAAATCATGGAAGAATAAACCGTTCAACTTATCCATCAGTGCCACACACTCGCAGAACAATAACCTGGGTACGGTCAACCTGAATCTGCCCAATGCCGCTTTCACCGTTAGTACTTTATATCCCTTTCAGAATAAGAACCGGGCCGGCACCGCCAAATGGTATGAGAACCTGGGGATCGCTTATAACGGGTCTTTTATGAACTCAGTCAGTTTTAATGATACCATCAAATACGGGCAAAACGGGGTAAAGCCATTCTTTCAGTTTTTACTGGATACTGCTCAATGGTCGGCCCAGCATAATATCCCGATCACACTTTCCTTACCGCCGATACTGGGAGGTAAGGTACTGGTATCACCGGGAATCAGTTACAGCCAGACCTGGATTCAACGAACTACCAACTACCAATGGAACAGTGCCTTGAAAAAAGTGGATACGATTACGGCCAAAGGAATTTTCATTGACCAGCGGAGTTCCATTTCACTCAGCTTCAATACCGCTTTATTTGGTACGGTTCAATTCAAAAAATCCAGGGTAATCGCCCTCCGGCATACCGTGCGTCCCCAGATAGGAATGAGTTATACCCCGGACCTCAACACTTCGCATATTAAGAAAACCCAGGTGGATACCACGGGGAAAGTGCTTTATTATAATGAAATCGGCGGAACCGTATTATACAATACCAGTTCCAGAAGAAGCGGGGCCATGAGTTTTGGGGTGGATAATAACATTGAAATGAAAGTCCGTTCCAAAAAAGATACCGGCGACCTGGCCATTAAACGCGTGAAACTGATCGAGGGTTTTGGGTTTAGCGGCTCCTATGATTTTATCCGCGATTCGTTCAGGTTATCACCTATCAGTTTTTATTTCCGTACTACTTTATTTGAAAAGCTTAATATCAATGCCAGTACCACCCTGAATCCTTATCAGACCGATTCCAGGGGATATGATATTGCGAAATATGCCTGGCAGGGAGGTAAGTTTAGTCCAGGAAGACTGACTTCCGGTAGTGTATCCATGAGCACCAATTTCCAGAGTAAGCCCAAGGATGCCAAGAAAGATGAAGCCCGTAAAAAAGCGGTGGAAGAACGGCTGCAGGATCCGGCTTTGCTGGGTGATCAGCAACGTTTACTGGAATTTATGCAACAGAATCCGTCGCAGTTTGTGGATTTTAATATCGACTGGAACCTGGGATTAAGTTATTCACTGTCCTTTGTTAACCGCATCAAATCTGATTTCAGCGGGTATGAAACCGACTTCCAGTTGGGAGGTGTTTCTTTTAACGGGGGGTTCAACCTGACGCCCAAATGGAAACTGACCGGTAGTGGAAGCTATGACCTGGAGACCATGAAACTGCAATATATAACGATGTCGATCAACCGCGATATGCACTGCTGGCAATTATCCATCAATGTAATTCCGGTGGGATATACCCGCTCCTTTAATTTCTCGATCAGTCCGAAGTCCACTTTACTGCAGGACCTGAAAATCAACCGGACCCGTTATTTCAATACTTACTGATCAATTCCCTTTACATAGTAGTCATGCGTGATGCGGAAAATTTCTTCCCGTAATTGCTCGGTTGTTTTTCCGGCCGGATTGACCGGGGGCAGGAAATGAATCCCGATTTTTGTGGGGCGGAAGTAAAAACCTTTATTGACAGGCACAGCCTTTTTGGTATTAAATATAACAGCTGGCAGGATAGCATATCCGGTATCCACAGACAGCCGGAATGCGCCATCGTGGAATTTTTTCAGGGGTTCATCACTGCGGTTACGGGTGCCTTCGGGATAAATGCACATATGCATCTTGCCTTTTAATACGTTTTTCATTTTCTCATAACTCTCGCGGCGGCTGCGGTCATTTTTCCGGTTCACCAGTACGGCCCCTTTCATATAGAAAAATCCAAACAGCGGTACTTTGGCGAAGGAGGATTTGGCAATGGTTTTATTCGGACCCGGGATGAAAGGGGAAGAAAGGGGTACGTCCAGCAATGAATTATGATTGCAGGTAACGATGTAGGATTCTCCTTTTTTGAAATTTTCTTTACCCCGGATCTGGTACCGGCAGCCCACCATCAGCAACCATACTTTCATCCATCCCCTGGAGATGCGGATAAACAGATCCTGTCCTTTTGGATCCGGAATCAGCCAGGTAAGCTGGGAGGGGATAAAGATGATCAGGAAAGTGGCGATAAAACTGAGGATGGCCCAGGCCGCCAACAGCTTACCGGCGATATTTTTTATAAGCGTCATACGTAGTTGGTTTTTGCCGGTTTAATCCAGGCGCCAGTCAATAGGATCAATGCCATGTTTTACCAGGTAGTCGTTTGTTTTGGAAAAATGTTTACAGCCCATGAATCCGGCATGTGCCGAAAGCGGGGAGGGGTGTGCCGCCCGCAGGATCAGGTGCTTCGCCTGGTTGATCAGCACCGATTTTTCCTTGGCAAATTTCCCCCATAAAAGGAAAACCACATTTTCTTTTTTATCAGAAATGGTTTTGATCACTGCATCGGTAAAGGGGGCCCAGCCGATTTTGGCATGACTCATGGGTTCGCCCGCGCGTACCGTCAGGGAGGCATTCAGTAAAAAAACGCCCTGTTCCGCCCAATGGGTTAGTGTGCCATGGGGAGGAATAGGGATACCCAGGTCTGCCTGCATTTCTTTATAAATATTCACCAGGGATGGGGGCGGGGCAATACCCGGTTGAACGGAGAAGCAGAGGCCATGTGCCTGGCCGGCTCCGTGGTAGGGGTCCTGTCCCAGGATCACCACTTTTACTTTGTTGAACGGAGTGTGATTAAAAGCGTTAAAAATCATGCTGCCGGGCGGGTAAATAGTCTTGCCCTGGCCCTTTTCCGTACGGACATGGAGAGCCGCCTGTTCGAAATAAGGCTGACTGAATACCGCTTTAAGTGCTGATTTCCAGGAGGCTTCGATCTTTACATCCATGCGTTTTTCCTTTGGCTGCAAGCTAAAAAAAAATTACCTTCGCCGCTCGTTCTTTTGAAATTTGGTCCGGTAGCTCAGTTGAATAGAGCAACTGCCTTCTAAGCAGTAGGTCATTGGTTTGAATCCAATCCGGATCACAGGAAGTCTGCCTCCAAAGGGCAGGCTTTTTTTTTGCCTGCGGCAAATAGGGTGGCCACGAAAACACACAAAGGGCCACGAATAAATACAAAAGGCAGGCCACGGATAGCACCGATATACACGGATTTTTTTGCCTGCGGCAAATAGGGTGGCCACGAAATACACGAATTTGCCACGCCTGTCCCGCCAAATGCGGGAAATAATACAGAAAGACAAGTATAATATCCCGCTAAGAATAAAAGAGTGTCCGGATATGGAAGTGTTTTCAACTTTCGGAAAGTCTTAAAAGCTTTGCGGGATAAATTTTTGAAAGGCTCATTAAAGAAACGGATACAGAATTTTTTACCAGATCATATCAGGAGGACTGCCGACTGCTATCTGCGAACTGCCGACTGCTATCTGCGAACTGCCGACTGCTATCTGCGAACTGCCGGCTGCTGTATCTCTATAATAGAAAAACCACCTATTCATAAGTGGTCTTTCTAAAGCAGCCAGAAGGGTTCCATCCTATCTTATTGCCATACGGACATCAGTGTCCTGACAAATCGTTTGTTATATTTTTTTAATCCGGATTGTTTGCTGGGCGCCGTCAGTCGTATTTACTTTCAGGAGGTAAATGCCGGTAGGGATGTTGCTGACATCATAGGAAATCTGCGGCTGATTCCATTCTTTGATTTTTTCTCCGTTGATAGAGAATAATTGAATATTACTGAGTTTTGATTTCTCCACATTACCAATATACAATAGTTTGTCGGCCGGATTGGGGTAGGCAATGATCCGGTTAAATCCGGCATCTGCTTCCACCATCAATACCGCAGAGTAGTATGATTTACCATCTTTATCTACTTCTTTGATGCGGTAATAAACCACCCCCGGGATATATTCATTATCTGTATGTGTATAGGTATGCATAAGATCACCATTGGTGGCATTTTTATGGGCAAGAATAACTGACCAGTCACGGCCGTTGATACTTCTTTCCACTTCAAAATGGCTGACCATGGTTTCCTGTTCGGTGATCCATTCCAGTTGTTGGGTTTTGTATTTGCGGAAGGCTTTTGCATCGCCCCATTTCAACGGAAGGGTGTTGGCAAAAACGACGCTTGTGGTGTTACTGGCCGTTGTGCCATTGATCGCGAAACCAATCAGAGCGGTGGCCGGGCTGGAAGTACTGGTAAGAATAACAGTATAGGTTCCATCATTGTTATCGACTACGGTTCCCAGTGTTCCGGCTGAGCTGGTGAGGGTGATTGTGCCTCCACTGGTCGTTAAATTAGTTCCACTGGCATCTTTTAACCGGATCGTAATGGTGGTCGTACTGATACCGTTTGCAGTAATCAGAGACTGTGCCACGCTGATAGCCGAAGTGATGGCACTGGCGGCAACGGGTACATAACCACAGATACTGATATTGGGTGTACCGGAACAATTAAATGTATTTACATTGGTATCGGTACCGGTATTGTCGCCCATACTGCCGCCCACTTTATGACCGACATAACAGAACTGGGCACTGCCTTCCCGCAGGTATACCAGGGTGTGACCTCCTACTTCTACTGAGACCGCTTTATCGGTGCCGGAAGTAAAACCTCCAGGAAAACCAGGATCATAGGTACTTCCATCAGTGGTTCTGCCCAGCATCATTCCGTCGTTTTCTCCCCAGGTATACAGGTTGCCTGTTGTGGTAATGGCTGCAACACCTGGATATGAAGCATCGTGCTCCTGCACCGAGATATAACTTATATTATTGAACTCAGTTGTGCTGTTCACTTTAGCTTTTACCCAGCTTTTCTGTTCCGTCGTGTTAAATGTGCCACATTGCTTCTTAGTATTGTCACCCAATGCATATAAACTACCCAGGTTACTGACCAGGTAAAATGTATTCTTCACCGTACTTGTCCCCTTCACCCCACCGGTTACCCCGATCATTTTTGGAATATTAGAAGAAGTGAACTCAGCCGGTAAAGTCATCAGTGTTGCATAGTTTTTGGCAGCTGAGTTGGTGCCATTTCCCAGGTAAACTGAATTACCCCAGGCATAGACTTCTCCATTTGAACAAAGAGCCATAACTGCACCATAGGTGCTGTTGCTGACTTGTCCACGGACGGCCGTAACCCCGGATAATACCGTACTGGCATTTTTCTTAACCTGGTGCCAGGTAGTGGTTGCAGCCGCAGCCCCATTGCCTTGCATATTCGCGCTGGATTGGGTTAATATCCAAACATTGCCTCCGGTAGTCAGTAAGATCAGCGTCTGATAGGAGGCAGTCATTTGTAAAACATCCGCAGGTGCGACACCGCTTGGTAACTTAGTAGTGCCATCGCCTCCGGTTGGTGTTCCGATTTTTTGAAAAGCCGCATTACTGGTCAGACTGTTGGCTACTACATATCCTTCCGTTCCCCAGGCAAAAAGCCCGGTACTGGTAAGCAGGATGGCTTGTTCCTTCCCACTGCCGCCTGCACCACCAATGGTAGCTTTGAGTGGCGTACCGGTCAGTGCGGCAAAGTTGGCAACAGTAATATTCACCGGAGTGAGCAGGTCACCGGTTCCTGCATTATTCAGATCCTGACCCCAGACTGCAAAAGTGCCGTCATTTTTTAATGCGATAGACTGGTGATAGCCACTGACCACTTTGTCATATTTTTCATTGACATTACATTGGGCATAAATGGCGGAGGAATTACATAAGCAGGTAAATATGCTTATTGTGAAAAGGATGGAAACACTTTTCATGGTACGGGATTTAGGGTGGATGAACGGGCTTGTAATCGTTACGCTACAAAACTAACGACGTATTTATCCATAAACCTAACTTCAGGGACTGGTTATGTGTGGTATTTTAGTAAAACAGGGGTAAATATGTAGAAAGGAGTAGAGAATAGTAGGTAGCCGGCAGTCGGCAGTTGGCAGGCAACAGCCCTTTCTAAGAAGTTGATCTGACTACTAACTACTATCTGCTAACTACTAACTAGCCCGGCAGGCGGAATCCATCGAGAAACAGATTAATCTTCGTTTCCGGTAATTCTTTCAGACTATATACAAATAAGAAACCGATAAATTTTCCGTCGGTCCAGGCTTTGATCTTCCAGTTGTTTTTATCCATATCGCCCCAGTAGTCGATGATGCCGCGGGTGGTTTCTTTGTCCTGTAAGCGATGTCCTTTACCATAACCAGCCACTTTGGTGATTTTAAAACTGGTCTTGAGATAATCAGCATAATTAATCATCAGGTCTTCGGCCATGGTCAGGTCAGTGACAGGCTCCCGGAGTTTAACACAGACAATGCCGTAATTAATATCATCCTTCAGACATTCGCCGGTCCAGATGGACGAGGAGTCCTCACTTTTGGATAATTCAAAAGTTATTTCGCAATAATTGTAGTAGGAACAGCCGGAGCCGGCCAGTATATATTTTTTAAGTGATTGGCCAGAAACGATTCCGGTAAATAACAAGCAGGCAAGGAACAAACTGATACGGCGCATGATGAGCACTAATTTGTATAAAGATAAAGCACTGTACCCAAAGGTTGCACCCTGTTACGGATGAAAAATACAGTCTCCCGTTAAAACCGCTAAATTGCGGCATTAATTGCCTGCTATGACATTCACTTTTCAATACGGAACGGATCAGTTAACCACAGAGATCACTTTGTCCATTGCCGCTGGCAAAACTAAGGGGGTACTGGGTGAGGCCGCTACCCGCCGCATTAATGCCAGTCATGACGCCGTGAAACAAATCGTGGCCGAACAAAAAACGGTTTATGGTGTGAATACCGGCTTCGGTATCCTGGCCAATACCGCTATATCTCCTGAAGACACAGCCACACTACAATATAAGATACTTCAGAGCCATAGCGTGGGTGTTGGTGACCCGATCCCGGTAGAAGTGGCGAAGATCATGCTGATCACCAAAGTACAGGCCCTGGCCCAGGGATTCAGCGGGGTGCAATTGTCTACCCTGGAACGGATCATCTGGCATATCAATAATAATGTGATACCGGTGGTGCCGGAAAAGGGGAGTGTAGGGGCTTCGGGTGACCTGGCCCCATTGTCCCATTTATTCTTGCCCCTGATCGGACTGGGGGAATGTTTTTACAAAGGAGAGCGGCGACCCACGGCTGCTGTATTTGCTGAAACAGGCATGTCGCCCATCACACTCGGTCCCAAAGAAGGACTGGCCCTGATCAATGGCACCCAGTTTATTTTATCCTTTGCCGTGAAGGCTGTGCAACGGATGCACAATTGTCTCGAAGCCGCCGATATCATCGGGGCCATGAGTCTGGAAGCGCTCACCGGTACCAAGGCGCCCTTTGATGAACGGCTGCATGCCCTGCGTCCTTATAAAGGAAACCTGCTGGTGGCACAACGCTTACGGTTACTGCTCAAAGGTTCTGAGATCATGGAGAGTCATGTGGATTGCGGCCGCGTGCAGGATCCTTACAGTCTGCGTTGTATGCCCCAGGTACATGGGGCCTCAAGAAATGCCTGGCTGCACCTGAAAGAACTGACTTCGATAGAACTGAATGCCGTCACCGATAATCCGATTATATTAGGTGCCCATGATACGATCAGCGGGGGCAATTTCCATGGACAACCACTGGCTTTGCCGCTGGACTATGCCTGTTTTGCCGCGGCAGAGATCGGGAATATCGCCGACCGGCGTTGTTATTTATTGCTGGAAGGGAAATGGGGTTTGCCGATGTTGCTGATGAAGGATGTGGGACTGAACAGCGGGTTTATGATTCCGCAGTATACCACGGCGGCGTTGGTGACGGAGAATAAGACTTTATGTTTCCCGGCCAGTGCCGATAGTATTCCCACTTCCCTCGGACAGGAGGATCATGTGAGTATGGGAAGCATCAGTGGACGCAAACTGAATCGTGTCCTGGATAACCTCGAATATATATTAGCCATTGAACTGTTATCGGCTTGCCAGGCGATTGAATTCCGCAGGCCGCATAAGAGTTCGGCCTTGCTGGAATATGCGCATGATTATGTGCGGGAGTTTGTGGGCTTTGCCTCAGAGGATCGCATATTTGCCGATGATATAAATAGAGTGGCGGGATTGATCAAGGATTTCTCGTTTGTGCAAAAACTGGATGCGTTTGCAGCAAGCCAGGGAATAAATCTCAACGAAGGCTTCGAAGGGTTTTAGGATTTGCCTGCGGCAAATGAGTTGGCCACAAATTCTCACGAAAGAACACGAAAAATACAGAAAGGCAAGCCACGGATCACACGGATAAACACGGATTTAAAAGCCACTGCGTGGTTTTTTTGGGCCACGAAAGTACACAAATTCACACGAAAGAAATACATAGAAAATGGCTGTATTATTCGTGTTCTTTCGTGTGAATTCGTGGCCAACTTAATTGCCGAAGGCAAATAATCCGTGTTTATCCGTGTGATCCGTGGCTAAAAAAATGCCGCAGGCATTTACTAAAGTTTTATAGCTGTCGCAAGCGCCAGTTCCATCATCGACACCAACGCCTTTTCCCGTTGATCCGCAGAGATTTTCTCGTGGGTGGGGATTACGTCGGAGACGGTGAGCAGGGTGCCGGCCGTTTTGCCCAGGTGTTTGGCATTGGCAAATAAAGCGAAGGCTTCCATCTCCACGGCGAGACAATGGTGCTGAACCGCTACTTCAGGAATGTCCCAAGTCTTGCGGTAAAAAATATCGCTGGAATGGATATTACAGACTTTGAGCATTTTGTTTTGTTCAGCCGCGGTGGCATTCATGCGGTCAAAGGCTTCTCCCTGATGAGGAATGGACTGACCTTCGATGCCCCAGGCATATTGCGCAAAAGTGGATTCACTGCAGGCATTATCCACATTAATGAGATCAAATAATTTCAACTCCGTTGTATACGCCCCACAGGTCCCGATGCGGATGATCGTCTCCACTTCGTATTCAGTGTATAATTCGTAGGAATAGATACCAATGGAGGGACAACCCATACCACTGGCCCCGACCGTAATAGTTTTGCCCTGATACGTACCGGTGTACATAAACATATTCCGGGTCTGGTTCACCAGCAGCGGGTTTTCTAAAAACCGGTCGGCAATATACTTCGCCCGCAACGGATCGCCAGGCATAAGAACGGTTTTGGCGATGTCGGATTTTTGGGCACTGATGTGAATACTCATAAAGGAATGGTTGGGAATACAAGATAAGAATAAAGTACGAGGTACGAGGTACGAAGTACGACTGAAGTTCTTTGGTTTTTTGTTACTTAATTCAACTTGTATTTTTCTCCGAAAGAGAAATTTTTATTAGTAGCCAGATTCCAGAAAACAGCACTGAAGCAAGTCGGTAGTCTGCCTGCCGGTTGGCAGGTTAACAGCTCTCCTTAGGAGGTTGAATCTAAATTCCCGTACAGACCCTCGTTTTACGAGATGCCTCTCGTACTTCGTACTTCGTACCTCGTACTTCGTACTTGCTTTCTGTTTCCTTAATTTTGATAATTAAACTGCTTGGCTATGACAACTACTTCCCGCACCTACGATCCCGTAAAATACAAGACCCCCACCGGTTCCACCCTTACCTGTAAGGGCTGGGTGCAGGAAGCGGCCCTGCGGATGCTGTTGAATAACCTGGATCCGGAAGTGGCGGAACGGCCCGATGATTTAATTGTGTATGGTGGCAGGGGCAAGGCGGCCCGTAGTTTTGAAGCCCTGGATCAGATCATCGCCTCACTGAAAGTGCTGGAAAATGATGAGTCCTTATTGATACAATCCGGCAAACCGGTGGGTATTCTCAAGACCCATAAAGATGCGCCCCGGGTGCTGATCAGCAATTCGCAGTTGGTACCCAACTGGGCCAACTGGAAACATTTTACAGAACTGGAACAGAAAGGCCTGATGATGTATGGACAGATGACAGCCGGTTCCTGGATTTATATTGGATCACAAGGCATCGTACAAGGTACGTACGAAACATACGCTGCAATAGCAGATAAACATTTTCCCGAACAATCGGGGTCTTCCCAGAACCCCCCTTTGAGGGGCAGGGGGGCTAAAATCGGCGGTAGTTTGAAAGGCACCCTGAACGTTACCGCTGGTCTCGGTGGAATGGGTGGCGCCCAGCCCCTGGCCATTACCATGAACGAAGGCGTGGCCCTGGTAGCTGAAGTAGAGGAGTGGCGGATTGATAAGCGGCTCGAGACCCGCTATCTCGACGAGAAACATACCAATATTGATGATGCCATTAATGCGGCCATCCATTACCGTCGTGAAGGCGAAGCCAAAAGCATCGGTGTCCTTTGCAATGCCATCGACCTGCTCGACCGGCTGATTCAGCGGGATATTATCCCCGATACGCTGACCGACCAGACCAGTGCCCACGATCCGCTGATCGGCTATATACCGCACACACTGACCAATGAACAGGCGAATGTATTAAGAGAACAAAACCCGGAAGAATATATCCGTCGCAGCTATGAAAGCATGAACCTGCATGTGCAACTCATGCTGCAATTGATGGACAAAGGCGCTATTACGTTTGATTACGGCAATAATATTCGTGCAAGGGCTATCGAACACGAATTGAAACATGGCCATATTGAAGCGGGCTTCAAATCATTAGGGTCCAGAACCCCCCTTGGGGGGGCAGGGGGGCCTGGTGATGCGGCGGGTCTTTTCCCCGGTTTTGTACCGGCCTATATCCGTCCGCTCTTCTGCGAAGGCAAGGGGCCATTCCGCTGGGCGGCGCTTAGTGGCGATCCGGCTGATATTGCGGTAACGGATGAACTCATCATGAATATGTTCCCTGAGAATAAAGGCATGATCCGCTGGATGAAAATGGCGAAAGAAAAGATTGCGTTCCAGGGACTGCCTGCACGTATCTGCTGGCTCGGACAAGGTGAACGGGAAAAAGCAGGACTGGCTTTTAATGAGCTGGTACGTTCCGGTAAAGTCAAAGCGCCAATCGTGATCGGTCGTGACCACCTTGACACCGGTTCCGTAGCATCCCCCAACCGCGAGACCGAATCCATGCTCGATGGTTCCGACGCTGTGGCCGACTGGCCGATCCTCAATGCCCTGGTCAATACGGCCGGGGGCGCCAGCTGGGTAAGTCTCCACCATGGCGGCGGAGTAGGGATGGGTTATTCCATCCATGCCGGTATGGTGATCGTGGCCGATGGCACTGCCGATGTAGAAGAACGCCTGAAAAGAGTATTGCGCAACGATCCGGGGATGGGAGTGATCAGGCATGCGGATGCGGGCTACGAAATCGCCCGGGAGACGGCTGATGCCCATGGGCTGAATCTCAGGAAGAAGATCGGGTTAGAATGAGTAATGAATAATGAGTAATGAGTAATCACTAGCGTCCTAAACATATTTAGAACATTTTCAATTGATTATGTTCAAGTTCTTTGACAGTCTGCAGATAAGATTCATTAAACAGTTGATTTATAGGTGTTTTATTAAGTAGGGTCAGGCTTAA
>Ga0209717_1000235_pt1 | contig 70044 bp, 67 predicted proteins | sample AD_UKC048_MetaG_FD_184418 | JGI IMG/M metagenome (GOLD analysis project Ga0209717, IMG submission 184418) | Active sludge microbial communities of municipal wastewater-treating anaerobic digesters from USA - AD_UKC048_MetaG (SPAdes) (version 2) | ecosystem: Engineered > Bioreactor > Anaerobic >...
TTGCATTGTAGTTTCAGTTTCTTAATTTCGTTCGGTGTCGGGGAAAAAACGCAGCAGGTCGCTAAAGCCATTCCTTCGTCATTTGGCTTTAGCTCCTAAATCGCGCTACGTTTTATACACTGACGTTGTACGTCACCCTATTGAACATCCTACACATATACAAACATCCATGACTTTGCCGACCCGACCCCACGCTATTTTTAGCACATTGCAAGGCACACAAAACCCCGACACAAAGCCAACCTTGCAAAGAGCTAAAAATGCCAACGCACAGCCCACCCACCCCGGCTGACGAATATCTATCATCATTTGTTCGACACTTCAGCAATATATCTTTACTCAACACCCAAGCCCACCCACCACCCAGCTGACAGAACCGAATGCAAACCGATAATTTTTGCTTATTTTTAAAAATTAAATTTTATAGCCAAAACTAATGGACAAAACGCTGACAGGCACAATCTTATCTTCAATCCGTGACAACCGAGACAGAGGCTCGGTTGGACAGTTTTTAAAAGAAAACATCAAGACGAACTCGGACTTGTCAATTGTATCGGCATACTTTACAATTTATGCCTACAACCATCTAAAAGACCAACTCAACAATATAAACGAACTGAAATTCCTTTTCGGCGAACCTACATTTATTCAATCGCTTGACCCGACTAAAACTAATAAACGTGACTTCAAAATTGAAGACGATAAAATTGTAATCCCAACAGAAAGCCGCCTGGCACAAAAATCTATTGCCAGAGAATGTTCTGAATGGATAGAAAAGAAAGTTCAAATCAAGTCAATGGTGAAACCAAGTTTCCTTCATGGAAAAATGTATCACATTGCCCAACAAAGTGGCGTCGAAAAAGCAATTTCAGGAAGTTCAAACTTTACAGTAAATGGACTTGGACTTGGAGGTAGCCCAAATATTGAATTAAATATGTTGGTAGACAATGACCGTGACAGAGCCGACCTCAAACAATGGTTTAACGAATTGTGGAATGATGAAACAGGCATTGTTGAAGATGTGAAAGTACAAGTACTTAAATATTTGGAGCAACTATATGTCGAAAACGAACCAGAATTTATTTACTTCAAAACCCTCTATCATTTATTTGAAAAATTTCTAGAGGAACAAGAAAAAGGTGGATTGCTTACAAGACAAACAGGTTTTTTCGAAAGTGATATTTACAAAATGCTTTACATCTTTCAGCAAGATGGAGTAAAAGGGGCAATCAACAAAATTTTAAAGCACAATGGCTGTATCATTGCTGACAGTGTTGGTTTAGGAAAAACATTTGAAGCACTTGCAGTAATAAAATATTTTGAACTATTTAATGAAAGAGTATTAGTTCTATGTCCGAAAAAACTGAAAGAGAACTGGAGTATTTGGAAACAGAATGACGACAGAAATATTTTGATTGGCGACAGATTTGCTTATGATATTCTTTGCCACACAGATTTGGGCAGATCTGGAGGATATTCAGGAGATATAAATTTAGAAACTGTGAAGTGGGGAAATTATGGCTTGGTTGTAATTGATGAAAGCCACAACTTCCGAGGTAATCCGATGGACAAACTGAAAGACAACGGAGAAATAAAAATGAATCGGGCAAAATGGCTGATGGAAAAAATTATTAAGAGTGGAGTAAAAACAAAAGTTCTGTTGCTTTCAGCAACACCAGTGAATAATAACCTTCGTGATTTAAGGAATCAAATCGCCATTATAACTGAAGGGAAAAACGATGCATTGTTTGAAACCACAGGCATCAAAGACATTGCCCTATCTCTTAAAAATGCTCAAACCAATTTTACAAATTGGGCAGACAACAAAAAGAATCCGAACAGAACAGTTAAGCAGTTGATTGAAAAATTAGATTCCTCTTTCTTCAAACTGCTGGATGAAATGACAATTGCAAGAAGCAGAAAACACATTATCAATTTCTACAACGCAGAAAAAGAAGTTGGAAAATTTCCTGAACGCTTAAAGCCAATTTCTATTTATCCAAACATTGACTTGAAAGATCGGTTCTTTACTTACGATGCTTTAAACAAAAGAATTCTTCAATATAAATTATCCGTTTTTAATCCTTCTGCCTACATCAAAGAAGGCATGAAAAAGAAATATGAGGATTTGGCGGCAACAACTGGCGTATTAGGATTCAAACAAAGTGACCGTGAGCATTTCCTCATTGGGATGATGAAAATGAATTTCCTGAAACGTTTAGAAAGTTCGATAGAATCCTTTGAAATTTCAATGGACAGGACAATTCAAAAAATTGAAAACTTAGAAAACAAAATCAAGGAGTTTATAAAATCAAAACAAAAATCACAGGAGGAAGACTTGGAAAGTTTGCAGCCTGAAGAAGATGAATTGGAAGAGAATGGAGATGATGATGAACAATGGCAAGTAGGCAAGAAACTAAAGTTTGATTTAGCAGATTTGGAGTTGGATAATTGGTTAGACGATTTGCGAAAAGATAAAGAAGCCTTAATTGATTTATATAACAACGCAGTAGCAGTAACTCCCGATAGAGATGCAAAACTTAATTTGTTAAGAAAATTGATAGAAGATAAAGCTACCCGTTCTGGAATTGAATCAGAAACAGGTTTTCGTTCTCTTAATTCAGGAAACAAAAAAATAATTGTGTTCACCGCATTTTCCGATACCGCCAATTATCTTTTTGAAGAATTAAAAGATTGGGTGCATCACGATTTGAAGTTGAACATTGCTTTAGTTATAGGCTCACAGAGCAAAACAAGTTTTGGCAAAGCAGAATATTCAAACATTCTCACCAACTTTTCACCTATTGCAAAGCAAAGAGACAAAATGAAATCAATGCCACAAGAAGGCAGCATTGATGTTTTGATTGCCACTGATTGCATTAGTGAAGGACAAAACTTACAGGATTGTGATTGTTTAGTAAATTATGATATTCATTGGAATCCAGTTCGTATCATTCAACGTTTCGGTAGGATTGACCGATTGGGTAGTAAGAATGAAAAAATTCAACTCATAAACTTTTGGCCTACAAAAGACCTAGACAATTACATAAATCTGAAAGCAAGAGTTGAAGCAAGAATGGCTTTGGTAGATGTAACGGCGACAGCAGACGACAATGTTTTGGCCACTGACCAAATTGAAGAACTTATTGAAGAAGATTTAAAATACAGAAACCAACAGTTAAAAAGATTACAAAAGGAAATTTTGGATTTGGAAGACATGAATGAAAGCATTTCCCTTACTGATTTTACTTTGGATGACTTTAGAATTGAGTTGCAGAATTTTCTTGACAACGAAAGCATGAAAAAGAAAATTCAGGATGCACCTTTTGGTTTATATGCAGTTGTTCCTTCGCCATCAGGAGTATACTCACATGAGTTGGACTTGAATAAATTTCAGCAAGTAGAAAGAGATATTATCAAACCTGGGGTTGTATATTGTTTAAAGCAAAAAGGCGACACTGAAGGAAACGAAGAGGTAAATCCCTTACAACCTTATTTCCTAGTTTATATCTATGAAAACGGGCAAGTACGTTTCAATTACACAAATGCAAAGCAGATTTTGGAAGTTTATCGTCTATTATGTTCAGGTAAAACACATGCCTATGATAAGCTTTGCGATTTATTCAACTCCGAAACCAGCAGTGGAGAAGACATGAAACAATATACCGAACTTTTAAAACAGGCGGTTGATGAGGTGATTCGTATTTTTAAAAAACGTAGTACTCAAAAACTGACAACAGGTGACAGAGGTGCTTTACTTATTCCTAAATCTAAGCAAGCAGATGATATGAATAGTTTTGAACTTGTCACTTGGTTAGTTATTAAATAAATTATGGCAGCAGAAGATATTAAATCCGAAATCAAGCAATCACTTAAAATGTTTGCCAGTGGCAACTTCACTGCAAATGCTTTGAAGTTTTTTCAAACATTAGGCTATGTAACAGAAAGACAATCTCCTTTACACAAGCCGACGTTTAAAGAATTTTCGGAGTCTTACATTGACGGAAAGAAGTTTGACGAAATAAAAGCAAAAGCCAGAGAATGGAAATATGTTGACTTGCTTTTTCAATTATCAAAAGAGGAAGTGCTGAAACAAACTTCCTTATTTGACACAAAGAAAGTTGATAGCACAGTTATTGAAACCTATTTATTCTTTGCAATTGAACTAAGTAAAGAGCAATACAGCCGAACTGAACTATCACTCATTACCCGGGAAGTAAACCGTTTATTCCCAATGCCTGCAATGATTCTGTTCAGACACGGCAGCACACTCACATTATCTGTAATAAATCGCAGGTTACATAAGAAAGACGAAAGCAAAGATGTGTTGGAAAAAGTAACGCTGATTAAAGACATCAGCATTGCCGACCCACACAGAGCACATCTAGAAATCCTATACGACCTTTCATTTGAAAAGCTCAAAGAAGAATTTGAATTCACAAATTTTGTTGAGTTACACAACGGGTGGAGAGATACTCTCAACATCAAAGCTCTTAACGACAAATTTTATAAAGACATTGCCAATTGGTTTTTCTGGGCTTGTAAGCAATCTGAATTCCCTAATGATGATGAATACTACGATAAAAGAGAAACAAGAAATTCAGAAAATGTAATCCGACTGTTGACAAGAATTATTTTCTGTTGGTTTATGAAGGAAAAAGGGTTGATAAAGGATGAACTGTTTAAAGAGAGTGAAATAGAAAAGTTGCTTATTAAAGATGCAGACAAAACAGGAAGCACTTATTACAAATCAATCCTGCAAAATTTATTTTTTGCTACACTTAACATTCCTGTTAAGAACCGAAAATTTATTTCGGACAAAACATTTCAGGGTAAAAACAAAAATTATTTTGACCACAGCGTTTTCCGTTACAAAAGGTTCTTTAAAACTAATGCCGCATATTTAAAATTTTTCAAGGATATTCCTTTTTTAAATGGGGGGTTGTTTGAGTGCCAGGATTATAAATTCACGAATGATAAAGGCAACGAAGTAATAATTCGTATCGACTGTTTTTCTGACAATGAGAAAAACGAAAAGCGTTTGAAAGTGCCTGATGAAATTTTCTTTAGTTCCGGGAATAAGGAAAATTGGCTAAATGATATTTTTGGCACACGAAATCAGGACTACATTGTAAAAGGAATTTTCAAAATCTTGAACGAATACAAGTTTACTATTCAGGAAAATACACCGCTTGAAGAAGAAATTGCTCTTGACCCTGATTTGCTTGGAATAGTATTTGAAAATCTTTTAGCAAGCTACATACCTGAAACAAGAGAAACGGCACGTAAGCAAACAGGTAGTTTCTACACTCCGAGAGAGATTGTAAGTTACATGGTAGATGAAAGTTTGGTTGCTTACTTCAAAAATAAAATGACTCCTTTTGATGAAGGAAAAATAAGAACGCTGCTTTCGGCATCGGAAGAGGACTTAAAGCTTTCTACTCCTGAAAAAGCGAAACTTATTGATGCTATTGACGAAATAAAAATCATTGATCCCGCTTGCGGTTCCGGTGCATTCCCAATGGGTATTTTGCAAAAGTTGGTTCACTTGATTCACAAACTTGACAGCGAGAACATTCTTTGGAAAAAAAGTATTTTGGCAAGAACGCCAGTTGAAATAAGAAAGCAAACAGAAGAATTACTTAAAACCAAATCGGCTGACTATATAAGAAAATTAGGGTTAATTCAAAATTGTATATATGGGGTGGATATACAACCCATTGCAGTGGAGATTAGTAAACTTCGCTTTTTTCTTTCGCTGTTAGTTGATTTTGAAAAAACAGAAAATGCAGAAGATAATTGGGGAATTGAACCGTTGCCTAATCTTGATTTCAAAATAATGCAAGGCAATTCTTTGGTAGAGGAATTCAATGGTGTTTCGCTTTCCGTGAAGCAAGATGAAATAAAAGGAGCATTAAATTTTGTAGATGAAAATCTACATAAGAAAGTAACTGATTTGCATGAAATGCAAGGTTTGTTTTTAAGAGAGACTGACCCTACCAAGAAGAAATATTTAAAAGATGGTGTGAATGATAAATTGATTGAGATTTTTCACTACCAACTAACAAACATTAAAGCCACTTACTTTAGTGAGCTGAAAAAAATTGAGGACTTTAAACACAGCATTGGAAACAATGCACAAGCCGAAAAATATTTTGAAACAGAGAAAGCGAAAGCTGACAAAAAATTTGGTTTCAATTATTTAAAGTTTGAGAAAGACTTGAAACAATTGATAAGCGGAAAGAAACCGAGAAATTTTTTCCCCTACTCTCTTTTCTTTGCGGAAGTTTTTGAGGATGGAGGCTTTGATGTTGTCATTGGGAATCCGCCTTACATTTCTTATTACAGCAACACAGGTAGTTCACTAACTGACGAAGAAAAGAAGTATTTCGTTAACAACTTTGACGGTGTAATCAAAACTAATGATAGAATAAACAGCATGAATCTTATGACCGAACAGGGCATAAAAGTATTAAAGAATAATGGGCATCTTTCCTTCATTACGAATAAAACAATTGCTGTTTTACCTTCTTATATTGAGGTAAGAAGATTTATTCTTTCAAAATCTAAAATTGAATATTTGGTTACAGACTTAGATCCGTTTGAAGCGATTGTGGATTGCGTCGTAATAGGATTGAATAAAGCTACTGAATCAGATTATGAGTTAAAATGGTATAAGGGTGGCGTTGATAATTACGAGATAAAAAATGTCACTCCATTCTTTTCAAATCCAAAACTTGAATTTCATTTTTCATCCCATCAAAATATTTTAAGTAGAGTTGAGGAAGCAAAAAACAAGCTTGAAGATTTGATAACGATAAATCGAGGCGTAAATATTGGTGGTTGCTTTGATGATTTTTTAAGTTCAACAAAAAGAAGTAATTCCTATTGGAAATATTTAGGTGGAACAAGGAACATAAATCGTTATTCATTCAAGTGGTTTGAGGCAGATGGTTATATGAAATTTGACTCAAACCTTGAAGATGAATTGAGAGCACAAGGGAAAACGCTTGCTTTAGGTAATCATGCCAGATACAAGACGGAAAGATTATTTATTCCTGAATCAGGACAATATTTAATGGCTGCATATTGTAACGAGGAATATTATTCAGCATACGGAACAATGGTTGGAACAAATGCAAATCCAAATTATTCTATTAAGTATTCATGTGCATTACTGAATTCAAAGTTGTTTACCTTTTATGCAGTTGAAAAGGAAATTTTGCGGAAAGGGAAAAAGGCAACACCACATGTAGGCGTAAAAGGTTTAAATTCTATTCCGGTTCATTTGTGCAAGACGGATGTTCAACAAATTTTTTGTTACGTTACCGATTACATTCTTGAATGCAAAGCAGAGAGAAATAACGGCACACCTGTCAATTCATTGGTTGATTCCTTTTTTGAATCATTGAATAATCTTCTTGTCTATGAATTGTATTTTGCAAAGGAGATTGCAGAGGCAGGGCTTTCAGTTGCCGGACATCTGAAAGATTTAAAAGACATTTCAAAGCTCAATTCAAGTTCTAAAAAATTGGAAGTCATTTTTACCGAGCATGAAAAGTTAAATTCAAAGGACCACCCCGTAAGGAAAGCACTTTTCAATATGGACACAATAGAACTTATTAATATCATTGAAGGAAAAAATCAGTAATGCACATCACTTCCATTGCGATAAATAATTTTCGGGCATTCTATAACCAAGAAACCATCAACATCCCAAGAGGACACAACCTATTGGTATATGGGGAAAATGGAAGTGGTAAGAGTTCATTTTTCAGAGCAGTTCATGATTTTTTCAAATCATCAAGAACCGATGTTGTTTTTGAGAAAAACACATTCAGGCAAGGAGATGATGGCTCCGTAGAAATTAGTTTTACTGCCGCCGCCGAAGGATCAGTTCCGACTCCTTTTATTTTTCATTCGATTGCAGCCCATACAAACACGAACACAGCCGCATATATTCAGCAAGCTTTTAAGTCAGGGGGGTTTCTAACTTATGTACAGTTGCTTAAAACTTACTTGATTGAATCAGTAGGAGAAAATCCAAACCTTTTTGATCTGTTGGTCAATAACATATTGGCCGACCATATTATTCCATTTGACAACACAACTCCGCTGAGTGTTGAATGGAAAAGGATTTCTAAACTTCTTGTAATGGATAGAAGGTTATGGCAATACCGGGCTGCTGATGCCGCAAATGCTCTTTCCCTTGATCCATTCAATGATAGTTTGGCCGACATACTTTCTGATTTGCAAGATGAATTAAACCGGTTGCTACAAACTTATTTCAATCATGAAATGATAGTTACGATAGCAGGTCTAAGAGTAGATGAAGTTGATTACAAAGAATTGGATGACATGGATATTCGCTTCAACATAAATTATATTAACCATGCAATCAATGACGGGTATCAATATTATTTAAACGAAGCAAGGCTATCGGCTCTGGCGATTTGTACTTATTTGGCATCATTGAAAATAAATCCTCAAAATGCCCAATATAAAATTTTATTTCTTGATGATGTTTTCATTGGATTAGACACTTCAAATCGAATTCCACTAATAAATATCATCAACAATGAATTCCAGGACTATCAAGTTTTCATTACAACTTATGACAAGAACTGGTTTGATGTTGCAAAAGAGCATATCAATACGGCTCAATGGAGCTTGATGGAAATGTATTACGATAGAATTCGGGATGCTCAAAATGTAGTTTTAAGAGATGAGCCTGTAATAGTAAACCCTTCTCCAAATTATATGAATAGGGCGAACGAATATTTTAAAGCTAAAGATTATGCGGCTACTTCAAACTATCTACGAAAAGAAATAGAAAGACTAGTAAAATCAAAACTACCTTTTGAATACCGCACTACTCAAACCGATAACTGGGGAACAAATGATATTACAAAACTTGACACTTTAATTCAGAATCTTGTAAAATATTATGATGATTGCGGAGAATCATTACCGCAGAATGTGAAAGATGCTTTTTCAATTCTTAGAAAAACAATCCTGAATCCTCAAAGCCATGATGATAATAAAAGCCCCACATATCGTTTAGAACTTGAAAAAACATTTCAACTCATTGCAGCCTTTGCAGGAATTCCGCTAATTAAAAGAAAAGAATTGTTATCTGTTGGTTCTATTTTGACTTATGCAAATGCTGCAAGACATTATTCCGTAGAAATGTCATTGCAGGACAATTTATTTTTACTTGATGTTGCAGGAACAAAAAAATTGGGTAAAAGCAAAATCCATTTAACAACATGGAGTTTTGAGGGGGTTGAATTTTCAAATTGCAACGCCCAAAATAATCTAAGAGTCGGACAGGCTGTTATAGATAAACATTGCAGTGATGATTACACATTTCAAGACGTTTATGATTTGATAGCCCATTCATTAACTCTTCAAGCATCACCAGATTTGCTTGCAGAATTTAGTATCAATGGACAGACATTAAGAGAAAAACATGATAATACGGAGTGCAATTAATTCCCGACGCACCAAGTCAGGCACATTTGCAAAGCATGTAAAATCCCTAACTGCAATGTGACAAGAAGACAATAGGCGAAGTCTCTAAAAGCCAACGCCGCAAGGCAAGCACATTGGCAGGCGCACAAAACCAACAGCACAGAAGCCAACCTGCCAAAGAGCTTGCCTTCTTGCTCGGCTTGGGCAACAGTCTTTAGGTTGACACAGTTAAAATGCAACACTCTACTAACGGACAGAGGAAAGGGCGAACGTACAACAGGGGGTTTGCCAAAATACGGGCTGACGGAAGTTATCTTCGGCTTTTTGTAATTCTATTGTGCTTCATATCGGGCTGGACATTATCTATTTAGCTTTTTGTTGTTAACTTCATCTTCAGTTTTTCAATCATCATCGGTACCGGGCAGACGGAATACTAATTCCCGTACTTCGGCAAGCCCTGTCCGTTGCCTACTATGTTACTGGACTCACTAAAATCGCTCAACTATTAACTGAAAAATGACTTTACTTAACGTTAGTTTTGGGATATATGCTTTTTTGCCACAAGGTTGGCTCTTTATGACTTTTGTTATCATTCTTGAGTGTATAATAATGATACGAGTTTTATTACCAAAATGGTTCGACAAACGAATTTATGGAACTGCAATTTCAACAAATCTAATTAGCGGATTGGCAGGCATTATGATCTCTATGATTTTAAATGGAGGTTGGTATTTGGTTGTTTGGTTTCCTTGGGTTAGTAGCCATGAAATTGACTTGACGAAAAAAGAAGCGTTACAAGGACTAATAATTTTCTATGCAGTAGCATTCGTTTTGACATTAATACTTGAGACAATTACGAACATTTTGTTTTTACGGAAATGTTATCCAACAAAACAAATTATAAAAGCTACAGTAATAGCAAATATCTTAAGTTACGCTGTCGGGACAATAGTTCTTTACTCATACAGCTTTCACTGACAAAAACCACAGCAGGCAACATCGGGTTTTGTGCAATGGCCATCAGAATATATGCTCATCGACAGAATAAAACCCAGCGACATATCGGGCTGGCACGGCCTTCTAGATATTTGATCTAAAAAAAGAACTTTAACCCAGGAACGGCTTTGTGCGGCCCGGCTGCCAGGATCACGGATCGGCCACTGCACAAAGCCCCATACGTTGGCTGCTATTCGTTCAATCATTTTTTATGGCTGAAGTTGCTGAAATAATTGAGTTTCTAAAAGACAAAATTGGGGTAGATAACGTTTCAGAAAATAGCGACATTGGAAATGATCTTGGAGTTGATGGTGATGATTATGACGAACTTATCATAGCGTTCTCAAAAAAATATAATGTTGACATTTCGTCTTGGTTATGGTATTTTCATTGCAGTGAAGAAGGAAGTTGGAACAGCTTAGGTGGAATGTTATTTGAATCACCTGATAAGCAAGTTAAGTATATCCCTGTTACACCTCTGATGCTGACAGAGTTCACTCAAGTTGGGAAATGGAATATTCAATATCCGGAGCATAATCTTCCCAAACGACGCTATGATCTGCTGATAAATAGATTTTTAATCTTGGTCTTTCTATCGTTTGTTCTTTATAAATGTGCTTTCTGATAAACAGCAGCCAACATCGGGTTTTGTGCAATGGCCATCAGAATATATGCTCAACGACAGAATAAAACCAATCGACATATCGGGCTGGCACGGCCTACTAGATTTTTGATCTAAAAAATGAAATTTAACTCAGGAACGGCTTTGTGCGGCCCGGCTGCCAGGATCTCCGATCGGCCACTGCACAAAGCCCCATACGTTAGCTGCAATGACTTAGAACACTCTTTAATGCGCAAGTCGTTTCTGAAATGTGCAGCTTTAAAATCGCGATTCTATAAAATATAAATGTCAGGAATGTCGCCTTTTGGCCGGGACGGTCGAAATAGTCAGTCAGAAAATCGACAGAGGCGTACAATCAGCAAAGACATTATAATTGGAACCATTCACTGCAGCTAACATTGGGTTTTGTGCAATGGCCAGTAGAATATATTCTCATCGACAGAATAAATCCCAGCGACATATCGGGCTGGCACGGCCTCTTAGAAATTTGATCTAAAAAACGAAACTTAACCCAGGAACGGCTTTTTGCGGCTCGGCTGCCAGGAACTCCGATCGGCCACTGCACAAAGCCCCATACGTTGGCTGCAACTTAATAAACATAACTATGAAGGTAGTACCCCTTATAATATTACTGGTTTCCTCAATTCTATCATATAGTCAAAATTATTCAGATAGGGAATTAGACAGTCTTCTGGCGATACAGAACAAGAAGACACAATCGAATAAGGAAATTATAAATACGCCTTTTCCGCTTTTCAGTTATGTTTCAAATGGCGACACAATCAGTAATACATCTATTTTGGGGAAAACGGTTTTTATCAACTTTTGGTTTGAAGGTTGTCCTCCTTGTATTGCTGAATTTGACGCTTTGAGTGAGATGCATGAATTGCTCAAAAATCACAAAAACACAGATTTTGTGACATTTACTTTTGAATCAAATGCTAATATTGAAAAAATTAGAAAAAAATATAACCTTGAATACAAGATAATATCAATTCCAAGAACTGAATGTTATCGACTTAATAACAATAATGGATTTCCAACCAGTATGCTTATCGATAAGGCAGGAAATATAAGTTGGATAAGCTCTGGTGGACAACTAGATAAAGAAAAAGTAAAAAAATTCATCATTGGCTATGTTTACCCCAAAATGTTGAAGATGCTTTAACTGCAGCCAACATCGGGTTTTGTGCAATGGCTATCAGAATATATGCTCATCGACAGAATAAAGTCAAGCAACATATCGGGCTGGCACGGCCTCTTAGATATTTGATCTAAAAAACGAAATTTAACCCAAGAACGGCTTTTTGCGGCCCGGCTGCCAGGATCACGGATCGGCCACTGCACAAAGCCCTGCACGTTACCTGCCACTTTATGAAAAGTTTACATAATTGTATCACTATACTTAAATGACAAAACCTCTAACTGCACTACTTAGCTTGGCATTTTTCATTTCTGGATGTACTAACAAAAATGACAAAGCCAGAACATCTATTAAATTTACATCTTTTGAGATTGGTTACACCAACGGATGGACACGGGGTATTTCGTTTTGGGTAGATTCAAATAGGATATTTTTTGCACCTCAAGAATTAGACAAGGTTAAATATGGCTTGCTTCCCGACTCACTAAATCAACTTATCAATGAAACTCTCACAAATATATTTTCAGACACAACAATCAAATCCAAAGATGACGGTTGTGTTGACTGTGAAGATTTGGGTATCCGTGCAGTGGTTGGTAGCGATACACTCTATATTCGTCAGGTCGGTAAACTGGATAAGAGTTTTTTACCGTTTCTCAAAAAGTTAGAATACTTTATAGACAGTTCCAATCATTCAACTATCCATTCTGTGCTTTTTCTCGAATCTCAAAAAATAGCTTTCCCTCCCAAAATGCCTCCTTTTACAAATAATTATAATTCTATTCCGCAAGATAGCCTAACGAAAAGCAGCAGGTAACATTGGGTTTTGTGAAATGGCCATCAGAATATATTCTCATCGACAGAATAAAACCAAGCGACATATCGGGCTGGCGCGGCCTCTTAGAAATTTGATCAAAAAAAAGAACTTTAACCAAGGAACGGCTTTTTGCAGCCCGGCTGCCAGGATCCATGCCTGTCGGCAGGCAGGCACGGATGGGCCACTGTACAAAGCCCCATACGTTAGCGGGCATTGTAAAGCGACCACAACTAACATTCAAAGCGATGAAATATGGACAAATCAATTAAAGAAGTATTGTGGAATCAATTTGGGGCAAGTATTGACATGCTCATAAACGCAATCTCAAATTGCCCTGACGACTATTTTATAACTAATCGACGATTTTATTATATAGCATTTCACAGTACAATTTTTTTAGACTACTATTCAACAATTCCATCAAAAGACTTTTCACCACTGCTTTCTTTTACTCAAAAAGAGCCGGAAGAAAGACCAAAAGAAGCTATTGACGATTTAATACCTGACAAAATTTATAGCAAACAAGAAATAGTAGAATATCTTAAAAAAAGCCGAGAAAAGTGCAAGCAAATAGTTTATGCTCTTACTGATGAAAAATTAATTGAAAGGTTTAAAGAAGGAGACGAGCCCAATGATATGGATTACCCGATTTTGGAAATTCTACTTTATAACCTGCGACATACCCAACATCATACTGCACAGCTAAATATGTTGTTACGACAAGATATTGACAAACATATGGAATGGTCATTCAGAGCAGGCGACATAAACAATGGGTAATAAAACTAATGACAGCGAAGAACAACGACCCGCTAACATGGGGTTTTGCTCAAGTGTGGCTTGACAAACTAAACTTCAGCATTTTTATTAAGCAAGGCATTGGTTCGGGCTAGACAAATATCGCTGAACTTTTGTCTTTAACTTCATCAATATATTACTAATCAACAGCGGCTCGGGCGGACGGAATACTAATCCTACACCTGCGCAAAGCCCTGTTCGTTGGCTGCAAGTATAGGCAGCTCTTCGTTCACAATAATGAAAAGTGTAACATGAAACCACAAATTGTATTAATCTGCATTTTTAATATACTTTATGACTAAAGAACAGACATCCTCAAAATGGAAAAATATCTATTCAAAATATTCAGCGGCACCGATTGAGTTGAAAGCATTTTGTTTATTTACAACAATTGTAACCATTCTTTCAATTCTCCTACTTTTTGCAAATAGTAACTTACGACGATCTATTGTACCAATAACAGGTTGGTCCTCGGCAACAGGGTATAGCTTCGGATTGTATTTTATTTATGCTGTAATATTTTCAAGCAATAAGAATATACAGAAATTTAATATTCGTCATGGTATACTAATACCACTAGTTTTATCCATTTTATTTGGAGTTTTTAATCTCCTTAATTACAACACTCAAAATTTCGGTAACCCTTATCTTACCATTAGCAAATGGCAGCCCATTTGGACTATACTAATACCTTTATTTTGGATAATTTTGTTAATGTCAAAAAGAGTTACAAGGTTTTGTTTAGCGCCATGTTAATTTGGGAAATACCTGCAGCCAACATGGGATTTTGTGCAATGGCCATCAGAATATATTCTCATCGACAGAATAAAACCCAGCGATATATCGGACTGGCACGGCCTTCTAGATATATGATCTAAAAACAACTTTAACTCAGGAACAACTTTTGCAGCACGGCTGCCAGGAACCATGCCTGTCGGCAGGCAGGCTTTGATCGGCCAGTGTACAAAACCCCATATGTTAGCAGCCTTAAATCAGTAATTATTAAATGCGATTTTATTTAATATTAATACTTAGTTTCTTTGTGGTAAACTGCATCACTAGTACACAGAAAATTGTAGATAGAAATACTATAACATTTAATCTTTTCCATACGAACGACACTATAAACCTTAATGTCTCCTATTTTTCTAAAAACAATGCCTCTTGTGGTGTACATGCAATACCCTATGCATTACTGATTGGTCAAACTTCAACTACATGTTCAAGTAATATTCCAAAGACTATTACAGTATTGGCCTGGTGTGACACTCAAGATTATAGAGTTGGACAGAATATTAAAGTAATAGTCATTCAAGACCCGACTACCCGAACAGGTTTACAACCACTTTATAAAATCAAGGACACTTTAATCCACAATCAAAAACATAAATGGGTTTTGGGGTCAGAATATCCTGCTATATGGGGAAAGGTGTTGTAAATTATTCAACTGCTGCAAACATCGGGTTTTGTGCAATGGCCATCAGAATATACTCTCAACGACAGAATAAAACCCAGCAACATATCGGGCTGGCACGGCCTTCTAGCTATTTGCTCTAAAAAACGATAATTACTCCAGGAACGGATTTGTGCGGCCCGGCTACAAGGAACCTTGCCTGTCGGCAGGCAGGCTCCGATCGGACACAGCACAAAGCCCCATCCGTTGTGCGCTATTTTAAACCGACATTCTATTCTCAATGAAGTTTGACAAAACATTTTGGACAACAACGTTTCTATCAATAGCAATCATGCTTTTGACAGACATCGCTTCAGGACAAAGTGTTATAGACACACCAAAAAAAAGTAAGACCAATAAATCATTGGACACAGAATGTCATTTGACAGATTTTGAACGACAAAATATTTTTACAAAAGTTGAGGTATTAGCTACATTCAAAGGGTTTTCACCAGAATGGTTTAAGTATGCACAAAACAATTTTGATTTCAATTCAGTTAGCCGAAAGCTTTCTGACACAGCACAAACTTTTCATGACTCCATTTTTTTAAGATTTATAGTAACAAAGGTTGGACTTTTATGCAAGATTGTAGTACTTAAAGGAAACAACATCTTGTCTGACCCCGCAATTAAATTGATAAAGCAATCTTCACCTTGGACACCTGCAGTAAGTGGTGGACGAAATCTAAACGTTTACAGAACATTAAAAATTGAAGTGTATATTGACAAACAAAAAAATGAATTCAAAATAATACGAGACTTCAATTCATATTCAAACCCAGACGGTTGACGAATGCAAAACAAACGTACAAAATGGAGCTTTGTGTAATGGCTATCGGATTATATTCTCAAAAACAGAATTAAGCCCAGCGACATATCGGGCTGGCGCGGCCTTCTAGATATATGATCTAAAAAAAGAAACTTTACCCAGGAACGGCTTTTGAGGCCCGGATCGGCCATTGTACAAAGCGCTATACGTTAGCAGCAACTATGAAAAGACATTTCCTATACTTTATCTATTTCCTTTTTTGCCTGTCTATTGTCGTTTCTTCGCAATCTAATTTTCCTGCTTTCGAAAACTGGAAATATTCTAAGGTGCCAACCAATCCAGATACGATTTACTCATATAATCTTGATAATAGCAATTGGATTGTTTATAGGAAGAATGACAATATTCGTGTCAAAGAAATGATGGACATTTCAGATCGGGAATACCTACCCTTTAAAACTCCTACACCAATATCTTACAGTAAAATGGAAGAGTTCACAGGTAAAAGGTCTTTTATTAAGGTGACCGATGGCTATTTGGTCGCATTTTGGCGGGGAGAATTTGGCGCAAGTCTATTTTGGTTTTCCGATGACGGAACAAGGTATTACAAAATAAATGGCGCAAGTGCTGTGCAATTCATAGAAAGAAATGGAGAGATTTATGCTATCAATGGTTTAGCTCATTTGGATATGTCAAATGGCATACTGTTCAAAATTGATCGTGAGAATAACAAATGGGTGGCAAATAAATACCTTGAACTACCATTTGCCCCATATGCTGTATCATTAGACTCAAATAATGATTTTATCGTAGTCACTTCTGACAATTTAATAAAGATTAACCGTAAGAAACGGATAAAGACTCTTTTGAAAACTGATTTTTGGCAAGGTTTATATCCAACCAGTTCGGTTATCGAAGGGGAATATTGTTATATAGGCATGAGGAAAGGTGTTTATAAATTCAATCTCCGGACAAAAGATAGTGACTGGCTTTTGCCAAAATAGCTGCTGCTAAAATGGGGTTTGGGGTTCTGGCGGCTTTATGAGCATATCTTCATCTATATTACATTTCTCAGCGACATATCCGGGCTGACGTAACACGGAATATCGCCACGACGGCAAGCCCCATACGTTGTATGCAAGGTAGTAAGATATAGTACTGCTGGAATTTCCCAATCCATTTGTGTTAAATGACAAAGAAAATATTGATATCGATACTTTCATTATTAACAGCCTATTATACAATAGCACAAACAAATAATCCAAAGATTTTGGTTGACAGTCTAAAACACCTAAAAGAAGACACAATTGATTGTAACACAGATTTATATTGGAGAATAATTGCCATAGGCAAAGACGCAATCCCGCCGTTAATTGACAAATTAACTGATACCTCTTTAACCAATGTCAGATGGCAATGTAAAAAAGAGAAATTAAACGTTGGTGAAATAGCTCAATTAGCTCTTGTAGAAATCGCCTACTTCCCGGCAGCAAAAATAACACAGTGGCAATTTGATATAATTGAAAATGGATGCTGGAATTTTTATGACTATTTTTTCAATAATAAGAATAAAGTTCATTATCAAAATCTGATCAAAGTCTGGTACCAAGAACAATTTCAAAATTACAGGGCGATAGAAATTCCACAAAAGAAACTCTCTGCCTGCAGGTTAAAATACAATCTTATAAAGTATTACGAGTGGCAGGAATAATACCCTGCATACAATATCGGGTTTTGTGCAATGACCATCAGAATATATGTTCATCAACAGAATAAAACCCAGCGGCTGTTCGGGCTGTCAAGGCCTATTAGATATATGCTCTATAAAACGAAATTTAAGCCAGGTACGGCTTTTTGCGGCCCGGCTGCCAGGAAGCCTGTCGGCAGGCAGGCTCCGATCGACAACTACACAAGCCCGATACGTTAGCTGCAAATATTCAGAGTCCAATGAAACTAATATTCATACTTTTATTTTCCGCCTGCTATTACTCTCTATTTGGACAAGCAGTCTCTTTGCAAGAATACTTCCCATTAAAAAATGGCGTAGGAAGGCTCTTTTATGTTAGTCATATATCTGGCACTGATACACTTCAAACTGACAATGACTCATCAATCTGCAAATCCCTTTTAATTAAAGGGAAAGAGATTTTCTATTTTGATGACAACTTATTCAGCGACGACAATACGATCATCGGCTCAAATTCTTTTTGTGATGGTGTATTCTATTATGAGAATGGAAATTTTATCTTCTCCCCTCTTTTTTGGAAGTATGAATTAAAGGAGGCAAACCTTGATTATTTTGAGACATTGTTCCCGGCTAAAATTTCATTTGACACAATTTATAAATATCAAGACGGCGAAGAAAAAAGAAAATATACCTTCATTGGCTTTGAAGACGTATATATAAAAGATAAGCTATATAAAGACTGCCTGAAATTGATAATCACACAGGATTGGAAAACCGCTCAATATATTGACACCGTTTGGTTCTTTAAGGGTCTTGGTGTAGTAAAATGGCTAAGAGGCACGGGCAGACTTGAAGAAATAAAGTTATAGCTGCAGCTCACATCGGGTTTTGTGCAATGGCCATCAGAATAAAACCCAGCGACAGCTCGGGCTGGCAAGGCCTCTTAAAAAACTGATCTAAAAAATCTTTTCCCCCGGAACTGCTTTTTGCGGCCCGGCTGCCAGGATCCATGCTTTTCGGCAGTCAGATACGGACCAACCACTGCACAAAGTCCCATACGTAATAGTCAAACTGATTTTTAGCCGACCCCTACTCAATAATAAACTTATACCCCCTGCCGGGCACATTAACAATTTTAATGGAGGAATCGTCTGTCAGTTTCTTGCGTAGTTTAGACACTAACACATCGACATTTCTGCTGATGACCACCAGGCCTTTATCTTCCCAAATCTCTTTTATCAGTTTTTCCCGTTCCACGACCTGGTTTATATCTTGGGCAAATATTTCTAACGCTTTTGTTTCATTTTCAGACAGGGTGATGTTTTTATGCCCGCTTTTAAGCACATTTTTAGCAGTATACAATTGAAAGATTCCTACTTGTATATAATCAGTACTATCGGAGACTGATTCCTTCGGTTCTTTTTTCCGAAACTTCTCTTTCAGATAAAATCCGGCAACAATCAACGGGATAATCAACAGCCACAACCAACGGAAATTAAACGTATTGGCCCTCAAAAGTTCAATTTCAATCATATAACAACCCAGCTCCAGCGTACGCCCCCTGCAGGGTGTTAAATCGCCTGTTTTACTATTCATTTCAAATGCCAGGACCGTTTCCTTTTGGTCACAATTCCTCAAATTCACGATATAATTGGCTGCCAGCGCAGTTTTTTGAAATGTCCGATGAACGATATTAATAAGGCTATCGGAAAGGAAACCAACTTCATGCTGAAAGGAGATCTGGTAGATGTTTTCAGCTGTTTTTTTAACTGGCAGCACCCGGGATGAAGAATCTTTTGCGGAAAGCAAAAGCTGATGCCCGATAGTACGTAATACCACTTCTACATGCTTCTCAGGGATTTCGTTCTTTGTATTGATAAATGCTAAAGCAGCAAGCAAAACAACGACTATCATCACTGAAGATCCGAACAGCATAAATGGCTTCATAGGTGCAAAATTATCCATAAAACCCCGGTTTTGAGTGGTTTTACAAGCTTTTACACCTCATTTTACAACTCTTTACCGTTAAAAAGCCTTCCCGTAGCTGGCGACCGATATCTTTACTTTATCGTTTCACCCAATCAAGTATAGCCATGAAATTTATTTACCCCCTTGCGGTTTTGCTCATTTTCCCTTTCCTGTCCTGCAACCAGGCGTCCCAATATCCACAAACAGCTCAGCTCACGGGTAGTCTGCCGCTTCAAAACGTTGATAAGACCGGCCTCGTGTTTAAATCTATTGATGGCGGACAAAGCTGGCTAAACATCAGCGAAGGACTGCCGGGAGATAAGCTGGAGGGTAGCCTCTTTGTAAATGATCTGGGGTTTCATTTACGTACCGGTAAATATATATACCACAGTAAACCAAGCAGCAAAGCGCCTTTTTGGGAGAAAGAGATTTTCCCTGACGAACATAGCAATATTGCGCCTGGTAAGTCCGGGATGTTTGCATACGATTACCACCAGGGTCTGTTCAGGAAAAAGTTAAACGGATCACGTGAATGGTCGCCGGTATTTGAGAATTTTGAACTGAAAGGGATCATCGACGTTTTTGAAACAAACGGAGGCACTGTTTTTATCATTTGCGACCGCGGCCGGGGCCTTTTCAGATCCACTGACAATGGAAAAAACTGGAAAGAAGTTAGTCGCGGCGTCATAAATCTGACAGCGTCAAACGGGGTGCTGATGGCGAACAGCATCAATGGGGTAATAAGATCGGCCGATGATGGCGAAACCTGGGAGACAGTGATCAGTGAAGGCGGAGTGGGCATCGATATAGCACCCATTGATGGTGGATTCGCTGCTATCACATTCAATACTCAGTCGGAGACCCGAAGAGTGCGCGCTTCCTACGACGGGGGTAAAACCTGGCAGGCCATCGATGCCGGACTGCCACCGAGTAAGAATATTTCCTCCATTATCCAGGTGGGTGATTCTTTCTTTTGTGGTCATCCCAACGGCATTTACCAATCAGGAGATAAGGGGAAAACATGGAAACTGATACTCCCTTCCATAGAAGGAAAGGTTTTCAGTTTATCTGTTTCCGGCAACGTGATTTATGCCATACCCAGTAATGGAGGATGTTGAAGCATCGGTAATTTGATTACCCTGGCACTAGTTTGAAAACCACACATCGTTTTTTATCACAGCGGCTGCATCATACCCGCCAGTAACACAAATCTTATTATTAAAAATAACTGCCTGGTGACCTCCCCTGGTACCAAAGGCTGCATTGGTTTCTTTTGTCCAGTCTTTGCCGTTTGTGCTGCTCCATATTTCATCGGTAGTAACAAATCCAACAAGCCCACCCATTACATACAATGCATTATTATATACGATTGCCTGGTGAGAATAGAGCGGTACAAATTTTGAACCGGAGGCTATTTCTTCTACCCAGTTTCTTCCGTCGGTGCTCGACCAAACATCGTTTTTAAATCCGGTGGCGGTATATCCACCAATCACATACAACTTGCTGTTGAATACAACAACCTGATGCCCGGCTCTCGGTCCAAACTGCGTTCCTGTTACTGTTTCCTGTGTCCATGTAATGCCATCCGTACTCGACCAGATATCATTTTTTGTACCGCCAATACCATCGCCGCCTATTAACCACATCTTGTTATTAAATACAATAACATCATGTAACGACCGGATACTGAAAGCTGCATTCGGAGTTACCTGTGTCCATGCCGCGCCGTCTGAACTGTTCCAAACGTCATTTAATGCACTGCCATTACTTAATCCGCCTATTACCCAGAGTTTATTATTAAAAACAACGACCTGGTGATTGCTTCTTACACTAAAGACAGGGCCGCTTACCGTAGTTTGTGCCCAGGCTGCCCCATCGGTACTGCTCCATATCTCATTCGTGTACAATATATCTGATTTCCTTCCGCCAATTACCCAAAGCTTGTTGTTAAACACTACCGTTTGGTGATCGAAGAGTGGCGCAAAGTGGCTGCCGGCAGTTGTTGTTTTCGTAAATCTCAGTGCGGCAACGGGTGCAGGAGTTTTATCCTTTTTGCAGGAGGCCACTAAAAGCGTTGCCAATAATACAGCAAGGATACTGACAGGTGGTTTTTTCATTTTGTTTGATTTAAAGGGTTAGATTAATTTTACATTTGTGTAAGGCATTCCCCCGAGGTTTTGCGTTTATACCGCTTTTTAAATTCATCAGGAAATGCTTCTGTGCTGAAAGACATAAAGCTAACTACGGCATCTGCAGTATCATAGCATTTTTGATATGTGAGATTAACGGATTGATAACTGAAAATTAACGCAGGAGCCATGCCCATAGGCAGGCAGACACGGAGGGGATGCTGTACAAGGTCTTACCACGAAAGGCTTTGTAGAACAACAGCCTAATGGCAGCTAAAACCAATAGAAAAGATTGATTTAATCAAAATTTTATCATTACGGAAAAGTTACAATTCAAAGTTAGTACCCTTATTTGTACCTACTGTTTATAACACCGGCTACTTAATCAGCACCAGTATGAAATATATTCTGCCTTTAATATCCCTGATTTCTCTTGTCATTAGTTGTAATAAAACAATACAACTCCCCCTCCTCCTTCTCTTCCAACAGTAATAACCACCGCCATATCTTCAATAACCCCTTTAACCGCAACACGAGGTGGTGATGTCACAAATAATGGAGGCGCCACTGTTACAACACGTGGTGTTTGCTGGAGTGATTCGCCCGCTCCATTGATCGCGGGCAATCATACAACGGATGGAACAGGAACCAGTACTTTCAGCAGTTTACTGAATGGCTTAAATCCGGGAACCACCTACTATGTCAGGGCTTATGCAACCAATAGTGCAGGAACGGGCTATGGGAATGAAGTAAGTTTTACCACCACAACCCCTGCTGTTTATACAGCGGGATATGAGTATAATACAAATTCAGTCTGTGTTGCAAAGGTCTGGAAAAACGGAGTGGAAACAGCATTATCCTCCGGCTTCTCCAACGCCCAGGGATGGGTCCGCGCAGTATTTGTTTCAGGTGCTGATGTTTATGTAGCGGGTTATGAATTTAACGGGATAAAAAATTCAGCAAAACTCTGGAAAAACGGAACAACAACGGCTTTGTCGGATCTGACTAATGATTCACAAGCCTGGGCGATCAGTGTCTCAGGCGCGGATGTTTATGCCGCAGGATATGAAAAAAACATTGCCGGAATCAGTGTTGCAAAGATCTGGAAGAATGGTGCTCCCCTGTCGATTACTGACGGCACAAATGATGCACAGGTTTATGGAATTCATATAGCGCAAGCCGATGTTTATGCCGCCGGATTTGAAAACACTTCAGGAGTAAGTACAGCAAAACTCTGGAAAAACGGAGCGGTTGTTCCACTTCAGGGTGCCGGCACTAACACTACAACTTACTCGGTATATGTTTCCGGAACGAATGTCTATGTAGCCGGAAGTGAAATTATTCCAGGTGGATACTCCAGGGCTATCTTATGGACAAATGGAGTGCCTGCCTATCTGACCAGCGGAATAGGGAGTATAGCCATTCCCTATAGTGTATACGCTTATGGAACAGATGTTTATGTGGCCGGATTTGACCAGTCTACCGGAACCGGTCTTTCAAAAGCAACGCTCTGGAAAAACGGAATTGCCAGTTCTTTAACCAATGGGTCTGCTTCTGCCAGGGCCAATTCAGTTTATGTTTATAATAATGACGTTTATGTTACAGGATATGAATTAGTCTGGCCATTTTCGATTTCAAGAACCTGGAAAAACGGGACGGTTATTCATTCCACGAATGGCTCGTTTAATGCAGCAACAACTTCTGTGTTTGTTCAATAGTGTGGTACTGAGGTTAATCAGCAACTATTCCCATTTAATATATCTGCCGGAAGGAACAGATCCGAATATCAACGCCCTAAAACGCCGTTCCTGAACTTTTTAATTTCCCCGGAAATAACGAACTTTAATCCTGTCATCTTCTGCCGGAAGCCGCTTCCGGATTCTGGCTTGCCGGCGCCAACCTTTCCAAGTGTATTGCTTCACCTTCTTAAAATAAAAGGAGGGAATGACAATGAAAGCAATTTCTGCCACATTACTCATGCTGGTTTTAGCCTTTTTATCTCTGTTTGCACAGGCTCAAAAAGGGTCATCTATTGTGATCCACGATAATACTTCTCCGGCCAATGGCGGGGAAAATGCTACATCGGCACTCCGGAAGGAGATCGCTTCCGCATTCAACCGCGAAAAACCCTGTGTGGATCTGATGGACGATGAGGATATAAGAAATATCATAGAGAGTGAGCGGGAAAAGGATTTACTGGAAGGGGCTGATCCGCAGCAGGTATTAACCGATATCGCCAACCTGATGGGCGCCAGTTATGCCATGAGCGTGTCGTCCACACCCGGACCAGGGGGAAGTACCTCTTACACGGTTATCGTGATGGATCCGCAAACAGCCAAAACCATAGCCCGGCAAACGGGATCAGATCCTAAGCAAATGGCTGATAATATCGTGAAGCAACTGGGCTCCAGCCTGCCCGATGACTGCCAACCGCATTGGGTAGGGGAAGTCAAATATGAGTATTCTTCCAATGAAACAAAAACAACGAACGATGCCGGTGCGATGCATGCCAGCACGAGAAATACCAAACGTAGCAGCACCGTTACCTACTCGGCCCAAAACAACATCGTTGCCACCCTGTTACCTCCTAAACCCGGCAGTCCTGTTTCCTCCGGTAAAACAATGGCCAGGGTCTGGATGCGGTCGAAAATCATCGGTGAACTGAAACAGGAAACAGCGGGAGAAGTTTATTGCCGGCTGAAAGGTCAAAATCCTGTCTGGAAGGGATACAACTTAAATTATTCCGAAACCACCACACAATTAGGTGGGGGTGCAGATAATTTGCCTGTTTCTATTTCAATTGACAGTGAGGGCAACTACAAAATTTTTGTAAAAACACCCGGCGGAACCCTTTTAGGAAAATTTGAGACGAACCGGTCGGAATCAGGCTGTACCACCGACAATCCCCCCGTAAAAAGTGCAGTCAGTATGCCTGAACAAAAACTGGATGCTTCGGGTTTTGATGTTACAGGAAAAACCGATGCCAAAAACCGGGATTCGTTATCGGGCTCGAAGACCTTGCCTGACGGTAAAACAAAAATTACCTGGAACCTGAAACTCGTGAAACCGAAATCGAAAAAATAAACGGGTCAGCGTGTTTATTGCAACCTAGCTGTTTGTTTCCCTTTGTCCTATTGCCTGACAGAAACCGGTCATTGCATAAAGCCCTGCCAATGAATGCATTTCATCATAATCAAAAATCATCTCCCGAAAATGCTATATTTATAGCCAACTGAATGACTATGGTGAATTTCCAGGAACGTGTTTTACATTACCCCCAGTATTGTAAACAGTTTAGCTGTGGCGATTCCCTGATAACCATATTTAATTGTCCGCCGGAAGCCCGGCTGATGAAAGAGAAGTTTGCAGACCTGTGGAGTCACGAAAATTATATCTTTTTTGTCCTGGAAGGGAAAAAAGTCTGGCACACCGCCGATGGTTCTTACGAAATAAGCGAAGGCAGTTGTGTACTGGTGCGAAAAGGGGCCTGGATACTGGAGCAGTTTTTTGATATCGGCTTTTGCCTCGTGCTTTTTTTTATACCCGATCAGTTTATTTGCGAAACACTGAAGAGCCGGTCGGCACCAATCCATCATACCGGCAAAAATTATAATTCTGTTATTCCCATTGTGGCAACCGAAACACTGAAATCTTTTTTTGTTTCGATATATGCCTATTTTGCCGGCACCACAAGCCCCGACCCCTCCTTACTGGAATTAAAGTTCAGGGAACTCATATTAAACATAGCAGATAACCGGGATAATGCAGAACTGCTTTCGTATTTCTGTTCCATAATGAATGAGCCTCAGGCTGTTTCCCTGGAAAGAGTGATGCATGACAATTATTGTTTTAATTTGAAAATGGAACAATATGCGGCCTTGTGCAACAGAAGTCTTTCCGCCTTTAAACGGGATTTTCAAAAACAATTTAACAGCACACCCGGCAAATGGCTGCTTGAAAAACGGTTACAGCATTCAATGACTTTATTAAAAAACACGGGAAAGACCGTGGCGGAGGCCGCCTTTGAAAGCGGATTCGAAAACAATTCTCACTTCAGCCGGTGTTTTAAACAGCGCTTCGGCCTCACTCCCATGGTCGCCAAACAATCAATGGTTTCCTGAGCCTGTCAGCAAAACAGGTGGACTTCAGAGCAAAGACAGGTTTATGTACAGGCCCTATTTTCGTCCTGTAATAAAAAAGTTATTTTCTCTTACCTCTAAACAAAAACCAATGAATCCAAACAAAGCACTTTGGGAAAAAGGTGATTTCACCAAGATCGCAGACACCATGCGGGAAAGCTCCGCAGCACTAGTTGCAACACTGGGTATCCAACCTGGTATAGCTGTTTTAGACGTCGGATGTGGTGATGGCGACACGGCCGTACCCGCCGCAAAACTCGGGGCACAGGTTACGGGCCTTGATATTGCCCACAATCTGGTGGAAGCCGGTAATCTGCGGGCCAATAAAGAAGGCGTGGCCGCTTCCTGTAAAATTCTGGAAGGAGATGTAATGGATATGAAGGAGCTGAAAGATGCCAATTACGATCTTGTCATCAGTATTTTTGGCGCCATGTTTGCGCCCCGCCCGCTAGATACCGCTAAAGAAATGGTGCGTGTTACCCGTAAAGGCGGCCGTATTGTAATGGGCAACTGGATACCCGGTGATCCAACCCTGGTGGCACAGATCCTGAAGATCAGTTCCGCGTATACGCCGGCACCCCCCGAAGGTTTTATCAGCCCGATGCGCTGGGGCGTGGAAGAAGACGTAATCAGTCGTTTCGGTAACGCAGGTATTGCAAAAGAAAACATCTCCTTCTCCAGGGAAACGTTTACGTTCCAGGCAGATTATGCCCCGTCTGTACTGGTCAATAATTTCAAAAATTATTATGGCCCCACCATGAATGCCTTTGAAGCCGCTGAAAAAACCGGTAATGCAGGAGCGTTGCAACTGGAGCTGGAAAATTTGTTTAACAGCCAGAATCAAAGCGGGATCGGAAACCGAACCTCCATTCCGGCTACTTATTTAAAAGTAACTGTACGCTGCCCGTAATCGGTATCAGGGCCTCGGTACCCGGCCCCTATTTCTTAAAAAACGGAACTTCCGGGCAGCCTGGACTTTGCCTGCGGGTCGCCGGACTATAGTATATTGCATAATAAACAGTATGAAAAAATACCTGCTGTTCTGCCTGCTGGTACTTTCCCTGAAAAGTTATAGTCAATGCACCGAATGTAACTCGGTGCATTTGGCATTGAAAAAACCCGGGCAGGTCAGATCGCTTATCCTGAACGGGCATCAGCATGGCGTGGTAATGGACAGTATCCCGGTAGCGATTGGTCAACTGGTGAACTGTGAAATCCTGTATCTCACTGATCACCGGATAAAAAAAGTACCGGCCACTATCGGGAAACTGCAGAAACTGAAGGAACTGAGTTTTGGAGGTTGCCAACTGGAGCGGCTGCCGGAGGAAATCTTCAGTTTAAAAAACCTGAAAGAGCTGATTCTTTTTGACAATGCATTTTCTGAAGAATATATAAAGGAATTAAGGCAACGGGTTGCCACGGCTTTACCGAAAACGAAGCTGATGTTGTAAGAGGTTATAGTTTAATTAAGAATAATCCGGTTTTATTTTATGCCCGAATACGAAAAATTCCAGGCCTGCTACGAACAGGAAGGTGACAAACTCTTCCTGCAGTTCAACCAGTTTACAGAAGAGCAGCTGCTTTCCGAGAACTGGAAAAACGCCTTGTCCTGAAGTCCCATTGAAAAGGGATCTATATCTTTACTTCCCAAAAAGCAAAAACCCCGATGCGCATAATCCTCCCCCTCCTTTCCCTTTTTATCAACCTGGTGAACAGCCATGCACAAAACAGTGCGCCTAAACTAAAGATCACTCCCCTCACCGGCGATTTCTATATCTATACCACGTATAATACATATGAAGACAGTCAGGTACCTGCCAACGGGATGTACCTTGTTACGGACAATGGAGTAGTCCTTTTTGACACACCCTGGGATACTACCCAATTCCAACCCCTGCTGGACAGTATCAAGCTAAAACATAATAAAAAAGTAAACCTCTGTATTGCCACTCACTGGCACAGTGACAAGACGGCCGGACTGGAATATTACCGGCAGCAGGGTATCCGGACCTATACCACAAAACTGACGGATGAATGGTCACATAAAAACAATATGCCCAGGGCTGAATTCCTGATGTACAGTGATACCGTGTTCCAGGCAGGTCAGTATCGGTTTGAAACATACTACCCGGGTGAAGGACATACGGCTGATAATATTGTAATCTGGTTTAACAAGGAAAAGATTCTTTATGGTGGCTGTCTCATCAAGGGGGTAAGCGATGTGAGCCTGGGCTATTTAGGAGATGCCAACAGTATAGCCTATGCCAGCACGCTGAAAAATGTACGGAAAAGATGCCGGAAACCAAGATCGATTATTATCGCACACAATGACTGGAACAATCTGAATTCATTGAAACACTCCATAAAGATGGCTAAAAGACTAAAAAGAAAACAGTAGTACCTCCATTGCCTCCTTCTGCTTCTTGTAACTGACCTGATACACTTCTCCTGTTTATTCCTGACTAGTTACCTTTCAGCAGCCATTCAAAGCCGGCGTTCTGCAGGAAACTTCATGCCCACTATAAAACCTCTCCCGCAAATGTGTGAATAGTCTAACAATTCAGTAATTTGTATAACAGTTGCCCATTCCCGGCTGTCCATCTTTGTACGCTGGCAATAATCACCATATTGATTGAACTAAATCCAGGATAACTTTTGAAAGAACTCGAAGATTATAGCTGGTTCCCCTCAGTATTAAGAAAATTTCAAACGGAATTCATTGGCTTTGTCGTAGCCCGGTTCAATGTATATGATGGGTTTGTAAAGCACCTGAACACATTATCATTGCCCGCGCAGCCCCTGACCGATCTTTGCTCCGGCAGCGGGGAGCCCGCCATCCACATCTTCAAAAAAAGCCATTGTTTCACCCATCTTTTTCTGAGTGACAAATATCCTGCGAGCCAGGTAGTTAAATCGGGTGAGGATTCCTATGCGATGGCGCGGAAAGATGTCCTTGAAATGGAATTCAACCCCGGGACCTGCTATTCCATGTTCAACGCGTTTCATCATTTCAGTGATGAAGATCAATTAAGGATTATACGGAAACTGCATCACTCCGGGTCCACGGCTTTTCTGGCGGAGATCCTGGAGCCGGATATTATCTGTTTCCTGAAAGTACTCTTTACCACCACTATTGGCTGCCTGCTATTGACCCCGTTTATAAGACCCTTTTCGTTCAGGCGGCTTTTTTTCACTTATCTGTTGCCTGTCAATATCCTTACCATCACCTATGATGGTCTCGTATCGGTACTGAAATCCAGGACCGCAAACCACTACCGGAAACTATTCGCGGACCAGGGAGAAGGTATTGAAGTCATCCGTTTAAGAAACGGCCTGACTCCTGTTATCATCATACAGATTCATGCGGGGACATGAAAACGCTCCTGACGATCTGGAAATTCAGCCGCCCCCATACCATTATTGGAAGCGTGATCAGCATCATCACTTTGTATTTTATCGTGTGTGACAAAAAGGAGGTCCAGTATCTTTCCTTCCTGGTACCGGCCCTGATCATCGGGATCACTTGTAATATTTTCATTGTAGGCATTAATCAGATAGCCGATATCCAATTGGATAAGATCAACAAACCCAACCTGCCACTGCCGTCGGGTGCGCTAAGCCCGGCACAAGCCTGGCTGATTGTAAGCATTGCCTTATCGATCAGTCTTGGATTGGCCTTATTCATTACTCCCTATCTTTTTGGCATCATTGCTTTCGCTGCTGCGATTGGCTGGGCCTACTCCATGCCCCCTTTTTATTTAAAGAAACATCACCTGACCGCCGCTTTGTCTATTTCCATAGTGCGTGGCCTCCTGCTCAACGCGGGGGGATTTATGGTATTTAATTACCTGGTGAATGATACCCTGGTGATGCCTGAAAACGTTAAGATTCTTACCGTGTTCATTATGGTCTTCAGTATTGCTATTTCCTGGTTTAAGGATCTGCCGGATATGGAAGGTGATGCGAAATACAATATTCAGACACTTGCCCTCCTGTATTCGCCCAAAATGGTACTGATCAGCGGCCATCTGCTGGTAGGAATGGCTTACCTGTTTACCATTTACATGAAATATGCTGAATATGCCGTTTCAGCAACTCCCTCCCATCAAACCACGATACTTCTTTCCGGACATTGGCTGCTGCTTGGACTTTTTATCTTCAATGCGGTTTCCATAAAATCAACCAGGCATTTCTCTTTCAAAACATTTTACAAGCGCTTCTGGTGGTTCTTTTTTGCCGAATACCTGCTGTACCTGCTGGCGTATGCGATAAACTAACCGGCTTGATATGAACCTGTAAATTGTCGATAAGAACTGGTAATCGCCGTCATAATTTCCAGACTACAAATTTTAATTATACATTAGTACTGCGGACCATTTCCCGGAAACCCTTTACGTGAATTTGAATTCAGATCAATGACTAACAACCACCTCACACTGACCCGGACTGTAAAAGATGATCTGGAACTTTTTTTCCAGTTTCAGCTTGACCAGGAAGCGATTTATTTAGCCGCTTTTACGGCTAAAGATTCGCATGACAGGGCGGCATATTTTGAAAAGCATACAAAGTTTTTAACTGATCCAACGATCCATATGCAGACCATTCATGTGAACGACCGGATCGTTGGGAGTATCGCGCGGTTTTATATTGAAGGGGATGCCGAAATCACTTATTGGATTGACCGGCCATACTGGGGACAAGGCATAGCCAGCTCGGCGCTTTCCGGGTTTTTGAAAATGGAAATGACCCGGCCGCTTTTCGGACGGGTGGCTTTTGATAATTATGGCTCACAGAAAGTGCTGGAAAAAAATGGTTTTGAGCGAATCGGGAAGGATTCAGGATTTGCCAATGCGCGGCAATCAGAAATTGAAGAATTTATTTACAGGCTGCCCGCCTGATCATTATTGGCGAACAAACAATTTCCGCATCAACTGAATATAAAATGGAGCCTAAAAAGAAGTTGAAAACCTGTAAAAACGGACATTCATTCTATAAAAGTTCGGACTGCCCGGTCTGCCCCATTTGTGAAGAACAACGCAAACCGATAGATGATTTCCTATCCTTACTTGCTGCACCGGCCAGAAGGGCCCTTGAAAACAATGGCATCACCAGACTGGAGCAACTATCCGCTTATAGTGAACAGGAAATCCTGAAATTGCACGGCATGGGGAAGAGCACGATTCCTAAATTGCAAAAATTATTAGCGGACAAAAAAATGTCATTCCGGGTATAAATTTTCCCAAAGTGAAGACAGATGAATCATTTTACTAAAACTTTTCACCGGAGTATGTCTGAAGTGCCTGATCCTGAAAAAAAAGTAATCATGTTCCGTCTTTTTAAAAAGAAAGAATTGCCGCCTTTCCCCCTGTTACAGGAATCTGCTTACAGGGATATATACTTTGTACGTATGACTGAGTGGGACTGGATTGACGGCAACAGGCAGCATATTGTGGTAACGGATCCGCATCAGCCGAGGTTATTGACGTTTGACCCCTGGCCTGAACTGGTGTTTATCGCGGCCAACGGACAGCTGACCGTCAGCGAATATATTCATTATATGGCCAGGCAATATTCCGGTGATGTGCCTGCGCTGCTGGACCAGACCGTGCTGGATGAACTCAAAACCCTGCTGGGATACCGGATTATTGAGATGAGTCCGGTCAAGTGCCGGCCAGATCCGCTTTTTGAACTTCCCCGATCTGATCGAAACAAATATCTTCAAAAATGAACCGCCTGTTAATCACCTTACTGATTTCCGGGCTTTTCACCAGTTGCACCGGCCTGACTGGCAAAAATGATTTTTACTCCTACACCCGAAGCGGTGACCTTTGGCGTTTGCCTTTAGCCGAACCCTATGAACTGGTCTCCCCCACAAATACAGCCACCGACTGGTTCCTGATCCTGAAGCCTCATCCGGTCCTTCATCCGGATTATTTGAATACCGGTGACGAGTTTCAACTCAGTTCCATTGACAGCGTTGGAAAACAGAAGTCAGTGATTGTTTTACATAGTACGAATGTATACTGGCCACGTTTAGCCGGCTCGTATAAGAGTACCCTGATCCTGGATACCGTCAGTCATAAAGTCTGGTTATTCCCCGATCAGCAGGGAGAAAAAATCTTCAGCCGGCTGCGTGAACTTAAAGTGACAGATATCCAGTTACGGCCGATTGAACCAATAGTCAGAATGTTTCAGGACAGTCTGAAACTACCGGATGGGTGGAGGCGATAAAAAGGATGCTTAATCGGCATAGCACATGACAGCCCCTGCCTCTCCCGGCAGTATATTTAATTCGGTATCTTACTGTTTTAAACGAATGCTCTCCCCATGAGAAAAATCAACTGGCTGCTCCTGCTGCTGATCAGCACCGGCAGTTTTGCCCAACTCAGTGTTTCCAGGCTCCAGACCGAAAATCAGTCCTTCCCCTTCGGCATCGATGCGGCCCAACCGCGTTTCAGCTGGCAGCTGAACAGCCCCCTGCGCAATACGATGCAAACAGCTTATGAACTGAAAGTGATACTGAATAAAAAAGCAGTCTGGCAAACGGGCAAAACCAGCAGCGGCCAATCCGTTTTTATTTCTTACGCGGGAGCCAGACTGGAAAGCAATCAACAATACAGCTGGCAGGTACGGGTATGGGATAACCAGGGTAAAAGCAGTGCCTGGAGCCAGCCGGCATTTTTTCAAACCGGTTTACTGCAACCTACAGACTGGAAAGCCAGCTGGATCGAAGCCGGTTTTATCGAAGACAGTACCAATCGTCCGGCCCAGTACTTCCGCAAACCATTTTCCCTGAATAAAAAAATAAAATCCGCCACGGCCTATATCACCGCATTGGGCATGTATGAAGCGCAGCTAAACGGTCAACGTGTCGGTGATGCTTACCTGACACCCGGCTGGACCAGTTATAATAAACGGTTGCAATACCAGGTTTATGATGTAACCAGTTTACTGAAAGCCGGTGACAATGCACTGGGTGTAACGCTGGGCAATGGCTGGTACCGCGGCTTCCTGGCCTGGGATGATCATAAAAATATTTATGGAAAGAAACCAGCCCTGCTGATGCAGGTGATGATCACGTTTACCGACGGCAGTAAAACCATTATTGGCAGTGATGACAGCTGGCAAACCAGTACCGGGCCGATCCGTTACTCCGAAATCTATCATGGGGAGACCTATGATGCCCGGGAAGAAAAGACCGGCTGGGCCAGTCCCGGATACAATGCTGCGGGTTGGGTGAATGCAAAGAAAGCTTCGGTGACTGACCGGCCCATCGTTGCCACCATCAATGAACCCATCCGTAAACAGGAACGCTTTAAACCCCTTAAAATATTCAAAACTCCCAAGGGTGAACTGGTGGCCGATTTCGGTCAAAACCTGGTGGGCTGGGTAGAACTTAAAGTAAAAGGTAATGCCGGAGATCAGATCGTACTCACGCATACGGAAGTATTAGACAAAGCTGGTAATTTTTATACCGCTAACCTGCGGGTTGCCAAACAACAAAACAAGTATACCCTCAAAGGCGGTGCGGAAGAATTCTTTGAACCCCATTTCACTTTCCAGGGTTTCCGCTATATCAAAGTGGAGGGATTTCCAGGTGAACTGACTGCCGATAACCTGACCGCTGTGGCACTTTATTCCGATATGCCGCCCACCGGTACGTTTACCAGTTCCAATAAACTCATCAACCAGTTGCAGCATAATATTCAATGGGGACAAAAAGGAAACTTCCTGGATGTACCTACTGATTGTCCGCAACGCGATGAGCGGTTGGGCTGGACCGGTGATGCACAGGTATTTTCACGGACAGCGGCTTTTAATTTTGGCGTCAATAACTTTTTTGCCAAATGGATGAAGGATGTAGCCGCTGATCAGCTGGAAAATGGCAGTGTGCCCTTTGTCATTCCCAATGTATTGGGTGCGGGTTCGGCCGGATCTACCGGCTGGGCCGATGCTGCCAGCATCATTCCATGGAATATGTATCTCGCCTATGGTGACAAAAAAATACTCGAAGATCAGTATCCCAGCATGAAAGCCTGGCAGGGTTTTATGGAAAAAAACAGCAAGGATGATTTATGGGCCACCGGTTTTCATTTCGGGGACTGGTTATTTTACCGGCCCTTTGATGATAATGATGGCAGGGCCGCGGTAACCGATAAATACCTGATCGCCCAATGTTTCTTTGCGCATTCCACGGACCTGATGAGGAGAACCGCCACGGTCCTTGGCAACACAGCCGATGCGGATCATTACCGGAATCGTTTAGAAAAAATAAAAGCCGCCTTCCGCAAAGAATACATGACCGCTAATGGGAAACTGGTATCCGGTACACAGACCGCCTATACCCTGGCCCTGCAATTTGATATGCTGCCGGAAGAACTGCGCCAGACTGCTGCCGCACGATTGGTGGAAAATATAAAGAGTTATGGTTATCACCTGACCACGGGTTTCCTGGGCACGCCCTATCTCTGTCATGTACTCAGCCGCTTTGGCTATGCCGATATCGCTTATCGTTTATTATTACAGGAAACCTATCCTTCCTGGTTGTACCCGGTTAAAATGGGCGCCACCACGATCTGGGAACGTTGGGATGGAATAAAACCGGACAGTACCTTCCAGGTGCCCTCCATGAATTCATTTAATCACTATGCTTATGGTGCCATAGGTGACTGGATGTACCGGGTGGCTGCCGGACTGGATACCCGTGAAGAAGCCCCCGGCTATCAGCAGTTAAGGATTGAACCGCATACCGGTGGAAGTTTTACTCAACTGGAAGCCAGACTGAAAACGAATTATGGAGAAGCCGTCAGTGGCTGGAAAATCAGTAATCAATTGCTGATCCTGGAAATAAGCATTCCGGTAAACAGCAGTGCTCTGATCTATCTTCCTTCATCCGATTTATCGGCTATTACTGAAAACGGAGTTCCGCTTTCCGGTCATAAAGATCTTACCCTGCAGGGAACTGAAAACGGGAAAATCGTGGTTAAAGCCGGATCGGGGCAATACCGGTTTGAAATAAAGAAATGAGAACTGCGCATTTTATAAATTAACTTTGCCCCATGATTTCGATTGTAAAAGCGCAGGTTAAGGACGCAACCCTTTTAGCCGGATTAGCAACACAGACCTTTATAGAATCACATGGGCATAGCGCGGCGGCGGCAGATATTGATGCCTATGTAGCCGAAAATTATACGCCGGATATTTTGCAGGCCGAACTGGAAGACCCGGCCAATATTTATCATATCCTGTATTATCATAAATTGCCTGTGGGTTTTTCGAAGATATTATTGAATACCTCCTATGAGGGAAGTCCGGGCAACGCTATCACCAAACTGGAGCGGATTTATCTCCTGAAAAGTTATTATGGCACCAACCTGGGACCGGCCCTGATGGATTTTTTAATGCACCTGATGAAGAAGGAAAAACAAACCGGAGTCTGGCTTTACGTTTGGAAGGAAAATATCCGGGCCATCCGTTTTTATGAAAAGAAAGGGTTTAAAATCACCGGCAGTCACGATTTCCCGATCTCTCCCTCTCATAGCAATCCGAATCACCGGATGCTGCTGGAGTTTTGATCGGCGGCCTCCCGGAATATACACTTCGAATTGTTTCAACTATGTTATATCGCTTCCGGCCAATCATCAGAATGTTGTTACTGGTCCTTACCGCCGGGATAACGGGCAGTAGTTATGCCTGCACCTGTATCGGTAAAGACAAACAGACAACGGAGTCTGAGTTCAGTTCATCGAAGCTGGTCGTGAAAGGTAAAATCATTGCTTCAACTGATTATCTTTATTATGATACCTTAATCACCTTGTTTACCGGAATTCCCTTTGACCGGGCCACTTCCGGGTATATGATACGTCAGTATAAAATCTATACACTGGTAGTGGAGAGCAGGTTTAAGAGTGATAAAGGATTGGCTGATACCCTTCGTATTGTAACTGGCTACGGAAATGGCGATTGCGGATATGAATTTGAAACAGGCAAGGATTACATTGTATATGCCAATGCCTGGACAGAAAAAAAATTAATCATCAAACAGCGGAAAAAAAAGATCAAAAAGAAGATCCGGGAAGAACCCGTTACGAACTGGTTTTATACTGATATCTGCCGGCTGACCCAGGAAAGCAACCAGCTGGAGCTCGATAAAATAAAAAACCTGTAAGCAGAGTATCCGCATAAAAGGAAGCTAGTGAAGTAAGGAGAATTGTACATTTGCAGGATATTTTCCAAGGCCTGAAAATTAGTTAGCCGGCCTGTTCTATTTAATTGCTTACCATTTTATCTATGAATCTTCTTTTCCGTGCTAAGTATAAATACAAGCTCAACGAATCCCCGGCCCAGGTAAAAGCCGAACTGGAGACCTTGTTTTCAACTCCCTGGCATAAAACAGCTCCCCGGCTCAGCGGTTATTTCAGTAATGATTTTTCCTTTAAAATTCGTTCTGTGCTATCAACCGCGGTGGCCTTTTTTGGCATTTTTCAATCCTTCGCTGTATTACAGGGCCGTCTGCAGGCCGAAGAGGAACGGACCGTTATCCGGTTAACTGCCCGTCCCGGCACTATCTCCTTACTCCTTTTTTACGCCTTAGTGGTTGTAACGATACTCGCTGCTGTCAAAGCCCAGGCCGCCCTTACACCCGAAACTATTGTCGTGGCCGCCGCGCTTACAGGGCTGCTGATCAGTTATTATTTTATCCTGCGCTTTTCGAGAAACAGTCTGAGACGATACTTTCAACGGCAGATGGGGATTAAATCGAAATAAAAAGCAGTATTCCTGAAAGAATAGCATTCCCTTCCCTTCTTTTTTATACATGAAATCCACAGTTTAAGGCTAAATCCATGGATTGCCGGAAATCATGGAAAAAATCGTGTTTTCCCAATAAAAAAAAGAAGTCTGCACCCCATCTTTCCCCTAATTTGTGCCACTACAAAAATTGTGTGTGAACCCGGAAGAATTACAACAGATTTACAGCTCCAGCCCATCCGTACAAATGCTCCGCCTGCGTAATGCGCACTGGATCCTGCCCTTTTTATACACAGTATTTAAAGAAGAAAACCGGCATGTGATCCCGGAAGAGTCCTTTATACAGTTGCTGGCCGAAACCCTCAGCCTGCATGAAGACGGTACCGAGGATATCGAAGAAGCCAGGATCGCCTTCGGGGAAGATGAACAGACCCGGAGCCGGAAATATATCATGAACTGGGTGCAGAAACGATTGCTCCAGGATTTCCAGGACGCCGAAGGCACCATTCTATACCAGCTCAGTTCCCATACCGAAAAAGTATTTCAATGGATGCACAGTCTGCAGGTACGCAAACACGTGGGCACCGAGAGCCGGTTCAAACTGCTGTTCAATTCCCTGCAGGATATTGTGGAACATACCGAAGATGACCGCAGGAAACGACTGGAATTATTAAAAGATAAACGGGCCGAGATCGACAAGGAAATCAAGGCCATCGAAATGGGTGTGGCCCCGGAGAATTATACCAATGCCCAGGTAACGGAACGGCTCGAACTCTTTACCCGTCTCTGTTATGAACTGATCAGCGATTTCCGCGAAGTGGAGGATAATTTCAAACAGATCCATCGTGCTATTGTGGAACAGCATACCCGGGCCGAACAGGGCAAGGGGGCCATTGTGGGCTTTGCCTTCGAAGCCTATGATGCGTTACGGCAAAGTCCGCAGGGAAGAAGCTTCTATGCTTTCTGGGATTTCCTGATCTCCCGTACCGGGCAGCAATACTGGAAAGAACTGACGGAGCAACTGATCCAGCTGATCGATGAACGGCAGATCAGTGCTGACAGTCTTTTCTTACAGAATGTAAAACACCTGCTGCTGCAACAGGGCAAGACCGTATACGATGCCAATGATAAAATGGCAGAGAAACTCAGCCGCATCATTACAGAAAAAGAAATTGCCAAACACCGGAGATTGCGCAAACAGATCGCTGGTATTAAAGAACTGGTGTTTGACCTGATGGATGAGGAGAATCCGGACTGCGCCATACAAACCTATTTCCACTCCGATGTAAAAATGCTGATGGAACGCAAGCTGACCTTTCAGCAAAAGAAAGCCACGGCTACGGTAAAACAACCGCTGGCCCAGGAACAGGTAATCGCCGATCCGGAACGGTTCAGCAAGATGCTCAATACGTCCTTTATCGATAAAAAAATATTGTGGCAGCATGTGGAAGCCGTGCTGAAAAATCAGCAAACCGCCACGCTGAAGGAAATACTGGAACAACGTCCGCCTGAAAACGGGCTGGCCGAGATTGTGAGCTATTACAGTTTTATAAAAGATAAAAAAGGAAAAGTACAGATCATTGAAAAAACCTCCGAACTCATCCCGCTGAACAGCGAAAAGACAAAGTTTGCCGAAGTGCCCTATCTCCTGTTCAGTAAATAGACGAATATCATGCAACAGAAAATATTACCCTACACATCCGTGTTCATTAAATTACTCCGGGGTCCGTTGGATTATACCGATAAAACGACCTGGGAAAAACTACTCTTGTACAAAGCCGAACTGCCGGCCTTCCTCCAGCAGCTCGGCCTTCGGCTGATCCTGCATGAGGAAGATGGCTATGCTTATCTCCTGCATGTGAATCCGGAAGAGGAGGATGCCAGTGTAAGCTGGATCATCCGCCGGGCACTCACGTATGAGGAAAGCATCATGCTCGTATTGCTCCGTGAAATGATGGCCGAGTTTGAAACCGGCGACAGCAATAACCGCGAACTGGTGAAGAAGCGCCGGGAGATCAAGGAGTATGCGGAACTGTTTTTTAAAGAAAATGCCAGTCGGGTGAAATTTCTGAAAGAGATCGACCGGCTGATTGATAAGACTGAGGAATACGGATTCCTGGCCATGACCGATGACCATGAGATTGCGGATGAACAACGGTTCCGTATCAAAAAAATAATCAAAGCCCGGGTGGATGCGGAAGAACTGGATAGTTTTTACCAGCAACTGAAACAGCACAAGGAGAAATTACAAAAAGAATCCAACCCTTAAACGATTGTCACATGCAGCTGAGTGTATTTAGTACCGATAACCAGAAGAGCGGATTCCGCCTTCAGTACATGGAAATTTTCAACTGGGGCACATTTGATGATACTATCCATGCCATTCATCCCGGCGGGGAAACGAGTCTGTTAACCGGGGCCAACGGCAGTGGCAAGACCACGTTCGTGGATGCCTTGCTGACCCTCATTGTACCGGAGAAGCGTTATCGCTTTTATAACCAGAGCAGCGGCTCGGAGAAAAAAGGCGATCGTACCGAAGACAGTTATGTACTCGGAGGCTATGGCACCATCAGCAGTGAAAGTACCGGTTCCACCAAGACCTTATATCTCCGCGAGAATAAAGACGAGGCGTACAGCATCATATTGGTCAATTTTGCCAATGAAGCAGAACAGGTAGTTACCTTGTTCCAGGTTCGCTATTTTGTCAATGGGGAAATGAAGAAACATTTCGGTGTGGCGCACAAGGCCCTGAAGATCGAAGAAGATTTCAAACCTTTTGACCTTGGTGGTGCCTGGAAAAAAACCATTGATCAGCGGTACAATAAAGGCAGCCGGAAATTTGTGGAATGGTTTGATGCCGCCAGCCGCTATGCCAACCGTCTTGTGGAAGTACTGGGGATGCAGAGTATACAGGCCCTGCATTTATTTAACCAGACAGTCGGGATTAAAGTGCTGGGCAACCTGGATGAGTTCATCCGCACCCATATGCTGGAACCCCGGAATATTGAAGACCAGTTCCAGGAACTGAAGAAACACCTTTCCACCCTGCTGGATGCCCGTCGTAATATTGAAAAGGCGGAAGAGCAGTTGAAAATGCTGCAACCGGTAAAAGACCAGTATGAACAGTTTCAGCAGCTAAAACAACAGAAAGAAGAACTGGAGACCCTGCTGAACACAGCGGGTATCTGGAAAAAATATACGCAACATGAATTGCTCCGTGTTGCATCCGAACAGATCCGGCAACAGGAAAAAGAACTGGTACAGAAAATCGCGCAGCATAGAAAAGAGCTGGCGACGCTTGCGGAAGAAGAACGAACCATCCTGAACCAGATCGATCAGAACCAGGCCGGTCAGCGTTTGCAGCAGCTGGAAAAATCAAAGCAAGAACTCGAAGAGAAGAAGAATACGGCCTCGATCAGACTCGAGGAATTTACTAAATGGTGCGGCACCCTGCATTTACCAGAGACCACCGCGCCTGATGAATCGGCTTATCTGCGGATCAAAAAAGAGAATCAGCGGAAACTGCTTGCGTTGAATACCGAGCAACGGCTGAATGCGGAAGATGAATATACCGCCAAGCGGAAAAAGGATATTGCTACGGCGGAGAAAGAGATCGTGGAGAAAGAGCTGAACAACCTGCTGGTCAGTAAAAACAATATCCCCTCCTACCTGATTCAGATCCGTAACCAGTTAAGTGAGGCCCTGGATATTGTACCGCACGAACTGCCTTTTGCCGGGGAGCTGATGCAGGTACGTACCGAAGAACTGGACTGGCAGCCTGCCGTAGAGAAATTATTACGTTCTTTCAGCACCCGGTTACTCGTGCCCGATAAATATTACAAGAAAGTAAACAAATATGTGAACCGCGAGAACCTGCGGGCCCGTTTCGTTTATGAACATGTAACGGATAATGCCCTGGTGCAGCATCCGGAAGCCGGTACGGTGCATGAGAAACTGGAGTTTCATCCGGATCATAAACTGGGCAATTGGGTGGAACAGCAAGTGATCCGCCAGTTTAATTATGCCTGTATTGATGATGAGAAGACACTGGACCGTTATACCCGGGCGCTTACATTAAATGGACTGATCAAGAATGGCCAGCGGCATGAGAAAGATGATCGTCCGGACCGCAATGATCCCAGCCGTTATGTATTGGGCTGGAACAATGAAAAGAAAAAGCAGGCCTTGTTTAAGAAAAGGGATCAGTTGTCGGATGAATTACAGCAATCCGCCGAAATAACGGAGCGGTGTACCAATAAGGGCAAACGCCTGCAGCAGCAGTTTTATGCCAACAGCCGGATCCAGGAACATGCGGGGTTTGAGGAACTTGATATAGCCGGATTACAACGCGGTATCCATAAAGTGCTGGAGCAGATTAATTCATTGACTAAAGAAAACAAGGCCCTTACTCAGCTGAAAAAACAACTGGACGATACAAGGGAGCGAAAAGAGACGGCCCAGCTCAGCCAGGATCAGCTGGTACGGGAAGAAGGGGTAATCAATCAGCAACTCGAATCCCTTACACAGCAGCTGGAAGGATTGAAACTGATTGTGGACCAGATCACGCATGAGGAGAAGGATCTGTTATTGCAGTTCCAGCAGCAGCAATCGGAGTTTATGAGTCTGATCAGCCTGGAGAACCTGGATACGCAGTTTATTGCTTTCCGGGATGCACGGCAGTCCGGGTTGGAAAAACTAAAAGGCAGTTTGCAGAAAACCGAGACCGGGCTGAGCCGGGCGATCTATTTGATCAAAAACCCTTCGGGTGCGTTGACCCAGAAGTATCCGGACTGGAGTGGCGATGTGGTGGGCTTCTCCGAAGACGCGCAGTATGCCAATGAGTATATTGAATGGATGGATAAGCTGAGTTCGGAGAACCTGCCGAAGTATAAACGCGATTTTGAAAATTATATCAGTGATACCATCACGTATAAAATCGGTGGACTGAATGAGGAGCTGGATAAATGGGAGCGGGAGATCAGTAACAGTATTATCAGGCTGAATCAATCGCTGAGTGGTATCAATTTCAACCGGATGCCGGATACCTATGTACAATTGAGGAAACAACCCGTACAGGCGGGATCGGAGATCCGTGAATTTAAAATGCAATTGCTCGATGCCTTACCCCAGGCGGCCAACTGGCAGCAGAGCAGTTTTGAAGAGAAGGCCCTGCATTTTACCCAGAAGATACAGCCGCTGATCGCCGAACTGGATGCCAGTGATACCTACCGGAATAAAGTAATGGATGTACGAAACTGGTTTGAGTTCTGGGCCGATGAAAAATACCGGAGCAATAATGAAACCAAGAAAACTTATCGACAGATGGGACAATTATCCGGAGGTGAGAAGGCCCAGCTGACTTATACCATTCTCTGTTCGGCTATTGCCTACCAGTTTGGCATTACCCGCGAGGGAAGGGCCAGTAAAAGCCTTCGCTTTATTGCGGTGGATGAAAGTTTCAGCAACCAGGATGAGGAAAAAGCCACTTACCTGATGGAATTGTGCAAACAATTGCATCTTCAGTTGCTAGTAGTAACACCCAGTGATAAGATCCAGATCGTGCAGGACTTTATTGCCCATGTACATTTAGTGCAGCGGGTACAGAACCGGCACAGTGTGATCTACAATATGACCATCAAGGAGCTGAAGGATCAGATGGAGGGCGGTGAGCCGGTCATTTTAAAAGAGAAAAAAAGATCAAAGAAAGAAGTAGTATAACTTAAATACTGAATTTACCGGATTAGACTCAAGCACATCCGCTGGTATTTAACCGGCTTATAACTGTTGGTCACTGAATTGTGTTTTTTGCTGTTTGGGGTAAAAAAGACACAGTTTATTCCTTTCCCGGATTCTTGAAAATCCTGCTCCGGGCACTGTTGCTTTTCAAAATAAGTTTTAACTTTATATGGTTTCGAAAAATGACCTGTTTAGTCAGCCAAACTACTGCCCGGAATTAGCTGCAGCAAATGTTGTACAAAAGGATATGAGCTGGCAGCAGGAATGAAGAAACTCTTTTGAATAAGCTTACACCCTGATTTTCTGTAATTATTTCATAAAAACACCCTAAATGCCCAGATATGAAAAATCGGAATTTTTTCCTTTTGCTGGTCATTATCTGCATTTTTGCACCAGCTGTTCATTACTTTATTGCGGGAAAAGATCAGGAACATAGTACGATACGCAATGTACTCGTCGTCGTTCAGATTGCCGCCGGTGTTCTTCTGCTCTTCCTCTTCGGAAGAAATCCAGGTAAGAGGAACACAAATTCCTGATGGGGATCTGAACAGAAATTTTTTACCGCTAATTCTTGCTTTATCTCCATAGTTAAGGCAATAGTCAGGCTATTTGCGTGTTAAAAATCTGGTTGGCCAGTCAATTTCATCTCGGTTGTCTTCCTGTATTTTTATATAGGGCTTCAATGCAAGTACAGAAAGTCAGCTATTAATCAAAGGATCAGGAAAGCGAGTAGAATAAGCATGGAGACTCTTTGGCACAAAAACTTAAAGCCGGTGGGTAAAAAATGCCTGCTTGACTAAATTTATAGTGTTGTTATAATTTATTTGGTGATTCCTGCCCATACAATTATTCATTTGTCGCTTCTGGGCATAAATCCATGGAATTTTACTTACATTTATTGTATTCCTATAAGTAATTGTCATTCGCACCTTACCGAATCCAGTACACTTCATCTAAACAGGAATTATGAAGAAACAATTGCGTAAATGGGGACTTCGCCTCACGGCCACCGCCTTACTGATAGCCGGGCTTTTACTGATGATCCTGTTAAATCCCATCCTGAGTTATGGAAACAAAACCACATACCAGCAATACAGTATCTATCATAATAAGCCCATCGGGGATCAGTTCCGGCCCATGCTTGATGAAGTAACCCATTTGGTTAAGAAAAGCGAATGAGTTATTCCGGATTATTGAAAGATACTGTAAGCGAGGAGGCTACCCGGCTGGATATGATGGAATGGCATCTTCAAAATAAAAAGAATTAAACCGCTCCGTTGATAATACCGGATTAAAATTGGTCGGATATGAAATGCCGGATAGCTGTAAATCATTTACCTTACGGCTTTATTCCGTTTTTTATGAAACAGATTTTTTTACTCCTCTGCTTATTTTTGCAATTTACCGGCTACAATCAAACCTGTGACTGTTCTGCAGCAATAAAGACTGTACAGGTAAATGTCGAAAGCAACCTGGCTTCTTACCAACACCAGGTAGTTGAGTTCAAAAGGGAAAATGCCTATGCCCGTCATAAACTGCTGATAAACCAGGAAGCGGATAGTATCCGGACGCTGCCGGAATGCCGCAATCTACTGGCCCGATACCTTTCCTTTATCCGCGATGAACATCTTTTCTTCCGTTATACCGATGATGCCTTGCCCTTCAGTTCAATTGCAGATACTGCAGCAGTAAGGCAGTTCTATCAGGATGAGCCTGTCTATCATTTCACAAAATCAAATAGCCCTGATACTACGCTGGACGGCCGCTGGATATTCGAAGATGGCAGTTTCAGTATTCAGGTATTCGCCCATGCTGCTAAACGAAGTTACCGGATTGGCGTTATGGAGAAAGATGATCAATTGTTCTGGCGAAAAGGGCAACTGAAAATGGAACTCTTCAAAAAAGGAGATGGCAGCCTGGGCTGCATTTACAGGCGGGGCACACGATTACCCACTTATTATCCTGTCAGAATTGAAAAGAATGTGATGTATCTGGGCCGTGAACTTCGGTTTGTCCGGTATCCTGAACAGGTACATGCACAATCAGCCACGGAGACCGGGTTGACCTTCCAGCCACTGAGTAAGCAGACGGCTTACCTCCGTATTCCCTCCTTTGATCTTTCCCGACAATTGGCTATTGATTCTATTATGGATGTCAATAAAGACATTATTGCCGGATTTAACAACCTCATCATCGATATCCGAAACAATGGCGGAGGTGGCTTTGAAGCATTTAATGCACTCCTTCCTTTCGTAGCAGATAGTATTAATATTCCCCAACCTTATAATGCGTCGGTATGGCTGAGTCCTGAAAATTTTTCTTACTATAATGAGTCCAAATATGAATATGCGGAAACACGGGAAGACAGTCTGAATGAAGCTGCTTATATCCGCTTCCTGGAAAAATACAAAGGCCGTTTTAGTCCGCCGGATACCGGCCTGCAACAATTGCCCTTTATCCTGCATCAACCAAAAAAGATTGCCTTGTTGTATAACCGGAGAACAGCCAGTACTGCAGAGGGATTTATCCTGTTGAGTAAAGAAAGCAAGCGGGTTAAAAGCTATGGCGAAAATTCAGCAGGCGCGATTACCTATGGTGACTGGCGTCCGGTGGAAATACCGGCACTGAAAGTCTGGATCGCCATGACCACTAAAAAAATGGTATTTTTAAGACCAGCTGATTTGGAAAGCAGAGGTATTCAACCTGATATGCCCCTGGATCCGAACAATGAAACCGGCTGGATACGACTGGTGCAGGCTGACCTTGAAAATGTAAAATAATATGAAAAAATACCACTTCATTCTGCTTTTATTCATCATTTCCTTTTTTTCAATAATGACCAACGCCCAGGATACCATCAACTACCGGTTTAGCTTTAACCACCTTGCCCTTTCTGTAAAAGATCTTCAGCGTACTGTTGATTTTTATAAAAACGTCTTGCACCTGAAAGAAATCGAGAACCGTACTAAAAACGAAGGCATCCGCTGGCTTTCGCTGGGAGAAAACAAAGAACTGCACCTGATCTCCACCACACCCGGGGAAGTAAAAATCACGAAAGCCGTGCACCTGGCCCTGACCTCGCCCCGGTTTCATGATTTTGTGAAAGAACTGGAAGCAAAGAAAATTCCGTTCACCGACTGGCCCGGCACGCCCGGCAAAGTGCATGTTCGTCCCGATGGCATCCTTCAGATCTATTTACAGGACCCGGATAGGTACTGGATTGAAGTCAACAGCGTGGCGCAGTAGTGGTGGTAATTGTTCAGGCCACTCGAAGTGGCCAGAACAATTACCAAACAATAGTTATGAACTCAAACCGTGAACAAATATTCCGTTGGGAAATCATCCCCCTTGCAGGAATTCCACTGTTCATTCTGCTCTATTTTATTGCCGCCCGTTTTTATCCCGGTGGCCATCCCGGTAATCCCCAGGCCGAGGGATTCAGCTGGATGCACAATTATTGGTGCAATCTCCTCAATGAACAGGCTATAAACGGAGAACGGAACACAGGCCGCCCGGTGGCAATGGCCGGTATGATCGTATTATGCATCAGTCTCGCTACCTTCTGGTTTTACTATCCGGTAAAGCCGGGCATTCCCCGGAAATTGCAATGGCTGATCCGGATCAGCGGTCCGTTGGCGATGGGGACGGCACTCTTTATTACGGTCTTTGATCATGATGGGGTGACCAATATCGCTTCTTTACTGGGACTGATTGCCGTAACAGGTACCTTGGTTATACTCTATAAAACAAAACAGACCTGGTTATTCCGGCTCGGGCTGTTGAACCTGTTGCTTGTAGCGGTTAACAATCTGTTTTATTACACTCCTTCGTTACTTCATCTGCTGCCAGTGGTACAAAAACTGAGTTTTATTTCGGTGTTGGGGTGGATATGGTTATGCGGTTACTGTTCTGGCCACTCTAAGTGGCCAGAACAGTAACCGCGAGAAACCACTAATTTTAAGCTGCAAAACGCTGATATGAAAAAGCTCCTCTTTTTAGTAGTCCTCTTTGCCTGTACCGCAGGCCAATCACAAATCACCACCCGGATTGAACTCAGTAATGCCCTGTTCAAAACCGGGGATAACCTCGAATGGAGTAAACCGGGACTGGATGATCATGACTGGAAACCTATCAAACCCCAGTACAACTGGGACAAACAGGGTTTTGCCGACTACGATGGTTTTGGCTGGTATCATTTTCATTTTGAATTATCCTCACTGATAAAGCTCAATAGCTTTTGGGCCGATAGCGTCCGTCTCTTCCTGGCCAAGATCGATGATGCCGATGAAGTGTACCTGAATGGTAAACGGATCAGCAAGACAGGTCGTTTTCCGGATGATCCGGGGGGCTACAGTACCCAGTGGGACCGCTGGCGCGACCTGCGGATCGCCACGAATGATCCGGTGCTGCAGTGGGATAAAGACAATGTACTGGCCATCCGGGTATATGACGGGGGTGGTATCGGGGGAATGTTTGGCGGCATACCCGGCATCAGCATGCTCCAGCTGAAGGATATGGCCAGCCTGGAATACAAAAACAAAGCGCTGCATTTTCGTCACCAGCTGCCGGAAAAAATCACCGGGATGCTGACGATAAAAATCACCGACCCGGCCACACAGACCGAAGTCAAAAATTACAGTCAGACGATAACAGTGGAACCTAACAGCGACTATACTTTACCGTTACCAACAGACCCCAAGACCCGGCAGGAGATTGCGGCCAGTTTTATGGAAAATAAAAGCGGGCAACTGGTTTATCTGTTGACCGTTCCACCTTACCTGCTTACCCCAGCTCCGGCAGCAGCACCCAGGATCAATAACGCGTCGGTATTTGGGGTTCGTCCGGGCTCGCCCTTTCTGTTTAAGATAGCCGCCACCGGGGATAAGCCACTGCAGTATAGTGCAACCGGTTTGCCCAAAGGATTAAAACTGGATCCGGCCACAGGCATCATTACCGGTTCGCTGCAACGGGCCGGGGAGTATACCGTTCAACTGCTGGTGAAGAATAAAAAAGGCCGGGCCCGCAAAAACTTTACCATCAAATGCGGAGACCTCCTGGCGCTCACTCCACCCATGGGCTGGAACAGCTGGAATTGCTGGGGACTCAGTGTGAGTTCGGAAAAAGTGAAAGCCTCGGCCCAGGCCTTGATTGATAAAGGTCTGATCGATCATGGCTGGAGTTACATGAATATTGATGACGGATGGGAAGCGCCAAAGCGTAATGAAAAAGGGGAGATCGTTACCAATGACAAGTTCCCCGATATGAAAGCCCTGGGCGACTGGCTGCACAGCAAGGGATTGAAATTCGGTATTTACTCCTCTCCTGGTCCGCTCACCTGCGGAGGTTATCTCGGTTCTTACCAGCATGAAAAGCAGGATGCCGATATGTATACCCAATGGGGGATCGATTATTTAAAATATGACTGGTGCAGTTATGGACAGATCCATGGCGGGAAAGATACGAGTACTGCTTCCTATATAAAACCTTATACTACGATGCAGACCGCCCTGCGGACCCAACCCCGCGATATCGTGTATAGTTTATGTCAGTATGGAATGAAAGACGTGTGGAAATGGGGACATGAAGTGGATGGCAATTGCTGGCGCACTACCGGGGATATTGAAGATACCTGGGAAAGCATGTATGCCATTGCTTTTAATCAGACCGCTATGCAACCCTATGCCAAGCCCGGCCGCTGGAATGATCCCGATATGCTGATCGTGGGCAATGTGGGCTGGGGGGAGAACCTGCACCCGACACGGCTTAATGCAGACGAACAATATACCCATATCAGTCTCTGGTGCCTGCTGGCCTCTCCTTTACTGATCGGTTGTGATATTGCCAGTATGGATGATTTCACATTGAATCTGCTCAGCAATGATGAAGTAAATGCGATTAACCAGGATGCAGCCGGCAAGCAGGCTATCCGGGTGATTAAAAGAGAAAACTACCAGGTATGGGTTAAGGATCTGGAAGACGGCAGCAAGGCTATTGGTATTTTTAATGTGGGGGAGAAATATGAAAACCTGCGGGTTGACTGGACGGAACTCGGACTGGAAGGCAATTATAACATCCGGGATCTGTGGCGGCAAAAGGAACTGGGCAGTGGCAACAGTTACTCCAGCCGTATTCCTCCGCATGGAGTGAGTCTGATCAAAATCAGCCGCTGAGTTTGCCCCGATTAATCTTTACCTTTGCCGCCTTTATATGCCGGGTAAATCTGCTAAAATCATCATTATTGCCGCGCCTTCCGGGGCGGGTAAGACCTCCGTGGTTCGTCATTTGCTAAAAGTGATGCCGGAGCAGCTTTCCTTTTCCATATCAGCCGCCACGCGAAAACCCCGGAATAATGAAAAGGACGGCGTGGACTATTATTTTCTTTCCGTGGAAGATTTTGAAGCAAAGATCGCAGCCGATGATTTTGTGGAATGGGAAATGGTGTATGAAGGAAAATATTACGGCACACTTAAAGAAGAAGTAGCGCGGATCTGGAACGAAGGCAAAGCCCCTCTGCTGGATGTGGATGTACAAGGCGGACTACATGTGCAGGATAAATTCAGGGGACAAACCCTTTCCTTATTTATTGAACCTCCATCCATTCGGGAACTGGAGCGCCGGCTCCGTTCACGCGGAACAGAAACTGAAGAATCCCTCAAGGCCCGCGTAAGCAAAGCCGCCTACGAGCTCACGTTCAAAGATCAGTTTGATCATGTGATCCTGAATGACGAACTGCCCCGTGCCTGTAGTGAGGCAGAGACCCTGATTCGTCATTTTCTGATGAATGGAAGTAATTGGCCACAAATCAGTAAATAATTAATAATCAATAATTTATAGTCTTAAGATTGGCCCTTCAGGAGGCCCCATTTTCTATTCTCTATTCTCCATTTACTATATTTGTCCCATGATCGATTGGTACTCTATTGTGTTTTTCCTCCTCACGCTCCTGCTCATGGGTTTTTTCGCAGGAATTGAAATGGCCTTTTACAGTGCCAACCGGCTGAGCCTGGAGTTGAAAAAGAAACAGGGGGACAGTAATATGGAGATTCTCTCCGAATTCCTGGAATCACCGGCCCGTTTCCTGGGCACCACTTTACTGGGTTTTAATATTTTCCTGGTCTTTCTCGGATTGCAGATCAGCACAGTGATGCAACCGATCTGGAGTTACTGGCATATCGGTTCTGATACGGTTCACATCATAGTAGAGATTGTCCTCGCCACTTTTATCGTACTCATATTTGCAGAGTTTATTCCCAGGGCCATTTTCCGGGCGCGGAGTAACTGGTTATTGCAGCGGCTGGCCCAGGTGACCAATGTGTGCTACCAGTTATTGTTTCCCATCGCTGCCTCCTTTATTGATCTTTCTGAGTGGCTGCTGAAATATGTGTTCAATATCCGTATGGATAAAACGAATAAGGAAGCCCTGAAGCGGAGTGATCTGAAGCACCTGTTTCAGTCCGGCAATACCGATGAGCGGCAGGAGCGCAATACCCAGCTGATGGAAAATGCACAGGAACTGCCCAAAATAAAAATCCGTCAGTGCCTGGTACCCCGGAAAGAGATCGTAGGCATCGAAAGCAAGTCTACCGTGGAAGAACTTACTAAAAAATTTGTGGAGACCAAGCTCAGTAAGCTGCTGGTCTATGAAAATAATATCGATCATATCATTGGCTACGTACACCAGTTGGATATGTTTAAGAAACCGGAAACCATCCAGTCGGTCTTGTTACCCATACCCGCCGTACCTGAAAGCATGAGCGCCACTGACCTGATCGGAAAATTCAGCAAGGAACGGAAGAGTATTGCCTGGGTGGTGGATGAGTTTGGTGGTACGGCTGGAATCATAACCATGGAAGATGTACTGGAGGAGTTATTTGGAGAGATCCATGATGAATATGACACCGAGGAGTTTGTTGAAAAACAGCTGGCTGAATATGAATATATTTTCTCCGGCCGCCTGGAGCTGGATTACCTGGAAGAAAAATACGGCTTTGTCTTTGGCCAGGAAGAAGCCGAGACCCTCTCCGGTTATATCATCAATCACCACGAAACCATCCCCCGTCAGAAAGAACGCATCATCATCGACGACTACGAATTCGATATTATCCATGTAACGGATACAAGGATTGAGACGGTGAAGATGAAGAAGCTAAAGTAATGTGCCAATATGCCAATTAGCCAATGTGTCAATTGGGGAAGAGTAAGAAAGACCGAAAATTGCTCTCAGGTGGTAAATAAGGAAGCTAAAACATCTAGTTACACTTTTTGCCCGGATGATGACGATGACCTGCTTAATACATATAATATTCATCATTGAAGACAATTTCCTTAGTACGTCCATTGGCTAATTGGCACATTCTCTCTCTTGCACATTGGCTAATTAGCTATATTTGCCTCTCGTAATAAAAACCATGGCAGTATTCGATTTTTTTAACCGACGGAAGACGGAAACCCAGGGAGAGATGACATTTATCGACCACCTGGAGGAATTGCGCTGGCACCTGGTGAGGTCGGTGATTGCCGTGGTAATCTGTGCTATTGTAGTCATGATCTTCTCAAGTGAAATTGTGGAAGATGTGCTGATGGCCCCCACCCGGGCTGATTTTGTGTCTGCCCGCTGGCTTTGTACCATGGGACAAAGTATCGGAATCGGTGATGCGCTTTGTTTTACCGCGGTGGATGCCAAATTTCTTGAAAATACAATGACTGGTCAGTTCCTGGCCTATTTCACCCTAGGATTTATGGGCGGTTTTGTGATCGCCTTTCCCTATATCTTCTGGGAATTCTGGCGTTTTGTCAAGCCTGCTTTATCTGAGAAAGAACTGAAAAAAACACGCGGAGTGATTTTCTGGGTCTCTCTCTTATTCTTTTCCGGCGTGGCTTTTGGCTATTTTATTCTGACGCCGTTCATGGTGAATTTCTATTTCAACTTCAAACTCAGTTCCCAGATTGTGATCATGCCTTCTTTTTCCGATTACCTGGAGAACCTGATTTATACCACTGTAGGAATCGGTGTACTTTTTCAAATGCCCTTATTGGTAATGGTGCTGGCCCGCATTGGTGTGGTTACCGCAAAATTTTTGCGCAAATACCGTCGTCACGCATTAGTGATCATCGTAATTGCCGCCGCAATCATTACCCCCTCCACAGACCCGTTCAGCCTGACCATTGTGACCATTCCGCTCTACCTGCTCTTCGAAGCCAGTATTATGGTGGCAGCGAGGATCAATAAGCAACAGGAGAAAGCGGCGAAGGAATGGAGCTGATAACTAGTCGGAAGTTAGTAGTTAGTAGTCGGGAGTCAACAGCCCATCCTGACAGGAAAAATCTGTAAGAATGGAGCCTTTACCTGCTTTAAATTATTTCAATAATATAAGACTCTTTCTGCTTTCCGTACTTCGTACTTCGTACCTCGTACTTTGTTTATAGATTCGTAACTTTACCGGGCAGTAACTATTTCATCTTTTATTCAACTTCTTCTTATGCATTCTCCCTTTGACCTGCACAAGCCCATCGCCATCGGCAGTGATCATGCCGGATTTAAATATAAGGAGCAACTGATTTCGTTCCTGGAAGGGAAAGGTTTACCGTTTACGGATTTTGGTACGCATAGTGCTGATTCAGTGGATTATCCGGATTTTGCACATCCCGTAGCTAATGCAGTTGAAAACGGGGAAGCGGCATTTGGCATTCTGATCTGTGGCAGTGCCAACGGTGTCGCCATTACGGCCAACAAACACCAGGGAATCAGGGCGGCGATCTGCTGGGGAGAAGAGCTGGCCCAGTTGTCACGGGCACATAATAATGCCAATGTGATCTGCATACCTGCCCGCTTTGTACGTGAAGGTGATGCGGAGAAAATGGTCGCTCATTTTATGACCACGGCTTTTGAAGGAGGACGACATGCCACCAGGGTCAACAAGATCTCTTGCGGCTGATTAAAACCGGTCATCCATATTTTATCCCTTCCTTTCCCGGAAGGGATTATTTTTACCCCTGCTACAAACCAATAACACCCATATGTTTAAAAAAATCATGATCTGTGTGATCGCCCTGGCTCCCCTGCTGGCCGCTGCACAGAAAAAAGACAAAAATGCGGTAAAAGCCGCCGCCACGATCACCGTGGAAGACCTGAAGAAACACCTGTACATTATTGCCAGTAAAGAAATGGAAGGTAGGGAAACCCCTTCTGCCGGACTGGATAAAGCAGCGGATTATATTGAGGCGCATTTCAAAGCCCTGGGACTGACCCCGGGGAATAACGGCAGTTTCCGCCAGTTTTACCCGTTGTATAAAGACTCTATGCTGAGCAGTTCCTTTAAATTAAATGGCAATGCTATTGAACTCAATAAGGATTACCAGCCACAGACCAGTAACTACGCCGCTTCCATGCGCTTCTCTGAAGTGGTGTTTGCCGGATATGGCATCAGCGATCCGGAAAAACGCGATGATTATAAAGACCTGAAAGTGGCCGGTAAACTGGTCCTGATTATGGACGGAACTCCGGCAGACTATAAACCCACCCAAACGGGTTTTGCTTCTCCCGCCAGTTCTTTTGGCAAGATGAATGCCGCCCTGAGCAAAGGCGCTTCCGCGGTCCTTATAGTTTATTCCAATTTTCCCCGCCGCAGCCTGAATGCCAACAGTGGCTGGAGTATGAACGGTTACAAAGCGACGCAAACCCCATTCAGTTTTACCATTTCAACAGAGGTAGCCGGAAAGATCCTCGGCGTGGATGGCAAAAGTCTGGCCGATAAAATCAAAAACGGGGAGATCGCTTCCAAAGCGTATCCTGCCGAAATCGACCTGGAATTCAGCAAGCAATCCAAAATGGCGAAAGCTTCCAACGTAATTGGCGTACTGGAAGGCACGGACCTGAAAGATGAATATGTATTTATCACCGCTCACTACGATCATTTGGGTAAACGCGATACCGTTATCTACTATGGTGCGGATGATGATGGTTCCGGCACCACAGGGGTACTTGAAATTGCGGAAGCTTTTATTAAAGCCAAAGAAGCCGGCAAAGGACCCCGCCGCAGTATTGTATTTATGGCCGTCAGCGGTGAGGAAAAAGGATTATGGGGTTCTGGTTATTACGGCAACAATCCCATTTTCCCGTTGGATAAAACCACCGTGGACCTGAATATCGATATGATTGGTCGCAGTGATGCCAGTCGTAAAGTGGGGGATTCCACCAATTATGTATATGTGGTGGGTGATGATAAGATCAGCAGTGATCTGAAAGTGATCAGTGAAGGCATGAATAAGCAGTATGTAAAAATGGAACTGGATTATAAATTCAATGATCCGAAAGATCCGAACCGTATTTATTTCCGCAGCGATCATTACAATTTCGCGGCCAAGGGTGTACCCATCATTTTCTATTATGACGGGATGCTGGGGGCGGATTATCATAAACCCACGGATACGCCGGAAAAAATCCAGTATGAGCTTTTTGCAAAAAGGGCGAAGCTGGTATTCTTTACCGCCTGGGAAATGGCGAACCGGAATGAGATGCTGAAAAGGGATATCAAACTCGAGATCCCGAAGCGCGGCATGTGATCGCCCCAAATGCTTTGAAATCCCCGGCAAGCCGGGGATTTTTTTTGCCACGAATGAACACGAAAATGACACGAAGAATACATAAAGGCAGGCCACGGATTGCACGGATATACACGGATTGCCTGCGGCAAAGCGGGTGGCCACGAATAAACACGAAAGGGCACGAATAATACAGAAAGGTAGATCCATGTATTGTATTTTTCGTGCCCTTTCGTGTGTTTTAGTGGCCAAAAAATTGCCGCAGGCAATCAAATCCGTGTATATCTGTGTTATCCGTGGCTTGTATTTATTCGTGCCCTTTAGTGTGCTTTAGTGGCAAAAAAATTGCCGCAGGCAATCAAATCCGTGTATATCTGTGTTATCCGTGGCTTGTATTTATTGTATTTTTTCGTGTCTCTTCGTGTGTTTTTGTGGCCTATAAATATTGCCGCAGTCAACTTTTTTTTAAACCTAACGCAACTTCCGGGGTCTGATATCTGTCTGATAGATATGTTGGCCTGACAGCATTTTTAATCCCTACCTTCAAAATAGCAAGAACCCCGTACAACTCGTTGTTCGGGGTTCTTCCATTATACGCTGTTTTGATTTTTTACCAACCGAGTACCCAGGCAAAAATCAATGGCGCCACGATGGTGGCATCGCTTTCCACGATAAACTTGGGCGTATTGATATCCAGCTTACCCCAGGTGATCTTTTCATTGGGCACCGCCCCTGAATAAGAGCCATAGGAAGTGGTGGAATCACTGATCTGGCAGAAATAACTCCAGAAAGGCACATCATGCCATTCCAGGTCCTGGTACATCATGGGCACCACACAGATCGGGAAATCTCCGGCAATACCGCCCCCTACCTGGAAGAAGCCAACCCCTTTGCCACCGGAATTATTCCGGTACCAGTCGGCCAGCCATACCATATACTCAATGCCATTCTTTACGGTCGAAGCTTTCAGTTCGCCCTTGATCACATAACTGGCGAATATATTCCCGGTAGTGCTGTCTTCCCAGCCCGGTACCACGATCGGAATATTTTTCTCAGCGGCGGCAATGATCCAGCTGTCTTTGGGATCTATCTCATAATACTGCTTCAGGTCGCCACTCAGTACGGTCTTGTATAAAAACTCATGCGGAAAATAGCGTTCTCCGGCTGCTTCTGCATCTTTCCACTGTTTTACCAGGTGCTTTTGCAGACGACGGAAAGCTTCTTCCTCCGGAATACAGGTATCGGTTACCCGGTTGTAGTGATTTTCGAGCAGATCCCATTCTTCCTGTGGCGTCAGATCCCGGTAATTGGGAATGCGTTTGTAATGGGAGTGTGCCACGAGGTTCATGACATCCTCCTCCAGGTTAGCCCCTGTACAACTGATAATATCCACTTTTCCCTGGCGGATCATTTCGGCGAGGGAAATACCCAGTTCGCCTGTGCTCATGGCACCAGCGAGGGTGATCATCATTTTACCCCCTTCGAGCAGGTGTTGTTCATAGCCTTTGGCGGCATCTACTAATGCGGCCGAGTTGAAGTGACGGTAATGATGCTGAATGAATTGAGAAACCGGACCTTTGTTCATTTTAATTATAGTTTTAAGATCCGCCTTCAGATCATCCCGTATCGTACGGGATGAGACATTGCGGTGCGCAAAAGTACTGTTTTGCTGAAAATATAGTAAAAACAAAACCCCGGCTGCAGACGCAGACCAGGGTTGTTTTACCACACACCAAAACTAAGTCGTTCAGGATTTTTTCCTCTTTTCGTAGACCGTCCAGCTGTTATCCGCAGAAGCCCTGAGCACCAGGCGGGTATCCGCATCTTCCAGGGTCAGGTAATAAGATGTTCCTTCCTCGCGGGCGGCTTCAAACAAATCAGAGATCCAGTAGCTTTCATAATTTTTTTTCAGATCTGTCTGCAGTTTCAGCGGCAGTTCAGATGACGTGATATTCCGGGTCAGTCCAAGAAGACGGCCTTCAATATTATAAAAAGCAAATACATGCTTGTCATTGAATACAAAGGATGCCTTATAATAATTGGGGCCGGTGGTCCATTCCACCTGACTTGCCGATGTGAATTCTGTTTTAAAGGCATTCAATACTTTTTCATTGACATTTTCATCAGCGGCATATACGGCCAGGGAACTGATCAGTACCACAAGGGCCAACAGCGTCTTTTTCATTTTTGAAAGGTTTAAGAGGTTCAAGAGGTTTAAAAGGTTTAAAAAGTTCAAAAGGTTATATTCTTAATAAGTGTATTGGCTGTTTACTAATGACTATCGACTATTGACTAACGACTATTGACTAACGACTATTCCTGTATCTGTGTGACGGTTCAAAGATAGAATTGGTTACAGCCGTTCACAAGCCAATTATGATTAACGGAAGCCGATGTTAATAGCTGTTAACAGGAACTATATCTTATTAACCGTCCAGCATTTATAAATACCGGTTATCCTGTAGGAATAAAGAATACGGACAATTTATTTGTTCAAAAGAAAAAGTATTTAGATATTTGTCTAAATATATAATTAACCCTGATGAACTCGGTATTTAAAGCCCTGAATGATCCTACCCGCCGGGAAATTCTTGAGTTGTTGCAACAGCGGGATATGACAGCCGGTGAGATTGTGGATCAGTTTACTATATCCGGCCCCAGTATTTCCCACCATCTTGACCTGTTGAAACAGGCAGGGCTGGTGAATGCGGAAAAAGAAGGACAGTATATATATTACTCATTGAACACTACGGTGGTGGATGAAATCATGAAATGGTTTTTACAATTCAAAACAAAAAAGAAATAAGATGAATAAGCTGATCAATTGGCTGGTGGCCCTCGTCATCCTGATTCCGGGTATTTACCTGGCCTTTGCCTGGAACGGTCTGCCCGACAAAGTGCCCATGCATTTTGATATCAACGGGAATGCAGACCGTTATGGTAATAAAACAGAATTGCTGACTACCATTCTTATTTTACCTGCTGTTAGCCTGTTTGTGTATTTCCTGCTGGCCAATATTTACCGGATCGACCCTAAAAAATATGCGGTGGAAAACAGGGTGCGCCTGAAAAGGATCGCTTTCGCGATTGTTTGTTTCCTTTCCGCACTTACCTGTATCATCATTTACAGTGCCTCCCATGGCGGTTCAAAATTTGATGTAAGCCTGATCCTGTCAGCAGTTGGTTTATTATTTGCCATCATCGGCAACTACCTGCCCAATCTGAAACCTAATTATTTTGCCGGAATGCGTCTGCCCTGGACACTCGAAAACCCCGAAAACTGGAGAAAGACGCATGCCCTTGCAGGAAAACTCTGGTTTGCCGGGGGAATCCTGCTCGCCATTACCTGCCTTTTTCTTCCATCACGGGCAGCCATGATCCTTTTCTTTAGCGTAATGGTGATTCTCGTAATAATTCCAACCGTTTATTCCTACCGCTTTTATATTCAGCATAAAAAAAGCGGACCGGTTCAGTAAATTTGTGCTTTATAAACGAATAGCCTTATCAATTACCTCGCACACGCATATCTCTCTTTCAACCATCCGGGTGTACTGGTGGGCAATATGATCAGTGATTATGTAAAAGGAAAAAAGAAACTGGATTACCCCACGGAAATTCAGTGGGGTATACAACTGCACCGGGCCATTGATCAGTATACCGATACCCATGAAGCCACCCGCGAGGCCAAGGAAGTATTCCGGCCTTCATACCGACTTTATAGCGGCGCCGTGGTGGATGTGATCTATGATCATTTTCTGGCAGCCGATGAATCGGAATTCACCGATGACACGCTTCTTCAGTTTGCCCGGGGTGTCTATGAAGTCCTGGAACATCAGCAACATCTTATGCCCGAACGCTTTGCAGGTATGTTTCCTTATATGAAGGAACAAAACTGGCTTTTTCATTACCGGAGCCGATGGGGAGCCGGGAAAAGCCTGGGCGGACTTGTACGGCGTGCCCAGTACCTGACCGAAAGCGAGACCGCTTTCCGGCTTTTTGAAGCCCATTACCAACTATTATCGGACTGTTATCGTCATTTCTGGAACGAAGTCAAACCTTTTGCTGCTCAGACTTTTACAGAACTGTCCGGCGGGGAAAATTTAACCGGATAAAAGGTAACATCCGGACTGGCAATTCGTTTTACATTTGTTATCCGCAACCCGTTGCGGCCTTTTAAAAAATAGTCCATGAAAAAAACACTCGCCCTCCTGTTCTTTTTTCAATTGTTCTTTTTGTCCCTGATGGCCCAAACCCTCCCCCCGGTGGATAAATCACCGATGGATATGAGTTATTACCCGGCCAATTACCCGGTGCTGAAGATCCAGGACAAACCCACCGAAGCCCTGGCCGCGCGGGTAGTATATAGCCGTCCGCAGAAAGCGGGTCGTACCATATACGGCGGACTCGTTAAATACGGGGAGGTCTGGCGGCTGGGTGCGAATGAAGCCACTGAAATTGAATTTTTCAAACCCGTGAAAATTGACGGGAAAAAAGTAGCCAAAGGACGCTATACCCTTTACGCCATTGCCTATGAGGCCACCTGGACCTTTATCCTGAATAAGAACACAGATACCTGGGGTGCTTTTAAATATGACCCTAAAAAAGATATATTGCGGGTGACAGTTCCGGCTGAAAAAATAACCGAAACGGTGGAGTCGCTGGCTATGAGTTTTGAAAAAACCACCACCGGCTTTAAACTGGTCGTGGCCTGGGATATGGTAAAGGCCGGTTTGCCAATAAGTTTATAAATTGCTTTCTTATGAGATTAACTGCCGCGATTTTATGTTGCTGTCTTTCCCTCTATTCCTGTCAGGAAGGGAATAAAGAGGAAAAGAAAGAGCCGGCGACTTCTGCCATCAAAGACAGTGCGCCTTCCAACCGTTCCGAAAGACCGGCTGTTAATCCTTATAACGGGGTAGATGTATCCCCTATGGATATGGTGTACTATCCGGTGGACTACCCGAAATTAAAAATGGCGCATACCCTCAGTACGCCTCCCCTTGCCCGGGTGATCTATAGCCGTCCGCACCTGCAGGGCCGCCATATATTTCATGAAGTATTGAAATACGATGAAGCCTGGAGGCTGGGTGCTAATGAAGCCACAGAACTGACGCTGTATAAAGACGTCACGGTTCAGGATAAAAAAATCAAAGCCGGCCGTTACACCTTATACTGCATTCCGCATACCGATACCTGGACCATTGCCATCAACAGCAATATTGATACCTGGGGACTGGAGCCGGATACGGCCCGGGATGTGGCCCGTTTTGTGGTGCCGGTGGTCCGGACACAGAACTCCCTCGAATATTTTACCATGGTATTTGAAAAGAAGGAAGCCGAAGCACAATTGCTGATGGCCTGGGATGATGTGGAAGTAAGGCTCCCCTTGCGTTTCTGATCCTTTTCGGCTACTGCCGTAATTATTACAGATATTTACAGTATGTGTGGCATAGCCGGTATTATACAACTACCCTCAGCGGGTTACACGAAAGAATCATTGGAAAAAATGACCCATGCCCTGGCCCATCGTGGTCCGGATGGGGAAGGATATTTTCAAAATCATGATTCCACGGTTCTGCTCGGACACCGCCGGCTCGCGATCATTGACCGCTCCGATACCGGCCGTCAACCAATGGATTACCTGGGCCGCTATACCATTATTCATAACGGGGAAATTTATAATTATAAAGAACTAAAAACGGAACTGCAGCAACAGGGCTATTCCTTCCATTCCCAAACCGATACCGAAGTGATCGTAGCTGCTTATGATTGCTGGAAAGAAGAATGCCTCACCCGTTTCGATGGCATGTTTGCCTTTGCCATCTGGGATGAGCAGAAAAGGGAACTCTTTGCCGCCCGTGACCGATTCGGGGAAAAACCTTTCTTTTACTATTACGATCAACAACGCTTTCTTTTTGCTTCAGAAATGAAAGCACTCTGGGCCGCGGGTATTCACAAAACCCCGAACCAGAAAATGCTTTTCAATTTTATTACGATCGGTTATACCGATAATCCCGCCCGCCCGGAGGAGACTTTTTATGAAGGCATTCAGCAATTACCCCCGGCCAGTTATATGAAATTCTCGCTGGTGTATTTTCAATACAGCATAAAAAACTGGTGGGAACTGGATCCTGAAATTCAGGATAAAGAAATTACGGAGGAAGAAGCCATTGAAGAGTTCAGTGAATTATTCAGCGCATCGGTGCGCCGCCGGATGCGGAGTGATCTGCCCGTTGGTACTTCACTCAGCGGGGGACTGGACAGTTCTTCCATTGTAGCGGCTATTCATGCCTTACATCATACCAATAACAGCCAGCAATGTTTTACGGCCGTATTTGATGGATTCGAAAAGGATGAATCCGTTTTTGCAAATACAGTAGCCCGTCAATATGACCTGAAGCAGCACCTGGTTCGTTTTACCGCCAATGATTTGCTCAATGACTGGGACAAACTATGTGCTCACCAGGAAGAGCCCTTTGGCTCCTCCAGTATATATGCCCAGTATAAAGTGTATGAAAAAGCCCGGGAAGAAGGGGTGACGGTATTGCTGGACGGACAAGGCGCCGATGAAATACTTGCGGGTTATCAATCCTATTATAAATGGTACTGGCAGGAGCTGTTTCGTAAAAGAAAACTGTACCGCAGCAATGAACTGCGCTATGCCCGGGAAAGAGGGATTCATGAAAACTTTGATTACCGCAATATGATTGCGGCTTATTTTCCCGCTTATGCCACCGTGGTGCTTGAACGGCATTATCTCATCAAAGCCATCGGGCATAAAGACCTGTCGCCGGAATTTGTCCAGTTGCAGAGTAAAGAGGCCTATTACACCCCGCCTGAGTATTTTGACCTGAACGGGGTACTGCATTTCAATACCTGTATACACGGACTCAGTGAACTGCTCCGTTTTGCCGACCGCAATGCCATGGCGCATGGACGGGAGGTCCGGTTGCCCTTCCTTGATCATGAGCTGGTGGAATTTGTGTTTTCCCTGCCTTCCCATTTCAAGATCAGGCAGGGCTGGAGTAAGTGGCTGTTGCGGAAGAGTATGGATAAAAAGCTGCCGGATTCGGTGAACTGGCGTACCGGGAAAGTAGGTTTTGAACCACCCCAGCAGCAATGGATGGAAACAAAAGCTATGCAGGAGGGGATCAGGGAGGCCAAAAAGATACTGGTAGAGGAAAAAATCCTACAACCTGGGGTTCTCGATAAACCCAACACACCCCATAGTGCCCATGCAGCCGATCATTACGATTGGCGGTATTTTTCGGCGGCCAGTCTCTTCAAGTGAGGGCTTTTCGTCATCTTTGCTGTTCAATTCACTTTAATATTATCTATTATGAAGTCAGCTACGAAATACATCCATGCCGGTTCGCATCCTGATCCTTCCACCGGTGCCATCATGACCCCGGTATACATGACCTCTACTTATGTGCAGGAAGCCCCCGGGGTGAATAAAGGTTATGAATATGCCCGCAGTCAGAATCCAACCCGTACCGCACTCGAGGAAGCGCTGGCCGTGATTGAAAATGGAAAATACGGTCTCGCTTTCAGCAGCGGGGTGGCCGCCACCGATGCCGTAATCAAATTGCTGAATCCCGGTGATGAAGTGATCTGCGCCAACGATATGTACGGGGGTACCTACCGCCTTTTCACCAAAGTATTTGAACGCTTTGGTATTGTATTCCGCTATGTGGACACCACCGTGGCTTCAAATGTAGAAGCGGCCATCACCGCCAACACCAAACTGGTATGGCTGGAAACACCCACCAATCCGCTGATGAATATCACGGATATCGCGGCCGTGGCAGCGATTACCAAAGCCAAAAAACTAATTCTTGTTGTAGACAATACTTTCGCATCACCTGCGCTGCAGAATCCGCTGGACCTGGGTGCGGATATCGTGATGCATTCGGCTACAAAATATCTCGGGGGTCACAGTGATGTAATCCAGGGAGCACTGGTGATGAATGACACGGAACTGCGGGATAAATTATATTTCATCCAGAAAAGTTGCGGAGCTGTACCCGGTCCAATGGATTGTTTCCTCGTGTTGAGGGGCATCAAAACGCTCGGCATCCGGATGAAAGCCCATTGTGAAAACGGGAAGATCATTGCCAATTGGTTACGGGCCAATCCAAAGGTGTCGAAAGTATACTGGCCCGGGTTTGAAGATCATGCCGGTTATGCCGTAGCCCGTGAGCAAATGAAAGACTTTGGCGGTATGATCTCTTTTGAATTAAAGAACGACAGTGTGGAAGAAGCGAAGCGGGTCTTGTCCTCCACGCATTTGTTTGCCCTGGCCGAAAGTCTCGGTGGCGTGGAATCTCTGATCAATCACCCGGCCAGCATGACCCATGCATCGATACCCCGGGAAGAAAGAATTAAAAACGGGTTATCTGATTCATTGATCCGGCTGAGCGTGGGCATTGAAGATGCCGATGACCTGGTAAATGACCTGGCGAAAGCGATCGGGTAATATGAAGAAGAATAATCTGATTGAATTTTTAAATGAAAAAGTAAGGCTGTACAACCAGCCTTCTTTTATTTCCGAGGATCCCATCTCGGTACCGCATCGTTTTACCAAAAAACAGGATATCGAAATAGCCGGTTTCTTTGCGGCCATCTTTTCCTGGGGCAACCGGACCACCATTATCAATAAGTCGAACGAACTGATGAAATTAATGGATGAGGCCCCTTACGCCTTCTGTACCGGGCACACCGATAATGACCTGAAAAGACTGCTGACCTTCAAACACCGCACGTTCAATACCACCGACCTGCTGTATTTTATTGAATTTTTCAAGTGGCATTACAGTAAACACAAAAGCCTCGAAACCGCTTTCACCCTGCACGGGGAAACGGTAGAAGAAATGCTGACCGGATTCCATCATTACTTTTTCTCCCTGGAAGACGCCCCGCCCCGTACCCGGAAACATATTGCCAGTCCGAAAAAGGGCTCCACCTGCAAGCGGCTGAATATGTTTTTGCGCTGGATGGTAAGGCAGGACGATAAAGGCGTGGATTTTGGGATCTGGAAAAACATCCCGCCGGCCAGCCTGATCTGTCCTATTGACCTGCATGTGGCCCGGGTAGCCAACCGGTTTAACCTCATCTACTTCAAAAAAACAGAAACCTTACAGGTAAATTGGAAAACAGCAGTTGAACTCACCAAATACTTACGAACTTTGGATCCGGATGATCCCGTGAAGTATGATTTTGCTTTATTCGGTTTAGGGGTCATGGAAAAATTCTAACGATATGACATTAATTCCAAAAGAACTGGTTCCTGCCATCAATCAATCCATGGAAATTGAGCTCCCCGCCACCGGTACCCATGAACAACTCCATGAAAAATTATCCGTAGTGATCAATGACCTGATCAATCATGATTTTGAAAAACTGGTCTTCCACCTGTACCGTATTGATGTGGATGAAGCCAGGATGCGGGCCCTGCTGGCCAATAAAGCAGATCAAAACGCCGGGGGACTGATCGCGGACCTGATTATTGAAAGACAATTGCAGAAGATCAAAGCGAAAGCGGAATTTAAACAGAAAGCTGAGGAAGGGACCGGGGAAGAGAAATGGTAAATCAGTTCGCAGATAGCAGTCGGCAGATAGCAGTCAGATCCTGCTGATCATTGAATGTGCTAGTTGTTTTATATGAACAATCGAACACATTCCTTACTTTAAGTCATAAAATATCTTTCGATGATGAAATTCTTCCGGACAATAGGATTTTTTTTACTTTTTACTTTTGCCTTTTTACTTTCCTCCGCCCAGCACGAAAAATACCATGCTCCTTCCGATACGCTGGTTCAAAAGAAATTAACCCAATGGCAGGATCTGAAATTTGGCCTGATGATGCATTGGGGCACTTACAGTCAGTGGGGAATAGTGGAAAGCTGGACCCTTTGTCCGGAAGATGAGGGCTGGACCGTGCGCCGGGGTCCGCATTCAAAAAACTACAGTGAATATGTAAAAGCCTATGAAAACCTGCAAACGACTTTTAATCCCATAAAGTTTGAACCAGAAAAATGGGCCACTGCCGCAAAAGCGGCCGGAATGAAGTATGTGGTCTTTACTACCAAGCACCACGATGGCTTCTCGATGTTTGATACGAAAGAAACGGATTACAAGATCAGCGGGGCTAAATCACCTTTTGCTTCCAATCCGAAAAGCAATGTAGCGAAAGAGATATTTACTTCCTTCCGGAACCAGGGCTTCTGGACCGGTGCTTATTTTTCCAAACCCGACTGGCACAATGAAAATTACTGGTGGCCATATTTCCCCCCGAAAGACCGCAACGTGAATTATGAACCCACGAAGTATCCGGAAAAGTGGAATGCGTATAAGCAGTTTACCTATAATCAGCTGAAAGAACTGATGAGTGAATACGGCAGCATGGATATTCTGTGGCTGGATGGCGGTTGGGTTCGTCCGCTCTCCACGGTAGATACATCCGTTGAATGGCAGCGCGGGATCAAACAGGACCAGGATATTGATATGCCGAAGATCGCCGCCATGGCCCGCTCCTACCAGCCAGGATTACTGATCGTGGACAGAACCGTAACCGGCGAATATGAAAATTATACCACACCGGAACAACAAGTACCGGATAAACCCCTTCCTTTCCCCTGGGAAACCTGTATGACCATGGGCGGCTCCTGGAGTTATGTACCCGGTGATCATTACAAATCAACCGAAGAACTGATCCACCTGTTGGTGAAGATCGTATCGCGTGGTGGTAATTTTTTACTGAATATTGGTCCCGGTCCGGATGGAGAATGGGATCCGGAAGCTTATAAGCGATTATCAGAAATCGGTGAATGGATGAAAAAAAATCAGGAAGGCATCTATGACTCCCGCCCCCTCGCCCCTTACTCATCTGATAATATCTATTTCACTAAAAACAAAAATGAGAAGACCTGGTATGCGTATTACCTGACTGATAGCATTAAACGTACGGTACCCGAAGAAATAGAATTGAAGAGCATGGTGGTCCCGAAAGGAAGTATCATCAGTGTGCCAGGCGTAAAAATGAAAACAAATCTGAAATGGAGAGTGGTGAATGGCAGTACCTTTATCAATTTACCCTATAATGTTCTTGACAACATGGATGTTCGATATGCCGTCCTTCTTAAAATAGCATTGAAATAAAAAAAGGTTTGATTGATCAGGCCATTTAGAATGGCCAGATCAATCAAACCTTTTTTTCAAACATCAGCTCCCTCTCCTTCTCCTTATCCTCCTTCTCTTTGAGATCGAACATGGTACCGAAGACATGGTCCCAGATGGTGGAGCTGACGCCGAAACCCTGGTGTTCGCTTTTATAGTGATGCAGGTGATGATTTCTCCAGAGCGGTTTCATCCATTTAAACGGCGGGTTCCAGGCATGGATGGCATAGTGCATGGTACCATACATGAGGTAGCCGATGAGGAAACCGGGGAAAAACATGAGGGCATATGAACCCATAATTAGCCACTGCGTACTAAACAGGATAGTGGCAATGATCAGGCTGGGAACAGGCGGCATAAACAAACGTTGCCGGTCACGGGGATAGTGATGGTGATTACCATGCATGGTATAAACAATCTTGGTCGCCAACTTTCCCTTCGGTATCCAATGAAAGAGGAACCGGTGGGCCAGGTATTCGAAAAAAGACCAGAAAAATGCACCGCCAAAGAAGGTCAGCAGGATGGTACCCGTGCCGTAGTCGTACCTGGTGGCAGCCAGGTAAATAATATAAACCATGATCGGGATATACATCCCCCAGATCACAAGTGGATGGGCCTTCGTCAGTGCCTCCAGGAAGTCATTTTCGAATAGGCGGGCCTGCCCTTTATTGTGAATCTTCTCAAATTTCATGTTGCAAAGATAATACGGGCTGGGTTGATTTATTGTGACCAAAATCCGATTTTAACAATGAAAAATAGTTGCAAATAAAACTATCTAACCGGGCTGCAATAATTCATCAATCCGTACAAACCGGTAACCTTTTGTTTTCAAATATTTTATTAATTCAGGCAGTTTTTTATAAAATTTATCTGTCCGACCAGGTCCTGCCCCCGCGTGCATCAGCAGGATAAACCCTTTTAGTCCGGCCGGCCGGCTGCCCTCGTAACCGGTAATGGAGTTCAGGATGGTTTCATTGTCCCGGTAATTTTTATCTGCATCCCTGGTATAGTCGGCTGTACTCCGGGTGCCGGGTGTATAGTTGATCAGTTGCATCCCAAACCGGCTGGTCCAGTCCGCAATGGAATCATTGTACCATTCGTAGGGTGGCAGGAAGAAGCGGGATTTATTCGCTTCAATCCCATGTGCCGCCATGGCGGCATAGTTATCGGCCAGGTCGAGACTGAACTGTTGCTCATTCAGGAGCAGACTGTCTCTTTTTGTCCAGTCGCAGTACAACAGGTGTTTATCCGAATGGGCCCCCAGGTAATGCCCGCGGCGGCGGAGTCCTTTGATCAACGGACGGAATTGCTCATTGCGGTAAAAATCGCCGGTCAGGAAGAAGGAAGCCTGAATCTTTTCTTTCAACAGCAGGCTGTCGATAAAGGTCCCGCCTTCACCAAACTCATGCCCGGTAAATACGAGGGCTAATTCCTTCCGGGTACTGTCACCCCGGATGATCGCACCCCGGTCATGACTGAAGTTCTTTTTTATTTCCATGGAACCGGGATGCACACTTTCCCAGGGTAACTGGTGGGGTGGATCGGGCTCGGGTTCTGCACCGGCTTCTTTGGCCGCCAGCAGGTAGATCAGTGATGCCGTGCCATCCATGGTAGGTTCGTTGGTACTATAATCTCCATAATCATCATGATATACGGCAAGGTCACTTTGAAAAGCGGCATATTCATCCGCATCCTTCAGTTGGATACCGATCAGTCCGTTGAAAATACTGCCATACACCGGACCGTCTACCAACCCGCCATCGATCGGATAATTTTTTAAATGGGTAAAGGCTGAATGCGGATCCACCGGTGTATCGCCCCAGGCCGGTAAACCATAGACCATCGAAGTACCCCAGGGATTACAGCCAAATAGCCAGTCGAAATTAGCCTGTTCGAGTTCGCTGAACTGATTATCACCTGTGAGTTGTTTGTACCAATAACACTGAATCGCAAATGATGTAGTGAGGTTATTGCTGCACCAGATATAGGGAATGCCACGGTAGAAGGCATTGGACTGTGCTTTACTCCAGACTTTTTCAATACCCTGCTTATAAAATCCGGTGATGGTACTTCTGGAAGTACTTGCCAATTGTTTCGCCAGTTCATTATGTCCGGCATTAATGAATGGATACCATTGGTAGTGCGCAGCTGTATCTGATCCCAGCCAGGGTGTCAGCTTTTCTATTTGTGCATAAGCAAAGGACGCTGCCTGGTATTTTACATCACGGGTATTGTTATATAAAGAGGCGGCTGCCAGTTCCATATCATCCGACCAGTTCATTTCCGCATATATATAGGGAGAACGTACAGATACCGTTTGTGTAAATCCTGTTTTCTTTTTCCCAAAATTGTATGCAGAGAATGATTTTTTTGAAAGCCTGGCAGCAAATACAGGATCCGTCTTTTTAAATATGGATGAACCCAGGGCAAAAGCACTGGAGAATTTTCCGGCTGTAGAACTCGTACCCGTAGTGGCATTCATGAACTTACCCCGCTGCTGCGGTTCGCCATTAATAAAGTACACCGGACGATCCAGACCAGGTCCGTAATAATTCGTATCCTCTTTGGGGATCCGCATGCCCATATGGTCGCGGTCGTCGCCGATCTGGTTGAACAGCCAGTTATCTTTCGGATGCATTTTCAATAACCAGTCCAGTCCCCATTTTGCTTCATCCAGCACATCCGCCCTTCCGTTCTTCCCATCGAGTCCGTTGGCCTGCTTTTCATCGGTAAACACTTTGGGGAAATCGCGGTAAGCCATCAATAAATGATATGTGGCATTGGCCGACGTGGAACTATACTGTAAATAATCCGAAGCATCATGCCAGCCACCCACCACATCGATATGGGTGCTGTCTTTGATCCCGGCTTTTTCGCCATACAATACATAGCCGTCGTGGGTATGACAACTGTCTTTTAAAAAAGGATTAAAGCCGGTGCGTTGTTGTCGCATATAACGCAGGCAGAAATCGGCCGCCCCTTTATATACATCCTGCCCGATCCGGAAAACAGGAGAGGTAGTTTCACCTGTCCGTATGAAGTACTCTCCCGGCTTATGAAAGGCGGTGAACTGCATTCGGTAACTATGTTTAAAAGGACCATAAGCTCCAAAGTCCTTGCCGGCATACCCGATCATGACCACTTTGCCGGTGGTTCGCTCCACCAATTCCCATTTACCAAAACCGTTATCCTCTTTGGTTACCCAGACCGCGGTTTTCAGTCCGCCCGGGGTATAGCCCAGCTGATTGATCCGGATCCAGCTTTGCGGTGCTTGCTGAGCCGTCAGCAGCAGGGGAAACAAGAGAAGCAGAAAGAAGCCTTTTTTCATACCCACAATTTACAAACTGCCGGTCAATACCCGCCGGATTGGAAACCCTATTTAGTATAACTTAGCAACTTATAATGTTAACCAGATGAAATTAGTCACTTACCTCAAAGAAGAAAGAGAACAACTGGGCGTCCTGATCAATGGGATGCTCTACGATATGGAAGTCCTGCATCCGGAACTGCCCAACAGCATGAACATGATGCTGAATTACTGGGAAGAGTTTTTCCCGTTTGCCCAGGCCGGCGAACTGATGTTACGTGAAGGCACCCGAACCAGTAGTCGTGGTATTCCGATCAGCGAAGCGCAGTTATTGGCCCCCATCCCCTTTCCCACTTCCTGCCGGGATGGCTATGCCTTTCGTCAGCACGTGGCAGCAGCACGACGTAACCGCAAAGTAGACATGATCCCCGAGTTTGACCAGTACCCGATTTTTTATTTTACCAATCATCATAGTATCCAGGGGCCGGGCGATGTGCGTTGTATGCCCGATCATTTCGAAAAACTGGATTTTGAGCTGGAAGCCGCCATCGTGATCTGCAAACATGGCCGAAATATCCGTGCGGAAGAAGCGGACCAGTATATTGGCGGACTGATGATCATGAATGACCTGAGTGCAAGGCGCCTGCAGATGGAAGAAATGTTGTTGAACCTCGGTCCCGCCAAGGGAAAAGATTTCTCTACCGTGATCGGACCCTGGCTGGTGACCCTGGACGAACTGGAACAATTTGAAATTCCAGCCAAGGAAAACCATACCGGCAAAAGCTGGAACCTGCGGATGCAATGCAAGGTGAATGGCAAACAGGTGAGCGATGGCAATGTGGGCGATATGGACTGGACTTTTGCCGAGATCATCGAACGCGCTTCCTATGGCGTGGACCTCTATGCCGGCGATGTGATCGGCAGCGGCACGGTAGGTACCGGTTGTTTCCTCGAACTCAATGGCACCGGCAAACTCAACGACCCCAATTATCCCGAACAATGGCTGCAGGCCGGTGATGTGGTGGAAATGGAAATCGACGGACTGGGGACGCTGAGCAATACGATGGTGGCGGAGGAAACGGAGTGGAGTATATTGGGGAGGAAGAAAGGGTGAGAGAATGAGTAATGAGTAATCAGTAATGAGTAAAAGCAGAAGAGTCTATAAAGAAATGAATTTTTCCCAAAGCAGGATGTTTAATACTTTAAACCTGCCCGATCAGCTACTCATTATTGATTACTCAATACTCATTCCCAAAACAGCGTCTGCCGGATTTTTAGTAATGTTCGATCAGCTACTCATTACTGATTACTCATCACTGCCGTCCTAAACATGAAAAATTTAGTTCTTTGAAAGTCTTATCAGATAAGGGTTTCAGCCGATTTTAGGGTTCAAACGATTTCAGCAAAATTCGGCATTTTTGGGGGTATTTTACCCCATGAACACCGGAAAGTATGTTTTTGCTCAGGTGGCAGAATTGTTACCGGCAAATGATTTTATCAAATGTATGAACCGTTATAGTGGCAACTATCAGGTTAA
>Ga0209717_1000237_pt1 | contig 69850 bp, 51 predicted proteins | sample AD_UKC048_MetaG_FD_184418 | JGI IMG/M metagenome (GOLD analysis project Ga0209717, IMG submission 184418) | Active sludge microbial communities of municipal wastewater-treating anaerobic digesters from USA - AD_UKC048_MetaG (SPAdes) (version 2) | ecosystem: Engineered > Bioreactor > Anaerobic >...
AAGTGTAAGCTCCATCTTTTTTGTCGGGACGATCTTTGTACATTTCGGATATGATAGAAACCATATTCGGTTTGAAAAATCCGTTACCAAAAACCAGTAAAACCAATCCGAGATAAATAGAAAATTCAGTTTCGACTGCCATCGCAGCGTGACCCAAAGTCATCAAACTGGCTCCAATAACCACAGCCCAACGATACCCAATTTTTTTATCGGCAAAATAGCCTCCCAGCATTGTGGACAAATAAACTAGTCCTACATAAGAACCAAAAAGTGAAGAAGCCGTTTCGCGACTCCATCCCCAACCTCCATCCATTGCTGAAGCGGTTAAGAATAAAATAAGCAAAGAGCGCATTCCATAAAAGGAAAATCGTTCCCACATTTCGGTAAAAAACAAAATAAATAATCCTGGTGGATGCCCTAAAACAGGATTTTTAAAAAACTGGTCGGTGGTGTTTTGAGTCATAATATTTTATTTTACTTCTTGCATTAATTTTTTTACCAAAGGCGAAATTAGTATTAAAACCAATCCTGCAATCAGGGCATAAATTGCCAACTGTTTGTATCCATCAGCATAGACAATCAATTTTTCTAAATTCGTAGCATTCTCTGATGCTCCAGCAATATTTGCACCTAATATTCCTGCGAAGTATTGTCCGTAAGCACTTGCCAAATACCAAATACCCATCATTACGGCCTGCGTTTTATGTGGAGATAATCGAGACATAGCGCTTAATCCAATTGGCGACAAACACAATTCACCAAAAGTGATGATAAACCAACCAAATGTGAATAAATTAAGTGATGTTTTTCCGCTTGGGTCGGCAAAAAACTGAGTGTAATAAAATACCCAAAAACCACCCGCCAGAAACAAAAATCCAAGTCCAAATTTAACTACAGTGTTTGGTTCAATTTTTCTTGAATTCATCCAAATCCAAAGTAATCCCATCACAGTAGCAAAAGCAATTACAAATAAGGAATTGGCTGAATTGTTAACTCCATTTGGGCTCACTTCAAAGCCCAATAAAGAGTTGTGTAAATTATTGACAGCGAACAAACTCAACGAGCCGCCGCTTTGTTCAAAGAATGCCCAAAAGAAAATAGAAAAAACAATTAATACAAAAGCGGCAACTAATTTTTTATTTTCAGCAACCGTAAAACTTCGCATTTCGTATAACAAATAGAGCAATGATGCTGGCCCAATAACCATCATAAAATAATCGGTGTACACTGTATTGGCCACCATCAAAATAATTACTGGAATGATGGCGAGTGAACCAATATAAGTAAGAATCTCTCTTATTCTTCTTTTCGATTTATCTAAATGTTGCAAAGGTGAAAGTCCAATTTCACCTAAACTTTTTTGTGTTTGAGTAAAAGTGAGTAAACTCACAACCATAACAATAGCAGCAAATCCAAAGGCAAAATTCCAACGCAAATGTTCCGGAACAAATCCGCTCCATAACGAACCTTCGGCAACAGCAATGCAAATGTATCCACCAATTAAAGCTCCAATATTTACTCCAGCATAAAACAAAGAAAATCCTGCGTCTTGTCTAACATCATTCTCTTTATACAATTGTCCCACCATCGAAGAAATGTTGGGTTTGAAGAAACCAGTTCCCACAATCGTAAAACTTATGCCTAAGAAAAAAAAGTTTTTCGGGTCTAATGAGAGGATTACACTGCCCACAATCATTAATAAACCACCCCAAAATAAGGATTTTCTCAAACCTAAAATTTTATCGGCAAATAATCCTCCAATAAACGGAAAAGCATAAACAAATGCCTGAGTTGCTCCGTATTGCAGATTAGTCGTTTTTTCGTCCATCATCAATTGGCTGACCATAAAAACGGCCAACATTCCGCGCATTCCGTAGAAACTGAAGCGTTCCCACATTTCGCTGAAAAACAAGTACCACAATTGTTTGGGATACTTGCCTTTGAAGTTTTGTATTTGTTCGATTGTTAAGTTTTGTTCCATAATTTTAATTGATTCCTTTTTCTTTCATGACTTTATTAAGTTCTTTTACCAAAGCAAACATGAGCAAAGTAGCAAACATCAAAAGGCAGAAATTCACCCAGAAAAAATTTGCTTTGTCATCATAAGTGTCCCACATACTGGCTAAAACACCGCTCAATTTATTTCCAATGGAAGTCGATAAAAACCAGCCGCCCATCATTAAAGCCGTGATATTTTTTGGACTTAATTTAGAAACCACCGATAATCCCATTGGACTCAGAAATAGTTCTCCAATGGTGATTACACCATAATTGGCCACCAACCACCAAACAGAAACTTTTTCGCTACCGTTATTTCCAATATGGACTGCGGCAACCATTATTAAAACCGATAAGGCAGAGATTAATAATCCGAAGGCAATTTTTGTTGGTGTTGAAGGTTCTTTCTTTCGGCTTCGTAAAAAGGTAAAAAAGGCTACGACTAATGGTGTTAAAATAATCACCCATCCCGGATTGATGGATTGGCTTAAATTGGTTGCCCAAACACTAATTTTACTACCTTCTTCGGGAAGTTTTTCTTTAGAAACATTTCTAAAATAGATGGGATAATCTTCTACTTTTACCACTTCACCATTTTCTTTTTGAAGTCTAAATTTGGCATCATACAATTCTGTAGAAGCTTTTTCGTATGTAATTTCTTTTGATTGGACTAAGGTTGAAAAAACTTTTTCCGTTGTTCCAGTAACTTCTCTGTCGGTGTATCTGTCCGCCCAAGTTGTTAAAGCAGAACCATTTAATTTGAAAACTGCCCAGAATAAAATCACAACTGCAAAAATGGAAAGTAAAGCTCCAATTGGACGTTTGTCTTCCGCTTTGGCTTTAACATAAAGGCTTCCGTAAAAGAAAATAATCGGAATACAAGCAAAAACAAAAGCATCGGTGCTATCTGAACCAAAAATAGAACTGTCGAGATTCACATCCGAAATAACTCCTTTCAACAGCCAACCAATTATTCCAAAAATCACCGATGGTACTAAAATGAAAAGTACAATTTTATAAAAAGGCATATCGCCTTCTTGTGTTCCTTTTTTATGATCATATCCCACATAATGTTTGGTTCCCAAAAGAAAAACCACAACACCTATAAACATTCCGATTCCGGCTGCCATAAAAGCATATTGCCAACCCAAAAGTATTTGTAATGCGGCTCCAAAAAAGTTACAAATAAAAGCACCCACATTTATTCCCATATAAAAGATATTGTATCCTTCATCTTTTTTGTCAAGGTATTCTTCTTTAGAATAAAAATTCCCCAAAAGGGTTGAAATATTGGGCTTGAAAAAACCATTGCCCACAATAACCAAAGTCATCGCGATGTACAACATTGGCAAACTATGAATTCCCATCATCAGATAACCTACGCCCATCATTAATCCGCCAATCACAATCGATTTGCGATAACCCAAATACCTGTCGGCAACCAAACCACCTATGAAAGGCGTTAAGAAAACCAAGGCAATGAAAGTTCCGTATAAATCCGAAGCTTCTTTCTCGGTCATAGCAAAACCAGCTTCGACATCTTTTAGATAAAGCGTGAAAATACCAATCATTAAATAATACCCAAAACGTTCCCACATTTCGGACAAAAACAAATAAGGCAGGGCTTTAGGGTGATTTTTCCACATAACAAATCGCTTTAAAAAACAAACCTACAGGAATCTCTTGTAGGTTTGAAAGGTATAAAAATAATTTTTAAATTTTGTTAACGAATGCCGTGCATCATTTTTTTCAAGAAAGGCGTCAATGCAAACAAAATTATTGCCGCCAGTCCTGTCAGTATTACAAATACCATAAAGAACTCAAATAAATTATGAATTTCAAATCCTGCAAAAAACGGATTATGATCGCTAATCTGATTGGTTTCTAATAATTTCAATTGCTCTGCAGTTGGTGTAACGGTTTTGTCTAAAATTCCTTGTAAATCAATCCCAAGTTCTTTGGCTTTGATGAATTTATCTCCAGTTGCAGGCATAATAGAGCCTAAAGTTCCAGCCAATGCATAACCTGAAGCATTGGACAAAAAGAAAACTCCGTATAATAAAGATGAAAAACGCTTTGGAGATAATTTCCCTACCAATGACAATCCTATTGGCGACAAACACAATTCCGCACAAGTTTGAATTAAATACAAAAGAATCAACCATTTGATTGCCAAAAGCCCATTATTTCCTAAATCTTTAACGTTGTGAGCAATGATAAAATAGCTCAAAGCTATCAATGCCAATCCAAAAGCCTGTTTCATTGGCGAAATAGGTTCTCTGTCTTTGCTTCTTAAATAATCCCAAAGCATACTAAACGGAATAGCAAAAGCAACTACAAATAATCCATTAAAAATTTGAACCATCGATGGTGGCATATTCCAACCAAAGAAGTTTCTATCGGTTTGATTATCGGCAATAAAAGTCAATGAAGAGCCCGCTTGTTCGAATGCTGCCCAAAAGAAAATGATAAAGAAAGCAACAATATAAATTACAAATATTCTGTCTCGTTCAATTTTAGTCAATGAAGTATCGGAAACTATTAAACCTGCTAAAGTCAAACCACTAGAATAAATCAAAGTATAAATTAAGTTTTGATCAAAAACAAAATGAATAATTGCGCCTAAAGCCAAAAACACAATTCCTGCAATTATCAAAGCTGTTTGAGAAAAAACTGCTTTTTGAGATTCGCCTTCTTCAAAATCAGAAGCCTCATTTTTTGATGGTAATCCGCCAAGAGGTCTTCCTTCTGGAGTTACAACATATTTATTTTTCAATACATAAAAAATGGCGGTTCCAATTAACATCGCAATTGAAGCTGCCAAAAATCCCCATTTGAAAGCGTGAATATCTCTAATTCCTTCAGCATCTTTCACATCACCTACAATTGGACAAATCAATTGCCCCAAGAAAGCCCCTAAATTGATTCCCATATAGAAAATGGTAAAGGCAGTATCCAATTTGCTTTTTTCTTGTTTTGGATACAAACTTCCCACCATACTGGAAATATTTGGTTTGAAAAATCCATTACCAAAAATAATAATTCCTAAAGCGGACCACATCAAAGTAGTAGCTAAACTAATATTGGTTCCAAAAACACTAGCGCTGGCAAACAACAAAAATTGTCCAATCGCCATCATCAAACCTCCTAATAAAATACAGTTTCTATTTCCAAAAAAACGGTCAGCGACAAAACCACCTAACATTGGAGTTAAATAACATAATCCGAGAAAACCTCCATAAATCAAAGAAGCATCCTCTTCTTTCATCATTAAGGAATTCACGAGGAATAATGTTAGGATTGCCCGCATTCCATAGAAATTGAAACGTTCCCACATTTCTGTTCCAAATAATACCCAAAGTCCTTTTGGATGTCCTGTTTTTAACGCTGCTTCACTCATATTATTTATTTTGGTTAAGGTTATTGTTATAAATTATTTTTTATAAAATTAGTCATTTTATTGAACAATTGTATTCTTGTTTTTCCGCCGTAGATTCCGTGGTTTTTGTCGGGATAAATTTGCGAATCAAATTGCTTATTGGCTTGAATCAAAGCTTCCATCATTTGCATCGAATTTTGTACATGCACATTATCATCGCCCGATCCGTGAATCAGCAAATATTTTCCTTTCAGTTTTTCTACAAAATTTATGGGCGAATTATTGTCATATCCACTAGGATTTTCTTGTGGAGTCTGCATATATCTTTCAGTATAAACGCTGTCATAAAAACGCCAATTGGTTACCGGAGCCACCGCAATCGCCATTTTGAAAACGTCATTCCCTTTCAAAATACAATTACTCGACATAAAACCACCATACGACCAACCCCAAATTCCAATTCTGGATTTATCTACAAAAGCGTAATTCCCTATTACTTTAGCGGCATCAATTTGGTCTTCGACTTCGTATTTTCCTAATTGTTTGTAGGTGACTTTTTTGAAATCAGCACCTTTATAACCTGTTCCGCGACCGTCAACACAAGCCACAATATACCCTTGTTGGGCGAGCATAGCAAACCAATAATCATCATAAGAACCCCACTCGTTATTCACTTGTTGCGAACCCGGCCCTGAATATTGGTACATAAAAACAGGATATTTTTTGGATGCATCAAAATCTTTTGGCTTCATAATCCAAGCATTTAGCTCATTGCCTTTCTCGGTTTTGAGTACAAAAAATTCTTTTTGTGGCAAATTGTAGGCTTTTAATTTGGATGCCAAAGCCTCGTTGTTTTCTATAACCTGAATTTGTTTTCCTGTTTTAGAATCGTTCAAAGTATAGATTGTTGGCTGAGAAGCAGTCGAAAAGGAATTGATAAAAAATTCAAAATTGGGACTAAAAGTAGCTCCATTTGTTCCTGTATTTTGCGATAATCTTGTTTTGTTTTTTCCGTCTAAATTTATTCTATAGACGTCTCTATTGATGGAACCGTTCTCTGTCGATTGATAAAAAATCGATTTGGTTTTCTCATCAAAACCATAATATCCAGTTACTTCCCAATTGCCTTTGGTCACTTGATTGATTGGTTTTCCGGTTTTGTCGTAATGGTAAATATGATTGAAACCGTCTTTTTCCGAAGTCCAAATAAAACTATTATCTTCCAAGAACGTCACATTATCTTTATCCACAAAATCGACATACGATTTGTCTTTTTCGCTCAAAACAACTTTTGTTGCTGCCGTTGTTCCATCTACAAATAGCAAGTCCAGATTATCCTGATGACGATTTAATATTTTTGCCGATAAAACATTGGCATCATTCGTCCATTCAATTCTTGGAATATAAAAATCATTGTATTGGCTTAAATCTACTTTTTTAGTAGTTTTTGAATCCACAGTGTATAAATGCAAAGAAACCAATGAATTTTTTTCGCCCGCTTTCGGGTATTTGAAAGTTTCAATTTTTGGATACAAGTCTTTCCCAAAAATCGACATTGAAAATTCTGGAACCTGACTTTCGTCAAATCGAATATATCCTAATTTTTTGCTGTCTTTGCTCCAATCGAAGGCTCGCACAAAGGCAAATTCTTCTTCATAAACCCAATCCGTAATACCGTTTATTATGGAATTTTTCTTTCCGTCGGTGGTGATTTGATTGTACGTTTTAGAAGCTATGTCATAAATATAAATATTATTTTCCTTGACATACGCTATCTTTTTCCCGTCAGGTGAAAAAGTAGGCTCTTGCACTTGTTCTAGAATTTTATCCAGTTCCTTGGTTTCAAAATTATACAGAAAATAATCGGCAGTTGTGGAATAACGGTAAATTTGATTGGTGTTATTGGCAATCAAAATCTGTTTTTCGTCGGAACTAAAAGTATAACTATCGATTCCACTTAATAGTTTACTTTGATTTTTTGTCTCGATTAATGTATTTACTTTTTTTAAAGTAGCAAAATCGAATACATCAATTTGCATACTTCCAGAGGCTTCGTCAGAATTTAAAACCGTATATTGATTGGTGTTTTTCATCGATTGCAATTCAACCATTCCTTTAGGTTGAAATTGTCCGGTATAAATGGCTTCGACGGTAATTCTTTGTTGCGCAAAAACAGGAGTTAACAGCAACAAAAACAGTAGGTTAATCTTATTTGAAATCATTAATATATTATTAATTTATAAGCCCCCAATTTTAGTGAAAATTTTACAATTATTTCACGTTTTAACTGTTAAATGTTAAAAAACATACTATTTAATCCTTTATTGCTTGCAAATTGAATCTGAATAAAACCACTAAATCCGTATCTTTGTCCCATATCATCCCATAATCAATTGATAATGAATAACGCTGTTGCCGGATTTTCGAAATTATCTAAAGAAGAAAAAATAAACTGGATTGCTAAAGAATACTTTTCTAGCCCTGAAGATGCCATTTCCATACTTAAAAACTATTGGAATTCGGACGAAAAATTACAGAAATTACACGATGAATTTATTGAAAACACGATAAGTAATTTCTACATTCCGCTTGGTGTGGCACCCAATTTTTTGATTAACGGAAAATACAACAGTATTCCGATGGCGATTGAGGAAAGTTCTGTAGTGGCTGCCGCCTCTAAAGCAGCAAAATTTTGGTCCACTCGTGGCGGATTTAAAGCTACGGTTATCAATACCGAAAAGATTGGACAAGTACACTTTATTTTTAAAGGTGACGCATCGAAACTAGATTTATTCTTTGCCCAAACTAAAACCAAATTCTTCAGCAACACCGAAAGCATTACCAAAAACATGCAAAAACGTGGTGGCGGAATTTTAAATATTGAATTACGAGACAAAACCAATTTGTTGCCCAATTACTATCAATTGCACGCTACTTTTGAAACGAAAGATTCGATGGGTGCCAATTTTATCAATTCTTGTTTAGAGCAATTTGCCAAAACTTTGAAAGAAGAGGCGCAATTATATGATTCGTTTACCGCAGCAGAAAAAGACATCGAAGTGGTGATGAGTATTCTCTCGAATTATGTTCCTAATTGTATTGTTCGTGCCGAAGTTTCTTGCCCTGTTGATGACTTGGTCGAAAAACATATCGAAAATCCAAAAGCATTTGCTGAAAGATTCATTCGAGCAATCCAAATCGCCGAAGTAGAACCTTTTAGAGCTGTAACCCACAACAAAGGAATTATGAACGGAATCGACGCTGTGGTGCTTGCTACGGGCAATGATTTCCGCGCCGTTGAAGCTGGAATTCACGCTTACGCTTCTCGAAACGGAAGCTATTCGAGTTTGTCTCACGCTACAATCGAAAATGGGATTTTTACTTTTTGGTTGGAAGTTCCTTTAGCTTTAGGTACTGTTGGCGGATTGACTTCTTTGCATCCTTTGGTAAAATTATCTTTGGAAATGCTAGAAAATCCCTCGGCTAAGGAATTAATGCAGTTTGTGGCGGTGGCTGGTTTGGCACAAAATTTTGCCGCTTTGCGTTCGCTAACCACAACCGGAATTCAGGATGGTCATATGAAAATGCATTTGAATAATATCCTAAACCAATTTGAAGCCAATGAAGAGGAACGCCTTTTGATTCGGAAACATTTCAAACATCACGTAGTTTCGCACAGTGCTGTTGTAGAATATATTGAAACTTTAAGAAGACCGGTTTAGAAAATGGCCACAGATTAAACGGATACAACGGATTAACACCGATTTTATTTAAAATTAATTAGTCGCTCAAAAAACTTTGCGACTTTGAGCCTTCGTGGCAAAACTTATGAAAAAAGAATTTTACAGCAACGGAAAACTATTAATCACGGGAGAATATCTAGTTCTTGACGGTGCCAAAGCATTGGCTCTGCCTACCAAATTTGGACAAAATCTAATCGTTGAAAAAACCAAAAACCAAGAAATAAAATGGATTAGTTATGATGCAGATGGCAGTATTTGGATTGACTTCCAACTTTCGTTTCAGGACATTTTGAAAAAAAACTCTCTCGGAGAATCTGAGTCTGTAAAAAATACTTTAATCGAAATTTTGCATCAAGGTTATTTGTTAAATCCGGATTTTATTGATAATTCCGAAGGGTATCACATCACCACTCAATTGACTTTTCCCAGAAATTGGGGCTTGGGAACTTCCTCTACTTTGATTAATAATATTGCACAATGGCTGGAGATTGATGCTTTTGTTTTGCTCAACAATAGTTTTGGCGGCAGCGGATATGACATTGCCTGCGCCCAAAACGACAGCCCTATTTTATATCATTTAGATAATGGCAAGCCAATAATAGAAACGGTATCATTTGAACCTCAATTTGCCGAAAATTTACACTTTGTTTATTTGGAGAAAAAGCAAAGCAGCAAAGCGTCTATAGTCTCTTATTATAATAACAAAAACGAAGCATTATCAGATAATATTATCACAAACAACAAAATAACCTCAGCTGTTTTAAAAGCAAAAACGCTTCAAGAATTCGCCATCGCTTTAGAAGAACACGAGGCAGAAATGAGTAATATTCTCGAAATGCAAACCATAAAAGAATCCTTGTTTCCAGATTTTAACGGCATCATAAAAAGTCTTGGCGCTTGGGGTGGAGATTTTGTCTTAGCAATTTCTAAAGAAAACCCGGCGGATTATTTTAACCAAAGAGGTTTTCGAACCATCGTTTCTTATAAAGATATGATTTTGTAAATAAAAAAATCCCGTTTAGTTCAGAACTAAACAGGATTCCATTTTGTATTAAAACTTGAATCTAATAATTGAATTCTTTTCTGTTGTCTTTGATTTCAGCTTTGTCTTTTAATGCAGGCAAAACTCTGTTTAAATCTCCAGCACTTTGCGCTTTCAATTTGGCTACATAAGCTGTATGATCTTTTAAAACAGGTGCTTTTACAGTATTTGTGTTTTTCACAACATAAACTCCCGTATTTCCTTCAATAGGAGCAGAAAGTTTACCGGCTGTTAATGCAAATGCGTTTCCAACAACTTTAGGCTCTTGACCCACACCACCAGTTAAAACTGGATTTTCCATTGTAACATCTGTAGCTTGTTGTACTGCTGAACCTGTAGCTTTTGCAATCGCTTCTAATGAAGTTCCTGTCATTTTAGCTTTGATTAATTCGGCTTTTTTCTTGTTTTTAAGAATTGGCTCCACATAAGAACGAACCAAATCAACTGCCATTAATCCTTCTGGGTTTACTTTTTTAAGTTTTGCAATAACATTCCCTAAATTGGCAACTTCAAATCTTTTGATAGCACCAACTTCAGTTCCATCTTCGAAAGCCCAACTTACAATATTTCTTTGGTTCCCTAATGGTCCGAAAGCTTCGTCTATAGCTTTTACAGTAACTGAAGGTGCCACTGTAAGTTTCATAGCTGCAGCTGTTTTTGCAAAATCTTTTTCGTTAGCATCCATCTCAAAATTGGTTGCTTGCTCAAAAACTTTATTAGAAGTAGCTTCTGAAGCTTCTACTTTTTGAGCTACTGTAGCTAAACGAATTCCATCTTGTTTATCAGTAACTTTGATGATGTGAAAACCGAAAGGGGTTTCTACTAATCCAACTTTTCCAATAGGATTGCTAAAAACAAAATCGTTGAAAGGTTTCACCATTTGGTTTGGACCAAAATAGCCTAAATCACCACCTTGCTGTGCAGATGAATCATCTGATGCTGTAAAAGCTAACATCAAGAAACTATCTGGATTGGCATTTACTTGAGCCAAAATTGATTCTGCTTTGGCTTTTGCTTGTTCTTTTGTTCTTTTTTCTTTTTTATTGGGAACCTGAGTACCTTCGTAGCTAATCAAAATATGACTTGCTTTTGCATTTACTCCTACTTTTCTACCCATTGATTTAGACAGACAATAGTATTTTCCGAACATATAAGGACCGTAGATTTCGCCTGGAGCCAAATTGTATAATTTGTCTGCATCAACCGCTGGCAAATCTTTTTTGGCAACATAAGTAGAATCATAAGGAACATCTGAATTTGCATTTACAAATTCAACAACATTTGTTGCAGATCTGAAACCTGGTAAAGTATCATTTTTTCCAGTTTTTGTATTGTAAACTACGCTTCCGGATAATAATCCGTTGATTTTAGCTTTTATCTCAGCTTCATCTTCTGGAGATGCTTTGTCTTCGATTAAAACATATTCGATTTCACGATTTTCGTCTGCTTTGTATTTTTTTTCATTCTTTTTCATGAAAGCTACAATCTCATCGTCAGTAACTTTAACATCACTATCTTTTATGGTAGAATACAATCCGGCAACATAAGCAAAACTCACTTTGTTAGCTTCCATTTCGTATTTTAATTTCCCTTCGCTTTCGGTAGTATAAGTTCCCGCTTTTATCATTGAAGCATACATTTGATATTTTGCATTCAACTCAGCATCTTTTTCTCTATCATTAATGTATTGAGCGATTTCTGGATTTGTTTTGATAGCTTCTTTGAATTTAGCTTCGTCAAAAAGTCCTGCCGAATTCAAAAACATTGGATTTTTACCAATATTTTGATCTGATTTTAAAACCTCCATTATATGTTTGGCTCCCACTCTCAAACCTAATTTATCAAATTCTGAAGTTAGCAAAGCAATAGATACTTCTTGATCCCAAACTCTATTTGCTGCTGCAGTTGGAGTAACTCCTTGTTGACTTTTTTCGACATTGCTCACTTTAAGTCTAAAATCCTCGAATGGAATGTCTTTTCCGTTAACACTACCTACATCATTTGAACTTTTACCAAAGTTCCCTTTAGTAAAAACATCCCCTGCAATAAATGCAAATAAACAAAATCCAATAACTACTATCAATAATGCGGAACGTTGTCTAATTTTTTGTAAAACTGCCATTTTTATTTTTATTAATTTTTATATTCAGTCTGCGAAAATACAATTATCTAGTTAATAATTATAATAGTCGCGCTATAATTTACAAGAAATTTTGATTTCCCAAAAAAAATCATTCTTTTATTGTCATTTTAACCAATTCGATTTTCTTGTTGGTGGCTTCTTCGATGATAAAATGGTAAATTCCAATGGCAATTGCATCACCTTTTTGAGGAATTTCTTTGGTAGTATCTACTATAAAACCACCTAAAGTTCCGTAAGAATCACTTTCGGGAATATCCAGTTTGTATGTTTGGTTCAAATATTCTACATCTAATCGAGTCGAAAAAAGATAAACGCCGTCTTCGAGTTCTTCTTCGGTTAATTCTTCATCTGAATCGTGTTCGTCTTCAATCTCTCCAAAAAGTTCTTCGACAATATCTTCGATGGTAATAATTCCGGAAGTTCCACCGTATTCATCAAGAACAACGGCTACACTTTTTCTTTTTTTGGTCAGCAAATTCATTGCGTCTTTAATAAAAATAGTTTCCGGGACAAATTCTACGGGAATGAGTATTGATTTGATGTTTTTTGGTTTTTTGAATAAATCAAAGGAATGTACATAACCAACGATGTCGTCGAGTGAGTTATTAAAAATTACTATTTTAGAATATCCCGTTTCAATAAATAATTCTTTCAATTCTGAAACAGAATCGAATAAATCTATAGCAACAAGCTCTGTTCTTGGCGTCATAATATCACGCGCTTTGACTCCTGAAAAATCAAGCGCATTTTGAAACATTTGAATCTCAGAATCCATTTCGTCGTTTTTTTCAACGGTACTCATTTGTTCGGTGATATAATCTCCTAGTTCGGCTTTGCTGAAATACAAAGGAATCTGACTACCTTGGGTTTTGAGGAATTTAATCAAAATAACATCCGAAATCCAAATGATAAACGAAGAAATATAATAAAACAAAAGGTAAAATCCATAAGCCGGAAGTGCAAAAACCTTGATTAATATATTGGCATAAATCTGGAAGAAAACCTTGGACAAAAATTCGGCTGTAGCCAAAATAAGAATCGTCGAGATGATTGTTTGAAGCAAAATATTCCAAAATTCAGAAAAATGAAATCCTAGATTTTCTATCCAAACCATCACTAAATCGCCCATCAAAAATGCATAAATAACCAATCCAATATTCTTACCGATGAGCATTGCAGCGATAAATTTTGAAGGGTTTTCGGTAAGTTTTGAAAGGGTTTTTGAAATGAAATTATCTTGTTTTTTCTCTATTTCAAGGTAGATTTTATTGGAAGAAACAAAAGCAATTTCCATTCCCGAAAAGAAAGCACATAGTATTAAACACCAAACGATAATACTAATTTCCATAATTTAGGGCTTACTATTTCTATCTTCGAACTTTTTGGCAAATCTTCGTCTGAAGAAAAACATAAAAACAGAAAGGACTGTAATTCCTAAAAAAAGATACGCCTGATCTTGTTCTTTATCCCAAATTTCGACAGCTCGGATTGCAAAAATGATTGCGGCTATCAGATAAATGTAGGGGGTGTATTTTAAATATTTCATATCTGTAAATTTTGATTTTTAAGCGGTCATATATGTTATCGCCTTTTTACTTATGGGTGTTTGCTTGCGCAAACTTGTTGTTAATGGCGATTTCATAAAAATAAGAATTTAATTTATTCGTCAGATTCAATTTCCCCAGCAATTTTTTGTGAATTAATCACTTTAAAATCTTTGCTAAAATCGATTCCCTGACCGTTTGAAGTACCTTTTGGGTCTGTAAATTTAAAGCTTTTTTCAGTAAAAAACCATTCGTTTTTTTGGTCAAAATACAATTGGTCTGTTTCAAGAATTTGTCCGTCTTGTGAAGTGATTTTTACATTTCCTTTCAAATCAATAATATTTGTCGATTTATACGAAGTAGCATAATCGGCCAAAATGATAGTTCTTTTGTTGTTTTTGTCATACAAAGTAACATCGATTCCTTTTGGAAAATCAGTAAACGGAAAAGCAACATTGGCATATTCCATCATTTTTGGACTGACCAAAATAGCTGTGATTCGACCTGAATCTGTGTATTTTAAATTTATTTTTTCGGCTTCACCACTTGGCACAAACTCCGAAAAATTACTTTTTTGAACTTCTTTAAAATTACTTTCACATCCGAAAAACAGTGTCACAGCACTAAGCAAGACAGCGAAATGGAAGGAGTGTTTTTTTAGAAAATTCATTTACAGCAGTGATTCAGATTAGAAAATTTAACCCTTGATTTGACTCTTAACGGAATTTACTTTTTACAAACCATTTATCGTTTAGTGAAAATCCTATGTTTAAGATGAAATAGTTTTCCTGAACTAAATTATTTGAAGTGGTTCCTTTTTTTCCGAATTCAAAACCAACGTTCAAATTAGATAAAGAACCTGTAATAGGCAATCCAACTCCTAAAGTCATCCCTACATCATTTATTGCGGTAGAATTGACTACTAATCCTGTTTTTTCATAAACAAAACCGCCTCGATACGTGATTCTTTTCGCATAACTAAAAAACGGATTTGTCGTAGGTGTGTAGAAACCTCCAAAGCCATATCTTTGATATTTAGTGTACGTTACATTATCTAAAGTGTTGTAGGTGTTGTATAATTTACCAACATCCTGAAGCGCCACATCAGCTCCAAAAACCCATTTTTTTGCATCTCCAATACCCAAACCAAAAGACCATTTTTGTGGCAATTCCAAATCGGTTTTGGTCGTAACCTTATCATAAGAATCCACATCTGTATAATCAAAGTCTGAATTAATTGTGACTGTGCTTATCGTTCTGTCGTTGTTAGAAACTAAGGTGCTTTTTGGAGTGTATGTCAAACTGCTAAAAAGTGTTATTTTATCTTTCAATTTGTATTGGTACATCAAACCAAAGTTCAGATTGAGACCAGTCAAATCGGTAACATTTAATTCACGAGATCCTATTGGAACATAAGGAAGGAATTCTACACTATTGGTTTGAATTTTTCCAAAATTATAATAGGCGGTTGCACCAATACTTAGACTTGGCAAGATTCTATATCCTGTACCTAAAAAGACTCTGTTCATTCCGCCCCATCCATTGAAACGTTTGCTGTTTTGAGAACCATCTTCGTAGATGTTTTCTATTTTATATCCCACAGACGAATACGGAACCAAACCAAATCCTGCTCCAAATTTTCCCAGCGGAATTGCTAAAGCTATATAATCTAAAGTGGTTCTTTTAGCGGTTGCATTAGAGGTTCCTGATTTTTGTTTTTTGTAATCACTACTCGCAGCTACTGTGAAATTAGTCCATTTTAAGTTGCCATATCCTGCTGGATTCTGGAAATTTATCCGTGTACTATCAGGAATCATTGAAATTCCTCCCATCGAGCGACTTTCTACATTTCCGTTAAACCTAGATTCTCCAATTCCATAAAATGAATATGGTGATGATGTTCCCTCTTGTGAAAACGTAACTAATGACAACAATAAACAAGAGCTTATTAAAAATTTTTTAATCATTTTTGATTTTATATTGAAATGTTTGATTCAAACTTTCAAGAAGGAAATTTGAATTGGCAAATATGGTATTTTTTAATCGTTTAGCCAAAAAAACTGAGTCTCCACCCGTTAAAATTATTATAAATTTTGAATATTGACCCTTTATTTCGGCTATGTAACCCTCAATTTCAAATACTAACCCATTTACGACTCCTGAATGAATAGATTCTGAGGTAGATTTACCTATAAACCGTTTTGGGTTTTCTAATGTCAGCAAGGGTAACTTTGCTGTAAAATGATGCAAAGATTCATATCTTAATCTCAAGCCTGGCGAGATTGCTCCGCCAAGATAATTGTCGTTTTCGTCGATAAAATCGTAAGTCACACAAGTTCCTGCATCTATCACCAACCTATTTTGATGCGGATATTGAAGTGTTGCACCCGCAGCCAGAACCATTCGGTCGATTCCCAAAGTTTGTGGGGTTTCATAACAATTGACAAAGGGAAACTTATCATTATGGGAAACGAAATGAATATTTACTACATCTTTAAAGCCAATAAATGCTTGTTTTTCGACATCTGAAACCGAAGAAACGACTAAATGAGCTATTTTTTTATACTTTTCTAAAATATTTTGAATACTTTTTTCAAGCGCTGTTTTTAGAAAAACAAAAGATTCCAAAAGGGTATTATCCTCAAAAACAGCGGCTTTAATCCTGGTATTTCCCACATCGACAGCTAGAATCATAATTTAGATTTAACGTTGCGAAGATACGAATAGATTTTTTTTAATAATTGTTTTGTATAAATTAAAAATCATTCTATATTTGCACCCGCATTAGCAAGGTACCTTAGCTCAGATGGTAGAGCAATGGACTGAAAATCCATGTGTCCCTGGTTCGATCCCTGGAGGTACCACGAAACCCACTCAAATGAGTGGGTTTTTTGTTTTTGATTAATACCTTTGACAATCTCTTGTTCATCTAATCAAGTCATTTTTTTGACTCTTTAGGTTTCTCTTTTGAAAAGGTTTATTGCATATTTTTTTGTAGAGTTCAAATAAAAACTAAATTCGTTCGGCTTCGCTGATGAACGGTTGTGGTCAGTAAGCCAATTCAATTGCTTTATCTAATTCGCTATTGGTTAACAAAAATGCAGGCTAAATAAATTTCCAAATATCTTCAATAAGCAAATTGTCAAATGTTTTTATGTGGTCTTTTAAAATATTTTCTGTTCTCATATTCGGTCTAATATCGCAGTAATAAACTCCATCAAGAGGGTTTAGTTTTACTGTGTAACCCTTAAAATGACCAGGGAGAAAAGTTGCATTAATACCATATTCATTTTCTCTTTTGCCCTTTTTTCTTTGAACGTCATTTAGAAAAATTGCAATATGAGGTGTTTCCTTATCAGTCAGTTTATTATAAAGGAATTTGTCTATAAAAATTTTATCAATACGATCTTTGCTTGATGTTTTTATTGAGCCAATTACTTTAATATCACTTTCCTTTTCAATGATAAGATCATGTTGATAGCTCATATTAAATGTCGGTTGATCGTCAACAATAACAGGAATTTTAATTGTACCTGAGTTGCAGTCAATTCCAATTTCACGAATTATTAAGCGAATAAAATGTTCAAACAAATCACCATTTAATTTTCTTGCAGTATTAGATTGCCCTGCTGGTAAGCCATCTAAAGCAGACCCAACAGATTGTTGAATGGTGTAAGTTGCGTTGTTCAAAATATCCCGAACCGCACCATCTTTTTTGTCAATAGTTTTGATGTTACGTAACACTTTCAAAAATTCCTTTGATGCTGTAGTGAAATTATTTGCATCATACATCAAGTTTGAATTGATTGGTCTTGTGATTTGAAAATTACCTTCTTTCTTGTATTGATAAAATCGATAATGATTTTCATTTTGCGAAACGATTGTTGCTTGTAAATTGTCGCTGATATAATTTAGGTATTCATCGCAGAATGTGACATATGCTTTCAAATCAACAAAGTTACTTTTATCTTTCGCTTTGTTTACGAGTTTTTTTAAATTCATCTGATTGAGTTTCTTCTTCGTTGGTTTTCAAAATCGTATTTAATCCATTTCGCAATGCCCCACTCTTCAACAAGTTCAATTCGGTTTGCTGCCCAATCTAAATATTCTGGAGATAGATCGCAAGCCATCCATTTTCTTTGAAGTTGTTCCGAACAAACTGGAGTTGTTCCGCTTCCACAGAACGGGTCAATAATTACATCCCCAATGTTTGTAGTAGCTAAAATTAACTTTCTTAAAAGTTCTTCAGGCTTCTGAGTCGGATGTGGAGTTTTTTCGTGCATTCCATTGCAAGTTGTTGGAACTTCAATAATATCTTGCGGAATATCCAAAACATCTTTGGGTTTTGCTCCAAGTGGATTGGGTTCCCAAATGAGATTTCTATTTTTTCCATTGCCGTATTGACTCGTATCTGCTTGGGGGTGACTTGGATATTTTAAAGTATGTTCTCCATAAGGAATTCTGATTTCGTCAATATTAAAAGTAAAATTTTTTGTCTTTCGGAAATGCAAAATACTTTCGTGACTTCTTCCCCAATCTTTTCCCAGATTTGCTTTATTTTTGTAATGCCAAATAATCCAACGACAGGTTTTAAAATACTTCGATGCTGGATGCTTCAAGTCAGCGAGAATTTCAGAGAAGCCACAAATAAAGAGCGTTCCAGTAGGCTTTAAAACTCTTGCTGACTGCTCAATCCATTTCATTGAAAACTTGATATATTCTTCTTGACTTTCAAACGTATCCCAATCCGCTTTTTTAATATTGTACGGTGGATCTGCAAAAATCATATCTACACTTTCGTCAGGAAGTGATTTTAGCCATTCAATGCTATCACCTTGCCACAACTCTCCTTGCTGGTGCTGATAAAATATTGTCGGCTTAATATTGTTTTCAAAGTTCGCATGTAAGCGTTCCCCTTTTATTTGAACTTCACCAAAAAAAGTTGGCAGTTCTTTATTTCTTGTCATTGTTTTACCCATTGCATGATGTTATTTCGAAACTTTTCAAAAGTACTCATTTTTTATTCTAAAGAATTCAGACTAAATAAAAAAAACGACACCCTTTTCAGGATGCCGTTTTTCATTATAAAAAATACAGGTTTTACTTATTTTTCTCTTGGAAATTGCAAAGCGGCTTGAGCTGCTGCTAATCTTGCAATTGGCACACGGAAAGGAGAACAACTTACATAGTTCATCCCAATTTTGTGACAGAAAACAACACTTTCAGGGTCTCCACCGTGCTCACCACAAATACCAACTTTTAGGTTTGGTTTAGTTTGACGGCCTCTTTCAACTCCAATTTTAATTAATTCACCCACACCTTCTTGGTCAATGGTTTGGAAAGGATCATCTGGAAGAATTCCAAGGTCAAGATATTTAGGAAGGAATCCACCAATATCATCACGACTGAATCCAAAACTCATTTGAGTTAAGTCATTGGTTCCAAAGCTGAAGAAATCAGCCTCTTCTGCCATACCGTTTGCTTTCAAGGCAGCACGAGGAATTTCGATCATTGTACCGTATAAATAAGGTATTTTTTTAACTCCTAATTTTTCACAAGTTTCCTTGTACACAGCGTCAACAATTTCTCTTTGATTTTTCAACTCGTTTTTCGAACAAGTTACAGGAACCATAATTTCCGGCATTGCTTTTTTACCTTCTTGAATCAACTCAGCAGATGCTTCGAAGATGGCTCTAATTTGCATTTCGGTAATTTCAGGATAACTAACTCCTAAACGAACACCTCTATGACCAAGCATTGGATTGTTTTCGTGTAATGCTAGAACTCTTCGGTTCAATACACTCATGCTTATTCCCAATTCTTTACTCAACTGAACTAATTTTTCTTTATCGTGAGGAACAAACTCGTGCAATGGTGGATCTAACAAACGAATAGTCACTGGGAAACCACTCATAACTCCCAATGTTCTTTTGATATCTTTTTTTACATATACGAATAAACCGTTCAAAGCTTCTCTTCTTTCTTTTTCGGTTTTACTCACAATCATTTTGCGTAATAAAAATAATGGTTGGTCACTTCCTTCACCATAAAACATATGCTCTGTACGGAAAAGCCCAATTCCTTCGGCTCCAAATCTAGCACCTTGTTCAGCATCTCCAGGAGTTTCTGCATTGGTACGAACGCCAATTACTTTAGTTTTATCTACCAGTTTCATAAGGTTTTTGTACGATTGATTTTTATCTAAATCTACATCAACCAAATCCATACTTCCTAAGTAAACCAATCCTTTTGTACCGTCAAGACTCAACCAATCGCCTTCTTTGATGAAAGTTCCATCATTAGCTCTAAACGATTTGGTTTCGCTATTAATTTGGATGTCATTACATCCTACGATACAACATTTTCCCCAACCTCTGGCTACTAATGCAGCGTGAGATGTCATTCCTCCTTTTGTGGTAAGGATGGCTTGCGATTTGTGCATTCCATCAACATCTTCTGGAGAAGTTTCTTCTCTTACCAAGATTACTTTTTCACCACGGCTAGCCCATTCAACAGCGTCATTAGACGAGAAAACAACACGTCCTATTGCTCCACCTGGTCCAGCTGGCAATCCTTTTGCTACGGGTTTAGTTATTTTTTGAACTTCTGGATTCAACATTGGCAATAACAATTCTACTAATTGATTTGGTCCTACACGCATCACAGCAGTATTGGCATCAATTAATTTAGAATTGTACATATCGCTTGCAATTTTTACAGCGGCAACTCCATTACGTTTCCCGATACGGCATTGCAACATATATAGCGTTCCTTTTTCGATAGTAAACTCAATATCTTGCATGTCTTTATAATGATTCTCCAATCTGTTTTGAATTGCAAACAGTTGTTTGTAAGCCACAGGCATAATTTCTTCTAAAGTAGGCAACAGTCTGCTATGGTCATTTTTAGATTTATCATTTACTGGAGCTGGAGTTCTAATACCTGCAACAACATCTTCACCTTGAGCATTGATTAAATATTCTCCATAAAAATAATCTTCTCCATTTCCTGGATTTCTAGTAAAAGCAACACCGGTAGCACTTGATTCTCCCATGTTTCCAAAAACCATGGCTTGAACATTTACTGCAGTTCCCCATTCGTGTGGAATGTTTTCGATACGACGGTATTCGATAGCTCTTTTTCCCATCCAGCTGCTAAATACACCACCAATACTTCCCCATAATTGTTCGTTTGGATCTTCTGGAAAGGGTTTACCAAGAACTTTAATAACAGTGGCTTTAAATTCTTTTACTAAAGATTTTAATTCTTCAACTGTTAAATCAGTATCAAATTGATATCCTTTTTTATGCTTTACTTTTTCAAGTTTTTCGTCTAATACTTTTCTAATTCCTTTTCCGTCTTTAGGCTCAATTCCGGCGGCTTTTTCCATTACCACATCGGCATACATCATAATCAAACGACGGTAAGCATCGTAAGCAAAACGAGCATCACCCGATTGTTTGATAACTCCTTCGATAGTTTGTTCGTTTAATCCAATATTCAAAACGGTGTCCATCATTCCAGGCATCGATTTTCTCGCACCTGAACGAACAGAAAGTAATAAAGGATTGTTTACATCGCCAAATTTTTTACCCATTATTTCTTCTACAGCAGCCAAAGCGTTATCTGCTTGCCCTTGTAGTTCGGCTGGATATTTCTTTTTATTGTCGTAAAAAGCGGTACATACTTCGGTGGTGAGTGTATATCCTGGAGGAACAGGTAACATAAGATCTGGATGACCTGCCATCTCGGCTAGGTTTGCTCCTTTTCCTCCTAATAAATTTTTCATAGATTCATTTCCATCAGCTTTGCCGCCACCAAAAGAATAGACGTATTTTGGGGCTTTTGTTTCTTTTGCCATTTTTATTAAATTTTATTTATTTTATGTGTTATTTTATATTTCTTTCAAAGGTAGAGGCAATACAACTAAAAAAAAATGATAATTGTCATATTTAAAATTGTGACAAATGACTTCCATTTTTTAGAATTTCTAAACCCTATATTCGTCAACATCTCCGCCTTATTTTCTAAATGCTTTTAGGGAATAAATCTGCTTTTTCTATCAAAAAAATCCAAATACAATTTTAATTAAAACAAATGGTTCTACTGGAAATGTTGTTGGAGTTCTTACTTTAAACCATTAAGCGAATTAAGAAAAGTGATACTAATGCAAATTTTATTTCACTTAATTTTTTGTCTTTCTTATAAATACCAGTTTGAACAAGAAAATTAAAAAAGTATGAACACTTTAAAACTTAATTTTCTTAATGGTCAAAATATTTTTCTTTCACACAAATACCACTAGAACTACATAAATAGAAAGTTAAGAGGGTACAAAAAAATATTCGAAAAATCCAACAGGTTTGATATATTTGTGAAATCTATCTTGAAATGATAGTGGATTTTAAAAATTAATTTTATTGCTAACCCAAAACCAACTTACTTTTTATTATGGAACAAATTATCAAAGACACAACAGCAAATCCAGCTCCATTAGGCCTTTTTGGCTTCGGGATGACAACAATTTTATTAAACATTCACAATGCCGGTTTCTATGAAGTCAACTCAATGATTATGGGAATGGGAATCTTTTTTGGTGGAATACAACAAGTCATTGCCGGTGTGATGGAATGGAAAAAAGGGAATGGTTTTGGAATGGCTGCTTTTACTTCCTACGGATTCTTTTGGTTATCGCTTGTTGCTATTTGGCTCCTTCCCTTGATGGGAGTTACAAAACCTGACGGAGCGTCTATGGGTTGTTATTTGGGACTTTGGGGTATGTTTACTTTGGCTTTCTTTATCGGAACTTTGAACGGAAATACCATTGGCAAACTTATTTTTGGTTCGTTAGTCATTTTGTTTGCACTTCTTTCTGCGGCAAGTTTTACTGGGAATGAATCCATTCATACTATTGCTGGATATGAAGGAATCTTATGCGGATTTTTTGCTTTTTATGAAGGAGCTGCTATCGTAATCAATGAAAAAATAGGACGAAAAGTATTGCCTTTATAATATTGAACATAATTTGTTGTTAAATCAGTATCTTTACTTTCTTTTCTTCAGAAATAGATTTTAAATTTGTTTCCAACATAATTAATTTTAAGACTTTTACACCCAAAAATGAAAATATAATGAGTTACTACAAAATCGAAAATTTAGAACAATACTTCAAACACTATAATAAATCGGTTCGAGAGCCAAGAAAATTTTGGAGTAAGATTGCTTCGGAAAACTTTACTTGGTACCAAGAATCTGAAAAAATTGTTGAGTTTGATATGGCCGAAGCTAAAATTAAATGGTTTGTTGATGCCAAAGTTAACATTGTAAAAAACTGCATGGACAGGCATCTTTCCAAACGAGGCGAAAAAACAGCTATTATTTTTGAACCCAACAATCCCAACGATTCAGCAGAGCATATCACCTATAACGATTTGTATGCAAGAGTTTCGAAAATGGCCAATGTGCTTCGCGAACAAGGCATCCAAAAAGGCGATAGAGTTTGTGTCTATTTACCAATGATTCCTGAAATCGCAGTTTCAGTTTTGGCTTGTGCGAGAATTGGCGCCATCCATTCGGTGGTCTTTGCAGGATTTTCAGCTTCAGCTGTAGCCACAAGAATCAACGATAGCGAATGCAAAATGGTCATTACATCTGACGGTGGTTTTAGAGGCGAAAAAACTATCGATTTGAAAGGAATCATCGATGAAGCACTCGTAAATTGTGCTTCTGTCGAAAAAGTTTTGGTAGTCAAAAGAACCAACTCTTCTATCAAAATGAAAGAAGGTCGTGACCAATGGTTACAACCACTGATTGATGAAGCATCAGACAATTGCGTAGCCGAAATAATGGATGCCGAAGATCCTTTGTTTATTCTTTATACTTCTGGCTCCACCGGAAAACCAAAAGGAATGGTGCACACCACTGCAGGCTATATGGTTTACACTGCTTATTCGTTCAAAAATGTTTTCAATTACGAAGAAAATGATATTTTCTGGTGTACAGCTGATATTGGCTGGATTACCGGACATTCCTATATTTTATACGGTCCATTATTGAATGGCGCAACCACAGTCATGTTCGAAGGAGTTCCAACTTATCCAGATTTTAGTCGTTTTTGGGAAATCATAGAAAAACATAAGGTTACTCAATTTTACACCGCTCCAACTGCAATACGCTCTTTGGCAAAAGAAAATTTGTCCTACGTACAAAAATATCCACTAAAATCACTTAAAGTTATTGGTTCCGTAGGAGAACCTATCAATGAGGAAGCTTGGCACTGGTACAATGACCACGTGGGAGGAAAACGTTGCCCATTAGTTGATACTTGGTGGCAAACCGAAACAGGAGGAATTTTGATTTCGGCCTTAGCATTTATAACGCCAACAAAACCAACCTATGCTTCTTTACCATTACCTGGAATTCAGGTGGTTTTAATGGATGAAAAACGCAACGAAATCGAAGACAATCAAGTTACCGGAAGCCTTTGTATTAAATTCCCTTGGCCAGGAATTGCAAGAACCATTTGGGGAGATCATCAACGGTATAAAGAAACTTATTTTAGCGCTTTTCCAGGGAAATACTTCACTGGTGATGGAGCTTTGCGTGATGAAGTTGGGTACTATAGAATTACAGGTCGCGTCGATGATGTGATTATTGTTTCTGGACATAATTTGGGAACTGCGCCTATCGAAGATGCAATAAACGAACATCCAGCTGTTGCCGAAAGTGCAGTTGTAGGTTTCCCACACGATGTCAAAGGAAATGCTTTGTATGGTTTTGTAATCCTAAAAGAATCTGGAGAATATAGAGACAGAGCCAACTTGAATAAAGAGATCAACCAACATATTTCGGATCACATTGGGCCAATTGCAAAACTAGATAAAATACAATTTGTTTCAGGCTTGCCAAAAACCCGTTCTGGAAAAATTATGCGTCGCATTTTGCGCAAAATAGCCGAAGGTGATTTCTCTAATTTTGGAGATACCACCACTTTATTAAATCCAGAAATTGTAGATGAAATTAAAGAAGGAAGATTGTAAAAAATATTGAATTCAAAAGCAAAGGCTGTCTCTTTTCGAGGCAGCCTTTTTTATTTTTAGTTTTTTACAATTAGTAAACATTGTTTTAATTCTGGTTTTTCGATGATGAAGTTTAGTAACCATTCTCGCAACAACTCCATTTCGTAGGGTAACAATGATTTTATTGCTTTTTCTAACTCTTTGCAAAATAGTGAGACATCAAAGCTTACTCTTTCCAGCACTGATTTAGTATAATCAAACATTACTTTAGACATAATTAATATAGATTAAGGGTTAGGAATGATAATATAACCTTGTAAAAATATGCTTTTATTTTTGCTAAATATTAAAATTAACAACGAATTATGATGTTATTTATTGTGTGAAAGATATAGTATTCATTACCCACAATTTATCCTTTTCTTGCTCGAAACATTTCTCTTTTTCCTGGTGCTCCTTCGTGCTTTTCGACGGTAAATCCAGCTTCTATCATATTTCTTTTTATTATTCCACGGGCAGCATAAGTAACCAAAACGCCATTTACTTTGAGCGCTTCATACATTTTCTTGAAAATTGCTGCACTCCACAATTCGGGTTGCACATCGTAACCAAAAGCATCAAAATAAATCAAATCAAATTTTTGAATATCATCAATGTCTGCAAAAAATTGTTTCCGTTTTGTGAAAACAAAATCTTCATTCAAATCATTAGGTTCTTCCCAGTTGCATTGGTGCAATTTTTCGAAAATGAATCTATCTTTTTCAGCATTCAATTCCGCAACATAATTCATCGATGAAGCTTCTTCTATAGAAACAGGAAAGGCTTCGACTCCCACGTAATTTACTTTTTGATTGAATTTTGGATATTCCAAAAAAGTGATAAAAGCATTCAAACCCGTTCCAAATCCAATTTCTAAAATAGAAACTGACTTATTTTCGAACAATGAAAGTCCTTTTTTTATAAAAACATGCTGCGATTCCTGAATGGCACCAAATCGAGAATGATAACACTCATCCCATTCTTCAATATGTATGGTTGTAGAGCCGTCTCGGGTTTGAATTATATTTCTTTTCAAAATTCTATTTATTTATTTATTTGGTTGTATTCGGGGTTTTAAAAAGTCAAATTTAATTAAATCCAATTTAGGATACCCATTAATGCTTCTTATTTATTGGATATTCTGTAAATTCAACTCCAGATTTTATATTTTTTTTGAAATATAAATAAATCTCAGTTTAATGTCATAAATACTATTTTTTTGATAACTAATATGATGTTTTTTGTTTAATTTTGCAAACGATTCATTCCACATGAATTATCTCTCTTTTATTAAAATATGTTTAAAAAGAATACCTAATTATGAGTGCAACGCAAACCAATAAAATAGAAATCGTAAAAGCTTCAACTTCAAAAATTAAGGACGTAGATTTTGATAATTTGCATTTTGGCGAAGTTTTTACCGACCATTTATTTGAATGTGATTTCAAAAATGGCGAATGGCAAAAACCAATTATCAAACCTTATGCTCCCTTTTTATTAGATCCTTCGGCTAAAGTTTTCCATTATGGACAAGCTATTTTTGAGGGGATGAAAGCCTACAAAGACGATAACGATTCCATTTGGTTGTTCAGACCTGATCAAAATTACCACCGTTTCAATAATTCTGCATCCAGAATGGCAATGCCAGAAGTCCCAGAAGAAATCTTTATGGAAGGATTGAAACAATTGTTAGAATTAGATAAAGCTTGGGTTCAAAAAGGAAACGGAAGCAGTATGTATATTCGTCCATTTATGATTGCTACCGGAACTGGAGTAATTGCAAATCCATCAGAAGAATATAAATTTATGATCCTTTTATCACCTGCAAAAGCCTACTATTCTGGCGAAGTGAAAGTGTTGATTGCGGAACATTTCAGTAGAGCTGCCAACGGCGGAATTGGTGCTGCAAAAGCAGCAGGAAATTATGCGGCACAGTTTTATCCAACCAATTTAGCTAATAAAGAAGGGTATCAACAAGTGATTTGGACTGATGATGCTACACATACCAAACTAGAAGAAGCCGGAACAATGAATGTGTTTTTTAGAATAAACGACACTTTAATGACAGCTCCAACTAGCGAAAGAATCCTTGATGGTGTGACTAGAAAAAGCCTTATTGATTTGGCAAAACGCGAAGGAATCAATGTAGAAGTTCGTCCGGTTTTAGTATCAGAACTAGTCGAAGCAGCAAAAAACGGAACTTTAAAAGAAATCTTTGGAGCTGGAACAGCAGCGGTTGTTAGTGTTATCAAAGGATTCTCTTATCAGGATGTATATTACGAAATGACGCCTATAGAAAACTCCTACGCTTCGATTTTAAAAGAAAAACTCACCAATATTCAAAACAAACTAGCTGAAGACACTTTTGGTTGGACTGTTAAGGTTTAGGTTGCAGATTGCAGATTGCAGATTGCAGATTTCAGGTTGCAGATTTCAGGTTGCAGATTTCAGGTTGGACTAAATAATTACAAATAGTTAAAGCAGTTTAAAGATGATTGATTTCATTTTTAAACTGCTTTTTTATTTGTAAATCTGCTATCTTTTTTTCCTGCTATCTGAAAACTGCTATCTGCTATCTTTTTTCGTGCTGCCAACTGCTATCTTTTTTATCTGCTAACTTCCTCCAAGTATTTTAGAAAAATCGGGTTTAAAATAATTAGGACCTTTCATTACTTTTCCGTCCTCACGATATATAGGTTTTCCGTCTTCTCCCAATTTACTCATATTGGAACGTTGAATTTCGTCGAAAACTTCTTCTATTTTGTGTTGCAAACCGTGTTCTATTATGGTTCCGCAAAGAATGTACATCATATCGCCCAAGGCATCGGCAATTTCAATTAAATCATTATTCTGAACTGCTTCCAGATATTCCTCGTTTTCTTCTTTCATCAAATTGTAACGAAGTGTGTTTTTAGTTTCGCCCAAATCGGCTCTTGGATTTTCACTGTGACCAATTTTGAAAGCCGTATGAAACTCTTTGACTGCGTTGATTTGTTTTTGCATAATTTTATTTGATTAAATGAGTTGGCAAATTAGTAACTTTTCTTAAACAAATTCCTAAATTTGCCCAAAAAATTATACTATGTTTAGTCAAGGTCAGATGATGTTTGCCGGTTTTTTTGTTGTTATTTTTATAATCGCAATGATTTATGCCTATAGAAAAGATGCCAAATTGCACAAAATATTCTACAAAGGGAATTTCAAGATTTTGATTGGTTTTGCCCTTTTTATTGTGCTTTTGTTTGTGATAAAAATATTTTTTAAACGATAGTCATTGGTTTTGTTATGTCAAGTCCTTTAAAAATTCTCATTGAATCAAAGTATCCATTGTGTCACGACCACACTCGATTTGACAAACTATAAAACCTTAAAAAATTTCTCCCAAAAAAAATCCCTTACTGCAATTTACAGTAAGGGATTAATTTAATTATTAAGTTAGGTTTATTCTTTCACTAACTTAAGTGTAGAAGTACCATTTGAAGTTGACACTTTTGCAAAATAAACTCCTTTTGAAAGTTCAGAAGCATTAACCGAAACTTCTTTAGAAGCTCCAAATTTAGTATAAACTGCTTTTCCTTGAACATCATACACTTGAATAGAAGTAATGTCATCATTACCAGAAGTAATGTTCCAGCTACCTCTTGTAGGATTAGGATAAGCTCTGAAGCTTGAAGCGTCAAAGTTTTGAGTTCCTAAAGCAGTTCCAAAATCATAAGCACCAGTTAATACATTAACCGTTAGGTTGTAAGTTCCAGCAACTGTAGGTATATTGTTTCCAGTTTTTGTTCCTGCAGGAAAAGTATCTCCTCCCCAGTCACCACCAGCCCAAGCATTATTTAGACGGAATTTTGCTCCCCCGCCTACTACAACTAAACCAGTTGAAGTATAATTTATACCATCAACAGTTGATAATTGATGAACATCAATTGGTCCGGGATTTCCAGCTTCACCAGGCCATCCGCCAACACCTTCACCAACAATTGAATAGGTAATTTTAGAAAAAGTGTATGTTTTAGAAGGAACGTCTAAAGTAACATTGTATGTTCCTGCACTTCCTGGTGGCACAACAATATTATTTGCTCCATTCCCAGATCCTGTAGGAAAAGGAGTGTCTCCATATTTTACATCCCAAGCATTATTAGTACGGAACAAAAGTTGACCTGGAACAATTGGAAGATTATTCAAAGTGTAAGTAACTCCATCTGTTGTTGTCATTTGGTGAACGTCAATAGGTCCAGGATTATTAGCTTGACCTGGCCATCCATCAACTCCAGTACCATCTCCAACTATACTTATCCCAGGAAATGTTGCTACTGCAAATGTGTATTTATAAAGTGAATAATCAAAAGTAACATCATAATCAATTCCTGTTGTAAGTACCGGAATCATATCTGTAGCAGATAATGCATCTCCTGTTGGGAAAGTTAAACCTCCAGCCATAACTCCATCAATACTAAATTGACAAGATCCAGGAACCAAAGTAACTTTTTTAGCAGTAAATATTATACCATCATTTGTTGTCAATACTGCTCCTCCTGGAGCTGATACTGATGAACCTACAAGTTTAATAATAGGAAGAGGTGTTCCTGGTACGAATGACCAAGTTCCAGCAATTCTGTTAAATGTAATAGTCCAAGATCCTGCTTGACATAAAATATTTTTACCCGCATCTACTGGAACTGCATTTGTTCCTGAAGGCCAGCCACCATCAATTGCAAATTGTGCATCTGTTGGTCCCCAACCATAAGTATTAGTTACAGTAGGCGCACATCCAGTTGTCCAACATTTACCTTCACGGAATTTTAATTCACCATCGGAAAGTACTTTATCAACAAGGGTGTAAGTAATACCGTCGGCAGTTAGCATCTCCGTTTCTGCGGTGTCAGTCCATCCACCATTTCCAGACCCAATTAAGGTAATTACCGGATAAGTTTGTGATTTACCGCTGAAGCTAAATAAAAACACAGCAATAAATAAATAAAATAATTTTGTTTTCATAATTGATACTATTTTTAGATTAATATCTTATAAAAGTATAAAAAACTGACGAATAAAAAACGAATCCTTCAAAAAATAATCAACTACCACGTTTTCGTGTTGATAACATTTCATTTATCCGTTAATTTTAACAAATCTAAAACCAACAATTATTAGGAACCAAAATAATAGTAAAAAAAAAGCTAAAAAGTAAGGCCGTCTTTTGGGACGGCCTTACTATATGAGGAAAAAGAATGTTATTGTTTTAGCAACCTCATCACTTTTAGTTCGTTGTTTTCATCTACTACTTTTACAAGGTAGATTCCTTGGTTCAAATCACTAATAGAATATTGATTTTCTTTGGATTGAGTTGCATTGAACCTTTTTACCAATTGTCCTGTAATAGAATAAATTTCTACTTTGGAAGTAGTGGCATTCAACGTAAAATAATTCGTGGCTGGATTGGGATACAAATAAATTTCACCGTTCACTTCAAATTTATCCGTTCCTAATGTAGAAGGTTTGTTTCCGTAAATTCTAAATCCTCCTGCTTCGATAGCAATTGTTGCTGTTGTGCTTGTTACTTCAATTGAAGAATTATCCATCAAGTTGTACCAAGTTCCGGTATAAGGAAAATCAGGAGTGACGTTTTGAGAAATGACATCAAAATTGGTTAATACCACCACGTTTTTCAATTGCGTAGAAGGCATTGTGTTATCCCAAATGAATAATCTTGGGGTAATTGTATTTCCCGATTGAATATCAAAACCACTATTTGCTGTGTTATTTACGTTAAATAAAGGTTCCGTAGTTTTCAAGGTTATCATTTTTGCCCAATCAAAATAGATTTTATTTCTATTCACATCTCCCAACCAATTGTTTACCCATTGTGGTTGTTGTTTGGTCGCTAGTTTACAATCACCTGGGGGAACTCCACCGTCATAATCGGAATTGACTGTACCATCAGTACAAGCCCAAATCGACTTTTCCCAACCTAAAGCACCAAAATGCCAAATCATTTTTGGACCTGGAACTAACAAAGATACTGCCCCAATAGCTGACATTCTAGATAAAGCTGTGTTTAAGGTTTTTACGTTATGAGCAGGATTTGAACTTAAACCAAAAGTTAAATTTTTATACATTAATCGTTCTTCATCGTGACTTTCGGCATATCCCATAACTCGTTTTCCAGTAAAACCATGTGCATCATAACCCATTCTTTCAATATTATTAGAAGAATTATAACCCATAGACAATTGATTGTACTCGTTGGTCATTTTCCCCCACATCATCACTCCCTTACTTGGTGTTTCTCCTATTCGGTAATTAGCCCATTGTTGTTCTTCATTATCATTTCCTAAATGTTCGAAAATAATATAATGTGTAGGATCTAATTCCCAAGAATAGGCTGCATACTCTTTCAACACATCGACTCTATCTTGTTGGTAAGAATTAGTACAGGCATCGCCACTAGAACAGTTTTGGGTAAATCCTTTGGTTAAATCCCAACGAAAACCGTCAATTTTGTATTCTTCAATCCATTGTTTCACCACTCTTTTTACATAATTTTTAGTGTATGCAGACTGATGATTAAAATCATTTCCAACATTATAACTGTGTCTTGGTACCACATTAAAATAAGGATTATCAGAAGCTGGGCCACCCCAACCATCACCATCAGGGTCATTCATCCACATTCTGTCCATTGGGTTTCTTCCAAAAGCATGATTCAAAGCTACATCCAGAATTACGGCAATACCATTTTGATGACACAAATCGATGAACTCTTTCAGTTTTGCACTAGTTCCATACGCTTTGTCTAAAGCCATATGAAAGGAAGTGTTGTATCCCCAACTTTCGTTACCGTCAAACTCCATTATTGGCATTAATTCGATGGCATTAATTTTCAAATTTTTGAAATAATCAATTTTGTTAATCAGGTTTTGATAGCTTCTGTTAGCGTCAAAATCTCTCACCAAAACTTCATAAACTACTAGTTTGTCTTTTTCAGGTTTTACAAAATTAGTAGTTGCAGGACTCCAAGCATAAGGCGTTTGCCCGGTTTGCAGAACAGTAACTTCTCTATCTTGCCCAGCTGGATAAGCAGGAAGATTGGGATAGTTTCCTGCAGGAATGTAGGGATCATCTTCTTTGTTCAAAACCAAAGTAGAATAAGGGTCTGCTGTTTTGACCAAGACTGGAGAGCCTGCTATAGGCGTTTCATCAAATACCCAATATTGATAGGTATAATTTGTTCCTGAAACCAAGCCAGTGAGTTCTAACCAAAATTTAGTTGAACCTGCTGTGGCATCTTTTTTCATTGCATAACCAGTTCCGGGGTTCCAGTTATTGAAACTTCCAGCTACATAAATAAAATCTTTTCCTGGCGCATCTAAAACCAATGTGGCCTTTGTTGCATCTCCAGCATTGTAATTTATACCATCGACTAAACCTACTGGTATTGTTTCGGAAATGGTTCCTGGATTTACAATTACTGTAAATTTTTTCGAAAACGTGGTGGCTCCTTGTGTGATTTGTAAATCATAGCTTTTGTTGATAATAATATTTGTATCGGTAAAAGAATACGAAGAACCCGTAAAAGTATTGATGCTTGTTCCGTTTGCAAATAAATTGTAATTAGCATTCCCGTTTGTATTGTTTGCCGCAACAGTTAAACTGCTTCCAGAGTTTATAATAGTATTGTACAAAACAGGTGAAGTTAGTGTAGCTTGAAAATCACCAACAGGAATGAATATATCAGGCGATGTTTGCAAATTTCCTGTAGCAGTTCTGAATACCACACAAATTTCGGTAATTGAGCTTGTAGTTGGAACACCAAAATAAGTATATAAATCTGGTGTTAGGTCTAATTTATAAGTAGTTCCAGAAACTAAAGTCAATAGAGGCGCATTAGTAGTTCCCCAAGTCCCCTTAGTATTTTGCCATCTTGCACCATTAACTGTTACTCCAATATGAGCATAAATAGCAGTTGTAGCGGCTAATGGAGTTCCCGTTTTATTAAAATTGATGGTTACTGGACCTTCGGCCAAAGCAGGTGATGGAACTGTTGTGGTTTGAGAGAAACCAACAGAAGCCATCAGTAAAAATAAAAAAATAATTTTTTTCATATCGTACACATTTAATGATAAAAAGGGCTGTTCAAAAAAAACAGCCCTTTTTAAAAGATTTTTAATTACTGTTTAACCAGCGTATAAGTATAAGCCCTTGGCGAATTTAAATCCAAAGTTACAGTATAAGTAAAAGCGGTCGTTCCTGGCAAATAAATATCTTTACCGTTGTAACTCAAAACTGTTCCAGCATAGTCAGCACCAACTTTAGTTTGGTCGAATCCACCTAAAATCAAGGTAGAAGCAGTATTTCTAAACCTAAAAGGCTTACCACCATTTAGCAATATAGTGAGTTCCCATTTTTTGTTTGCTTGATTGTAAATCATTTTTCTATTTACTCCAGTTGGATTAGGTTTTGCAAGACCATAAATTCCCCATTCAGTTACTGTTAAAGAATACGTTTTTGGGCTTTTGCTAATGTCAGCTTTTATCAAATAAAATCCAGCTGTTGTTACATTGATAGGTGCACCATTCAATACTAGAGCGCCACTACCATTATCACCGTAATACGGATTTGATGTTTGAAACACACCACCCACAGCAGTGTAAAATCTATAAGTTCCAACTTCTAACCAAGCATATCCTTCGCAATCACTGGTGTACAAACTTGATGATTTTGTTTGTGGCGCATTTGCAGGATTTTCTCCCACTTTTGTAAAAGCCAAAAATAATTGAGCAAAAGGAGTAACTTTCATATTCAATGTATTAGAATATTGCACAAAATTATTTGTGTTTTCCCCCAATACCGATTTTACTCTGATGTCTAAATCTGCCACAGCATCTGGCACAAATCCATTATCTAAAAGGATTGCATTGATATACCCTTCTTGCCACACCACTGTTAGGGCGGTTGAAGGAGTACTTGCCACGATTGGGTTTTCGAAATTTGTACCTGCTTTTGCAATTTCTACGGTATATTTTGGAGATACTGTAGTAACTCCACTATCAGCAGGACCCCAAGTTAGCGTGGCCAAAACATTATCCCCATCTAATGGAGACAAAACAAATGGACCTGTTGGATCCAAGGCATTTAGCGTGAACCCATTAGGAGAAACCTTTGGGTCAATCGTGTCAGTGCAAGATGCAAATGAAATAAGCAAAAATGCAAAAGCCGTTATCTTTAAAATATTTTTCATTGTATATATTTATTTAATATCAATACACGGGATTATTAATACCCTGTGTTTTGTGATAAATTAGAATTTGATCTTAACTCATTTGCTGGAATAGCGAATAAGAGTCTGTGTTCAGGTAAAGTAGTTCCAGCTTGGACTCCACCTTTCCATTCCCAATTGTAACCGCTTAAGTATTTACCAAAACGAATCAAGTCTTGACGTCTGTGACCTTCCCAATATAGTTCTTTAGCTCTTTCATTCAGAACTAAGTCTGGAGTTACTTCGCTGGCAGTTACTGTTGCGGCATTAATATTAGCTCTTTTTCTTAAATCATTGATATAACCCATTGCTACTGTTTTATCTCCAAAACCATTTGCAGCTAGTTCAGCATACATTAAGTAAGCATCTCCCATTCTAAATAAAGGAAAATCAGTATCAGGAAATGTTGCAGAAGAAGCTTTAGCTCCATCTGCTCTCACATTTGTAAACTTAGTCAATTTTTTTCCTTGTTTGAAAGCGTCTTGATTGGTATCAACAGTTGGATTTGTTATAGATGCTGGATCAACATTTCCGGCAACATAAGTAACTCTTGCATCGCTAGTCCCAACAGTTTCGGCAAATTCTTTACGAACTCTATATCCTAACCATCCAGAATCTACTCCTAATAATACCCCAACAGCATTGTCACAAGATCCGTGAACTAAATAAGTCATTCCTCCCCAAGTTTGAGATTTCACACCATCAGAAACTAATGGAAAAATAATTTCGTTTTGAGCCCCATTGATATGATTGTCGGCTTTGAATAATTTTGTTCTATCGGTTATGATAGTATATCCAGAACTAATTACTTTATTAACTGCAATTAAAGCATCGGCACTTCTATCTGTTTTGGTGTACACTTTTGAGTTTAGCAATAATTTTGCTTTCAACATCCAAGCAGCTGCTTTGTCGGCTCTACCGTATTCATTGGTTTTAGGAGCTACTAAATCAGCATCAATAGCATCTAATTCTGTTAGCAAATAATTAAAAACAAATTCGCGGGTTTGCATTGGAGGTTTTACACCTAAAACATCAGCATCGGTCATAAAAGGCACATTCCCAAAAATATCTATTCCGTGAAAATAAGTAAGTGCTCTTAAAAATCTAACTTCAGCTCTGAATTTAGTGATTTGAGTTTTTAAGTCTTCACTTACTCCTCTACTACTTAATTTATCTGGAGTTGTTTCTCTTAAAAATTCATTACACAACCCTATTTGGAAAAATACTCTGGCAAAAAATGCTTCGGTAAAAACGTTGTCTTTATCCCAAGTATTAAAATTCAAATCTTTGATTGTTTTGTTATCACTTTCACCCCAAGCAATCATCGCTTCGTCAGTGGTTAATTCCTGACATTGCCAATATCCTCTCATGTATTGTGAAAATCCCTCATCTACCGATGAACCTAAATCCGATTGCCCTGAAGGTCCCTCTTGTCCTGTAACGACAAAACCAGCGTAAATTTTGGCCAAAAACTGTTTGTAAGAGTCTGGATTGTTAGCAAAGAATGCTTCACTTATTGCCTGATCATCGTCTTTAGGAGCTATATTTAAATCATCTAAGCAAGAACTTAATGAAAACAAGATAGATAAAATAAATACCCATTTTAAATTCTTTATTTCTAGTAATTTTTTCATTTTAATTTATTTTTTAATATTAAAAATTAGCATTTACACCCAACATAAACATTCTTGCTCTTGGGAAGATTGTTCCATCGATTCCGTTATTGAAAACCTCCGGATCAATACCTTTATAGTCGGTAATAGTAAACACATTCTGAACACCACCATATAATCTTAATGAATATTTTTCAGTGTTGTTAAACAAAGATTTAAAATTATATCCTAAAGTAATGTTGTCTAATTTCAAGAAAGAAGCATCTTTAATGTAATAATCAGATTGTTTCGATGCTGCAATAAAACTGGTATTGCTGTAATCTACTGGTGAGTTGTTGATAATCTGATTAAAAGTATCATTAATAGTTCCTAAGAAAGCTCTACTAGCATTTACATCATCATAAACATAATTTCCAAAACTTGCTCTGAAAGCCATAGAATAATCCCAGTTTTTATAGAATGTACCATTCAACATAAGCCCCATAGTTACATCAGCTTGTGGTTTATGGTAATTATACTGGTCGCTACTGTCTATTTTCCCGTCTTCGTTTCTGTCTACAAATACACCTTCCATTGGTTTTCCTTCTGCAGTGTAAACTTGTTCGTAAACTCTAAATGAAAAAGGAGATAATCCTATGGTATGTGTTTGAATAAAAGCGCCTAATCCAACACCTCCTTGAGGGTCGTTATCGGTTGCTAAATCGGTAATTTCTGTTTCGTTATAAGTAAGGTTATAATTAATTCCAAAAGTGAAATTATCTTTTTGAACTGCATCAAAATTCAAGCCAAAATCTAGTCCTCTAGATTCAAGTGACCCAATGTTTGTAGGACCGTAAACTCCTAGATTTTGAAGCGCACCTAATTTGGTATTCGCAAACAAATCAGTTGTTTGAGAAAAATAAGCATCGACAGAAGCTCTCAATCTATTATCAATAAACCCTAAATCCAATCCTGCATTATATTTAGCACTTCTTTCCCATTTCAAACTTTCGTTGTATCCGTCAGGTTTAGAAATAATCACAAATTCATCACCAAATTGATAATAATTATTACCAGAGGTAGAATACTTTTTAATCCAAGCCAATGAACTTCCCAAGTTTTGTTGACCTGTTTCACCATAACTTAATCTTAGTTTTAAATCCGAAAAAGTTTTGGAATCTTTAAGGAAACTTTCTTCTTTCATTTTCCAAGCAAAAGCAACTCCTGGGAAATTTGCCCATTTATTTACTGGAGAAACCCTTGTAGAACCATCACGTCTGAAATTGACTGTCAACAAATATTTGTCGTTATATCCTAAATTTAAACGACCAAAAAAGGCTTGCAAATTATTACCTGGATCAGTATAAACATCTTCTTTAACTTCTTCATTTACACCTAAACCAAATAAGTTTTTGTTTCCTGAATAATAATTTTGCCAATCAAATTGTTGGTATTCGTAACCCGCCAAGAAATCAACATTTAATTTTCCAAATGCTTTGGTATAATTCAACTGAGCATTCAAATTTTCATTTTTGTTGTGAAACCAAGTTTCTGAGTAAGAACCAATTTGTGCCGTTGGTAAATTTGGATTGGTGTTATATCCAGATCTTGAAAGTGGGTTTACGGTTACACTACCGTCTCCATCTTGCTTATCCATACCCGCATTTATAATGGCTCTTAATTCAGGCAAGAAATGAAACTTATAATCAATATTAATATTTCCAAAAAATCTAAATTGATTCCCAACATTTCTTGTCTCGTTTAATAAACTTACTGGATTTGCAGTTCCTTTTGGTAGTCCGCCAACAACCCATTCTGTATATCCTGCAAAAATAGAATTTGGATCGTATACTGTTTGGGTTGGATCATACGAAATAGCGCTTCCTATGGCTCCTTCATTTGCATTGGTTCTGAAAGTATAAGAATAATTTCCAGTTAGGTTCACTTTTAAATGATTGTCAAAAAAGCTTGGGTTCAATGCAATAGAAGCCGTTGATCTTTTGAAATTTGAGGTGTTCAAAATACCACTATTATCTGTGTTTCCGATAGTCAATCTAGAAGGTACTGTTTTGAAAAGATTACCCATTACAGATAAATTTATATCCGATGTGTACGAATTACTAAAAATCTCATCCTGCCAATCTGTATCTGCAGTACCCATAAGATTTGCTTTTAGAGGCGCCTTTTCATTAATTAATGCTCTGAATTCATCTGCATTATAAACATCCACTTTTTTTGCCAAAGTATTTAAGGTAGTAAAAGAGTTGAATGAAATTTGCATGTCTTTTTTAGACCCTTTTTTGGTAGTAATAAGGATAACACCATTAGACCCTCTATTTCCGTAAATTGCAGTTGCCGAAGCATCTTTCAAGATAGAAAAAGAGTCAATATCATTCGGGTTTATAGCTGACAAACCTCCGTCTATTGGCAATCCGTCAACAACAATTAATGGATCATTACTTGCAAGCAATGAAGATCCTCCACGAATTCTAATCACTGGGTCATTTCCCGGAGTTCCTGAAGAAGTCACTACAACCCCAGCCGCTCTACCGTTTAGCAAACCATCGACACTTACAATGGCTCCTTTATTAAAGTCTTTAGCCGAAATCAAAGCAACGGATCCTGTAGCGTCTTTCTTTTTCACAGTACCATAACCTACCTGAACTACAACTTCTTTTAGCTCATTTGCATCTTCAACAAGACTTACATTTAATATTTGCTGATTATTAAAAGATATCGTTTGACTGGTGTATCCAATAAAAGAAAAAACGATTTTATCGCCTTTATTTAATTTAGCTAATTTGAATTTACCATCAAAATCAGTTTGTGTCCCTGTAGTGGAACCCGAGATTACTACATTCACGCCCGGAATGGGTTGATTCGATTTTGAATCTACCACCGTACCGCTCAATGTTCCTTGTGCAAGAACACTAAAAGGTAAGAATAGCAATAAAAATAACAACTTTTTGTAAATTGTTTTCATACTTTTTGTTTAAATTAATTAGGTTTTTGTTTGTAATTACCTTTACTTCGAAATTCAAAATTAGATAATTATCAACAGTTCTAACAAAGGTAAAAATTAAAACAGTTACGAAAACGTGATAGTGTTGAAAAGTTTCTGTTTTATTTAAATTTTTGACCCCTAAATTGCCATAATCTAAATAAAATTTTATCTTTATTACGAAAATGATTTTTATTAAATAACAAGTATGAAATGAGCATAGCCTAAAATTGTAGCAAAAACAAATGATATTTTGCAACCCGAGCACAGCGAACAGGCGAAGCAATTACATAGGACCAATAAAAAATAATTTACATCAGCATATGAAAAAGAAAGTAACCCTTAAGCAAATTGCAAAAGAGTTGGATGTGTCCATTTCAACCGTTTCCAAATCTCTTAGAAACAGTCTTGAAATTGGGGAAGAAACCAGACTAAAAGTTCAGGCTTTTGCTAAGTTTTATCATTACAAACCCAATAACATTGCACTAAGTTTAAAAAACAGAAAAACAAAAACCATAGGAATTATTATTCCCGAAATTGTGCATTATTTCTTTTCGACAGTCATCAATGGAATCGAACATGTGGCCAACGAAAATGGATATAGCGTAATTATTTGTCTGTCAGACGATTCTTTCGATAAAGAAGTGCTAAATATGGAAATGCTTGCCAATGGCAGCATCGACGGATTTATTATGTCGCTCTCCAAAGAAACCCAATTCAAAGGGGATTTTCACCATATTACCGAAGTGATCAGCCAAGGAATGCCTGTCGTAATGTTTGACCGAGTTACCAATGATATTCTTTGTGACAAAGTGATTATAAATGACGAATTAGCCGCTTATGAAGCCGTTCAAAATTTGATTGACAAAGGCCGTAAAAAAATCGCACTAGTGACCACTGTCGATTATGTAAGTGTTGGGAAATTTAGAACCGATGGCTACATCAAAGCATTAAGAGATAATGGTTTACCATTCGATGAAAACCTAATCATCAAAATTGAAAATGTTGAAAATTGCGAAATCACAATAGCTCAACTTCTCGAGGACAAAGCCTTCGATGCCATTTTTGCGGTAAACGAGTTGTTTGCAGTAACCATAATCAAAATGGCCAATAAAATAGGCATAAAAGTTCCTGAAGACTTAGCAGTTATTGCTTTTACAGATGGAATTATATCTAAATATTCTACACCAACCATTACTACAGTGAGCCAAAACGGATTAGAAATGGGTAGTGTAGCAGCAAAAATACTTATCGAAAGATTGGAAGCCGAAGAAGAAGGAACAGAAATTGAAGAGAAAGACGAAGTGTACAAAACCGTTGTCATTGAAACCCATTTAATAGAGAGAGAATCCACTCTTTAAAAAAATCAATTTCAATAGCAATTTCAATGTTCTATTATGATATAATCGACATTTATTTTTGCTATTTTGATTGTCCATCACATTGAAATTGCCATTACTTTTAAAAACTTATTCACACTATTACGATGTAGTTTAGATGCTAAATGATTAATTACCAAATCTAAAAACCAAAATCTAAAAACTTTTTTATATTTACACAATTCAAAACTGTTACTTTTACTTCGAAAAATAAGTTACGTTTTGATAAGCATGGTGCTTATCGTACATTTAAAACAATATACGATAATGAAAAAACCCAAATTAAGTTTTTGGCAAATCTGGAATCTAAGCTTTGGATTCCTAGGAGTACAAATTGGATATTCACTTCAAAATGGCAATACCAGCAGAATATTGGAAGCCCTCGGTGCTGATGTTCACAGTATTGGTTATTTTTGGTTAGCCGCACCTCTTGCAGGTTTAATTGTTCAGCCTATTATTGGACTTTCAAGTGATAAAACTTGGACTCGCCTTGGACGCAGAATTCCATTTATCTTTTTTGGTGCCATTGTTTCGGCTTTGGCGATGTTTTTTATGCCCAATGCAGAATACTTTGCCTATTTGCTGCCACCATTAATTTTTGGCGCAGTCATGCTGCTGTTAATGGACACTTCATTTAATGTCACCATGCAGCCTTTTAGAGCTCTTGTTGGCGATATGGTCAATGACGAACAAAGAAATTTGGGTTATTCTTTACAAAGTGCCCTAATCAATTTTGGAGCTGTTTTTGGTTCTTTATTGCCTTGGATTCTTGCTAAAGCCGGAGTTGCAAATGTTCCTGCTGCTGGCGAAAAAGTGGCAGCATCTGTAATTTGGTCTTTCTACATCGGAGGAGCTATTTTATTGGCAACTGTTCTTTGGACTGTTTTTAGAACCAAAGAATATGCACCAAAAGAACATGCATTATACAATGATATTGATTTGGAATCTGAAACTGTAACCGAAAAAACAAGTGTCTTGAAATTGATTTCTAACGCTCCAAAAATATTTTGGCAGTTAGGAATTGTACAATTCTTCTCTTGGTTTGCTTTGTTTTTAATGTGGGTTTACACCACAAGAGCCATCGCCAATCAAGTTTGGGGTCCTGAAGCATTAGATCCAAAATCTATTGGGTTCAACGAAGCTGGAGATTGGACAGGAGTCATGTTTGCCTTTTACAGTGCAGTTGCGGCCTTATTTTCTTTACTAATCCCAACAATTGCAAAATCAATTGGCAGAAAAAAAACCTACAGTTTTTCACTTTTAATGGGAGGAATTGGTTTGGCTTCGATGTATTTTGTACACGACAAAACCATTTTATTACTTTCCATTTCAGGAGTAGGATTAGCTTGGGCAGCCATTTTAGCAATGCCTTACGCCATGCTTTCTGGCTCATTACCAGCCGACAAAATGGGAGTTTATATGGGATTGTTTAACGCAACCATCACAATTCCGCAAATCGCTGCAGGATTATTAGGAAGTACAATTATTGCTTTGTTTGGAGGTTTTCCAATGGCAATTATTGTAATCGCAGGAGTTTCCATGTTGATAGCTGGTTTGGCAGTATTTTTTGTTAAAGAAAAGGCAGCATCCAATAAATAAAATTAAAAATAATAATGAATACAAAAGCATTTATATTCGACCTTGACGGCGTAATTGTGGACACCGCAAAATACCATTTTCTAGCTTGGAAAAAAATCGCCAATGAATTAGGTTTCGAATTTACACACGAAAATAACGAATTATTAAAAGGAGTAAGCCGCGTGCGCTCGCTCGATATCATTCTGGAAATAGGAAAAGTTACTGCTTCGCAAGAAGATAAAAACAGATGGCTCGTTCAAAAAAATGAAGATTATTTGTCCTATTTAGTCGATATGGACGAAAGCGAAATCTTGCCAGGAGTGATGCCTATTTTAAACTATTTGAAAGAACGCAACCAATTAATAGCCTTAGGTTCAGCCAGTAAAAACGCCAGACCCATTCTCGAAAAAACAGGAACTCTTGCCTTTTTTGACGCTATTGTTGATGGAAATGACGTTTCAAACGCTAAACCCGATCCCGAAGTGTTCTTGCTTGCCGCCAAATTATTGAAAACAAAACCCGAAGATTCAATTGTTTTCGAAGATTCGGTTGCCGGAATTCAAGCCGCAAACATCGGCGGAATGATTAGCGTGGGAATTGGCGAAGCAACAACCTTGCACGAAGCAAACTATTTATTTAAAGATTTTACCCAAATGGATAAAACCTTTATTGATAATTTGATAAAATAAAATTTGTTTCAAGTCTCAAGTTTCAGGTTAAACAACTTGAAACCTGAAACTTTAAACTTTTAAACAAAAGAAAAAAATGAACCAAGATTATATAAAAGCAGATAATTGGTCTATCATTGAAGAAGGATTTGATGCAGAGAGTGTAAAATCGTCCGAAAGTCTTTTCAGCATTGGCAACGGTGCGATGGGACAAAGAGCGAATTTTGAAGAAAATTACACAGGAGAAACTTTTCAAGGAAGTTATATTGCAGGAATTTATTATCCTGATAAAACCAAAGTGGGTTGGTGGAAAAATGGGTATCCAAAATATTTTGCCAAAGTACTAAACGCACCAAATTGGATAGGAATTGATGTTGAAATCAATGATGAAAACCTGGATTTGAATACGTGTACGGAAGTAAAAAACTTCCATCGTGAGTTGAATATGAAAGAAGGTTGGTACAACCGCTCTTTCGAAGCCACTTTGCAAAACGGAACCGAAATTGGGGTAAATATTCGTCGCTTTTTGTGTATGAATTTGGACGAAGTGGGAGTTATCAATTATGAAATTACCGCTATAAACAAAGATACAAAAATAGTTTTCAAACCTTATGTTGATGCTGGTGTTACCAATGAAGATGCCAACTGGGAAGAAAAATTCTGGGAACCATTGGATGTGAAACGTAGCGGAAATGAAGCTTTTGTAACTGCACAAACCTTCAAAACCCATTTCAAGGCCACTACTTTTATGCAAAACAGCATTTTTGTAAATGGCAAAAACGGCAACATTTCTCCTTCCAATATCAAAACAAGCGCAGATAAAATTCAATTCACATACGATGTTCTAATTGCAAAAGGACAAAAATCATCTATCCAAAAAATAGGTGGCTATACCGTTTCTTTGAATCATGAAAATACTCTTACAGCCGCCGAAGCCGTAATAAAAGAGGCTTTAGCAAAAGGATATGACCAATTATTAGCCGAACAAATCGAAGCTTGGGCCAAAATTTGGGAAATGTCAGACATCACCATTGAAGGTGATGTGAAAGCGCAACAGGGCATTCGCTTCAATATTTTTCAATTGAATCAAACCTATTCCGGAAAAGATTCACGTTTGAATATTGGTCCAAAAGGATTCACAGGAGAAAAATACGGAGGTTCCACTTATTGGGACACAGAAGCGTATTGCATTCCGTTTTATATGGCGACCAAAGACCAACAAGTGGCTCGAAATTTATTGACCTATCGCTACAATCAATTGGACAAAGCGATTGAAAATGCTAAAGACAATTTGGGTTTCAAAAACGGTGCTGCTTTGTATCCAATGGTGACAATGAATGGCGAAGAATGTCATAACGAATGGGAAATCACTCACGAAGAAATTCACAGAAATGGTGCGATTGCTTTTGCGATTTTCAATTACCATCGTTTCACTGGCGATTACAGTTATATTCCCGAAAAAGGTTTGGAAGTTTTAATCGGAATTGCCCGTTTTTGGCACCAAAGAGCTAATTTTTCGACGGATAAAAACCAATATGTAATTCTAGGAGTTACCGGTCCAAACGAATACGAAAACAACGTAAACAATAATTTCTACACCAATTATATTGCAAAATGGTGTATCGATTATGCACACGAACAAATCCTGAAAGTGTCGCTAGAATATCCTTCAGACCACAAACGCATAATCGAAAAAGTAAAATTATCGGATGCTGAATTGCAAGATTGGAAAAAAGTTTCAGGCAATATGTACTTTCCGTATTCGGAAAAACACGACGTGTATTTGCAACAAGATGGCTTTTTGGACAAAGAATTGGTTTTGGTAAAAGATTTGGACAAATCACAACGACCAATCAATCAAAAATGGTCTTGGGACAGAGTTTTACGTTCGCCTTACATCAAACAAGCCGATACTTTACAAGGGTTTTACTTCTTTGAAGATCACTTCACCAGAGAACAATTAGAAAAACATTTCGATTTTTACGAACCATTTACGGTTCACGAAAGTTCGCTTTCGCCTTGCGTGCATTCGATTCAAGCTGCGAAATTGGACAAAATGGATATGGCTTACACTTTCTATTTAAGAACTTCAAGACTAGACTTGGACGATTACAATAAAGAAGTGGAAGAAGGCTGTCACATCACTTCAATGGCAGGAACCTGGATGAGTATTGTAGAAGGTTTTGGTGGAATGCGAGTAAAAAATGACGCGCTACATTTCTCTCCAAAAATCCCAAAAGAATGGACGGGCTATACCTTCAAAATCAATTTCAGAAACCAGATTTTGAAAGTAGAAATCAATCACAATGAAACAAAATTCTCGCTCGAAGGCACTCAAGAATTGACTGTTTTTGTTAATGAAGAAGCTGTTTTGGTGAAACCGAATCTTTAAGAAACAGTTTAAAATAAAAACATTTATTTACAAATAATTCTAAACCATTAAGGCGTTAAGTTTCATTAAGTTTTTCTTAATTTTCTTAATACCTTAATGGTTAAAACATAAGACTATGAAAATTTATTTGACTAAAAAAGAAGTAACTCAGTTGTCTTATGAAATCATTGGCTTTGCTATAAAAGTTCACAAGAAATTAGGTCCGGGATTGTTGGAAAGTATTTATGAAGAATGTTTAAAATATGAATTAGAGCGAAACGGTTATGATGTAAAACAACAACTTACTGTTAAAATTGATTATTATGATTTAGAAACAGAAACAGATTTAAGAATTGATCTTCTAGTCAATGATTGCGTAATTGTTGAATTAAAAACTGTCGATAACTTCCATCCAATTCACGAAGCAAAATTGTTATCCTATATGAAATTACTAGAAAGACCGCAAGGACTATTAATAAATTTCAACACTACAAATATTACAAAATCTACTAAACCTTTTGTAAATGAATATTTCGCAAGATTAAGTGACGAATAAAAAAACTTAATGAACCTTAATTTCTTAATGGTTTAAAAAAATTAAAAATATTCCAAATGAAAAAACTATTTTTATTGTTCTTAATTTTTACGACCCCAACCATGTTTGCACAAATCGAAAGAATGGAACCTCCTTTTTGGTATGCAGGAATGAAAAATCCTGAAGTACAAATCATGTTTTATGGCAAAAACATAGCAAAATACCAAGTTTCAATTTCTGATGCGATTCCTATCGTAAACGTAAAAAGAACTGAAAACCCCAATTATATTTTTGTTACCATTAATACTGAAAATTGTAAAGCAACAGATTGTATTTTTATATTCAAAGAAAAAACCAAAACAGTATTCACGCAAAACTATTCCTTAAAACAACGAAGAGAAAACTCAGCCGAACGAAAAGGTTTTGACGCTTCGGATATGATGTATTTGATAATGCCAGACCGATTTTCGAATGGTAAAAAGAATAATGATTCCAATGATTTAACCACAGAAAAAAACAACAGAGATTTACCTGGAGGGAGACACGGTGGAGACATTCAAGGAATTATTAATCATTTAGATTACATCAGGGAGTTGGGTGCAACAACAATTTGGAGCACTCCACTTTGCGAAGACAATGATGCCCATTATTCCTATCACACTTACGGACAATCCGATGTCTACAAAATTGATCCTCGTTACGGTACAAACGAAGATTATCTTCGATTAGCTGAAGAAATGCATAAGAGAAAAATGAAGTTAGTCATGGATTATGTAACCAATCACTGGGGAATTGAACATTGGATGATTAAAGATTTACCTACTCAAGATTGGTTTAATTATATTGGAAATTACACCGAAACCAATCACAAACGAACTGTAATTCACGATATTCATGCCTCGGAATTAGACAAAAAAAAATGTATTGATGGCTGGTTTGTCCCATCGATGCCTGATATAAATATTAAAAATCCATTGGCTCTAAAATACCTTATTCAAAATGCCATTTGGTGGATAGAATACGCCAATTTAGATGGCTTCAGAGTAGATACTTATAATTATTCCGATCCCAATGGAATTGCAATTTGGACAAAATCTATCACCGATGAATACCCGAATTTTAACATTGTAGGAGAAGTTTGGATGTTCAACCAATCTCATTCTGCTTATTGGCAAAAAGACAGTAAAATTGCTGCAATCCAAAATTTCAATTCAAATTTACCTTCGGTGATGGATTTTACATTACTTGGGGCTATCAATTCTGCATTCAATGAAGATGAAGCCGCTTGGGATAAAGGAATGATTAAAATTTACGACAATTTTACCAATGATTTTCTATATCCAAACCCAAACAATATTTTGATTTTTGCTGAAAATCACGACACGCATCGAATAAATCATATGTTTAACAATGATTTAAATAAATACAAAATGGCAATGGGCTTGCTGGCAACTACAAGAGGGATTCCTCAATTGTATTATGGTTCCGAAATAGGAATGACTGGAAATAAAGACAAAGGCGATGCCGATATTCGACAAGATTTTCCTGGCGGATGGGAAGGCGACAGCAATAATGCCTTTACCAAAGAGGGAAGAACACAAGGTCAAAACGAATATTTCGAATTCACTTCAAAGTTGTTCAATTGGAGAAAAACAAAATCGGTTATTCATTTTGGAAAAATGACACATTATATTCCCGAAGACAATACTTATGTCTATTTCAGATACAATGGCACGGAAAGCGTGATGGTTGTATTCAACAATAGCAGCGAACCTAAAACCCTAAAAACAAATCGGTTTGCAGAAAACATAGGTTATTATAAAATGGGAAAAGACGTCATTTCCGATAAAATAATAGATATAACAAAAGAAATTACTTTGGAACCAAAATCAGTTTTGATATTGGAATTGAAATAAAAATTCACATATACCAAACCTCAAAGGTTTGAAGAAACCTTTGAGGTTTAAAACAATAAACTATGAAAAAATTATTTTTCTTATTATTTATAACTTCACTTTCCTTTGCACAGAATGCAAATAGGAAATTTGAAAGTTTTAAAGAAATCAACAACACATTAGAAATCAACACTTCAGGTGGTAAATATATTATCAAAGCTTACTCTGAAAAAATTATAGAAACTTCTTTTATTCCAAAAGGAAAAACTTACAATCCAACTTCAGAAGCCGTAGTTTTAGCTCCAAAAAAAGGGATTTCAAAAATAATTAAAACACCAAGTGCTATAAGCCTTTACACCAAAGGAATTGTAGTTACTGTTCAAAAATCACCTTTTCAAATCTCTTATTTCAATCAGCAAAAACTCATTCTTTCTGAAAAAAACGGATATTTCAAACAAAAACATATTCCGTTAGAGAATGTAAAAGGCAACATAAAAGCGGATTCAACCGAAGTAATACAGTTCAATATTTCATCTGATGAAGTTTTGTACGGAGGCGGCGCTCGCGCTTTGGGAATGAACCGTCGTGGCAATAAATTAGCTTTGTACAATAGAGCAGATTATGGCTACGAGACCTATTCTAAGTTGATGAATTTCTGCATTCCCGTTGTGTTGTCATCGAAAATGTATGCCGTTCATTTTGACAATCCTGCCATTGGTTACTTGGATTTAGACAGCAAAAAAAATAACACATTAGAATATGAAACAATTTCAGGCAGAAAAACATATCAAGTAATTGTAGGTAATTCTTGGACCGATTTGATTTCAAATTATACCGATTTAACCGGAAAACAACCTTTGCCAGCGAGATGGACTTTGGGAAATTTTTCCAGTCGTTTTGGTTATCGTTCTCAGGAAGAAGTCGAGAAAACCATCAAAAAATTCGAAGACGACAAAATTCCTGTAGATGCCATAATTCTGGATTTGTACTGGTTTGGCAAAGACATGAAAGGCAATATGGGCAACTTAGATTGGGAAAAAGAAACCTTCCCAAATCCCGAAAAAATGATGTCTGATTTGAATGCTAAAGGCATAAAAACAGTTCTAATAACGGAACCTTTTGTGCTGACTACTTCCAAAAAATGGCAAGAAGCCGTGGACAAAAAAGTCGTGGCAACAGACAAATCTGGAAAACCTTTTACTTATGATTTCTACTTTGGAAACACAGGAATCGTCGATATTTTTAAACCTGATGGAAAGGATTGGTTCTGGAATATTTATAAAAAACTAATCAATCAAGGTGTTGGCGGACTTTGGGGCGATTTGGGAGAACCCGAAGTTTTTCCATCCGAAGCCATAACTGCCGGTGGAAGCGCAGATGAAGTACATAATATTTACGGACACAATTGGGCAAAATTAATCGCAGATGGTTACAAAAAAGACTTTTCTAATCAGCGTCCGTTTATATTAATGCGTGCCGGATATTCCGGTTCGCAACGATTTGGAATGATGCCTTGGTCTGGTGACGTAAGCCGTTCTTGGGGCGGATTGCAATCGCAAACCGAAATTTCTTTGCAAATGGGAATGCAGGGAATGGGTTATATGCACTCGGATTTAGGTGGTTTTGCTGGCGATTATTTCGACAATGAATTGTATGTTCGTTGGTTGCAATACGGCGTTTTCCAACCGATATTTCGTCCACACGCTCAGGAAGAAGTCGCTTCGGAAGTGGCTCGAAAAGACATTATAACCAAAGCAAAAGCAAAAAAACAAGTCGAATTGCGTTACCAACTTTTGCCTTACAACTACACTTTGGCATTCGAAAACAACCAAAAAGGAACGCCTTTAATGCGTCCGTTGTTTTTTGAAGAACCGGAAAATTCGAAATTATTGACTGTTTGCGAAACGTACCTTTGGGGAAATGACTTTTTGGTTACACCCGTCACAAAATCTGCGGTAACTTCAACTTCGGTTTATTTTCCAAAAAACAACAACTGGTTTGATTTCTATTCCGATGAAAAACAATTGGCTGGAACGACATCAACAGTAACGGTTGTTGAAGATCATATTCCAGTTTTTGTTCGTGGTGGCGCTTTCATTCCAATGATAAAAACCATTCAAAACACATCGAAATATTCGTTGGCTGACTTCGATTTGCATTATTATTTTGATGCGAAAACTACTCAAAGTTCTGGAAAACTATACAATGACGACGGTACAACAGCAAACGCTTTCGAAAAAGGAGCATTTGAAATTTTGAATTTCAATGGCAATGCAAATGGTAAAACAGTAGTTGTCAAATTGAATTCCGAAGTTGGGAAAAACTTCCAATCATTCGATAAAAATGTTGCGTTAATCGTCCACAATATAAAAGCAAAATCAGTAACCGTAAATGGAAAAACCATTGCTTTCAAAACTGTTAAAAACAATATAGAAATTCCAGTTTCTTGGAAAAAAGGAACGGAAGCGGAAATCAAAATTCAATTATAAAAATAAAAAAACAAACCACTAAAAAATTAAGAACACCTTAATGAACCTTAATTTCTTAATAGTTTTAAAAAATGACCTATGAAAAAATTAATTTTACTATTTGCAATTACTTTAGTTTTCGCCAGTTGCTCTTCAACAAAAACAGCAACAGCAGCATCGAAAACTCCCTTTGTTTGGGAAAATGCCAATGTATATTTTCTTTTAATCGACCGATTCAACAACGGAGATAAAACGAACGATCATACTTTCAATAGAAATAAAACCACTGGAAAATTGCGAGGTTTTGAAGGTGGTGATATTCGAGGTGTAATCCAAAAATTAGACGAAGGTTACTTTGAAAAACTGGGGATAAATGCCATTTGGATGACGCCCGTTGTCGAACAAATTCACGATGGAGTTGACGAAGGAACTGGTTATAGCTATGGATTTCACGGCTATTGGACAAGAGATTGGTCGGCATTAGATCCGAGTTTTGGAACTAAAAAAGATTTGGCTGAATTGGTGCAAAAAGCACACGCCAAAGGAATTCGAATTCTTTTGGATGCTGTTATCAATCACACCGGACCAGTTACTGCCGAAGATTCCGCTTATCCAAATAATTGGGTGAGAACTTCTCCAAAATGCTCTTACAAATCGTATGACACTTATATTAATTGCACCTTGGTCGAAAATCTTCCAGATGTGAAAACCGAAAGCAATGAGGTTGTAGCTTTGCCTCCTTTCTTAATCGAAAAATGGAAAAAAGAAGGTCGCTACGAACAAGAAGTAGCCGAATTGGATGCCTTTTTTGCCAAAACCGGTTATCCTCGTGCGCCAAAATATTACATTATGAAATGGCTGTCGGATTACATCACCGATTATGGAATTGATGGCTACCGAGTGGATACGGCGAAGCACACTTATGAAGATGTTTGGGCTGATTTCAAGAAAGTTTGCGACCAATCCTTTGCCGATTTCAAAAAGAATAATCCGGATAAAGTATTGGACAACAATGCGTTTTTTACCGTTGGTGAAGTGTATGGTTACAACATTGGAAGCAAAAAACTATTTGATTTTGGAGACAAAAAAGTGGATTATTTCGCAAATGGATTTACTGGTTTAATCAATTTTGACTTTAGAAACGAAGCCAAAATGAATTACGAAGAATTATATTCTAAATACAATTCAATACTTCAAAATGACTTGAAAGGCAATACGGTGATGAACTATGTTTCTTCGCACGACGACAGTTCTCCTTATGACAAGAAACGAGAAAAAACCTTCGAAAGTGGCACAAAATTATTGCTTGCGCCGGGAATTTCACAGGTTTATTATGGCGACGAAAGCGCTCGTCCTCTAGATATTCCGGGAACTATAGGAGATGCAACTTTGCGTTCGATGATGAATTGGGAGGAAATAAAAACCAATATCGAAACTCAAAAAGTGCTTTTGCATTGGCAAAAACTAGGTAATTTCAGAAAAAACCATCCAGCAATTGGAGCAGGAATTCACCAGGAAATCTCGGCAAGTCCTTATGTTTTTAGTAGAACTTTTACCCAAGATACTTTCGCGGACAAAGTAGTTATTGGTTTGGATTTACCAAAGGGACCAAAAGAAATTTCAGTAGGAACTGTTTTCGAAAACGGAACAAAGTTGAAAGATGGATATTCAGGAAAGAAAGTCGTAGTTTCGAATGGTAAAATAAATATTGACAGTGAATTTGATATTGTTTTATTAGAAAAACAATAGTGGCATTCTAGTTGATTTTCTGAAAATTTAGTTTTTAACTGTTTATATTTTATTAAATTTGAAAAGTAAAATTTTATAAAAAACTGCTTATTTAATTATTTCGCAAAAACACAACCTATAATGTCTTTTAAATATACAGAAATTGAACGAGTTGAAAAACTGACGAAAGAAGAATTTATAAAAAACTACTATAAACCACAAAAACCTGTGGTTATTACCAATCAGATTGAGGATTGGCCAGCTTTTACCAAATGGAATTTTGACTTTTTAAGAGAAGTGGCTTCCGATAAAAAAGTACCGCTCTACGATAGCCGAAAAACCGACTATACTAAAAAAGTAAACGAACCCGATTTTGTAATGACAATGGGCGAATACATTGACATTCTTGAAAAAGGACCTACAGATTTGCGTATTTTTCTTTATGATTTGATGAAAGATGTGCCGTCAATGAAATCGGATATGAAATGGCCAGATTTAGGAATTCGTTTGATTAAAAGTTTGCCTTTGTTGTTTTTTGGCGGTGAAGATGCTAAAGTTTTTATGCATTACGATATTGATTTTCCAAATATATTTCACATTCATTTTCAAGGCAGAAAACAGTGTGTGCTTGTAGACCCAAAAGAGACCAAATATATGTACCGCCTTCCCTATTCTTGGATTTGCAATGAGGACATAGATTTTGATAATCCCAATTTCGAAAAATTCCCGGCTTTGAAACGCGTAAATCCCTATATTACGCACTTGGAACACGGCGAAATGCTGTATATGCCCGAAGGCTGGTGGCATTATATGAAATATGAAACCCCTGGTTTTTCGTTGAGTTTGCGCTCTCTGGCTGGTCGTCCGAGTAATTTACTCAAGGGTCTTACCAACGTTGCAATTAATAGATATTACGACAATTGGATGCGAAAACGAAAAGGTCAAGCTTGGTTGGATTTCAAGGACGAGGAATCAATAAGAATCACAAATGCCGAACTGAAATAAAAATGCTGAAAATTGGACATCGTGGAGCAAAAGGCTACGAACCCGAAAATACATTGATTTCTTTTGGAAAAGCAATTGATTTGAATGTTGACGGAATCGAACTCGATGTGCATTTGAGTTTGGATGGAGGAATAATGGTAATTCACGACGAAACCATTGACCGAACGACGAATGGAAAAGGATTTGTCGAAAATTTCACTTCTTCACAATTAAAAGAATTAGATATTCCAACATTAATCGAGGTTTTAGACTTGGTAAACTGCAACTGTTTGGTCAATATCGAACTCAAAGGAATTGGAACTGCTAAACCTGTTATTGAATTAATATCACATTATATTTTAGAGAAAAACTGGAATTATACTGATTTTTTAATTTCAAGTTTCGATTGGAAAATGCTTGAAGAAGTTCATTTGTTAAATCCAAAAATTCGGATTGGTGTTTTAACCGAAGAATCAATTTCAGTAGCTTTGGCTTTCGCCAAAAAAATAAAAGCCTTTTCAATTCACCCAGATTATGCATTATTGTCGAAAGAAAATGTAGCTTTGGTGCAAGAAAAAGGCTTTGAAGTTTATCCTTGGACGGTGAATTCGAATGAAGACATTCAAAAAATAAAATCATTCAACGTAAACGGAATCATCTCCGATTTTCCAGATAGAATATAGGATATTAGCATTTAAAATAATCGGTAAGAATTTCAAAGTGACAGGACATTGGTAAAAAATTGCTAATTAGTAATGTTTATACAGTTTAATTTTCCACACAAATTACACGGATTATCACGAATTCGTGAGTATTGAAAATTACACTAATTTCGTCTAAAGTCGATATCAACATCAAGAATATAAATTTTATAAACTTTTGAATTTGTGAAAATTTGTGAAATTTGTGTCTAAATAAAAAATATGAACCAGAATTTTGACATTATAATCGTAGGTGGCGGTGCAGCAGGATTTTTTACGGCAATCAATATTGTGGAGAAAAATCCAAAACTAAAAGTAGCCATTCTCGAACGTGGAAGCGAAGTATTGTCAAAAGTCAGGATTTCTGGTGGCGGAAGATGCAATGTGACCCACGCCTGTTTTGAACCTAACGAATTGGTAAAATTTTATCCGCGTGGTGAGAAAGAATTGCGTGGCCCATTTCATCAATTTTGCTCTGGTGATACTGTAGAATGGTTCAGCAATCATGGCGTGGAACTCAAAATTGAAGAGGATGGTCGTATGTTTCCGGTTTCGAATTCGTCGCAAACTATCATTGATTGTTTTCTTAAAGCCACTCAAAAACTAGGAATTACAGTCTTAACAGGTCAAAGCGTTCAATCGATTTTCAAAAAATACAACTTGTGGAAAATTGAAACCCAAAACGAAAATTATATTACCGAAAAACTAATTCTAGCCACAGGAAGCAATCCAAAAATTTGGGAAATGCTGCAAACTTTTGGTCACGCCATCGTTACTCCCGTTCCTTCCTTGTTTACTTTTAACATCAAAGATTCTAGAACAAAAGAACTTCCTGGAGTTTCAGCCCAAGTTTCGGTGAAAGTAAAAGACACTAAATTGACCTCAACTGGTCCTTTGCTAATAACGCATTGGGGAATGAGTGGCCCGGCAATTTTGAAATTATCGGCTTGGGGCGCACGAATTTTATCCGAAAAGAATTATCAATTTACCATTTTCGTCAATTGGCTGAATGATATCGACACGGGTGATGCCGAAAAAATCCTCAAAGATTTAAAAGAAGAACACGCCAAAAAAGCGGTTTCCAAGAAATCTCCTTTCGATTTTCCGAATCGATTATGGGAAAGTTTGGTTCTAGCTTCGAATATTCAAGAAGAAACCAAATGGGCTGATTTGTCTAAAATTCAATTGCAAAATTTAGCCAATCAATTGACGAATTCGAGTTTTCAAGTGAATGGAAAAAGCACTTTCAAGGAAGAATTTGTCACCGCTGGTGGAATTGATTTAAAAGAAATCAACTTCAAAACTATGGAAAGCAAATTGCACGAAAACCTTTATTTTGCAGGAGAAATTTTGAACATTGATGCTGTAACTGGAGGATTTAACTTTCAAAATGCATGGACAAGCGGATTTATTTTGGCAAATGCTATTTGAATTGTTTTATGTATATTTGCTTACAATTAATTAAGTTAAAGACTTATTAATTGAAAAATTTATCTAATATTCGAAGATGAAAAAAATTATATGCCTTTTAATAATAGCTACTTTGTTTAGCTGTGAAAAGGATTCGATTATCCCAATTATAAATACAAATACCAATCCAAATAGTATTTTACTGAAAACAGATGTAATTGACGCTGAGTATTCAAAAAATAAAGAATTAATTGTTTACGTCTCATCAAACCCTTCAACACTTACTTTATTTAATACCAATACTGAACAATCAGAAAGTATTTCATTAAATTATACACCTACTTGTGTCTCTGTCGCTCAAGATGGAGAAACCGCTGTTGTTGGTCATAACGGCCATATTACTTATGTGAATTTAACATCAAAGTCAATTATAAATTCTTACAGTATTTCTTGTAATGCTCTTGATATCGTTCTCGGAAACAATAAATGGGCCTATGTTTTTCCAAAAGACGGCCAATGGACCTACATAAGAAGCGTTAATATGAATTTAGCATCTGATAATGAAGGAAAAAGAACGATTTATAATCAAATATACGAGGGGGCTTGTGGAAGATTACATCCCTCTGGAAACTATATTTATTCATCAAATGATTCATCATCATCTACAATTGAAAAATTTAATATTCAAAAAGGAGACATGAGTGACAAGTTTCAATCGAGTTTTCAAGGAAGTTATTCAAATAGTCCAAACATTTGGTTTTCTGAAGATGGTTATAGGCTTTTCACCGAAAAAAAATTAGTCTTAAAAACTTCAGATATTTATAGTTTAGATATGTCATACAATGGTACAATAGACCCAAATACAAATACATTTATTAAGTGGTTAGATTTTTCACCTGTAAAAAACAGCATCTATGTAATTGCATGTGAAGGAGACTATTCGTACCAAAAAACCATCCCTTATATTTTTATATATGACGCTTCGAATTTAGTTTTTATGAATAAATTAAAATATTTATATCAGACAATAAAGGTGGAGGAACTAATTATACATCCGAGCCTAATTTTGTATTCAGCAATTCATTAGAAAATCGCTTGTACGTTTTAACAAAAGTTGTGAGACAAGATATGATTGATCAATGGGCAATTCAAAAAATAGTAATTAATTGAAATTTTTCGAGCCAACAAAACAGAAACATTTAAAAAATTAGGACATAAATAAATCATCAAATTCATAAAAAATAAAATGAAAAAAATTATTTACCTCGGAATATTATTAACCACTTTTTTTGGTTGTACACCAGATGATACTAATAATGAACCAGAATTAGTATTTTCAGAAGAGACTATCGTGTTTAATAGTTCCGAAACAAAAACTTTGTTCCTAACCACTAAACCAAAAACAGATTGTGATTACCGAATCACTTCCAAACCAAGTTGGGTAACTATTGACCACGAATCTGGAAATATTAGCCTCAATTACGGTATAAGTGAAATTAAAATTACATCAAATTTCACGAACTTAAAACCGGGAACTTATGAAGGAAAACTACAATTTACAACAACTTTAGGAAATAGAAGTATTTTATTAAAGGGAATTGTTGGCGATAATTTACTTTACTCTTTTCCGAAAATATTAAATTTTTCTATGCTCGAAAACAGCAAGGTATTTACCATTAAAAATGAGGGAAACATACCTTTGTCTTTTAACATCGAAAATACAAATACCAAAATAACACTTTCTTCCTATACAGGAGAAATTGCTGTGGGTGGTCAGAAAGAAATTACCGTTACAATTAACAAAGATGGTTTGCCGAATGGAATATCAAATTACAATTTGAATTTGACTATTAATAATATTAAACCAGAAACAATAGCCGTCAATATTGACAATTTTAAAGAGCAAAAATTAATATTGAGTGGAGATGTAATGGATGCTGAGTATTCGAAAGTTAAAGACCAACTTGTTTTCGTCTCGGCTAATCCTTCAAAAGTAACCATTTTTAATCCTAATACTTCAAGTATAGACAACATACCTTTAACTTACACCCCAACTTGTATTTCAATTTCCCAAGATGGAGAAACTGCTGTTGTTGGCCATGATGGTCACATATCATACATTAATTTAAAAACAAAATCAATAATTAAAACATACAGCGCTTCCTGCTATGCTCTGGATGTTGTTTTGGCAAACAATAAATGGGCTTATGTTTTTCCAAAAGATGATCAATGGGAATATGTAAGATGTATTAATTTGAATATATCAACTGACAACGAAGCAAATAGTACAGGAGGTTCTATCTACGCTGGAACAAAAGGGAGATTACATCCGTCAGGAAAATTTATTTATGGCGCAGATAATGGACTGTCTCCATCAGATATTGAAAAATATGATATTCAAAATGGAGTTGCTAATGCTATTTATGATTCTCCTTATCACGGAGACTACCCAATGAATGGAAATTTATGGTTTTCAGAAGATGGAAACAGAATTTTTACTAGAGGCAAAACTGTATTAAAAACTTCAGAAGTCCAAAGCATTGATATGATTTACAATGGTAAGATAAATACAGATTCAAATGCAAATATTGACTGGCTAGACCATTCGTCAATTAAAAATAACTTATATGTTATCCTAACAAATGGAGATGTTTGGACAAATAAAAAATCTCCTTTTATCTACATCTACAATTCAACGAATCTAAGTTTTAAAAATAAAATAGAATTAGAAAAATATCCAGTCCCAAGTAGTACAAGCGGAACAACTTTTTATGATGCAGAACCGTTTTTTGTCTTCAGTAATTCGGTTGGAAACAATATAATAGTCATAACCAAAGCGATGGGTTCAGGATTAGTAAACGAATGGGGCATACAGAAAATTTCCGTTGAGTAATTAAATATGAATTTGTGTTTTGTTTTTAATATTTCGAAAGACTCTAGCTCTAGCAAACAAGAGGATGAAGAGATATGGACAGATTTATCTAAAATGCAATTGCAAAACTTAGCAAATTCATTGACGAATTGAGTTTTCAAGTGAATGGGAAAAGTACTTTCAAGGAAGAATTTGTAACCGCTGGTGGAATTGATTTAAAGGAAATCAACTTCAAAACTATGCAAAGCAAATTACACGAAAACCTTTATTTCGCAGAAGAAATTTTGAACATTGACGCTGTAACTGGAGGATTTAACTTTCAAAATGCATGGACAAGCGGATTTATTTTGGCTAATTCATTATAGTTATTTTGAAAATATATTGTATTTTTGATACTAATTGAGTTAATTTTTACAATATCCACAATGTTAAATCATTATTTAACAACTCAATAATTGTTCTTTTTCAACTATATATTAATCAATCCCTTTCTGGTCAATGAAAAAAAATTACTTTTTAATCGCTATATTTTTTAGTTTTTTTTCCTTCAATTCTTCAGCAATTAATTTTAAAATTAATACTTTTTCTATAGTTTCAAATGCTGGCCCATCCAAACTCATAAATAATCCAAAAACAATCTTAGCAGATCCAATATCAAATCCGACTGCTTCTTCCTCAACATTATGCGAAGGAGAAACCTTAACATTAACAGCAAATCCTAGCGGAGGAATTGCCCCTTACACGTATAGTTGGACTGGTCCAAATGGCTATGTCTCTACAGACGAAAATCCAGTAATAAATAATATTAGTCCATCGGCAGCAGGAGTTTATTCTCTAATTGTAACTGATGCGCTTAACGCTGTTTCAGCTATTCAAAGTACAGCTGCTGTAATAGTAAATACAAAAATCGACCCCGAATTTGATGCAACCCTACCAGCTATTTGTAAAGGTGGATTTGCTCCAATTTTATCAACAACCTCAACTAACGGCATTACAGGAACTTGGAATCCTGCGATTGTAAACAATACCACAACAACAACCTATATCTTTACACCTGACTCTGGTCAATGTGCCAATTCATTAACATTTACCATTTTTGTTTTAAACAATGTTGATCCAAAATTTACTTTGCCATCATCTATTTGTAGTGGTGATACGCCGCCTATTCTGCCAAACGTTTCTAATAATGGAATTGTCGGAATCTGGAATCCTACTATAGTTAGCAATACCACCTCAGGCTCCTATGTTTTTACCCCTTCTGCTGGACAATGTGCCACAGTAACCACAGTAAATATTGCAATAAATCCATTAGTGCCTGTTTTTATTCCTGCTATACAAACCATTTGCTCAGGAGAATCTACTTCCCCTTTGCCTACAACTTCTACTAATGGTATTACTGGAACTTGGTCTCCAGCTTTTAACAATACTTCAACTAGCACCTATACTTTTACTCCAAATGCTGGACAATGTGCGCCAACAACAGCTACTGCTACAATGACTGTGATTATAAATCCAATTACTGCCGTTTTCACCCAAGTAGCTCCAATTTGCTCAGGTCAAACATTAGCTCCTTTGCCAACCACATCTGACAATGGAGTTACTGGAACTTGGTCGCCAACAATAAATAATACCGCAACAACGACTTATACTTTTACTCCAACTGTGGGTCAATGTACGGTAACTCCTGCTACCATGACGATTGTGGTCAATCCTATTGCGGCGGTTTTTACGCAAGTAGCACCCATTTGTTCAGGACAAACATTAGCTCCTTTGCCAACCACTTCCGACAATGGTGTGACTGGAACTTGGTCGCCAGCAATGAATAATTTGGCAACTACAACTTATACTTTTACTCCAACTGTAGGTCAATGTACCGTAACTCCGGTTACGATGACTCTTGTTGTTAATCCGATTGAGGCGGTTTTTACGCAAGTAGCTCCTATTTGCTCGGGTCAAACTTTAGCTGCTTTGCCAACCACTTCCGACAATGGTGTGACTGGAACTTGGTCTCCAGCAATGAATAATTTGGCGACTACAACTTATACTTTTACTCCAACTGTGGGTCAATGTACTATAACTCCTGTTACAATGACTATTGTTGTTAATCCGATTGAGGCTGTTTTTACGCAAGTAGCACCCATTTGCTCAGGTCAAACATTAACTCCTTTGCCAACCACTTCTGACAATGGAGTGAGCGGAACTTGGTCACCAGCAATGAATAATTTGGCAACTACAACTTATGCTTTTGCACCGACTTTAGGACAATGTACGGTAACTCCTGTTACGATGACGATTGCGGTCAATCCGATTGAGGCGGTTTTTACGCAAGTAGCACCCATTTGCTCGGGTCAAACTTTAGCTGCTTTGCCAACCACATCTGACAATGGAGTTACAGGAACTTGGTCACCAGCAATGAATAATTTGGCAACTACAACTTATACTTTTGCACCGACTTTAGGACAATGTACGGTAACTCCTGTTAAGATGACGATTGTGGTCAATCCGATTGAGGCGGTTTTTACGCAAGTAGCACCCATTTGCTCGGGTCAAACTTTAGCTGCTTTGCCAACCACATCTGACAATGGAGTTACAGGAACTTGGTCTCCAACAATAAATAATACCGCAACAACGACTTATACTTTTACTCCAACTGTGGGTCAATGTACGGTAACTCCTGTTACGATGACGATTGTGGTCAATCCGATTGAGGCGGTTTTTACGCAAGTAGCACCCATTTGTTCAGGACAAACATTAGCTCCTTTGCCAACCACTTCTGACAATGGAGTAAGTGGAACTTGGTCACCAGCAATGAATAATTTGACGACTACAACTTATACTTTTGCACCAACTTTAGGTCAATGTACGGTAACTCCTGTTGCAATGACGATTGTGGTCAATCCGATTGCAGCGGTATTTACACAAGTTGCACCAATTTGCTCTGGTCAAACTTTAGCTGCTTTGCCAACCACCTCTGACAATGGTGTGACTGGAACTTGGTCACCAGCAATAAATAATTTGGCGACTACAACTTATACTTTTGCACCAAATGTGGGTCAATGTACGGTAACTCCTGTTGCAATGACGATTGTGGTCAATCCGATTGAGGCTGTTTTTACGCAAGTAGCACCAATTTGTTCAGGACAAACATTAGCTCCTTTGCCAACCACCTCTGACAATGGTGTGACTGGAACTTGGTCACCAGCAATGAATAATTTGGCAACTACAACTTATACTTTTGCACCAAATGTGGGTCAATGTACAGTAACTCCTGTTGCAATGACGATTGTGGTCAATCCGATTGCAGCAGTATTTACACAAGTTGCACCAATTTGCTCTGGTCAAACTTTAGCTGCTTTGCCAACCACTTCCGACAATGGTGTGACTGGAACTTGGTCGCCAGCAATAAATAATTTGGCGACTACAACTTATACTTTTACACCAACTGTGGGTCAATGTACCGTAACTCCAGTTACGATGACGATTGTGGTCAATCCGATTGAGGCGGTTTTTACGCAAGTAGCTCCAATTTGTTCAGGACAAACATTAGCTGCTTTACCAACCACTTCTGACAATGGTTTGACTGGAACTTGGTCGCCAGCAATGAATAATTTGGCGACTACAACTTATACTTTTACTCCAACTGTGGGTCAATGTACTGTTACTCCTGTAACGATGACGATTGTGGTCAATCCGATTGAAGCGATTTTTACGCAAGTAGCACCCATTTGCTCGGGTCAAACTTTAGCTGCTTTACCAAACACTTCTGACAATGGAGTAACTGGAACTTGGTCGCCAGCAATGAATAATTTGGCGACTACAACTTATACTTTTACTCCAACTGTGGGTCAATGTACCGTAACTCCAGTTACGATGACGATTGTGGTCAATCCGATTGAGGCGGTTTTTACTCAAGTAGCTCCAATTTGTTCAGGACAAACATTAGCTGCTTTACCAACCACTTCTGACAATGGTGTGACTGGAACTTGGTCACCAGCAATAAATAATTTGACAACTACAACTTATATTTTTACACCAACTTTAGGACAATGTACTGTAACTCCGGTTACGATGACTATTGTTGTTAATCCGATTGAGGCGGTTTTTACACAAGTAGCTCCTATTTGCTCAGGTGAAACTTTGGCTCCTTTGCCAACCACTTCTGACAATGGAGTAAGTGGAACTTGGTCACCAGCAATGAATAATTTGGCGACTACAACTTATACTTTTGCACCAACTTTAGGTCAATGTACAGTAACTCCGGTTACAATGACGATTGTGGTCAATCCGATTGTACTACCGACCTTTACGGCTATTGCGCCATTTTGTTCCGGTTCAGTAAGCCCCGTTCTTCCAACAACTTCCAATAATTCAATTACTGGGACTTGGAACCCTACAACAGTAAGCAATATTAATTCGGCCACTTATACTTTTACTCCAACTGAGGGACAATGTGCAACAACGACAACTTTAGATATAATAATTATTCAAAAAACAATTCCGTTGTTTGACCCAATTGCTGATGTTTGCTATGATTCAACAGCGCCTATCTTACCCCTGACCTCAACAAATGGAATTACTGGAACTTGGAATCCACCAACTGTTAGTAATACCGTTTCAGCCATTTACACCTTTACTCCAACTGATGGTATTTGCGCAACTACGACAACATTGACAATCAATATAAATGCAATTACACCATTATTTGATACTGTCACTCCTATTTGTGCAAATGAAACAGCTCCTATATTGCCCTCAACATCAACAAATGGAATTACAGGAAATTGGAACCCTGCAATTGTTAGCAATACAGTTTCGGCCAACTATGTTTTTACGCCAAATGCCGGTCAATGTGCTACAACTTCAACTTTAAGCGTGACCATAAATCAAATTGTAACCCCAACATTTACAGCCATTGCACCAATTTGCTCGGGTTCAGTGAGCCCTGTTTTGCCATTAACATCGAATAATGCTATTACAGGAACCTGGAATCCTGCAACAATAAGCAACACTCTATCCGGAACCTATACTTTTACACCAACCGCTGGTCAATGTGCAACTTTTACTACTTTGGATGTTATAGTCAATCCAAATATCACCCCACTTTTCACACCAATAGCTCCAATATGCTCGGGTGAAGTTAGTCCCGTGTTACCACTTACATCAACTAATGGCGTGACTGGAACTTGGAATCCTGCAACGGTTAGCAATACTTTATCTGGAAATTATATTTTTACACCCAATTCAGGTCAATGTGCACCGGCAGCGACTTTAAGCGTAGTTGTTAATCCGTCACCAACTTCGATTGCATTAAAAACTACCGATGTTATTAATGAACGACCAGATGGAATTATTGAAATAACGGATGTGACAAGTGGTTTAGCACCGTTTAATTACAGCATCAATAATAGCTCGTTTACACCAAATACAATATATTCAAACCTAAATCCTGGTAATTATACTGTGACAGTTCAGGATTCAAATGGTTGTGTATTTAGTAAAGAAGTGACTGTAAATTCTATATGCTTGATTCCAAATGTAATTTCACCAAATAATGACACTTTTAATGACACCTTCGACCTTACAGGTTGCGATGTTGAAAAACTTCAAATTTATAATAGATATGGAGTTGAAGTAAATGATTTTAGAAATTATTCTGACCAATGGAGCGGCAATAATAGAAAAGGAGAATCTTTACCTGATGGCACTTATTTTTATGTAGCCGAAATAAAAAATGGAACTTCAAAATCGGGTTGGGTATTTATTACCCGATAAAATTAAAAAACGCCCAATATTGGGCGTTTTTTATTACCGATTCATATTTTGCATTTCATAAATAAAAGTATCTAAATCAACTTTTTTATCTACCAATGCCAATGCTTTATTAACGATGTAATTTACATTGCTAGTAGTAAAACCAAGGGCTATAGCAAATTTTCGCAAAAGAGTTTCTTGCTTATCCCCCAAATGATGATCGTGATGAACCACTCTGGAAATGTTATATAAATTCTCTAATCTTTCAACATATAAATAAGGTGGATTGAGAGGGTATTTCAATGGATCTTCTAAAATCTCTTTATATTCCTCTTCCGAAATATTTAGTTTTATCGCCAACTTGTCTAAAAACTTTTTTTCGTCTGGATCAAATTTCCCTCCATCTGCATACAATACACGAACTGCTGCAGAAAAACGACCTTTAATTCGATTTTTGAATTCGCTATCAAATAATTCGGCTATTGACATAATAATACGATTTAAATTGTTTTATAAAGTTACGATTATTTTCGATTTTTTCAAATTCAACTGCCAATATTTTTATTACACAATCATCATTAGAATAAAAAAAATGACATAAAAAATGCTTTTAACAGTGTGGTATAAATCTAATTTCAAAATAAATTGTAAGTTTGACAACCCCTAATCTTAATACTTATTTACAATGTCAGAATTTTGGATTTTTTTCGAAAAAGGCTTGAGGCATATTCTAGATTTATCAGCTTATGACCACATTTTATTTTTAATAGCATTGACAATTCCTTATGCCTTCAAAGACTGGAAAAGATTACTGCTTTTAGTGACCATTTTTACCGTTGGTCACACAGTAGCATTGCTGTTATCGGTTTTTGGAGTGGTAATTATTAAAGTCAATTTAGTCGAATTTTTAATTCCAATAACCATTCTAATCATTGCTTTTTTTAATCTTTTCACAGCCGGAAAATCTTCAAAACAAGAAAGTATTAGCGTTATCGGATTTGTGACTTTGTTTTTCGGAATCGTTCACGGTTTGAGTTTTGCAGGCTATTTCAACACCTTGTTGGGTGGCTCGCCTCAGTCAAAATTATTACCGTTATCAGAATATTCACTAGGAATTGAAACATCTCAAATAATTGTAGTTTTTATTGTGTTGATACTTTCGTATATTGTCCAAACTTTCTTCCGGTTTTCAAAACGCGATTGGACCTTAGTGATGTCGTCATTTGTAATTGGAGTGGTTTTACCAATGATTATTTCGAGCGAAATCTGGAATAGATAAATTAAAAAATGGAAAATAAAAAATTAAATAAATACGACAAAGCCTATCTTCGAATTGCCAAAGAATGGAGCCTTTTGTCCTATTGTAAACGCAAACAAGTGGGTGCAATAATCGTTCGAGATAAAATGATTATTTCCGATGGATACAACGGAACGCCTTCGGGTTTTGAAAATTGCTGCGAAGACGAAGCAGGCTTAACCAATTGGTATGTACTTCACGCTGAGGCGAATGCCATTCTAAAAGTGGCCAAATCTACCCAAACTTGCGAAGGAGCCACACTTTATATCACCCTTTCGCCTTGCAAAGAATGCAGCAAATTGATTCATCAATCTGGGATAAAAAGAGTGGTTTACCAAATTGGATACAGAGATACTTCGGGAGTAGATTTCCTAGTAAAAGCTGGTGTAATCGTAGAACAAATTGAAGTTTTAGACTAAAATGAAAATCAATCCTAAATACTTTCCAATACTTATTTTTGGGGCTCTTGCCTTTGGAATTCTTTTGGGTGGATGGCTCAATTTTCCGGAGCAAAATCAATTTTTAACCAAAAACAATTCGAAAAACAAGCTCAACAAACTGCTTGATTTTATCGACAACGAATATGTCGATAAAGTAAATTCGGATTCAATAACCAATCGTGCCATCGACAATATTTTGGCGCAATTGGACCCGCATTCCGTTTACATTCCGCCCAGCGAGCAAGCTCAAGTTGCCGAAAGTATGCGAGGTGAGTTTGTGGGAATCGGGGTGAATTTTTATATGTATAAAGATTCTTTGGCTATTATAAAAACCATCGAAAACGGCCCTTCGGAAAAAGCGGGAATTCAATCGGGAGACCGGATTTTGTATGCCGATAAAACAAAATTATTTGGACGAAAACTACCAACAGACAGCCTATTTTCTAAACTAAAAGGAAAAGAAGGTTCCGAAATTTTGGTCACCGTTTATAGAAAATCCGAAAACAAAAAATTAAATATTAAAATCAAACGAGGTGTTATCCCCATAAAAAGTGTCGATGCCGCCTTGCTTTTGAACCCGACAACGGGCTACATCAAAATCAATAGATTCGCCGAAAGTACTTTCGACGAATTCAAAACTGGTTTAACCAAATTAAAAGAAAAAGGCATAAATTCACTTGTGATTGACCTTCGCGACAACGGCGGCGGATATCTAGAACAAGCTGTGGCTATTGCCGATGAGTTTCTAACCGACAAAAAATTAATTGTTTTTACAAAAGACAAAAACGGGACAACCGATAAAACTTTCGCAACTAAAACAGGCAGTTTCGAGAACGGAAAATTATTTGTTTTAATCAACGAAAACAGCGCCTCGGCGAGCGAAATATTGGCTGGAGCCATTCAGGATAATGACCGAGGAACCATAGTGGGACGCCGTTCTTTTGGCAAAGGATTGGTGCAACGCGAAATGGATTTTGACGATGGCTCGGCCGTGCGATTGACGATTGCTAGATATTACACTCCAACAGGACGTTCTATACAAAAACCCTATACAAAAGGCTCCGAAGATTATTTAAATGAAGCCGAATCGCGTTTTAAAAGCGGCGAATTGTATCATAAAGACAGTATAAAAACGCCCACTACACCGAAATTCAGAACGCCAAAAGGCAAAATTGTCTATGGTGGTGGTGGAATTGTTCCTGATGCTTTCGTTCCGCTTGAGTTGGAACCAAGCAAAGAGCACACGGCTTATTTATTGCAAACAGGAGTTTTAGGACAATTTGTTTTTGAACAATTAGATTACAATCGAAACGTTTTTAAAGGATTGACTTTCGGACAATTTAAAGTCAAAATGGAGGGAACGGATTTGTATTTCAATGCTTTTCAAAACCACCTTTTCAAGAATGGATTGAATATGAATTTAGACAAAAACAAATCATTAGTAAAACGTTATTTAGCAGCAGAATTTGCTCGACAGTTATTCAATGAAAGTAAGTTTTATGAAATTGTGTTGAAAGAGGATGCGATGATTGATGCGGTTTTGAAATAAACTAATTCGAAATCAAGTCAGATTTGATTGTAAATTTAAGATTATACGAGATTATATTAGAAAAAGCATGAAAAAAATTATATTTTTATTACTATTGACCACTTCCTTTTTTGTGAGTGCCCAACAGCAATATACTATCGAAAAAGACATACATTATTACCCTGATGCAGTTAATAAAAATGATAAATACATCGATTCTCAATGTTCTTTGGATATTTATTATCCTAAAAATTCTAAAAACTTTGCCACAATTGTTTGGTTTCACGGTGGCGGACTCACGGGCGGAACAAAAGAAATTCCGAATGCATTGTTAGAAAAAGGATTTGCTATAATTGGGGTTGGCTACAGGCTTTCGCCAAAAGTAAAAGCAGCTGCTTGCATAGAAGATGCTGCTGCTGCAATTGCTTGGGCATTTCAACATATAGAGAATTATGGAGGCAGATCCGATATGATTTTTTTGTCGGGACATTCCGCAGGAGGCTATTTAACAATGATGGTGGGGCTTGACAAAAAATATTTGGCTAAATATGAAATCGATGCTAATAATATTGCAGGAAATATTCCTTTAAGCGGACAAACTATTACCCATTTTACCATTCGTAAAGAAATGGGGATAAAAGAAACACAGCCTTTGATTGACGAATATGCACCACTTTACTTTGTTCGTCCTGACGCTTCACCCTTATTACTTATTACTGGAGATCCAGAAATGGAATTACTCGGACGTTATGAAGAAAACGCTTATATGTGGCGAATGATGAAACTGGCTGGACATAAGCGTACCACAATATATAAACTAGAAGGTTTTAATCATGGATCTATGGTTGAGCCAGCTTTTCCATTATTAATAAAGGAAGTTAACACAATAAAAAAGGAAATTTTAGAAAGAAAATAATAAAAGTAAAATTTATTATTTTTAGGATTATTTCTTTATACTATCGTGAACTTGAGTATGATTGCCTCCATTCCATAAAGTCAGAATATCGGTAGCAACAGCAGCGCCAGTTCCTGCAGCAATCGCAACTTGGCTTCTCGAACCCGCCAAAGTTCCGGTGACATAAATCCCTTCGGCAACTTTGTGGTCGTTGTTTTTGAGTTGAATTCTTTGCTTTTCAGTCGGTGCTTTTTGGTGAGGCTCGACATAGTGCATCAAGCCTTCGATGGCAAAAGTATTAGCCGCACCAATCCCTATAACAACCATTTTGGATTTATACGTATTCTTATTAGTAGTAATGGTGAATTCAGGAGATTCTCCTTCAATCTTAAGGACTTTTTCGCTTGAAATTTGAGTAATATGAGGATAGGTTTCGGATAAATGTTGAATGCTTTCTAGTAGTAAATCAGCGCCTAATTTGCCTGGAGAAATTCCGTAAACATTATTTAAAACCGCTTCCTGTAGATTAGAATTTTTTTGATGTGCAATAACACCAATGGTTTTTTCGGTGACAAAAGGTTTGTTTTTGGCTGAACCCAAAACTAAAGCACAAGACATGCCAGAAACGCCGCCGCCAATGATTAAAACATCAAACATTAGAATTTATCGTTCATTTTTTCTTCGATACTTTTTGACATTCTAAAAATCAATAGAATTAAAATAGCACAAAATGAAGCCGCAATTCCAATAAAAGCAATCATACTGTTGCCTTCGAGAGGATGTTCAAAGTCAAGCAAACTAATATTGAATATAATTAGACCGATTGCTAAAACGACCAATATGTTAGTGAAAATTTTCATGAAAATAGTATTTTGTAAAAATGTTGGGTAAATTTATAAAAATTTAATTTACAGGAACAAATCTTTAACATTACCGGCAAATAATTTAACAGCAATTGCCAAAAGAACTACTCCAAAAGCCTTCCTTATCACTCCTAAACCATTTTTTCCTAACATTTTTTCGATTTTGGCCGATGATTTCAAAACGATATAAACCACAACAATATTCAAAACAATAGCAATAATAATATTTAGGGTTTGGTATTGGGCTTTCAATGACAATAAAGTAGTCATCGTTCCAGCACCTGCAATTAACGGAAAAGCAATTGGGACAATCGATGCTGAACTTGATTCTTCGTCACGATAAATTCGAATTCCCAAAATCATTTCAAGAGCCAAAAAGAACAAAACAAAAGATCCCGCAACAGCAAATGAATGCACATCGATACCAATTAAATTTAATAATTCTTCTCCAACAAAAAGGAAAATAATCATAATCATTCCTGCTACTAGCGACGCTTTCTCGGACTCAATGTGGCCGTGTTTTGCTTTCAAATCGACCATAATTGGAATCGTTCCCACGATATCAATTACAGCAAAAAGCACCATTCCTACGGTAATTATTTCTTTAAAATCCAATTCCATAATTCTTAAATTTATGGTGTAAAAGTAGTGCATTCTATGCGGTTAAAACATAAATAAGGGTTAATTTTTGACAAAAGCATCGAGGAAAGTTGTTCATTGTATTAATTTTAAACTAAGATATTGAATAGTTACAGCACTATTTTTGAGATAAAAAAACTAAAAATTTAACATTCGAAATTCAGAATTGCAAAGTATCTTTGCAAAATGTTTCAACTAGGAAAAACCATCGTATCGGAAGATATTCTCGAAAAAGAATTTGTTTGTAATTTATCCGCTTGCAAAGGCGCTTGTTGCGTCGATGGCGATGCTGGAGCACCTTTAAACGAGGCCGAAACCAAGATTTTGGAAGACATTTATCCAATCATAAAACCCTTTCTTCGCAAAGAAGGCATAGCTGCTATTGAAGCACAAGGAACTTGGACAAAAGGCACCGATGGCGATCTCGAAACTCCTTTAATTGACAATAAAGATTGTGCCTACGTCATCTTTGACGGCAAAACTGCACTTTGCGGTATTGAACAAGCCTACAATCAAGGTGAAGTTACTTTCAAAAAACCCGTTTCTTGCCATTTGTATCCTATTCGTGTAAAAGATTTTACCGAATTTTTTGCTGTGAATTATGATAAATGGGAAATTTGCGACGACGCTTGTTCTCTAGGCAAAGAACTCGAAGTTCCGGTTTATAAATTTGTTAAAGAAGCACTCGTCCGAAGATTTGGCGAAGACTGGTATTTAGAACTTGAAAAAGTCGCCGAAGAATTGAAAAAATAATTTCAAAAAAATTATATTTTTCAAATTTCAAAATAAATTAAATCCTATATTTTTCAGTAGCTAAGGTTAATTTTTAATTTTTATAGTATTGAATATCAATACATTATAATTTGTATGAAAAATATTCAAATCACTTCTATTTGTTAAAAACTAAAGCCAATTGTGAATAAGTTTGACTTTTTAAAACCGCAAGAATTCACAATCTTTGTAACCGACGAAAAGCATAATAATTCGTTAAAATTTCAAAAAAAATAAAAATAGCAATGTCAAAACTTGAACCAATTTTACAAGAAAACAAAAATCGATTCGTGATTTTCCCTATCAAACACCACGATAT